>Ga0209792_1000131_pt1 | contig 102604 bp, 83 predicted proteins | sample EBPBio142005_DNA_FD_185860 | JGI IMG/M metagenome (GOLD analysis project Ga0209792, IMG submission 185860) | Wastewater treatment Type I Accumulibacter community from EBPR Bioreactor in Madison, WI, USA - Reactor 1_6/14/2005_ DNA (SPAdes)... | ecosystem: Engineered > Bioreactor > EBPR >...
GCCGCATATGGCCTATCTCGGCCCTGTGGTCGTCCTGTTCGGCTTCGGCCAGGTGCCGGCGCTGATTGCGACCTTCATCTTCGCCCTTCCTCCGATGGGACGCTGCACCATATTGGGTCTGCGCACGGTCCAGCCGGACATTGTCGAAGCCGGGCAGATGTCGGGCTGCACCAGGAGCCAGCTCCTGTGGAAGGTGCAGCTTCCGGCCGCCCAGCAGACGCTCCTGCTGGGTCTCAACCAGGTGGTGATGCAGACGCTGGCCATGGCCGTGATCGCCTCGCTCGTGGGCGCAGCCGGCCTTGGTCAGAAGCTGCTTTTCTCCCTCCAGCAGCTCCAGGTCGGCAAGGCGGTCGAGCAGGGTGTCGCGATCACGCTCATCGCTATCGTCCTCGACCGCATGAGCCAAGCCTATATGCATCGGGTTCCCGTGCGTCACCCCGAGAATGCGACGCTTATCGGCAGGCATCCGCACCTGTTCGCATTCGCTGCCTTCGTGATTGCCTCGATCATCCTGGCCAGGTTCATTCCCGCGCTTCTGGTGCTCCCGAAGGACCTCACCCTGAGCTACGGGGCGCCCATCAACGACGCGGTCCGGTGGACGTCCAGGGAACTGTTCACCTACGTGAAGCCGGTGCGCGACACGATCACGATCTGGCTCCTGCTGCCGCTGCGCGACTTCTATCTGTGGCTGCCGTGGCCGGTCGTCCTGGGCGGACTGGGTGCGATCGGCTGGGTCCTGGGCGGCATTCGCCTGGCGCTCGTTCCGGTTACGTTGCTCGGAATAATGCTGCTGACGGGCTTCTGGACGCCCCTGATGCTGACGATCTACCTGGTCACCTCGACGACTGTCCTCTGTATCCTGATGGGCATTCCGCTCGGCATATGGGCGGCCCGCAGGCCGGTCGTGGCCGGGGTCGTCAATACGATCTGCGACACGCTTCAGACCTTCCCGAGCTTCATCTACCTGATCCCGGTGATCATGCTCTTCCAGACAAGCGACCTGTCGAATGTCCTGGCGATGCTCGCCTACGCCACCGTTCCGACCGTCCGCTACGCGCAGCTCGGGCTGAAGCGCGTGCCGCAAGCGACAGTCGAGGCCGCGATAGCGAGCGGCGCCACGCCGTTCCAGCGCCTGATCAAGGTCGAGTTGCCGATCGCATTTCCCGAGCTTCTCATGGGCATCAACCAGACCATCATGATGGCGCTCGCAATGGTCGCGATCACCGCCCTCATCGGCTCGCAGGACCTTGGACAGGAGATCTACAAGGCTCTCCCCGGCGCCGACACCGGCCGCGGCCTGCTGGCCGGCCTCGGGATCGCGTTCATCGGGATCACCGCGGACCGGCTGATAGGAGCCTGGGCCAACAGGGTAAACCGCAATCTTGGGATGTGATCGACGGTCCGTCTGGCCCGGCGATCGCGACGACAGTGAGTTTGGAGGCGACATGAACGCGATACTTCCTCCCCGCCCCAGCCGCATTCTGCGGCCGGGCCTTCGCACCCTGCCGCTGGGTCTCGAGCGCTATTCGGTCAAGGGCGGCGGCTCGGTAACCGTGACGATCTATGCCGGCGACCGCGTCAGGCTGGTCGACAGGGAAGGCTTGCAGGTCGCGGAGCTCACCGCGACCGGGACCGACGGCAGAACGGATACGCGCATCCTCGGCGTCCCGGGAAGCGAAACGACGTTGCGCGTGTTCGGGACCGGCCCCGCCGGCGAGGAGGCCGAATTCGCCGTCCAGCGGGATGGCATTCTCCGCGTCGCCGCCCCTGGCGGAGTGATGGATTTTCAACGTCAGGACACGGCGACCGATCTGGACCTGTTCATCCAGCGCGCGACGCTGATCAACTACAAGCCGGGCGGCAATCCGCTGCCCGATCCGTTGCGCGACCCGCTGCAGGAAATGCGCATTCGGGCGGCAACGGCCCAGGCGTTCATGGTCAGGGCGGGAGAATACATCCAGATCCTGGACATCGACGGGAGGCAGATGACCGATTTCCAATGCTTTTCGGCAAGGAAGCTGGACCGGGGCATCGAGCACGCGCTCGATGCGACCGTGACCCGGACTCTCACCCACAGGGCTCTTCCCGTGCCCGGCCTTCCGTCGAAGGCGTATGCGTTCGACTTCGAGCCTCTCGTCGAGGTTATCCAGGATACGTGCGGCCGGCACGACGCATTTGCCACGGCATGCAACGCTCGCCAGTACGACGATATGGGCTACCCCGGTCACGCCAATTGCACCGACAATTTCAACGGTGCCCTGGCTCCTCACGGGGTGGCATCGCGCAAGGGTTGGGAAGCGCTGAACTTCTTCTACAACTCGCGCATGAATGCGCACGACCAGATCATTTCGGATGAGGCTTGGTCGCGGCCGGGCGACTACGTCATGCTCCGGGCCCTGACGGATATCGTCTGCGTGAGCTCGTCCTGCCCCGACGATATCGATTCCGGCAACGGATGGAACCCTACCGACATGCTCGTTCGCACCTATGCGCCGGAGAGCAGATTTTCCAGAGCAATCGCATTCCGCAAGACACCGGACTCAGAACCCCAGATGACCCAGGAAACCGGATTCCATGAGCGCTTCTCCGCTCTGACACGACATTACTCGGAGTATCGCGGCTACTGGCTGCCCGGCCGCTTCAACAATGAGGGGCCGATCGGCGAATATTGGGCGTGCCGGGAGAAATGCGCGGTCATCGATCTGTCCGCCCTGCGCAAGTTCGAAATCCTTGGGCCCGACGCGGAAGCCCTGCTGCAATACTGCATGACACGCGACATCAGGAAGCTGGCAATCGGTCAGGTCGTCTATACGGCCATGTGCTACCCGAATGGCGGCATGATCGATGACGGCACAGTCTTCAGGCTGGGGCAGAACAATTTTCGCTGGATCTGCGGCGACGACTACAGCGGAATCTGGTTGCGCGAACAGGCGCAGAAGATGGGCTACAGCGTGTGGGTCCGCTCCTCGACCGACCAGATGCACAACATCGCCGTTCAGGGCCCGAACAGTCGGGACCTTCTCAAGGAGGTCATCTGGACACCGCCGGGGCAGCCATCGCTGGGCGAGCTCGACTGGTTCCGATTCTGCGTCGGCCGCATCGGCCATTTCGAGGGTGTGCCGGTGGTCGTCTCCCGCACCGGCTATACCGGCGAACTCGGCTATGAAGTCTTCTGCCATCCGCGCGACGCCGTTGCGGTTTTCGACGCCGTCTGGGCAGCCGGCGAGCCATACGGGTTGAAGCCGATGGGCATGGAGGCCCTGGACATGCTTCGGATCGAATCGGGCCTGATATTCGCCGATTACGAGTTCAATTCCGAAACCGATCCGTTCGAGGCAGGCATCGGCTTCACGGTGCCGTTGAAGTCGAAGCCCGACGATTTCATCGGCCGCGAGGCCCTCCTCGAACGCAAGGACCATCCCCGCCACAAGCTGGTCGGACTGGATATCGATTCGAACGACGAGGTGAACCACGGCGACTGCGTGCATGTCGGGCGCGCCCGGATCGGCGTGGTGACGAGCAGCACGCGTTCGCCGATCCTCGGCAAGAACATTGCCCTGGCTCGCGTCGATGCGAGGAATGCCGCGATTGGAACGGAAGTCGAGATCGGAAAGCTGGACGGACATGCGAAGCGGCTGCCGGCGACGATCGTGCGCTTCGCGCATTTCGATCCAGACAAGACGCGGCCTCGTTCCTGACCGGACCAACCGAGGATCGATCGGCCATGAACAGTCGGAAAAATCTCAATATCGGCTTCATCCTCGCGCGGTCCTTCACGCTGTCGGCGTTTTCGCTGTTTGTGGACACGCTGAGGCTGGCGAGCGACGAATACGATCGGTCTGGCCGGATCGCGGCCGATTGGCAGGTGCTCGGCAGCACCCGCAACCTGATCAATGCGAGTTGCGGAGTTCAGGTGGCCCCGACGTCGCGTTTCATCGATCCGGCCGAATTCCACTACATCGTGGTTGTAGGCGGCTTGCTGAATGTCGAGGAACCCGTCGACCCGGAGACGATCGCCTACATCAAACGTGCGGCCGCTGCCGACATACCTCTGATCGGCCTCTGCACGGGCTCGTTCATCCTGGCCAAGGCAGGGCTCATGAAGCAGCACCAGACATGTGTGAGCTGGCTCCACGCGCGCGCGTTCCAGGAGCTTTTCCCTGACCATCGGGTCCGATCCGATCGGATCTTCAGCCTTGATCGGAAGCGAGGATCCTGCGCGGGCGGCAGCGGAGCGGCCGATATGGCCGCGCTCCTGGTGCGCCGCCATATCAGCCGGAGCGCCGAGCGTAACGCATTGGAAGTGCTGCAGATCGAGAAAGCCCGCACCGAGCGGGACATCCAGCCTCGCCGTCCATTGTATGAGGAGTTCGACGATCAGCGCGTCAAGGCGGCTCTCATCATAATGGAGCAGCATCTCGACCGGCAGATCCCGATGGGCAAGCTGGCCTCGTCGGTCAACCTGTCTCGTCGCCAGTTTGAGCGCGTCTTCAGAAAGAAGGCCGGCATAACGCCGGCCCGCGCCTATGCGCGGGTGCGCATGGAGCACGCCAAGACCTTGCTGCTTCAATCCAGGGCGAACATGCTTGAGATCGCGCTCGAAACCGGGTTTGTGAACGCATCGCATTTTACAAGGGCGTTCAAGCGGGTTCACGGCGTTACGCCGTCCCAGGTCAGGACAGCGTCCACGGCCTGATCGCAACGCCTGACGAAGGTGATGACCGGCTCCGCGACCACGGCCGGGGAGCGTCCATTTCATGTTCCGTCACGGCGTCGCGTTCAGCACGCGCAGCGGTGCCCCTGCGAGCCAGGCCGCGATATCCTCGACCGCATCGGCGAAGAAGATGCGATAGGTGTCGTCGGTCACGTAGCCGAGATGCGGCGTCGCCACGACATTCGGCAGCCGTCGGAACGCGTGGTCGCGCGGCAGCGGCTCCTCGTCGTAGACGTCGAGCGCCGCGCCGCCAAGGCGGCCGCTTTCCAATGCGGCGACCAGCGCCGCCTCGTCGACGATGGGCCCGCGCGACGTGTTGACGAGGATTGCGCCGGGCTTCATCAGGCCAAGTTCGCGCGCGCCGATCATGCCGCGCGTGCCGGCATTCAGGGTCACCTGCAGGGCGACCACGTCGGCGCGCGACAGGAGATCGTCGAGGCTCGCGGCCGGCGCGATGCCGAGCCTGGCGCAGCGGCCCGCCGTCTCGGTGCGGGTCCAGCCGATTACGTCCATGCCGAAGGCCGTGCCGTAGCGCGCCATGCGCTCGCCGAGCTTGCCCAATCCGACGACGCCGAGCGTCTTGCCTTGCAGGCCGGCGCCGACGTCGAGCTGCCATTGCCGCCCACCGGTGCGGAAATTTGTCGTTTCCTCGGGGATGCGGCGGGTGAGCGCCAGCAGCAGCGCCCAGGCGAGCTCGGCCGCCGGCCCGACGACGCCGCGCGTGCCGCAGACGACGATGCCGGCGCCGCGGGCCGCGTCAAGGTCGATCGAGGCGTTGGCCATGCCCGTGGTGACGAGCAGCTTCAGACGCGGGAGCTTGGTGAGCAGCGCGGCATCGAACGCCGTCCTCTCGCGCATCGCGACGATGACGTCGTAGCCGGCGAGCTCGGTGGCGAGTTGGTCAGCGGCGATGGGTTCTCGGCGGAAATCAATGTCGACGGCGTCGCCGAGCCGCGACCAGTCGGCATAGCCGGCGGCCACGCCCTGGTAGTCGTCGAGGATCGCGCAGGCGAGCTTTGGCAAGTGAGGTCTCTCCCCGGCCCTATTGTCGCACGACCGGATGCAACGCCGAAAGGTTCGGCCTAATGTCGGTTCGGGCTACCCGGAGCTTTTATCATTTGCTAGAAAGTGTCGACAATTTCAAAGTGATTTGGAGCACGGATGGGACTGCATTTTCAAGAGGCCGGATCCGGGCCGCCCTTGCTGCTGCTTCATCCGGTGGGCTTGGACAACAGTTTCTGGGACGGCGTGGCCGGGCCGCTGGCAACGCGGCGACGGGTGATTGCTGTCGATACGGCGGGCCATGGCGCTTCCGCGGACGCTGACCGTCCCGGGCGCATGGCTGACCGGGCCAGGGATCTGATTCAGCTCATTAACGAGCAGAATCTTGGCCCTGCCACCCTGCTTGGGGTGTCCTTCGGCGGCATGATCGCGCAGAACGTCGCGCTGGCGCGTCCCGACCTGGTGTCCGGTCTCGTGCTCGCGGGTTGCCCCGGCCGCATGCCGGCCGAGGCGCGTCCTGTGATCCTCAAGCGCGGCGCCGACGCAGAGACGGGCGGCATGGAGGCGGTGGTGGCGACGACGCTGGAGCGCTGGTTCACTCAGCCATTTATGTCGACAGAAGCGGTCGCAAATGTCCGCCAGCGGCTCCTCGCCAACAAGCCGTCGAACTGGGCGGCGGCCTGGGAGGCAGCGGCCGAACACGACGCCCTGCCGCGGCTCGGCGCGCTCGACATGCCGGCTCTCGTCATCGCCGGCCAGAACGACCTCGCGACGCCGCTTGATGCCAAGCGGGCGCTGGCGGCGGCGCTGAGACACAGCCGGCTCGTCGTGCTGGAAGGCGCGCCGCACATGATGCAAATCGAGCAGCCCGGACCGTTCCTGGCGGCCGTCGAAGACTTCCTCTCCGAAAGCGAAGCGGGGCGCAAATGAAGACAAGGGGACTGTTGCTCGTCCATGTCGACCCCGATGCCGCGTTCGAGGAGGAACTCAACGCCTGGTACGACACCGAGCATCTGCCGGAGCGGGCCGCGGTGCCCGGCTTCGAGACGGCGATGCGCTTCCGGTCTCTCGGCGACGGGCCGCGCTACCTCGCCGTCTACGACCTTGCCAAACTCGGCGTACTGCAGTCGGAAGGCTATCTCGCGGTTTCGGGCGACCGGTTCAGCCCGTGGACGAAGCGGGTCAATGCCCATGCCAAGCCGGTCCGGCTCACTGGGAACCAGATAGGCGACGGCGGCGTCACCGGGCCCTGCACGCGGCTTTCGCTCCTCAAGTTCGCAGCCTCGTCGGCAAGGGATGCTGCCGCCGTCGAGGCCGGGCTGGCGGCAAGCTTCCGCGCACATCCCGGCCATCTCAATTCGCGCGTCTTCGTGGGCGCCGAGCCGCAGCCGGATTTCCTGCTGGCGATCGTGGAGTTCGCGGGCAACGACGTCCCGCCGATCGCCATCGAGGCCTTCGGCGCGGTCGGCCGCCGGCTGGTTCTCGCGGCGAGCTACAGGCCTTACCGCGCCTGAGGCTGTGCGGTCAGGCGACCGCGCGCGAAGCGCCCTGACGGCATCGGCAGTTTCGCTACGTGCCGCGATGTGCCTTCATTATGTCGACACCTTTGTATCTGACACGCGCAGCTATCCATGGGCCGTCAACCCAATACCGGAAGTTGCTCGTCTTTTTTGCCCAAAGCCATAGCTTGCAGATTTCTTGAAAAATTGGCGGAAATATGCGGGTTTAGGTGAAAGTTGCCGGCTTCCGGGGATGGTGCCCGGACAAGGCGCGGCGAAAAACCGGCTTGGTGGAAAATCACCGAATCGAGTGTCGACACTATTGACGGTTCGGTCGAGCCGTGAAAATGTGTCGACAGTCAGGGCGAGCCATCTCGCGGACACATGTCGACTGGGGAGGACTTCCGCATGACCGCCGGCGCGCTGGTTACGGGCAACATGGAATATCTGCGCAAGCCGCTGGTGAGGAACGTCAAGAAGGGTGACCGCGCTCTTATCCTGACCGACACCGCGCACGACCCGCGCGTCTGGCAGGTCGTCATGAGCATCTGCCAGGAGATCGGCGCCGACGTGACCGTCGCGCTTTTCGAGCGTCGCCCCGCCGACTACTACGATCCGCCTGCGGCCGTCTGCGAGGCGATGATGAAGTCGGACGTCAACATCCTGCTGGCCTCGACCGGCATGCTGCACTCGCCGGCCAGCTTCCGCGCCATGGAAGCGCGCATCCCGTCGATCTGCATGGACGGCGGCATGTCGCTAGAATGGTTCCAGTCGGGCGCCGTGACCGACGACTACAAGCAGATCATGGTGCGCAAGCACTACGTCGCGAAGGACATCTTCGGCGCCAACGCCCAGGAATGCCGCGTCACATCGAAATACGGCACCGACTTCACCTACTCGGTGAAGGACCGCATCTTCGTGCCGCCGCTGCCGGGCGAGAACTTCGATCCCTACAAGATCGTCGACTTCGACAAGGACGAGAACCGCAAGGGCGGCAATCTCTATTATTACCTGTTCCCGACCGGCGAGTTCAACGTCGCCCCTGTCGAATACACGGCCAACGGCAAGCTGGTCATCGACCTGACGATGCATCACCTCGGCCGCCTGGAGGACCCGATCGAGCTGAACGTCGAGAAGGGCAGGGTGGTCGGCATCGAAGGCGGCGCATCGGCCCGCGTGCTTCGCGACTACCTTGCCGAATACGGCGACGAAAACGCCTATATGTGCCCGGCCGAAGCGTCGGTCGGCGTCAACGCCAAGGCTCTGATCCGCGGCATCCAGCGCGAGGACAAGAACGTCATGGGCGCGATGCATTTCGGGCTCGGCACCAATATCGACGTCGGTGGCTCGATCCGTTCGAAGATCCATATGGACGGCGTGATCCTGCACCCGACGCTGTACGTCGATGGCGAGATGCGGATGGAAGAGGGACGTTTCCTGCGACCGATCGAGGGCAACTGAGGGCGGGCAGGCTGATACCATACCTTCCGGTCGCGCGGCCGGGAGGTCACACGGGTGGAAAGTCGCGCGTGAATCATTCTGGGAGGAATTCGATGCTGAAGACGATGAAGACTCTTCTTGCGGCGGTCGCCGCCACCGGCGCCTTGACGGCGGCGGCAACCGCCGAGACCACGCTGCGCTGGGGCGAGCACCTGCCGCAGTGCTGTTCGATGTATGCCGCGGCCGCTCAGTGGGCAGTGGACGAGACCGCCAAGCGTTCGGACGGCGAGCTCAAGATCGACATCCAGTACGGCGGCGTGCTCGCCACGGTGGGCGAGATCCCGACCGCGATCGAGAACGGCGTCATCGACATGGGCAACCTGGTCACCCCGTACTTCCCGGACCAGTTCGTCATCAACAACGCCATCCCGTTCTTCTGGCCGCAGCCGAAGAGCCAGCAGCAACTCGGCGAGCTGATGCTCAAATGGCATGAAGAGGTCCCGGCATTTGGCGAGGAGCTTGCCAAGTTCAAGCTGAAGCTGGTCGCGGTGCGTCCGCTGCCGCCTTACGGCTTCATCTGCAACAAGCCGATCCGCACACTCGAGGACTTCAAGGGCAAGCGCATCCGCTCCTACGGCGTGGCCCTGCCGGCGACGCTCGAGGCGCTCGGCGCGGTCTCGGTCGGCATGGCCGACGTCGAGGCCTACGAGGCGATGTCGAACAACGTGCTCGACTGCTCGGCGGCCGACATCGCGCTGGTCGACGCCTTCAAGCTGCACGAGGTGGCCAAGTATTTCGTCGACGTGCCGATGGGCGCCTCCTGGGGCCACATCATCGTCATGAACACCGACAAATACGCCTCGCTCACCGACAAGGAGAGGCAGGTCATCGACTCGCTGAAGGGCGATCACCTGACCGAACTGCTGCGCCTGTTCCGCGCCAAGGAAGACGAGCTGAAGGCGAAGTGGGTTGCCGACAGCAGCGTCGAGATCATCACCTCGGTGCCGGCCGACGAGTTCCTCAAGGTCACGCTCGGCTCCGACAAGGTGCAGGGCGTCCGCAACAGCTGGAAGGACCGCGCAATCGCCGCCGGCATGCCCGCCGCCGACGCCGACCGGGTTATCAAAGAGCTCACGGAGTGATTTGATCTGATCCTGACACGGGGCGCGCCATCCCGCGCGCCCCGCTGTCGTCCGGGGGAGAATGCGTCATGCGCGACATGTTCATGAAAACATACCGCTTCTATGCGAAGGCGTTGTGGGGCTTCGCCATGGTTGCCGGTGTCGCGACCTTCGCGATCATGATCGTTATCACCGCGAATGCGCTGCTCAGGAAAGGCATCAACTGGCCCCTGCCGGCGGCGCTCGAAGCGACGCAGGCCCTGCTGGTCGTCGCGATCATGCTTCCCTTCGCCTTCACGCAATTCCAGCGCGAGCATGTCAGCACGGTGTTCTTCACGTCGCGGCTGTCGCGCAATGCGCAGCGCTGGCTTCACTCCTTCTGGTGCGCCGTCGCTTTCGTGCTCTTCGTGTTCATCACCTACGGCACGTTCAGATACGCGCTTCGCTCCTATGCCATGAACGAGCAGATCTGGGGCGCCACCATCCAGTTCCCCGTGTGGCCGGCGAAGATGGCCATCAGCCTGGGCACGCTGCTGGTCTCGATCCAGTTCCTGCTCGATACGGTCGGCTACGCGCTGTACCCGCGGTTCCGCGAGCAGGCCGAGAAGAACGCCGAGCTCAGCGCCCATGTCTAGCCTGTTCATCGGTTTCCTGGGCGTCGTCGCCCTGCTCGTCTCGATCATGCTCGGCGCGCCGATCATGGTCGCTCTGACGGCTGTCGCCTTTGCCGGCATCACGCTTCTCACCAACTTCACGGCCACCGTCGCGATCGTCGGCACGCTCTACTACTCGATCGTGTCGTCGTTCCATTTCAGCGTCATTCCGATGTTCCTGCTGATGGGATATTTCTGCATGCAGGCAGGCATCGGCGACGATCTCTACGAAGCCTGCTCGAAATGGTTCGGGCGGCTGCCGGGCGGCCTGGCCATCGCCACGACGGGCGCGGCGGCCGCCTTCGGGGGCCCCGCGGGCTCCAGTGTGGGCACGGCCATGCTGTTCACCAAGCTCGCGCTGCCGGAGATGGTGGCGCGCGGCTACGATCGCGGCTTCGCCGCCGCCTCGATCGCCATCGCCGGCACGCTTGCCGTGATGATCCCGCCAAGCGCCCTGATGGTCGTCTACGGCATCATCACCAACGAGTCGGTCGGCAAGCTGCTTATCGCCGGCATCATCCCCGGCATCGTCTATGCCTTCCTGCTGGCCGGCGCGATCCTCATCGTTGCGATCATTTATCCCAGCCGCGCGCCCGCCGACACGCGCAGCTATTCGTGGCGTGAGAAGATCTGGTCGCTGCGCATGATCGGCCCGCTCGCCTTCGTCATCATCGTGATGATGGGCGGTTTGATGCTCGGCATCTTCACCCCGACCGAAGCCGGCGCTGTCGGCGCGCTGCTCACCATGATCATGGCCTGGGTGCGGGTGCGCAGCTTCAGGAAGCTGAACCTTGGCCGCACCCTGATCGAGACGGTGTCGCTGACGGCGATGATCTTCGCGATCATCACCGGCGGCCTTTTGTTCGCGCGTTTCCTGGCGCTCAGCGGCGTGTCGGGCTTCCTGCAGGGTATCCTGGTCGACGGCCATCTCGGTGTCTGGATGGTCGTGGCGCTCGTCACCGGCATCTATCTGGTGCTCGGCATGCTGATGGACGCGCCCTCGCTGCTCGCCATCTCCCTGCCCATCACCCATCCGGTGATGATGGGCCTCGGCTTCGACCCGCTCTGGTTCGGCATCTATGTCATCGTGCTGTGCGAGATCGGCGCGGTGACGCCGCCCGTCGGCATCAATTGCTTCGTCGTGAAGGGCGCGGCCGGCGACCTCGTCGAGCTCGAGCAGATATTCTCGTCGCTGACGCCGTTCCTGATCGCCTCCGCCGTGATGCTGCTTCTCCTGTTCGTCTTCCCCGGGCAGGCGACCTGGTTGCCGAGCCTGATGTAGCGATGCCTCCTGACACCCCAATTGCGCAACCCTACGCCGGCGTCCGTATCCTCGACCTGACCCGCCGGTTCGGCCTCTATGCGGGGCGCCTCTTCGCCGATCTCGGCGCGGACGTGATCCTCGTCGAGCCGCCGGGCGGGCTGGCCGACCGCGCCGGCTTCACGGGCGGCGGCACCGACGGCCGGTTCGCATTCCTCAACGCCAGCAAGAAGAGCGTCGTCATCGACGCGTCCTCCCAGGGCGGGCGCGCGGCGATCGAGACGATCGCCGCGCGCTCCGACATCGTCTTCGTCGAGCGGGACGGTCCCTACTTCGAGGAGACCGCGCTTCTGCGGCGAGTCAATCCGCGCGCGGTCGTTACCGCCATCTCGCCCTTCGGCTCGACCGGGCCGATGGCCAACGCGCCGGCGACCGACCTCGTCCTCCAGGCCGCCGGCGGCATTGCCTGGATGTCGGGGCGCATCGAGGACGCGCCGCTGTCGCTGCCGTTCGACCAGGCGACGATGGTCGGCTCCATCTACGCGGCGACGGTGGCGTCGATCGCCTTCGCCGATGCCGAACGCACCGGCAACGGTCATCTGATCGACGTGGCGGTGCAGGAATGCATCGCCCATTCGCTGCAGAATGCCGTGCAGGTCTGGGATCTGGAGCGGCGCGTCTCGATCCGCGGCGGCGAGGGCACCCGCGACGCGACCGAGGACATCTTCCCCTGTCGCGACGGCTACGTCTTCCTCGCCTCGCCGCTGGCGCTCGGGGGCTCATGGAAGGCGCTGGTCGGATGGATCAAGGAAACCGGCCATCCCACGGGTGAGGCCCTCTCCGCCGAGAAATGGTCGAGCCGCGAATGGCGCCTGACCGGCGAGGCGCGGGCCGAGTTCCGCAAGCTGTTCACCGCCTTCATTGCCGACCGCGACAAGGACGCGATCACGGCCGAGGCGATCGCCCGCCGCATCGTCATGGGGCCGGTCAACAAGGTGACCGAGACCTTCGCCGACCCGCAACTCGCGCATCGCGGATTCTACCGCGGCATGCAGCTTTCGGACGGCCGGTCAGTCACCTTTCCGGGGCCGCCTTACAAGCTGACGCCGCAGGTCTGGCGCACCTCTGCCGCCCCGCAACTCGGCGCCGATGGCGAAAACGGGGAGCAGGCGGCATGAGGCCGCGTTTCCTCCAAAACGTCCGCGTGGCGGACTTCACCTGGGCCGGGGCCGGACCGTTCGGCACCAAGATCTTCTCCGACTTCGGCGCCGACGTCGTGAAGATCGAGAGCTCGATCAGGCTCGATTCCGTTCGCACCGGCGGGCCGTTCAAGGACCGCAAATTCGGCGTCAACCGCAGCGGATATTTCGCCTCGCGCAACACCGGCAAGAAGAGCGTCGTGCTCGACATGAAGTCGGATGAGGGGCGCAAGCTCGCCTTCGACATCATCCGGCAGTCCGACATCATCGCCAACAATTTCGGGCCGGGCGCCATGGACCGCATGGGCCTCGGCTACGAGGCCGTGAAGGCCGTCAAACCCGACATCGTCTACCTGTCGATGCCGATGTATGGCGAGGACGGGCCGCGCAAGGAACTGCTCGGCGTCGGCATGACCATCAGCGCGGTCACCGGGCTGATGTGGTCCACCGGCTACCGCGCCGACGACCCCGTCGGGCCGGGCACGCATTATCCGGACCATGCCGCCAATCCCTACCACGCGGCCTTTGCCGTGCTCGCGGCGCTGCGCCGCAGGCGGCTGACCGGCGAGGGCATGAAGATCGACCTGTCGCAAGTGGAATCGACGCTGAACTTCATCGGCACGGCCGTGGTGCGCGCCGGCCTCGAAGGCGGCGACCGGCCGCAGGCCGGCAACGGCTCGGCCACGATGGCGCCGCACGGTCTGTTCCGCTGCGCCGGCGACGACAACTGGTGCGCGGTCACCGTGCGCGATGACGCCGAATGGCGGGCGCTGGCGACAATCATCGGCGGCAAGGACGCGGCTTCGCCGGATCTCGCGTCAACGGAAGGCCGCCTGGAGCGGCGCGCCGAGGTCGAGCGCATCGTCGGGGCCTGGACGGCAGACCGTGACGCCGAGACCGTCGCGTCGACCTTGCGGGACGCAGGCATTCCGGCAGCGGTCGTCGCCAATTCGCGCTACCTGATCGAGCGCGACCGGCATCTGGCCGAGCGCGGCTATTGGCAGCGCGTCGAGCATCCCGAACTGGGCCGGAGCCTCTACGCCTCGCCGCCTTATGACATCGACGGCGAGCGCGTGGAGCTGTCGCGTCCGCCGCTGCTCGGCGAGCATACGCGGCCGGTGCTGCGCGACCTGCTCGGCATGGCGGACGACGAGATCGACAGGCTGGAAGCGGCAGGAGTGTTCAAATGAGGTCGCTGAAGCGCGTTGCCGCCGTCGTCGGCGTGGGACACACCGACTGGGTGCGAGACTGGAACCGCGTCCGCGCGGGCGAGCGCCCGGACGACTGCTACGGCTACGCCGCCGGCGCGCTCCGCAACGCGCTCGCCGACGCCGGCATCGACCGCAGCCGCATCGACGGCCTCATCGTCGGGCCGACCACGGCTTATGAGCGCATGGCCGAGGTGCTTGGCCTCAACGTCAGATGGGGCGACCAGGCCGACGCCGTGCTCTCCGTCGTTCAGGCGTGCATGGCGATCGAGTCCGGGCAGGCCGACATCGTCGCGCTGGTCTACGGCAACGACCAGCGCTCGGTCGGCACGCAATATGGCGGGCCGCAGGCGATGGGCGGCGACCTGTTCCTGTCCTACGTCTACCATGCTCCCTGGGGCCTGACCTCGCAGGGCGCGCTCTACGCGCTGATGTTCAAACGATTCTGCGAGCTTTACGGCGTGACCGAACGCGATCTCGGCCATGTCGCCGTGGCGCAGCGCGAGGGTTCGTCGCGCAATCCGAACGCCATCCAGCGCAAGCCGATCACCATCGACGACTACATGGCCGCGCCCTACATCGTCGAGCCGCTCAGGCTGTTCGACTACTGCCTGATCAACGATGGCGGCGTGGCGCTGATCATCGCCGAGGCGGGCATCGCCAGGAAGCTGTCGGCGAAGCCGGTGTTCATCGAGGCGGTCGGCCGCTACGATCTGAACCAGGGTGCGACGAGCCTTGAGCCACGGCTCACCGATTTCTACCGCCCGGCGCAGCAGGCCGTCGCCGAGCAGATTTTTGGCGCCTCCGGGCTCGACCCGTCCGACATCGACGTGCTGCAGGTCTATGACAGCTTCTCGGTCCACATCCCGCTGGCGCTGGAAGGCTACGGCTATTGCGGCATCGGCGAGTCCGGCAGGTTCATGCGCGAGGCCGGCATCGGGCTCGCCGGAAAGCTTCCGACCAACACCAGCGGCGGCCATCTGTCCGAGTCCTATATGCAAGGCTGGAACCACCAGATCGAATGCGTGCTGCAGGTGCGCGGCGAATGCGGCGACCGGCAGATCGAGAATGCGCGCCGCGTGCACTATACCTCCGACGTCGCCGGCAAGGCCGTCTCGATCATCTACGGAGCGTAGCCATGGCCATGACGCAGACCGCCGCCACGCCGCCCCGGGTTCTCGCCCTCTATGACGGCCCGTTCTGGGATTATCTCAAGAACGAGGGCCGGCTGAGGCTGCAATGCTGCCGCGCATGCGGCACATGGCGCTATCCGCCGGGTCCGGCCTGTCCGGCCTGTCTCTCGCCCGAGGCGGACTGGAAGCCGGTTTCGGGGGAGGGCGAGCTTCTCACCTGGGCAAGGTTCCACAAGCAGTATCTGCCTGCCTATCCGGCGCCCTACACGGTGATCGCCGTCCGGCTCGACGAAGGACCCACGATGATCAGCAACCTCGTCGATGACCCGCCGGAAGGCAAGCTCGTCGGCCGACGCGTTCGGCTGAATGTGACAAACATGGACGACGGCGTGGCGCTGCCGCGCTTCGAACTGGTGGGCTGACATGGTCAAGGCTGTCCGCATCCACGAATATGGCGGCCCGGAGAAGCTGCGCTACGAGGACGTCGAGGTCGGCGCTCCGGGTCCCGGACAGGCCTATGTCCGGCACACGGCCATCGGCCTGAATTTCGCCGACACCCATAACCGCGAAGGGCGCTATCCGCTGCCGAGCCTCCCGCACGTCCTCGGCGGCGAAGCGGCCGGCATTGTCGAGGCAGTGGGAGCGGGCGTCACCGATGTGAAGCCCGGCGACCGCGTCGCCTATGCGGCGGGCGGCCCGGCCTTCCCGCCCGGTTCCTATTCGGAGGCTCGCCTGTTCGACGCGAGCCGCCTCGTATTGCTGCCGAAGGAGATCGACGACGTCACCGCCGCCGGCATGATCGTCAAGGGACTGACCGCGCAGTACCTCCTGAAGAGCGTCTATGCGGTAGGGCCGGGAGACACGATCCTCGTGCACGCCGCGGCTGGCGGCGTTGGCACGGTGCTGACGCAATGGGCGAATCATCTCGGGGCGCGCGTCATCGGCGTGGTCAGCTCGGCGGAGAAGGCGAAGACCGCGCTCGCAAACGGCTGCCACCACGCCCTGGTGTCGACCGAGGAAGACGTCGCGACGCGCGTCAGGCAGCTCACGGCCGGCGACGGCGTACCGGTTGTCTTCGATGGCGTCGGCGCGGCGACCTTCCAGTCGTCGCTGGCGAGCCTCAGGCCGCAGGGGCTCCTGGTCAGCTATGGCACCGCGTCGGGCAAGGTGCCGCCCTTCGACCTCTTCGACCTGAACCGCATGGGTTCGCTCAGCGTCACCAGCGCCGCCTTCGCCTGGTTCGTGCGCAGCGGCGCCGAACTCCTAATGCGCGCGTCCGACCTGTTCGACGTCGTGCTGCGCGGCGCGGTGAAGATTCAGGTCAACCAGACCTTCCGCCTTGCCGACGCGGCCGACGCGCACCGGGCGCTGGAAAGCCGCGGCACGCAGGGCGCCAGCGTCCTGATCCCCTAGGGCAGGGCGAGCGTGGCCGATGATTGCTCCCTCCAAGCCCATGAAGGCCCGGCACATCCCGATCCGGGCGGACTGGCTGGCGCTGCGCTCGGAAGCGGTCATCGAGCCGGAGCGGCCGATCATCGACGCCCATCACCACCTCTGGGACAAGGCCGGCAACCGCTACCTGCTCGCCGAGATGCTGGACGATATCGCCGGCCACAACGTCGTGGCGACGATCTTCGCCGAGGGAAAGGAAGGCTACCGCAAGGACGGTCCCGAGGAACTGCGCTCGCTCGGCGAGACCGAGATGGTCGCGGCGATCGCGGAGGAAAGCCTCGCGTATCCCGGCAGCCGCACCCATGTCGGCGCGGCCATCATCGGCTACGCAGACCTGGGGCGCGGCGAGGCGGCCGGTGCGATCCTCGACGCGCATGTCGACGCCGGCCGCGGCCGCTTTCGCGGCGTGCGCAATTCGAGCGCCTGGCATGCCGATCCGGAGGCGCGCGGCTCGGTGCTGGTGCAGCCGCCGGGCATGCTCTACGACCCTGCCTTCCGTGCCGGCCTGGCCGAGCTCGAGAAGCGCGGTCTCGTTTTCGACTCCTGGCTCTACCACACGCAACTGATCGACCTGGTCGATCTTGCCCGCGACTTCCCCCGCCTGTCGATCGTGCTCAACCACCTCGGCGGCCCGATCGGCATCGGGCCCTATGCAAGGTGGCGCGGCGACGTGTTCGAGGACTGGCGCTGTGTCCTGCGCCGCCTCGCGGCTCAGGACAACGTCTCGATCAAGCTCGGCGGCTTCGGCATGCTGATGGCCGGCTTCGATTTCCAGGACAGGGCGCTGCCGCCGACGTCCGAAGAACTCGCCGAGGCGTGGGGACCCTACATGCTGGCGGCGATCGAGATGTTCGGCCCCGAGCGAGCGATGTTCGAGAGCAATTTTCCGGTGGACAAGGGGACGGCTTCCTATCTGGTCCTCTGGAATGCCTTCAAGAGGATCGCAAGACCCTGTACGGCCGGCTCGAAGGACGCATTGTTCTTCGGTACCGCCGCCAGGATCTATGGATTGACTTTGCCGGACCGAGGATGAACACCGCGAAGGCGGTCGGAACAACGGGATATTGAACCGATGCCGGGCCTGACCAACAGACGGGACGAAAGTGGGACCAAAAGCCCGCCGCTTCCGCCGCAGGGGCTGGACTGGCCGCGCGGCAAGAACGGCAAGATGCTGCCGGAAGCATCTCTTGCGCAGGCCCAGCACGTCATCCGCCAGATCGTTGCCAGCCGCCACGACCGGCCGTCGCTGGTCGCGCAGATCGCCTGCGAAATCGGCGCCGAGATCGTTGAGGCGATGACGCCGCCCGGCCACGACCTCAACACGGTCGAACTCGCCCGCCGCTATCGCACCAGCCGCACGCCCGTGCGCGAGGCATTGATCCTGCTGGAGAACGAAGGGCTGGTGGACATCCCGCCGCGCCGCCGGCCGCGCGCTCATGTGCATACGATCAGCGAGGTCTCGGAAATCTACCGGACGCGAACCGTCCTGTTCGAACTGATGGCTGTCGACCTCGCCAAGAAGGCGACCGACGACCACATCGCGCTGCTGGAAGATATCGTTGACCGCATGCGCGAGGCGGCTCGCATCGGCGACGTCACCGCCTTTTCGTGGCTGAGCGTCGAGTTCCACGACGAGGACACGCGCGCGTCCGGCAATCAGACCGCCAAGCGCATCCATGACTCGCTGCTCCTGCGTACTCTGGCCATCCGCCGGCTGAGCCTTTCTCTACCCACCCGCATGGCGAAGTCGCTGGAAGACCATTCGCAACTGGTGAAGGCCTACGAGAACCACGATTCCAACCTTGCCGGCGCCATCCTGCGCGCGAACCACACGGCCGCGCTCGCCGCGCTGGAGCGCTACTTCCGCGACACCGGGACGCTCGGCCTGCCGGGTGATGGAGTGGCAGCGGGGCAGGCGGGTCGGTGAGCCGACCGGTCAGGCCAGTGCTGAACCACTCCGTCGGTGGCCCGATGGGCGCTCCCGTGCTGCTGCTCGTCCACCCGATGGGCGCCGACCACCGTTTCTGGGACGACTGCCGGACCATCTGGGAAGAAAGCTTCCGCTGCATCGCGGTCGACCTTCGAGGCGCCGGCCGGTCACCGCCGCTCGCCGGGCTGCATTCGATCGAGGCTCACGCGGATGACCTGGAATCCTTTTGCATTGCCGAAAGGCTGGAACGGGTCGTCATCATCGGCTGCGCCGTTGGAGCGATGATCAGCACGATCTTCGCCGCGCGGAGCAGCGAACGTTGCGCAGCGCTTGTGCTCTCCAATCCGGGTTACAGGACTACGCCGGAAGCAAGCGCTGCGCTCGCTGCCCGGGCGGCCGCTGTACGCGTGGGCGGGATGGCCAGCGCGGCTGAGGCGGTCGACCGCTCCTTTCTCGGCCATTCCGACCCCGAGCGGGTCGAGGTCTATAAAAGGCGGTTTCTCGCGCAGGACGCCGACGCCTATGCACTGCATATCGAAGGGATGCTGCACGCGGATGTGTCGATCGAGATCGGTCGCATCACTTGCCCGACGCTGGTTGTAGGCGGGGGCAGGGACGTTCTCCTGCCGCTCGACCATGCGAGGAAGGTCGTCGAGGCCTTGTCGCGCGGGGAACTGGCAATCGCGGAGGAGGGCGCGCATCTGATCCCCTACCAATATCCCGGCCTGTTCACGAAGCTCGCCGCGAACTTCTTGAAGCGCGCCATGCCAAGGGCCGGCTGACGGCAGCCCTGTTCCGGGTCAGCTATTGGCGCCGCGGATGGCCTCGCAGACCGCGTCGGTGACCTCCTGCGTACTGGCCGTCCCGCCGACATCCGGCGTCATCACGCCATTTGCGCAGACCTGCTCGACCGCGATCATCAGGCGCTCGGCCGCTTTCGCCTCGCCGAGGTGCTCAAGCATCTGTGCGGCGGTCCAGAATGTGGCGACCGGATTGGCGATCCCCTTGCCCGCTATGTCGAAGGCCGACCCGTGGATTGGCTCGAACATGGAGGGATAGCGTCGCTCCGGGTCGATGTTTGCGGTCGGCGCGACACCCAGGCTGCCGGCAAGCGCTCCGGCGAGATCGGACAGGATGTCGGCGTGAAGGTTGGTTGCGACGATCGTATCGAGACTCCCCGGCCTCAGCGTCATGCGCGCGGTCATCGCGTCGACGAGCATCTTGTCCCAGGTGACATCGGGAAACTCCTTCGATACGTCCGCTGCGATCTCGTCCCACATCACCATGCCGTGACGCTGCGCGTTCGACTTGGTCACCACGGTCAGCAGCTTCCTTGGGCGCGCTTGTGCAAGGCGGAAAGCGTAGCGCATGATGCGGGTCACGCCGGTGCGCGTGAAGATGGAAACCTCCGTCCCGACCTCTTCGGGATGTCCCCGATGCGCCCGGCCGCCGATGCCGGAATACTCCCCTTCCGAATTCTCGCGGACGATCACCCAGTCGAGATCGCCGGGACCGACGCCAGCGAGAGGCGATGCGATGCCGGGCAGAACCTTTGTCGGGCGAACATTCGCGTACTGGTCGAAAGACTGGCAGATGTGCAGGCGCAGTCCCCACAGCGTGACATCGTCCGGCAGGTCGGGCGCGCCGACCGCGCCGAAAAAGATCGCGTCGAACGCCTTGAGACGTTCGAGCCCGTCGGGCGGCATCATTGCGCCGTGTCGTTTGTAGTAGTCCGATCCCCAGTCGAATGTCGCGACGTCGAGCCTGAATGCGCCGTCGCGCTGCTGCAATGCGTCCAGTGCCTGAAGTCCGGCATTGATCACTTCCGGGCCAATGCCGTCTCCCGGTATCGCCGCGATCTTGTAGTTTCGCATTGTTTCGCATCCCGGTAGCGGCCAGCGCCGCTTATGCCTCGGCCCTGATGTTCTGCTTCTGCGTGCCGAGGCCCTCGATGCCGAGCTCGACGACATCGCCGGCCTTGAGGAACCTGGGCGGCTTCATTCCGAGACCGACGCCTGGCGGCGTGCCTGTCGAGATGATGTCGCCCGGCCGCAGGCTCATGAACTGCGACAGGTAGGATACGAGGTGCTTGACGCCGTAGACCATGGTCTTCGTCGAGCCGTTCTGCATGGTCTTGCCGTTGACCTTGAGCCACATGCCGAGGTTCTGCGGGTCGGCGACCTCGTCCCTGGTGACGAGCCACGGGCCGATCGGGCCGAACGTGTCGCAGCTCTTGCCCTTGGTCCACTGGCCCTGACGCTCGGCCTGGAACGCGCGCTCGGACACGTCGTGGGCGACGCAGTAGCCGGCGACATGGTCGAGCGCCTCGTCTTCGGAGACGTATTTGGCGGTCTTGCCGATGACGACGCCGAGCTCGACTTCCCAGTCGGTCTTCTTGGAGCCGCGCGGGATGAGCACGTCGTCGTCGGGGCCGACGATGGCCGACGTCGCCTTCATGAAGATGATCGGCTCCGGCGGCACCGTCGCGCCGGTCTCGGCCGCGTGGTCGGAATAGTTCAGCCCGATGCAGATGAACTTGCCGGTGCCGGCGACGCATGGGCCGATGCGCGGGTTGCCGCGCACGGCTGGCAGCGACGCGGGGTCGAGCCTGGCCAGTTTCTTCAACACCTTCGGGTCGAGGTTCTTGCCGCCGACGTCGTCGATCTCGGCCGACAGGTCGCGGATGCGGCCGTCCGCACCCATGAGGCCCGGCTTTTCCCTGCCTGGCTTTCCGTAACGAAGAAGCTTCAAGGAACGACCTCCCTAATAGGTTGCGCGTCCGCCGCTCAGGTCGAACACGGCGCCGGTCGTGAAGGAGTTTTCCGCCGACGCCATCCAGCAGATCATCGCCGCCGCCTCGTCCAGTTCGAGGAACCGGCCGCGCGGGATTTTCGACAGCATGTACTCGATGTGCGACTTGCTCTGCAGCATCGCGCCGGGCGTCGCGGCGACGGCCGGCGTCACGCAGTTGACCGCGATGTCATGGCCGGCGAGTTCCTTGCCGAGGCTTTTTGTCATGCCGATGATCGCCGCCTTCGATGTCGAGTAGGCCGAGGCGTTGGGATTGCCTTCCTTGCCGGCGATGGACGCGATGTTGACGATCCGTCCGTAGCCCTGGCGGATCATGACGGGCACGACCTTCTTGCAGCAATTGAACGTGCCGTTGATGTTGGTGTCCATCACCGCCGCCCACTCGTCTTCCGGATAGTCGACGAGCGTCAGGTTCGGGCCGATGAGCCCGGCATTGTTGACCAGCACGTCGATCCGGCCGAAGGCGGCCAGCGTTGCTTCGACGCCGGACGCAACGGCGGATGGGGAAGTGATGTCCACAACCGCGCCGGTCACCGATTTCGCGCCGTGCTTGCCGCCGAGCTCGGCCGCCGCCTTGTCGAGCTGGTCGCCGTTGCGGTCCCACAGCGCGACCTTGCAGCCCGACCGCAGCAGCCGCTCGGCGAGCGCGAAACCTATGCCTTGCGCGCCGCCCGTGATGACCGCCGCCTGACCGCTGAAGTCGAGCCTGTTCTCCGGCTTCCTGCCTGCCGCCACGTTTCGTCCCTCCATGGAACAAGCGCGCGGACGGACCGCGCGCACGATGGTGTTCGCGATGCCTCAGTCGAGCCGATAGGCGCGGCTGGCCGTGCCGTAGAAGATCTCGTGCCGGTCGGCATCCGAGACCTCGCCGACCGCCTTCACCACATTGTCGAAATAGGTGGCGTAGGTGGTCCAAAGCTTCTCGATCGGGAAGTTCGACCCGTACATGCAGCGCTTCGCACCGAAGAACTGCAGCGAGACCGGAATCATCGGCGCCATGATCTCGGGCGAGGACTTGTGGTCGAACGTGCCGAGCCCGGTGAACTTGATGACAAGGTTTGGACACTTCGACAGCGTCTCCATGCCGCTGCGCCACACCTCGATCGACGCGTCGTCGCGGGCGTCGAGCATGCCGGCGTGGTTCAGGATGAAGGTCACGTTCGGGAAGTCGTTCAGCAGACCGACGGCGCCCTTCAACTGGCTCGGGAAGAGTTGCAGGTCGAAGGAGAAACCGCGGTCGGCGAGATGCCTGAAGCCACGCCGCCAGTCCTCGTGGTCGTAGACGTCCGGCGCGTCGATATACGAGAACTTCGGATTCTTGTGCCAGTGCAGGTGCTGGCGGATGCCCTTGACGCTCGGGATTTTCGTGTAGGCGTCGAGCAGGCCTTCGACGTCGGGCCGGCGCAGGTCGGCATTGGCGACCACGGCGTTCGGCATGCCGTGCCTCTTGCCGGTCTCGTCGACCCAGCGCGCCTCCTCGACCGAGCGATCGTAGGCCCAGTTGGCTTGCAGATAGACCGACTTGACCACGTTCACAGGTGCGACGTCGGCCTTGAACTCCTCGATCGGATAGTCGCGCTTCAGCGCCGTGTAGTCGCCGAAGATGCGCGGCTTGCCTTCCAGCAGCCAGGGCAGGTCGGTCTTGCGCCAGATGTGGTGGTGCGAATCGATCACCTTGAGCATCGTTTTCTCCTCGACATTGTCGGCGCGGCTGGACGCGCGATCTTGGAACGACGGCCTATCGCACCGCGAACAGGCTGAGTTCGGGGATGAAGCTGAAGACGAACAGCATCACGATGAGCGCGGCCAGGAACGGCAGGACGCCGCGCGCCACGACGCCGACCGGGATGCGGGCGACCGAACTCAATACGAACAGGTTGAGGCCGATCGGCGGCGTCACCGCGCCGATCTCGATGTTGATCACCAGCACGATGGCGAAGTGGATCGGATCGACCCCGACCGCCAGCACCGAGGGAAGGATCAGCGGCGTGATGACCGTCGTGATCGTGAACCCGTCGAGGAAGCAGCCGAGGATCAGCAGCAGGATGTTGATCAGGATCAGGAACTGCCACCAGGTGAGTTCGTAGTATTCGAGCAGGGAGACGATGGTCCTCGGCAGGCCCGCCAGCGTGCAGACATGGCCGACGAAGATCGCGCCGGAGACGATGAACATGATCGAGGCCGTCGACTTGGCGCTCTCCGAGAACACCATCGCCATGTCGCCGACGCCGACGTTGCGGAACAGGAACCAGACCAGCGCGATGGCATAGAGGCAGGCGACCGCGGCGGCCTCCGTCGGCGTGAACCAGCCGGCGAAGATGCCACCCAGGATGATTGCCGGAATGCCAAGTGCGGGAACGGCCTTGACGAACTGCCGCAGCACGAGGCCGCGCTCGAGCGGCTTCATGTCCGGATCGACGGGGTAACGCCGACGGGCGACGAACCATGTCGTGAACGTGAGCGCCGCGGCGGTGAGCAGTCCCGGCACGACGGCGGCGAGGAAAAGGTCGCCGACGGAGGTGTGGGACAGCGCCCCGTAGAGCACGAGCGACACGCTGGGGGGAATCAGGATGGCGAGCGTGCCCCCGGCGGCGAGCAGGCCGGCTGCGAAGCCGACGCCGTAGCCGAGCCGGGTCAACTCGTGGGTCATCGTCCGGGCGAGCGCCGCGGCCGCGGCGACCGAGGATCCGGTCATCGCGCCGAAGGCGGCGCAACCGAGACTGGAGCCGATCGCCGCCCCGCCCGGCAGCCGCCGCGTGACCAAGTGGATCAGCGAGAACATGGGCGTCGCGATGCCGCCGCGCACGATGATGTTGCCAGCCAGAATGAAGAAGGGAATGGCGAGCAGCACGAAACTGTCGAGCGTCGAATAGAGCGACTGCGCAACCTGCGTCAGCGACGAGAGCTTGAACGCGAAGACCGCGAACAGACCCGTGAACCACAGGGCGAAACCGATCGGGATGCCGGTGAACAGCAGCGCGATCATGACCGCCAGGATCTGAAGCGCGACCACCTCTCAACCCTCCCGCTGCAGGACGTTTTCAGGCACGGTCTCGGCAGGTGGCCCGTAGCCAAGTATCCGGAGCGCTATGCGCACCGCCATGATGGCGAAGGATATCGGGATGCAGGACTGGGCGACCCACACAGGCAGTCCAAACCCCGAATGCGCGAAGGAGAGACCGATCGCGGCCGTGTCGCGGACCAGCCGCACGCCCAGCCACACCGCCAGCAGCGCGAAGGCGAGGCAGGCGATGTCGATCAGCAGGCGGATGACACGCTGGATTCCCGCCGGCAGCGCGCCGAGGATGAACTCGACGCGGATGTGGCGGTCCTCGCCGGCCACGGCGGCGGCGCCGAAATAGACCATCACCACGAGAAGTACGCGCGACAGGTCCTCGCTCCAGGTGAGGCTGGTGTTGAACAGCCAGCGCGCCACCATCTCCTGGGCGAAGATGTAGAGCGCCGCCGCCATCGCCAAGCCGGCGACGAGCCCATCAATGTTGCGGCCAAGCCAATAGATATAGCGCTGCATGCTCCTCCCCGGCTGCGACATGCACGCCTCCCGTGCCGCAGTGCTTGCAGCCGATCATATCGAAACCAATCCGTCAAGTGTGAAACCAATTCAGATATGCGGTTCTTCTGAATGGACCAAACAGGGCCGCCCGCGGAGCTGGAAGTAGCCACGGCCGGCAATTCTGCTCTGATCGGATCGAGGAGTTCTTTGCCGAAGGGTTCTTATCATTATAAATTTCAATACGTTACGATGGCATGAGCGCCTGCGTCTTGAGTTTTTGGTGAGCTGCGCTGGACAACCAATGGTATCGTGATGGCTCCTATTGTCATGCGCCAAATCAAAATATTGGTTGACCAAACGCCGGATTCTCGGTCATCAATGGTTGTGCCGGCGCCGGAAAAGGCCATCTTCCACGGACTGGGGAGGCCGCCCGGCACTGGAAAAAATACCAATTCAACGCGTGTGGAGGCAGAGCGCTATGAAGATCGTCAATGTGATGAAAAGGGGCGGCGGGCTGCGCCTCGGCTTCCAGAAGGGCGATTCGATCGTCGACGCGCTGGCGGGCGCCAAGGCCGTTGGCGCCGGCCGTCCGGCCTGGTTCAAGGATACGATCAGCTTCATCAGCTCGGGCGATGAGGGCCTCGCGGCCGCGAGGAAGATCATCGCGGGTGCGCCGAAGGCGCTATGGACCAAGCGCTCCGCGCTGAAACTCGGCGCGCCGATCATCCCGACCTCGATCCTCGGCAGCGGCTCGAACTATATCGAGCACAACCAGGAGAAGGCGAACCTGCCGATCAGCGGCAAGGAGGTCGAGTTCTTCATGATGACCGGCGACTGCGTGATCGGCACCGACGAGCAGATCATCTATGAGCCGAAGCTGACCAAGAAGCTCGACGTCGAGACGGAACTGGCGATCGTACTCGGCAAGCCGGGGCGCCATATTCCCAAGGAAAAGGCGCTGGAGCACGTGTTCGGCTACACCGTCGTCAACGACGTCTCGGCGCGCGACCTGCAGGTGCGCAAGTCCAAGGAGGGCTTCGTCTGGTACGAGACCGGCCGCGGCAAGTCGTTCGACACCTCGGCGCCGCTCGGGCCCTGCATCGTCACGGCCGACGAGATCGGCGACCCGCAGACGCTCGATCTGAAGACCCGCATCAACGGCGAACTGCGTCAGAGCACCAACACGAAGAACATGATCTTCACCTGCGCCGACATCATCCACCACTTCTCGATCAGCTTCACGCTGAGGCCGGGCATGATCATCCTCACCGGCACGCCGGGCGGCACCGCCTGGTCGGCCGATCCGGAGCTGGGCGGCACGTGGGGCAATTATCCCGGCCTGGTGCGCGCCGAGCGTTACTGCCTGCCGGGCGACGTGGTGGAGAGCGAGATCGAGAAGATCGGCATCCTCCGCAACGAGATCATCCACGCCTGAATGGCAACGACGGCCGGCCTTTTCCCTTGCTAGAGAGGCCGGTCGGTCTTGCCGCGAGGCCCCTGATCGGGGCTTCGGTCTCGGGATCGACGGGAAAAGCATATCCGAATGGCTGTATTGCAGGCTTCCCTGCTTGCACGTAGAGATTCGCATACTAGATTGGTTCAGACCAATGGGAGCGAATCGTGCCCAGAGACAGTGGTAACGACGTCGTCGACACGCTGACCGCCGAGATTACCGGCTCGATCGAGTCCGGCCAGTTGCAGGCGGGCGACCGCTTGCCGACGGAACGCGATCTCGCCACGCGCTACAAGGCTTCGCGCGCCGTCGTCCGCCGCGCTCTGGAGTCGCTCGAGCGCAACGGGCAAATCATCCGCCATGTCGGCCGTGGCACTTTCGTCGCGGACGAGACGCCGGCCCCGAACTTCCCCAAGGAGCTGATATCCTCGTCGACCTGGTCTTCAGGGCGCTACGACGTCAGCCCGGCCGACCTCGCCGTGGCGCGCACGCTTTTCGAGCCCGTGGTGACGGAATACGCGGCGATCCACGCTACGATGGCCGACTTGGAGCGTATCCGCGACCTGCTCTTGAAGAGCGAGGCGGCGCCCGACGCGGCGGGTTTCGATTATTGGGACCGCGAGATGCACACGGCCATCGCTGCCGCGGCCCACAACTCGTTCATCATGGTCATCATGGACTCGGTGAACGAGATCAGGAGTTCGGCGGAATGGGGCAAGATCTCGGTGGTCACGGCCACCGAGGCCCGGCGCCAGATCCATTCGCGCGACCACAGGGCGATTGTCGAGGCGCTGTTCGCGCGTGACGCGATGGCGGCGCGCGAGGCCATGCAGCGCCATCTCGACAACGTCACCCGTCTGATGCGCGGCGGCGCCGTCACCATTCCCTGATTTTCGTCCTTTCCGGGCCAATTCGCCGATTGGCCGTTGACCGATTGGTTGCGGTATGGTTGCCTGCGCTGGCAATATAGGCAACCATTTGCCAAAATGGTTCACTGATCATTGAACCAAGTACAGCCAAGGGAGGATTTCGAGGTGAAAGGTCTTGAGTTTTTGAAGGCCGCCGCGCTCGGCGCGGCGGCGATGATCATGGCTGACAGCGCCTGGGGGCAGTCGGTGACCATCCGTTTCCCCGGCGAGTATTCGAACACGCTGCCGGCGGGGCTGGCCAATCTGGAATTCCAGAAGATCGTCGAGGAGCAGTCCAAGGGAGACATCAAGGTCGAGTTCTTCTTCGACGGCAGCCTCTACAAGGGCACCGACCTGCTGCAGGCGGTGCTGCGCGGCGACGTCGAGATGTCGACGCTGATCTCGCCCTACTGGCCGGCGATCAGCCCGCGCCTCTACATATTCGAGCTGCCATATGCTTTCCCGACCATCGAGACGTTCCGCAAGGCGACCGAGGATTCGGACTTCCTGCGCGAGGCCTATGCCGAGGTCGAGCAGAAGGGCGGTGTCGTGCTCGGCGTGCTGCCGAACGAATATCTGGTTCCCGGCACCAAGAACCCGATCCGCAAGCATGAGGACTTCAAGGGGCTGCGGCTCAGGAGCCTTGGCACGGTCAACCTCGAGATCCTGAAGAACTGGGGCGCGACCCCGGTGTCGCTCACCTTCACCGAGGTGCTGCCGGCGCTGCAGCAGGGCCTGATCGAGGGCATGAACGTGCCGATCGAGGTCTACGCCAACCTGAAGCTCTACGACACGATCAAGGAAGTGAACTACGCGACCTACAGCGCGACCTTCTTTCCGTGGATCGTCAACAAGACCTGGTGGGACGGCCTGAGCCCCGAGAACAAGGCGATCGTCCAGGACGCGGTGAAGACGGTGAATTCCAACCAGTGGGAGCGCATCAGGAAGATCAAGGAAGACACCATCGCCACGCTGACCTCGAACGGCGTCAACCTGCATGTGCAGACGCCGGAGGAGGCCAAGGAGTGGCGCGCCTCGGCCCAGCCGATCTGGGACAAATACAAGGATGTCGTGGGCGAGGCCCTGATCAAGAAGCTGGAAAGCTTCCAGTAGGTTGAAACTCCACTCATAGAGCCGGGGTGGGTGACCGGCTCTATGGCTTTTCGGTGGTATCGTTATTGATGGGCAAGGTTTAGTTGATGGTTAAGCTAGGTCATAGATAGAATTGACGGCAGAAAGACGAAGTTTCGATTCTGAATATGGAAAATATATTTAATTTCAATAGCTAAGACACCTCGTTTTAATAGGGTAGAGTGGTCCGGCGCATTTTCGGAGTGTATCGCCCCGTAGTCGGCAATCATTCGCGGGCATCCCGACGTGGCAAGGCGCAGCGCGGCCGCGGCAGGAAACGGGTGGCTGCCGGCCGGGCATCACGGCAAATTCCGTCCACGCTGGGCTGGCCTTTTTGTCGGAGGCGCCGGACGCCGAACATCGGGCCGAGCGCCAGCCTGTCTGGGGAAACAACAGATCTCAGGAACAGATCCAGCCGGAAAAGGCGCGAATGATCGAATGGGTCCGGCGGCTTCTGGTCGAACTGGAGGCAAAAGCCAGCGTCGCGGCAACGCCACGATATCAGGATTTTTCCTGCACTGGACGGCTTGCGTGATCCCTTGAGCAAGCCGCCAAGCATGGGGCAGAGCGGATAGGACAACGAGCTGAGAGAGTGGCGCGTTGGTCTGTTTTGGTAGCGGGACCTGCGACCGCTTCGTCTTCATGATTGCTCGGACTGATACGCCTCCCTGTGAGGTGCTTCACATACCAGGGCGGTCGCACCTGCCACCATCGAGACAACGAAACTCCACATCGCGGGCCGGCAGCGGCCGGCCGGGCAGGGAGGTCAAGATGAGAGGGATGGCGGCAATCGGAATCGTCTCGGCGGGGGTAGTGGCGGCTGCCTCGCCGGCCTCCGCCTTGACCTATGCCTATGCATTGGTCGAGGCGGAGGCCGGGCGCGGCGGCGAGGTGATGGACGGCAATTGGGGCTTCGCCAACTGCAAGGGAAGGACCCACTCGTTCCAGTCGGACCAGATCATCCTGGAGATAGCGTGTAACGACGCGCCGAGCCTTGCCACCGTAGTGACCGTCGACTTGCCGGAGCGGGCGGGGGTCAGGGCCGTCACCGTGTGGCGCGTGTGGAACGGACCCTAGTCATTGCCGGCTTCGCGTGTCGGCGCGCGATGCCAGGCTCGAATTTGTGACCTCATCCGGGGCGCTCGATGGTGGGACGTTGTTTCATCGCCTTGTCGTCGCGCCTTCTGCCGTTTGCGCGGGGTCCGGTGTGCCTCCAGCCGCCCGCGCAAACGGCCTCCATCGCAGGCTTGATCAGCGCAAGGGCTGAAAGGCGTTCGAGATGATTTTACACCGCTCCAGACACCTGGCTCTCGCGCTGGCCGCGACCGCCGTCGCGGCGTGCGCCTATCCGGCGGCCGCTCAGGTTTGCGGACCGGCGCTGGCGCAATGCGATCCTCAACAGGACGATGCCTGTCTCAGGAAGACCTATGCGTGCGGCAATTACGAGACGATCATCCAGACCTTGTTCCTGGAGGACGCGGCGCCGACCGACGACCAGAAATACTTCCTCGGAGCGTCGTTCTACGGGCTCTTCGTGCGCGAGCGCTCCAAGGGTCTCGAATGCGAGATGGTCAAGTTCGGCCGCGAGCAACTGACGGACTATCTCTCTTCCCAAAAACTCAAGTTTTCGAAATCCGGCTCGTTCGGAACCGTCGCTCAGATGGACCAGATCTATCACGGGACGCAGATGCTGGATGCGCTCAATGCCGTGACCGGCTGCGTCGAGTCCGCGTTCACCCGGGCGCGCATCCAGTCGATCGCCTCCGCCGAGGCGGTGGACGTCTCCCGCAACGTCTTCCTCAATCCGCCGACCGCCGCCAAGCAGGCATTCGACACCCTGCTGCTGGCGCTGCGGGGTTTCGTCTCCCGCGCGTCCGATCTGGAGACCGGCATCGCTCTGCGGCGCGTGGAGATACAGTCGGCCCGCAACCACCTTGCCGCCATCGGCGAGATATTCAAGCGGATCTTCGGCACGGTCACGATCAATGGCGCGACCGTCACGGTCGATTCGACCACGCTCGACGCCATTGCAGCGGAATCGGCCAGGAAGCTCGGCGCCGTCGCGGTCGAGGAGCAGGACTTCAAGGCCGCGCTAGGCGGCATCTCCGCCGAGGACTATGCGGCAATCCGTTCCGAGACCGTCGCCAAGGCCGAGCAATTCCTGAAGGAATCCGCCTTCCACATCAACATGGTGGGCAAGGCGCTTCCCACCGATACGACGCGGCCGTTCTGGCAGTTGGTGGCGACGCTGAAGGCCGAGAATCCCGGCAAATCGGCGGGTGACGATCTGGCCGCCATCCGCAAGGGCTGGCGCGCGCGCGGCGATCAAACCGGCCTGTGCGCGCAGCCCCAGGCCGCCCAACGCGTGTGGTACTGCAGATGAGATACGCGACCCTGATCGTCCTGCGGATTGTCGTATCTGCCGTTGCGCTCGCGGCCTGCCTGTCGGCGCAAGCCCAAACGATTCTCGAACGGCGCTACAGTTTCGACAAGCTGGATCAGTTCTGGCAGGCGACGCTGGCCGGCCAGGCGCCGCAGCCATCCTGGTTCGAGCCGCTGGCGGTCCCTACGGCGCCGGCGCCGGTCACCGAGCCGCCAGCGGAGAATCCAATATCGGACGTCCCGTTCGGGGGCGTCATCATCGGAGAGACGCGCCCCTCGGCCGGAACGGCCCCGGTACGGCGCGCCTTTCCGGTGGTGGCGATGGCGGCCGACGTCGCGCCGATATTGCACAAGCGTCTCGCCTTGCTCGAAATCTATCTTTCTCGGTACCGCGACTTCGAACGCGGTCAGAAGGACACCGCCGAGCAGCTCGACCAGCTTCGGCGCCGGCAGCTGTCGGCCGCGACCGAACTGTCGCTGATCGTGACCATGCTCTATTTCGCCGAGCCGACATTGCAGGCGAAATGCACCCGGCTGCAGCGCCTGGCGCGGGTGCGGAAGGAGATGCCGGCCGACCTGCCGGACGGATCGGTGGAGCCGGCATGGCTGCCGCTGATGCCGGTGCTTATGGCCGCCCGAGCGCGCCTCGACGCCGACGCGATGCGCGACACGGTCTGCGCCGTCGAGCCGGTCCGCACCCGTGGCGAGATGCAGCGCATCGTCACCACCCGGGTCGGCGAGCATGTGATGCGCGAGGTCGACAAGAAGACCCGCGACGCGCTGACCCTTCTCAATCAGGCCGGCGAGGAATTCCAGGCGCTGGTGAACGGCATGAACGTGCCGATCAAATCGGCCGAGATCCTGGAGCTCGAACGGCTGCTCGGCAATGTCGAGTCCAACCTGCTGCTGGTCAAGAACGACGAGCTTCGCGCGTCAGTGACGATCGCCGAGGTGCAGGCGGTCGACCTCACCACGATCAACCAGCCCGGCGACATGCGCGAATACGAGACGGCGACGGCGAAGCTCGCCTCGATGGTGTCCGAGATAGACGCCGTGCTCGAGGCGACCGCCGAGCTGAGCGCCGCGTCGGACGATCCGTCGGTCAGGACCGACCTCGCCGTGTGCGACGGCCTGGGTTCGCTCTACGACCGGTTGGACCTGACCCGCGACACCGCGACGATCGAGGCGGGTGTCCTGTCGCCCTACACGACCTGCCTGACGGCCGTGGACGCCGTCGTGCGCCGCTTCCAGGCGCCATCGCTCGATCAGGCCTTCGCGGCCGAACTGTCGCGCAACGTGCGCCAGATCTCCGAGGCTTTCCTTCAAGGTGGAAACTGACCATGCGCCGCTATCTCTCCTCCCTCATCGTGGCGGTCGGGATCATGCTGGCCGGCGTGTACGGCGCGCAGGCGCAGCAATCCTGTTCCGAAGCCGACCTCGACGCCGCCGTCCAGCGGGGCGGCGAACTGACCACCTTGCTCAAGATCGCCAATTTCCGCGCCGACGTGAAATATATGGGCGAGGTGGCGGGCGACCTCGACCGTTTCCTGGCCGGCTGCGGCTCCGAGGAGACCGGTCGGCTGGCGCAGGTCTGCGACTATGACTGCCACCTCCAGCTCGGCCGCTACAGCCTGTTCATGGCGTCCGACCTGCCGTTCCTGTCCGCGTCCGGCGGCGTCAGCCGCAACGATTCGCCGATGTCGCCGCAGAAGGCGCAGGAGATCGCCGTCCAGGGCATGCAGACGGTGGAGCGGGGGCTGAGGTTCCTTGCCCGTCAGCAGGCGGGATCGGGCGGGTCCGAAGAGGGCGAGGAAGGCAGCTACCGCGAGTTCGTGCGCCAGCTCGTGCTGTTGAACAGCCTGAAGATCCAGTTGTTCATGGCCATGGGGGACAATTGGTACCAGACCGTGTCAGAGGCGCGGGTCAAGACGCTGGACTTCCTGCTGGCCGAATCGCTGGGCTCGACCACCGGCAGCGGCGTCGCCTCCCAGCCCAATCTGTCGAAGGCCTACACCAACTACGAAGCGGCGATGTGGACGCTGGTGGAGACCAAGATGGATATCCCCGGCGAGACGACCTACGACGATTTGCGCGCCGACCTCTTCGTCCAGGAGCGCGAGTTGCAGGACCGGATGGACAGCGTCCGCAAGGGGTTCCTCTACATCGGCATCGACCCGCTGCAGTTCACGACGATCAAGTTCGAGGAGCTGGAGCGCAAGATCAAGGAAACCAGTGCGCAGCTCGAGGGCATCGAGGCGCGCATCGAGAGCATCGTGCGCGAATGGCACGCCAACAAGGACGGCGAGGCGACGCGGCAGATCGACGAGGAGCGCATGGTCCGCGGCCAGCAGGTGAACCTGATCGCGCACCAGATCGGCAAGCTGGAGACCCAGGCCGAGGTATTCTCGCTGGCGGTCCAGGAGGAGATGAACAAGGTCGACGCCGAGCGCGACACCTTTGCCTATCGGCAGCAGATCCGCCGGCTGGAGACGGAACTGGCCACCAAGATCGCCGAGTTCGAGAACCAGCAGCAGCAGTTACAGGGCCGCAAGGAACTCGATCTCATCGTCCTGAGCAAGGAGGCCGAACTCGACCGCCGATCGGAACTGCGCTGGCTGTTGTCCTGGGAGATGACCAGGATGAACCTGGATATGCAGCTCGCCTCGATCCAGACCCAGATCGACGAATACATGCGGCAGAAGGACCGCAACGCCAACCAGCGCGAGCAGATCGCGATCGAGGTCACACAGAAGCACGAGGCGATCCGGCTTTCGCAGAACGCCATCCAGCGCTCCGAATTGCAGAAGCAGCAGATCGCCGCGCGGCAGACCGATACCTACATGGCCCGCCGCAAGGTCGAGCGCGAGAGCGTTTGCCAGATCGAGAGTCAACTGGCGTTCATCGGCGTCAGCCCCGCGCAGGCGTTCACGCCCATCGCCGGCGAGCAACCCTGCGACGTGCCGACCCTGCAATTCACCCGCATGGAATACAACAAACAGATGTGCGGCGACGGCCAGACCGTGGGACTGCGCAAGAAGCTCATCGACGAACGTATCCGGGCCCGCGCATTTGTATTGCAATGCGTTGTCGGCACCACCGATTTTTCCGATCTCGCGCCAATGGTCCAGAACGATCCGATCATCGTCGACGGGTCCGAAGACCTGCCTTCCGGCGTGACCGTCGCCTGTGGCAGCTTCACGCAGACCGAGACGAATTTCGCCAAGAAGATATGGGAGTTCGAGAAGCAGAACGCCGAAAACAGCATCGCCGATCTGACGGCGCGGCGCGACGCTCTGTCGGACCAGATCGATCTGGTGAACAACGCATTCACCGGGTTGCTCGCCACGCTCCAGAGCTTCCAGTTGATGCTCGGCATCGTCGAGAGCGCCTATGCGCTCGCCGCCGCCATTCCCGAGACAACGGTGCACGCCCAGGCGATGGCCAGCGGCGTTTCCACAAAGATCGATCCGTCAAAGGCGGTCGCCGCACAGCTCGCCGCCATCCGCGGAATGATCTCCTCGGCGATTTCCATCGGCACCTTCAATGTCGATACGATGAACAAGCTCAAGACGCTGACGCGCGAGCTGCAAGTGCTTCAGCAGCAGATCAGCAGCGCCGAATTCGACAAGGCCGCGAAGGCCATGGCGCTGCACCGCACCCACTTCCAACTCGCCGGGCAGCGCGCGGACGGGCTGAACGAGGTCAAGCAGATGATCCTGCAGAATTCGATCTCGGACATCGACTGCGAGAACGAGGCGCTCGGCATCGACGAGCGCGTGGCGACCTTGCAGGCCGAGCATGCGCGCCTGCTGGCCTCCATGGACCTGTCCGCCAACGAGAACGCGCTGCTCGACTTCGACACGCAGGACAGCGACCTCCAGATCGAGCGCGCCAACAGCGAGATCGAGATCAGCGAACGCGACATCGAGCGGCTGCGGCTGAGCGATGCGCAGTTGGAGAACGATACGGTCGCCCTCGACAAGATGATCGCCGACGCCCGATCGCGGATCGACCGCGTCCGCGAGGTCCAGGGCACGGTGACGGGGCTGGCGGATGCGTCGAACCAGTCGACCAACGTCATCAACGAACTGCGCGACCGCCAGAAGCAGGCGATGCTCGCCTTGAGCGACCAGGAGATGGCGTTCGTCGAGCGCCGCATCGTCGAGGAGAAGTCGAACACCACCGCGATGGTCGCCGATCTCGACCATGCGATCGAGCTCGGCCTGAAGAGCGCCGAACTCAAGGAGAAGATCCGCGGCTTCCAGTCGGACATCAAGGCGCAGGTCGTCAAGCAGCAGGAGGATATGACCGCGCTGGTCTCGCAGATCGACGATCCGCAGACGCGCCGGAACCTCTTCGTGACCAGCCAGGAAACGCTGTCGGAACTGATGAAGGGCGTTCCCGAATATGTCGTCAGCAAACGGCGGCTGCTGACGACCGCGAACCTGAACCTTCATCTGATGCGCCGGCGCTACGCCCTCGTCGCCGGCCTGACCGGCAGCCAGCAGGACTGGCCGTCGACCTATGTGCGCAACGCCTCGCAACTGACGACGATGGTCTCGGACATCACCGACAATCATTTCTTCGACGAGCGCCGCATCAACATCGGCGTGGCGCAGGTCGTGGTGCCCGCCAATTCTGGCTTCGCGCGCTCGATCGCGCAGAACGGCAAGGTCGAGTTCGAATTGTCCCCGGCGGCCTCGACAGAGGACGTGATGAAGCGCCTCGGCTACCTCAGCATGTGGAACCCGACGAAGTTCCAGGTCGCCAGGAACATGACGCTGATCGACGCTTTCGTCGGGGTGCAGTTTCCCTGCACGGGCACGCAGCGCAACGCCTATGTGCTGACGCACGAGGGAAGCGGCATGCTGTTCCGGCCGCTGTCGGAGGGTTCGAACGAACTGGTCGCGCAGTTGCAGGTCGGGCCCGAACGGAGCTGGGTGCAGACGTTCTTCAACCTTGCGAATTCGCAGGACCGCGTCGACCAGATCCAGGACTTCTGGGAGGACCGGTTCCAGGTCCGGCAGTTTCCGCCGCTCCCCGGCCCTCCGAACGACAGCAACGCCAATCTTCCCTATCTCGGCGCCCCGGTGATCGGCAGCTACAGCCTTCAGGTCCTTCCATCGACCTGCGCCTATGACGGCGCGGTCTACACGCTCTATTTCGTCTACAGCTACGGACTGGGGAGCAACTGATGCGCACACTGCTGAAGATGCTTCCCCTGGCCGGCATCCTCCTCGGCGCGGCCGCCGCGCAGGCCGATGTCGCCAACAAGCTGGAGGCCTATACGGTCGATCCGGCGCGCGCCCTGCGCGCGGACTGCAAGGCGAGCGGCTTTTCCGATCAGCGCATCGCCGAGTTCGAGGAGGGGGTGTGCCTGTTCCACAAGGCGAGCCGCAGCCCGGACGAGACCCAGAGGGCCCTGGACGCATTCCGCCAGGCGCAGACGAAAGGCCTTCCGCCCGCGCACCAGAATTTCGCATCGCTGCTGACGGGGATCATGAATTGCCAGGGCGCGCAGGCGCAACTGGCGGCGTTCAAGGCATCGGACAACAAGGACGGGCTCGCGCAGACGCGCTTCTGCCGGGATCGTCGCATTTCGGCGGCCGATCTCGGTTCCGTTCGTTGGGACCAGGCCTATTTCGAATATGCGGCCGCCCCGCAGCCCAATTTCAATCTCGACGCGCGGCTGACCGAGATGGCCGCCTGCCACGCCTCGGTGCTCGCCGCGTCCTACGACGCGGAATGCGGCCTGATCTCCAACATCAGCGAGAACGAGATCAACGGTTTCGTCGATGAGGCGGCCGGGCAGGTCATCGAGACCTATTTCTCGGGAGTGGAGAGCCCGATCACCGCGATGTTCGCCCGCAAGATCGAGCGCGCCAAGGGGCTGAAGGAAAGCGCGGCGGCGAGCATCGACAGCCTCAAGACGAATGCCGGCGAGGTGAACGCGCAGCATGACGCGCTGCAGGCTGCCTATGTCGCTGAGCGCGACGGCAAGATCTCCAAGGCATATAGCGACTATCGCGACGCCGTGCTGCGGGCGAATACGATTCTCGACGAGTTCAACCGCTGGAAGGGCGGGCTGTTCATCACGGTCGAGGGCGTCAACCTGCTGCCGAAACTGACCGAGCGGGTGGTCGAGATCACCGAGGAGCTGACACGGGTCCAGCAGCTCGGCTTCCGCGACAAGTCGGAAGATCTCGTCGCCGATGTCCGCAAGACCATCGACGCGAAGGCCGAGACGGCGAAGCTGACGGCGCAATTGTGCCGGGTCTATTTCTGCGAACTGGCGAACCGGCGATCGATGGAACAGACCATCAGGTCCTGCCGCCGTCCGGCGCTCGCGAACAACCCGCTCTGCATCACGCAGGCCGAGACGATGCGCAGCGGCACGTTGACGGTCGATTTCGAGGGCCAGAAGACGACGGACGTCACCGAGTTCTGCACGGCCGCCGGCGTGGAGGCTCCGTCGCTTGCGATCGGCATCGGACCTCAGCAGTCGGCGACGTGCCTCGCGGCCATGCCATGAAACCCGCCGGCATCGCCCTGGCAATGATGCTGGCGGCCTGCGCCGGCGCTGCCAACGCGGCGTCGCCGGAACTCGCCGTCTATGTGACGGACGACGATCGCGACGTCTTCGTCGCGCTGTACGAGGGCGGGGTGGGCGTCGAGCTGGCGGCGTGCCCTTCCGCCGCCAGCGCGACCACTCTCGTCGGATTGCGCCCAGGCCCGATCCGCGAGACGACGCTGGGCGAGCTTCAGGCGGAGCGGGACCTGGCCCACCCGAAGATACCTTGCGGCCCGGATGCGCCATTCGACGCGGATTTTCCGGCGACGACGCCGATCTGGTTCGATGCGGCCGAGACGAAACGCTACTATCTGGCCTCGCCGGCGGCCGCGGAGACCGTCTATTCGATTCCGTCCGCCTGCGAGGGCATCAAGGACGCTTTCGCCATCCGCCAGCGCATTGCCTTGCCCGGCGTGCTGCAAGCGTCGGCCTTGCCGCCTCCGGCGAGAACGCGCCAGATCGTGCTCGATTGCGGCGACGGCTCGGCCGGCCCGATCGATCCCGACGGCGATCACGGCCAGGCCTCGTCCAGCTACTGGACCCTGCACAAGGCGGATGTCTTCCTGACCGCCGAGAGCATCGGCGATCCGATCTATGTCGCCGTCTTCAACCGCGTCACGGCGGCGGGCCCGGAGAAGAGCTACCTGCCGATCCACCGCATCAATGGCGCGCCCGCGGGCGAGGCGGTCTGGGAGGGGAGCCAGAGCACCGAACAGGTCGAGGACGGCCTGGCGCAACTGTTCGACATCGACCCGACGCTCCCGGTCACGGCGCTTGGTTTCGCGGATGTCGGCAAGCTCGGCAACGCGGTCTATCTCGACCTTTGCCTGACCCGTTGCGAAAGCTATCGCCACGAGCACGGCTATTTCCCGGAGCCCGGCCTGTCGGTCGATCTGGTGACCTTGCCGCCGCCGCTGGCGACGCGCCGCGTCGGATTGCTCGGCGAGCGACTGGATCGATGGGAATTCGCGCCCGGCCGCGCGGCCAATTTCGACCGATGCGGCGAGCTCGAGGCGGCGACCGGCATCGCCGTGCCGGCGGGTGGCGAAGAGGATTGGAGTGCTGCGATGGAGCGGGCGGCGGCCGCGCCACGGGAAACCCTGTTCGAATGCTCGCGCCGCAGCGACGAGTGCGTCAGGGCGATACCCGATGGCGGCGTGCTGACGCAGCCCCATCTCGACCGTGGTCCGGACTGCCCGTCGGCCAACCGCCTGCGCATCAGGCTTGCCGCCACGGCGACCATCTCGTCCCGCCTCGTCATCGGCGGCAGTTCTTTTCAGGATGTCGACATCGCGCCGCTGGACCCGCTTGGCCGCAGCCGCATCAGCATCTCCTTGCCGCCGACTGCCCCGAGCGCCTTGACCTGCCTCGTCGATCCCGTTCCGGGCGTCATCAACATCGGCGCCGGATCGAGCGTCCGTCTTGCGCGCCTCGATTTCGTTCGCAGCGCGGCGTCCGCCGCGCAGGAATTGGTTTGGCTCACCGTCGATCAGGCCACGGCCGCGCTCGACCAGCTTGTCGTCGGATCGACCGGCGACGGTTTGCTGCCTTTGGAGCGCGCCGTTCGACTGTGCCACGCCGACCTCTATGTCGTCGGCGGCAGCTACCGGGCGTCGCTGATCGGCATGCACGGACTGAAATCGCGAATTTCGATCGCGGGCGTTGACGACGCCAATCCAGTGTCGATCGGCTCGGAAAAATTCGGCGCCTATCTGATGTCCGGCAGCGTCGCCCGGTTGAGCAGGGCGAACTTCTCCGCGCCGCGCGCGCTGACATTGAACGACAGCGGCCTGCGCGCGTCGCGCACCGCACTTTCGACTCCGCTCAGCCAGGCAAACTCGACCGGGCTTCGCCTGGAGCGCGGCGCGGCGGCTGAATTGTCGATCAGTTCGGCCCGGGGCTTCTCCTGTGTGGCGACCTTCACAGACCAGGGCTCGTCCGCGCGCTTTACTCTGCCCGTCAATGCGTTGGCGAACGACAATTTGAGAGTCGGCTGCGGATTAGGAGCGGTCGAGATCGTCGAATAGCCAACAGGCGAATTTGCGCATTCTCGATCGAGGCCTTGTCATGAAACTGCCGTCGCAGGCCCTGCTGGCTCTTCTGGGATCAATTCTCTTTTCCGCGCAATCGGCGCAGGCGGGCGATGCCAGGCTCGTGCTCGTCGAGAATGCGGACATTTCCGACACGCGCCTGCATTTTCCGCTGCTGATCACCGGGCAACAGGGCTTCAGGATACGCTGCGCCGCGCAGGCGGACGAGGAGAACGTCATCCGTGGCCTGGGCTTCGTGACCTCGCCGTCCGATGTGCTGTCGACGCTCGACCCGGTTGTCGTCGCCGCGGCGCCCGACGCCAACCCGTTCCTGTGTCCGACCGCCGACGACTACAAGATCAAGGTCTTCGCGTTCTCCGACGAAACCGGCCTCAATCACTATCTCCAGTTTCCGACGGCGCGCGGTTCGACGTCCTATGTCAACAGGCTGTATCGGCCGCGCTGCGCCGGTCTGGTCGCCGCGCTCGGGATCGATCTGGCCCAGGCCACCAATGCCGATCCGCGGCCATTCTTCGGCGACGCTCTCTACGACATCGATTGTTTCGATGGCGTTCCGATCGAAGTGCGTCCCGACACGTTCGCGAAATGGTGCCTGAAGACGGACCTGACCGAGGCGCAGCGGAAGACCGTCGACGCCATTCTCGATGCGACGCCGGCCGGGTCGGCCGCGCGCGGCAATCCCGGCGCATGCGCGAGCGCGCAGACGTTCCTGACATCGGTCAAATCCCTCAACCTGTCGGACTCCGGTCTGTCCGACCTGTCGCCGCTCTCGGTTCTGCCGAACCTGACCACGCTGGTGCTCGAGAACAACGCGATCAGCGATGTCGGTCCGCTGGCGAACCTGACCGCGCTCGTCTTCCTGGATCTTTCCGGGAACCAGCTCGCCAACCTCGCGCCGCTTTCCCTGCTGACCTCGCTGACCGAGATCGACCTGCAACAGAACCAGATCAGCAATCTGCGGCCGCTGTCGCCGCTCGTGTCGATGACAAGGCTCGATCTGTCGCAGAACCAGATCACCGACGTTTCGCCTTTGCGGTTTCTGCTGGCGCTCAGCGTCCTCGATCTCGGCGGAAATCAGTTGACGGGGGCGGGGGTCGAGCCGCTGACCGCGTTGAGCGTCCTCCAGCGGCTCGACCTCACCAACAACAAGCTCGAAACGATCGAGGTGTTGAGCCAGTTCGGCGGGTCCACCGAGATCCTGCTCGCCGGTAATCCGGTCTTCGGCGACGACACGCTGACCTTCGCGGAACTCTGCGTTCTGCATCGCGCCGACGCGACGCCTTTCGGGCACACCATCAGGGCGCTGGTCACCCAGTCGGGCGCGCAGAATTGCGACGACGCCGCGTCCGCATTGCAGTCCAGCCCGACGCTGGACCTCTCCGGCAAGTCGATCAGCGATGTCGGCCCGATCGCGCTGATCCCGAATCTGACGACGCTGAACCTCTCGTCGAACTCGATCGTCGACGTCTCGCCGCTGACCGCGATGACGGGGCTGGTCTCCCTGAACCTGGCCACCAACAGCATCGTCGAGGCCGCGGGCATCGCGAAGCTGACCAATCTGACATCGCTCGATCTGACCGGGAATCCCGTGAACGTGTCCGGCTTCCTCGGCGCCTGCCTGGTCCGCAACCATGCCGGAATGCTCACCGAGGTCCAGGCGGCCGAGATGACGATCCTGATGGCTTTCGCGGGGCAGGCGAAGTGCCTCGACGCCTCGGAAGCGCTGGCTCGCGCGACGGATGTGACGCTGGACAATATGGGCCTGAAGACCGTGGCCTACTTTCCCGTCTTCGAAAATGCGCGCCGGCTTGTCCTCAACGGCAATCAGCTTGTCGACGCCGCGCCGCTTGTATCGCTCAGCCGCGTCAGATCGTTGAACCTGGCCGGAAACCAGATCGCGACGCTGGCCGACATCAACAAGATGTCGTCATTGCAGTCGCTGAACCTCAGCGGAAACCCGATCTCGTCGCTCAATGGCATCTCGGCCTTGCAGCAGCTTGCCACGATCCAGTTGAGCGACACCAAGGTCCGCAATGTCCGGCCGCTGGCCGACGTGCCCTCGCTGGTGACGGCCCGTCTCGACCATCTCGACATCAGCTATGGCGACATGGAGGACTACTGCCTCGTCCGCCGGCTCGACTCCGGCTCGCTGGCCGACACGCGCGCCTTCATGGTCGCGCTTGAGCCGCGGCTGGCGAGCGACGGCATCGACGCCGGCAATTGCCCCGCCGTCGCGGCCTGGGCCGGGTCGGTCGAGACGCTGACGCTCAACAAGGCGAATCTGCTTTCGATCGAGCCGATCAGGTTCTTCACCAATTTGCGCAGCCTGACCATGTTCGACAACCAAATCGAAGACGCCGTCCCGGTGCGCAACCTGGCGAGGCTCGAGACACTGAACTTGTCGAAGAACCGCATCGAGACGATCCCGACGCTTCAGTCGACCACCATAAAGACCCTGAATCTCCAGACGAACCGCATCGCGTCGGTGAACACGCTGGCGCAGAAGACCAGCATCACCTCGCTCGACCTGAGCGGCAACCGCATCTCGGATGCCCGGCCGCTGAACGGGCTGACGGCCGTCACCTTCCTCGACCTGCGCTCCAACCAGATCGAGGAGGAATCGAAGGTCAAGGACCTGTTCCCACGCAAGCCCTACATCAAGGGCAATCCGGTGTGCAGCCTGCCGGTGATCATGATCTTTCCGCCGCCGCCGATCGTGGACGCATGCCGGCGCGAGCCGCTGCTGATCCTCCACACGATACCGGGCGTCTTCAGCCAGAACCTTGAGGAAAACACCCGGCCCTTGGTCATCAACCCGCAGATACACAGGCGGTTTCCGTAGCCGGGCCGCCGCCCGACCCAACGGCCGACATCAGCTACCGATCGATTCCACCCCAGGAGTATTCCGATGAAACATTCTGTCCGCTTCAACCTGCTCGGGCTGGCGACAGGCTCCGCGATCGCCGCCATCTCCGCGACCCAAGTCATGGCGCAGGACAAATCCGCGTCCAGCGTCATCCAGTTGCCGAGCGCCGGCGGAACGGTCAACAAGGAAGAAGGCGCCTTCGGCCTGAACATGAATACCGGGTCGGCCAACTTCTCACTGCCTTTCCCCGAGCTCCCGACCCGCGGCAAGCACAAGCCGTCGATCTCGCTGAGCTACAGCCAGTTCGCGGGCGACAGCGGCAGCGGCATGGGCATTGGCTGGGACATCAACGTCCCCTCCATCGCCATGAACGACGATCTCGGAACCGCGATCGGCGGGTTCAAGGCCGACGGGGATTTCTTCAGCCGCATCAGCATGTCGGGTCAGCGGCTCGTGTTCGTCGGCAAGACGGAAGACGGCGCCGGCCTGAAATACCGTCCCGAATATTCGGAGGATTTCGTGCAGGTCACGTACCGCGCGGCCGGCTTCTCCGTGGCGGTGCTCGGTCCGCAGGGCGAACGGCAGACGGTCACGATACCGTCCGGTTTCGAGGTGCTGCGCCCCGACGGCGTGCGCCAATATTTCAGCGGCGATCCGAGTGTCGCCGAAGGCGTATTCGAGGCGGCCGCCCCCTATGCGACGCGCTGGCCGCTGGTGCTGGAAATCAATCCCGACCGCGACGCGATCACCTACAAATACGTCAAGCATGGCAATCGTTCATATCTCGGTGAGATCGCCTTTGCCGGCGGCCGCAGCGCCTATGCGTTCGACCTGCTCGACACGCAGGCGAACCTGGTCAGCAACGCGACTGGAGCCCGCCAGGTCAACAGCAAGCTCTATGGCCGGGTGACCGCGAGCTTCGACGGCGACGTCTACAATCGCTGGTGCCTCGGCTATATCGGCCGCTCCGGCGGCGCCGACGATACGTTCATGGTGCGTGCGCATCCCGACTGCCTGGCGCAGGCCCAGGCCGACCTGACGCCGCTCATCGACGCGAAATCCGTGACGGTCCTCGACCAGTTGCGGATGATCTACCGCTTCGGCGACAATGGCGACCGCGCGCTGTCGGCGGACACCCAGACGCTGCCCTCGATCGCGCTGGGCTATTCCTCATGGACGGCTTCCGACCTCGCCAGCCGCGACGTGGTCTACGAGGCTCCCAAGCTCGCTTTCGCGGGAGACCTGCCGCCGCTGAATTTCGAGCTGGCGGACATGGACATGGATGCCCTGGTCGACATCGTCCAGTCGACGCCGGATCAGGCGCGCGTGCTGCTCGGCGAAGGTTCGCTCGACAGCTCATTCTCACAGACCAAGGACCTCGTCCTCAGCCGCACCAGCAATTCCGGGATGCGCACGGACGTCATCCCGCGCCTGGCCGACGACCGGTTCCAGTTCGCCGACATCTACGGCGATTCCTACACCGACATCGTCGAGATCGGCGACGACGTGATCTACATCTACGCCGGGGATTCGGCCGGCAACTTCACCTATATCGGCCGCGAGGTTCAGGTTCCCGGAATTTCGCCGTCTCTGTTTTCCAACGGCCGCAGCCGCTTCCTCGATGTCAATATGGACGACCAGTCCGACATCGTGTCGACGCGGTTGAATGCCGACGGGCAGACCGAGTGGCAGATCTTTCTCAACCTGACGCGCCGCCAGCCAGACGGCGAGCACAGGATCGCCTTCGGCGCGCTTCAGAAGAAGTTCCCGTTCGCGGCGCAGGACGCCTCCGCGCTGGCGGCCCGCGACGTCCGCGTCACCGACATCAATGGCGACCGCTTGCCGGACCTCGTCCTCATCAGGCCGGCGCAGCAGGGCTTCTGCATCTATGAGAACCGCGGCACCATCTTCTCGCAGGACCCGGCGGCGCTGCTGTTCGGCGACGCGTCGAGGAACGACCCCGTCTGCGGCGCCGGCTCCTTCACCCGCGTGTCCGGCATGCAGCCGAACGATCGCTTGGAGACCATGTGGTATGTCGACGCCAATGGCGACGGCATTATGGACTTCGCCAATATGGGCGGCCAGACCGATCAGTTGAGGGTGTGGCTCGGCTTCGGCGACGGCACGTTCCTGACCAATCCGCTCAACATCGCGCTCAATCTGCGCGTCCAGGTCGGGTCCAACACCGCCTCGTTCCGCAGCCGTGTCGTCGACCTCGATGCCGATGGGCAGTCGGAGATCCTGGTCTTCCAGCAGCCGGCTGGCAATGACGTGAAGCCGGTTGTCGTCATCGACTTCAACCGCAGCGGCGAGACGCAGCTTACCAAGGCGAACCTGCTGACCACCGTCGAGTTCAGCTCCGGCCGCCGCCACGACGTCCGCTATGCGACCTCGACCGACGAACTGCTGCGCGACAAGGCGAACAGCCGTCCGTTCACCAAGCTGCACTTCCCCGTCGTCGTCGCCAAGCAGTTGGTGACATCCGAGGGCGTGCCCGGCCTGCCGCGCGATCTGGTGCAGACCGAGGAGTATTTCTACCATCGGCCGTTCTTCGACGTGATCAACAACCGCTTCATCGGTTTCAGCGAGGTCGAGAAGGTCGTCTATGGCGACGAATTCGTCGCCGACGGCACCACGACCCAGCGTTCCGCCTACACCAACGAGCAGTACTACACATTTGCCGAAACGGCGGTGAACCTGCATCTGGCGGGCAAGCTGAAAGTGTCGAAGACCTACACGGTGGCGCCCGAGCCGCAACTCGTGGCCAGCGCCTCAGAGACGTCGAGCCTCGACCCGAACCTGCCGTTCCAGCATTCGCTGTCGACCGCAACGCGCGGCCAGAGGTTGCCGACGCCGGGGACGTTGCTGAAGTGCCAGAGCGCGGTCTGGGAGGCCGTCGCCTCCGCCGACGGATCGAGCTATCTGCGCAAGACGAGCGAAAGCTTCACCGCCGCTGCTGGCGCCGGCGAGCAGCAGCCGATCTCGGACGAGAGCTGCGTCAATCCGGTCAAGGTCGAAACGTCGAGCGGATTCGACGAGTTCAACCAGCCGAGCGAGATCGCGACCCGCGTCCGCGACGTGGCCGGCCCCAACGGCCTGACCGTTCCGGGCTTCGTCAGCCTGGTGCGCAACGACTTCACCGAATCGCGCCAGGCGCTGGCGGCGATCGGCATCGTCAACGCGGTCTCGGAACGGACCACGCTTTCCGGCGCGCGGCCGATGAGCATCGAGCGGTTCCGCTACGCGGCGACGACCGGCCGGCTGACCGACCGCGAGCTGGATGTCTTCTCCTCGCTCGAGAATCTGCCGCAGGCGCTTGCCGGCTCCCACAACGCCAAGCGCACGATGACCAAGACGTTCGACTTCGATGTCTTCGGCAATACGATCGGCGTCAGCGACACGCTCGGCGCGATCGAGAAGGTGACCTTCGATCCGACCGGTGTCCTGCCGGTGGAGCATCGCAAGGTGAACGGCGGCGACGCCGCGCTCGACCAGGTCACCACGCTGGCCTATGACGGGCCGCGCGCCGGCCTCGTCAGCAGGCAGACCACGCCGCTCGGCGCGGTCGTCACCTATGAGCATGACAGCCTCAGCCGGAAGATATCCGAGAGGGCGCAGGACGGCGCGGAACGCCTCTTCAGCTACAAGATCGGCCGGGACAGCCGCCCGTCGCTGATCATGACGTCGCACCGCCGTTATGCCTCGGTCGCGGACGTGCCGGCCGGCGAGTCCGAATTCATCGACCTGATGTCGGCCTACAATGCCGACGGCAACGAGATCGCCAAGATCGAGAACGTTGCCGAAGGCGGCATCCGCGTCTTCGCGTTCAAGCAATACAACCGCAACAAGAAGCTGATCTTCGAGTGGACGCCTTTCTCCCTCTCCGGCTTCGAGGGGACGGCCGACCTCGATGTCCGCAAGACGTTCGAACTGGGCGACATTCCGCGGCCGGTCAACCGTGTCGGCACCAGCTTTGGATATGACGAACTCGGTCGCCAGATCATGGAGTCCGATCCCGCCGGGAAGGTGAGCACCGTCGCCTACCAGGACTGGGGCAAGGATACGACCATGCGGTACAAGGAGGCCGATGGCCGCGAGACCACGCAACGGGTGCTCGCCGTCGGCAACGAGCAGGGCATCGCCGCCCAGATCATCGGCGACGGCGCGGGCACCGACCACATCACGCAGTACAAGCGCGACGTGTTCGGCTACCTCGCAGAAATCCTGCTTCCGGGCGAAAAGACGCCGCGCAGCTATGTCTACAATTCGGCGGGCGATCTGGAAGCCCAGACCGTGCCCGGCATGGGCCGCTATTTCTACCTCTACGACGTGCGCGGCCGGCAGACGATCAATGCCCGCTCGCCCGAGGCCGGCGGCTCGATGGACATCGTCGAGACCGGATACGACCTGCTCAATCGGCGCATCTCGGAGACGGTCAACGGCAAGCAGACGATCGCCTACCGTTACGATGTCGGCCAGACGATGGTCATGGCGGCCGCCTTCGGCCAGCCGATCGAGCGGCCGCTTGCCGAGCCCGTCGAGATCAGGACGTTCGATCCAAACGGCCTGTTCGACGCCACCCAGCGGTTTGGATACGACCGCAACGGGCGGCTGGTTCACAGCGAGATCGACCTTGCCGGGAAGACCTACGCCGAATCCTATTCGCTGACGCTTGACGGGCGCATCACCAAGACGACCGATCCCGGCAGGTTGACGTCGATGTTCGGCCTCGGACCGGACAGCAATCTGACCTCGGTCACGATCGGCCACCCGAACCTTGCCGCGCCGGAACCTATCATCAGCAAGGTTCTCTATTCGCCGGAAGGGCGCATCAAGCGGCTCGACTACCGCCAGGGCGCCTTCACGGACATGATCTACAATCCGAACACCCTCTATCTGGAAGCGATCAGGACGCAGGTCACGGTCGACGGCGCGGCGGTGCCGCTCCAGGACCTCGAAATGGTCTTCAACGGCAACGGTTCGATCAACAGGATCACCGACCGCGCGGCTTCGGGCGCCGGCCATGTCGATCGTTCGGGCGAGTTCGACTACGACTTCAAGAACCAGCTCGTGCGCTACAAGCGTTACGGCGAGGAAGCGCAATTCGACTACGCGCCATCCGGTTCGTTCAGCCGCAACGACGAGTTCGAGGCCGGCGCGGCCATCGCGCCCGCCGCGGACGCCGTCACCGGCCTGATCCCCGCCGGCACGTCGGCCGCGCCATATACGTTCGACGGATTCGGCCAACTGGCAAGCAGCCCGAACCTCGTCTCGGCATCCTTCGATCCGCATGGACGACTGATCAAGGCCGTCACCGCGGAGAGCGAGGTGTCCTACGGCTACGATCATTCCGGCCGCCGCCTCTACCAGCGGATCAGCAACCGCCAGAACGCGACCGAGGCGACCCTCTACCTCTATCCGATGCAGAGCTTCAGCGTCGGGCCGAAGGGCGAGGAGAGCTATGTGTTCGTCGGCGAGCACAGGCTTGTCCGCATGGAGCATGCGACGGGGAACTGGTTCTATTATTTGAAGGATCATCTCAGCTCGAGCGACTTCGTCATGAACAAGGACGGCGTCCCGGTCGAGCAGATGCTCTATCGCGCCTTCGGGACGGAACACGCCCCGGAAGCCCTGTCGCCGGCATGGGCGGACCAGGTCGCGGCGAACGCCGACCTGCTGCCGGCCGAAAAGACCCATCACCGCTTCACCGGGCAGTATCTCGATGACGCGACCGGTCTCTACTACTATGGCCAGCGCTACTACGACCCGAAGCTCGGCCGCTTCGTTTCGCCGGACCCGCTCTACCTGGGTGACCCGAAGAAATGCGAGACGAACACGATCGGCTGCAACCTCTTCGCATATGCCAACAACAACCCGATGGCGTTCATCGACCCGACCGGTCTCGACGGCGTCGTCGCCGGCGATGCCGCCTTCCGCAAGGAAGTCGAGAAGACGTTGCAGAAGCTCGACCCGTCCGCCCGCGTCGACCCCAAGACCGGGGAAATCACCCAGAACTGGGCAGCCAAGACCATTCTGTCGATCGTCGGGGCCGTCGATCCATCAGCCGGCCACAATCAGGGTCGCGAATTGGTCAGCCAGATCATAGACAGCAAGCAGACGACGACGATCGTGAAGCACAGCGGCGACACCGACACGACCTGGGACCCGGCGAAGAGCCCGGCGACGTCGGCCATCGACGCCACGATCAGGTTCAACCCGTCGTTCGACCCGAAGGTTCACGAGTTCGATCCCTCGACGAAGACGGTCTCCCTGGTCAAGATGTCGACGGAAGTGGTCCTGGGTCATGAACTGATCCACGCGACGCGGGTCATGACCGGCTCCGTCGACTTCAACATGGTCAGCTACAAGGGGCTCGACGGCAGCGCCCAGAGCTGGATCCGCGAGGAAGTCAGAACGGTCGGCGTCGGTGGCGTCGGCGCCGCCAATGACATCACCGAGAACAACCTGCGCGAAATGTTGGGCAGGAATCCCCGCAACCACTACGACTGAGCGGAAGGAAGCATCATCATGACACCGAACTTCTTGTTCAGACTTGGCCTGACAATCGGGGTCGCGGCATTCGCCGCGACCGCCAACCTGGGAACCGCCATGGCCGCCATGCTTTCGGAACCGGTTTCGATCCCGCTGGAAACGATCCGCGTCGTGAACCAGCCGCCGGAGTGGCTTGGCGAGCAGCTCAAAGCCAAGGGCCTGGCCGACGGCTGGACGATCGCCGATGGCAAATTCCAGTCGGCGGACCTCGATGCGATCAAATATGTCAATCGCATCAAGGCCTTCATGTCGCTCGACAACAGCCTGACGCGGCCTTACTTCATCCTGCCGCTGGTGGACGAAAAGGGCGCGACCGGCACCTGCGTGACGCTCCTGCCGCGCGACATCGTGCCTGAGTTGCGGCCCGAGGACTTTACGGTCGAGCAGTTCAAGGTTCCCGACCTGCAGGCCGAGAAGGTCCAGGCGTGCCTTGCCAAGGGGCTGGCGGGCAAACCATTCGCCGAGATGGACAGGGCGACCTTCCTCGCCACCTATTTCGAAGAGTTCGGCGTCTTCGACATCGCGAAGCACGAGGAACTCGTGGGCGATCCCGACCTCGTCCTCAAGGCCTACGAGCTGGGCTTCTATCCGAAGAAGGGCGAGGTTGCCGGCTACCTTCACGTCGAATGAGCCCGGCCTGATCGATCCCCATTCGTGGGGATCGACAGGCGGCGGTTAGACGGCGGGCGGGAACGGGTTCATAGTCCTTGCGATCGACATCGGCGCAAGGACGTTCCTCATGCAAGTTCCATCGCAGTTCGCCGGTGAACTTCCGCTGCCGACGAGCATCGAACCCGCTCTGTTCGACCTGCTGTTCGCCAATTGCAGATCGGAACTCCACCCTGCCGGCCAGCACCTGTTCGTCCAGGAGGACGAATCGAACCGCATCTACGGGGTATTGAGCGGCCGGATCGAGATTTCGATCTATTCGCCCGGCGGGCAGAAGCTCGTCGCCAATATCGAGCAGCGCCGCAGCCTGGTCGGAGAGATCGGCGCGCTCGACGGCAAGCCGAGAACCGCGACCGCGCTCTGCCTCACCGACTGCCAGCTTGCTTCGCTGAGCCGTTCCCAGCTTTTCGAGAGAATCGAGCTGCATCCGCCGCTTGCGCGCGCGATGATCGCGCTGCTCTGCGCCCGGCTGCGGTGGGTGAGCGGCGAGCTCGGCGACCAGGCTTTCCTCGGCATCGAGGCGCGGCTTGCGAAGCGTCTGCTGTTCCTGTCGCGCATCCTCGGCGACCCGTCCGGCTGGATATTGATCTCGCAGTCCGAACTCGCCGATTTTCTCGGCGCGACGCGCGAGTCGGTCAACAAGATGCTGAGCGACTGGCGCGCCCGCAAGCTTATCGAGTTGCGCCGCGGCGGCATGCGCATCGTCGACTTCGCGTCGATCGAGGACATCACCGAGCAGGACGACGACGACTGACGCGGCCGGTCGAGGTCTTCACAGCCGCGACAGCAGGTAACGCAGCGCGGCCCGGCTCGGCATGAAGAAATATCCGCCGCCGCGCGTGGTCACGAAGCGCGGCATGCCCGCCAGCACCGTGCTCCCTTCCCAGAAGGGGATCGTGAAGCGCCCGTTTCCGTCGGAGCCTCCAATCAGAGGATCCTTCTCCTGCCTCAGGCCATGGAAGGATGTCGAGGACACCCATGTCTGCTGGATGAACTCGTATTGCCGCTCGATGTCGGCGTTCAGGCACATGAACAGAAGTCCCTTTTCTCCCGGGGAGCCTTTGGTAGCCGGCAGTTCATAGGTCCGTCCGACCCGAAGGATGCGGTGCCGCTTGCCGATCGCCGTCTGCGTGGCGTGATCGTCGCCGAGAGAGTCGCGGGGGTTGGTGCGGCGCACATGCGCTCCGAACGGACAGCGCAGGCCCTGCGGGTCCTCGGCGCCGAAGGAGAAGTCGTTGTCCGCCTTCCGGCCCGGACGGCCCTCGGGATTGCGCACCAGCGAGGAACCGTCCTTCCAGCGCCCCATCATCTTGGCGGCGATCCAGTCGGGTGTGACGCCCGGATCGCCGAGTTCCCTGGCCTTCTGCGCCGCGACCTCGTTGCAATAGGTTTCGAATTCCGCGACGTGCTGCTCGAACTGGCGAACCACTAGGAAGGAGCCGTTGCGGCCGATGTCGTGCAGGCTGTCCGATGTTCCGTCTGTTCCGGACCGGAAGCGCACGGGCGTCAGAATGCCGGTCGGGTCATGCGCGGCCTTCACGCCGGGCGAGACCGGATAGTAGCCATATTCGTCCCGGTAGCCGAACAGGAATTCGCCCGGCGCGACGAGATTCATCGCCGGGGCGCCGGCATGGGCGCGCGCCGTTCCGCGCACGACCGGCTGCGAGACGCCGTCAACGAAGCCGAAATGCTCGACGGCGCGCCTGCCTTGCCGACGAACCTTTAGCGGCAGCTCCGACGTGATCGTGATGGCGGCCACCGCCGCCTCGCGCCGCAGCGCCGCGACGTCGCTCGTCAGATGGCGGCGCTGGGCTGCGTAGCACAGGACGACCATGTCGACCGGGCGCTTGTCCGAGCCCCAGCGCCAGCCGTCCGGCGCGAGCGGCCCGACATCGCCGAGAATGCGGCTGCGGGCGGAATTGCCGATGCCATGCCGGAATGCATTTGGAAAATAGGCGAGGGGGTCATGATCGGCCGACTTCTCCAGGCCGAGCCTGCGCAAGCCGGCCGCCGCGACGCCGATCGTCATCGCGCGGGCTCTCGGAATCTGATCGCCGAAGCTGGTGCGCGCTACGAGATAGTCGAGCCAGCGCTTGCGCTGCCCGCGCGGCAGGTCGGGCGGAATGGCGACGGCAAGCATATGGCCGTATTCCAGCGAGCCGAATGCGCTGAAGAAGATCGACTGGACCTCGCCGGCTTCGATCTGTTCCGGCGAGGCCGTCGAACCGGCATGCGCCGGCTGCTGCTCCGGATTCCGTCCGATGCGGGGCCGCGCGCGGGAGCCGAACAGGCTCAGCCAATCGCGCGCCTCGCTGTCGCTCGCCGAACAGAGCCCCGCGCGGATTCGCGAATTGGCGCGGATGCGCTGCGTGTTGAGCTCGGGGTAGGCCGAATACCAGAACAGCGTCGGCATCTGCTGACGCCGCGCCCAGCGCTTGAAGCGGTCGCCGTCGCGGGCGCCGTCCGAAAAGAGCCAGCGTGTCCGGGGAAACTCGGCCGTGTTGCTCCAGACGCCGGTCAGTCCCGCCGACGCCTTCGTGATGAAGTCCTCGAGATAGCTTTCCCAACTGCCCCCGTAGTTCGAGAAGAACATCAGCCGGTTCGAGCCCGGCAGCAGCACCCATCGGGCGAAATGGATCGTGTTGATGTTGGCCAGGAACCCCGGCCGGAAGACGTAGCGGGCCGAGATCGAGATCAGGTAGAAGGTGAGCCGCAGCGCCATCCGCCGAAGGATGCCCGGCTTCATCACCGAAATCGCCGTCAGGTGATTCTGGGCGGACCGGTCCTCGCGAGCGATGATCTTCTCGAGCCTGTCGATCTCGATCGAGGCGACATTCGTGGCGTCGCGCTTCTCCAGCCGGCGCAGGGCCAGCCCGAATATCCCGGCAATGGCGAGGGCCGTTGCGGCGATACCCAGCAGGCTCAACAACAGGGAGGTCCCGCCGACCAGCAGATTCCGCAGGATGCCGGGCGCGTAGCCGAAGACCTGAATATAGGTGAGACTCCAGGACGCGATCAGCACAAGCAGGGCCGTGACCATTACGGCAGGCGCTCTGAGCGTCGCGAGAATAGCTCTCCAGGCGCTGCCCGGGCGTGCGTCGAGCCTGCTTTCGGCGGACTGCATGGCCCAGGCAAGGCGAGGATCGGAACCGACCTTGTCACGCGCCGCCGCGAGCACGCTCGCCGCGTTGCGATCGACTGCGGCCCTGGGCTGCTCCACGATCGCCGCCACCGCGTCGGCAAGTTCGGCCTCGGCGCGGATGCGCCGGACGGAATGGCCGGGCGTTCCGGAAAAGACGAGCCCGCTATTGCTGCCGAAGGAGGGCGAAATGCCGACGCTGTTAGCCTTGAGATACGCCTCGAAGGAGGCCGAGCCGGAACGATCGCATGCGACGTCGACGATCGGGCCGAGAAACGCCTCGGTAGCGGTGGCGAACGCCGATATTGCCTCGTCGGCGGCGCCGTCGGCGGAGAATTCGACGACCAGCACGGCGGTCTCCGCCTTCGCCTTGCCGTCGTCCATGCCGGTCGGGGCGAGCGCGATGCTGGCGAAATGAATGATGCCGGTGGCGTCCAGCGCGCTTCGGATTGGATCGCGCGCCGGATTGTCCAGCTCGCAGAGCATTGTCCTGATGTCGTCCAGATCGACGCCGCTGCGAACCGGGCAGATGATGGTCACCATCGCGTGTTCGACCGTCCTGCAAAGAGGCTCCCGGTCGAAGTCCACCCTGAGCGTTTCCGGATATGCGCCCAGCCGCGTCAGCTTCCCATCCCGTCCGGCGGCGCGGCGCAGCGCCGTCTTCGTGAACAGGGCGCGGATGCATTCGCCGATCTGGACTCTCGCGACCTCCGCTCCGATGCAGACGTGGATACCGTGCCCGTAGACCATGTAGACGCTGTCCGGCCTGTCGGGATCGTATTCATCCGGCCGGTCCACGGCGTCCGGGTCGAACATGGCCGACAGGGTCGACGGGATCACGGTCTGGCCGCGCCTGATCAGACGCTCGCGCCGCGTTCCCTGCGCGACCAGCGCGTCGCTGGACGCATAGCGCCACGGACCGATCCAGATCGGCTTGAAACGCATCGCCTCGCGGATGGCGCGGTCGAGCGCCGGGATGTCGTCGCCGGCGACAGCCGCCCGAACCGCCGCCTGCGCTTCGGGCTTGGCCAGGATGACGTCCAGGCAGTTTCCGCCCGCGAGAATATTCGTCGGAGCGAAGCCGGAGATCATTCCGAGCATGATCGAATGGATGTCCGGCAATTCGATAGTGCCGTCATCCATCTGGAGGACGAGGCGGGCGAGGGGACTGTCCGCCGGCGCCGTTCCATCCCGCACCGTTTCGATCGAACGGTTGATGCAGGCGATCATGCGGTCGGCGGCGACCCGCGCCAGTTGCCTCACCGTCGGATCGGCGCCGGGATCGGAAAAGAACATGGCGCTGAGCGCGATCGACCAATCGGTGAACTCCCGCTCGTCGTCGAACATCATGCCGAAATAGTCGCGGCAGATGCGGGCGGGCACGATTTTGAGCAGACCGCCGATGGCATCGAAGCCGGGCGATGCGCGGGCAAGGATCACCTGCGCATGGCGGGCCGCGATCGGCCTGACGCGCTCCTCGACCTCGTGCGGCGGGAAGGCGCTCAGCACGGCGGACTTCATGCGCCGGTAGTCCTTGCCGTCCTGGAGGCCGAGGATGAAATTCGTGCCGCCGGCGAGCTCGGACATTTCCGGCCCGTAGGGTGTCGTGAAAATGTCCTGCCGTTCGAGCACTTCGCGAACATCCGCGTCTCGCGTCACGATCGTGTAGCCGCCAAGGCTGGCGTTCGGCCAAATCCGTCTCAGGATCGCCAGCCACCAGCGCGGGTCTTCGAGAAACAGCGCCTTGATCGACGCGCCGATGGACGCCTTGCCGCGCATTCTGGATGGGTTGAAGGGAGGCAATTCCGCCACCGGTGCTTGCCCTGTCTGGGCCTGTCGCACGCCGTCAAAATATTTTGATTTCAGCATGTCTGACGCCCACCTCCGAACGGCGCGGCGCCCTGCGCATCGCGTCCGTGCCGACCGCATTCTCTTTCACCACGGTGGGGCGTATGTGAAATAGTTCATCGTCCGATGAACTACGTGGTTTCAGACTGCCCCGCTGCCGCAAAATTCGCCAGCAGTGTCTCATTGATGGCCCTGTCGGCGAAAGGTATCCATCGCACCCGCATGGGGGTGAAGTCGGGGTGCCTTGCCTCGAAGATGGCCATCTCGCCGCGCGCTTCTTCCATCTGCCCGCTGCGGACCAATGCGCCGATCTTCAGGAAGCGCGCGTAGAAATATCCCGGCGAGAGATCGAGCGAACGATCGGCTATCGCGATCGCGGCCGGCCAGTCGCCGAGCAGGCTGTAGGCCGCAGCCAGTTCCCCCAGATTGTGAAAGCTGTAGATGTCATACGGGCTGAGCCGTTCGGTATCGCGGAAAAGCGGAAGCGACGCCTGCGCATCGCCGAGCAGCAGGTGGGCGCTGCCCATGCCGGAATGCGCGAACGCATAGCTCGGATTGAGATGGATGGCTGTCCGGAAATAGTCGATCGCGCGGGTGGGCCGGCCCCGCATGATCTCGACCGCGCCGAGATTTGCATAGGGCCGGGCGTCCTGACTGTCGATCAGCAGCGCCTTGCGGGCATAGTCGGCGGACTGGTTCAGGTCGCTGCTGTCGCCGAAGCGCAGCCAGGCCCGCCAGAACCACCACCAGGACAGTTCGTTGAATACCGAGCTCGAATTGGGCGTCTTGGCCAGCGCCTGTTCGAACTGCTCGAGCGCAAGTTCGGTGTCGTGGCTGGTGCGGCGCGACATGTGCCAGCGGCCCCGCAGCACGAGCTGCCACGTCTCAAGGCTTTCCCACGGAACCTGGAATGTCCTTGCCTGCTCGATCCGGTCGACTTCCTTCTCCAGCGTCGAGACGATTTCGCCGCCGATCTCGTTCTGCAGGTCGATGACCTCGGTAAGGGGCCGCTCCAGATGGCGCGACCAGACCAGCCGGCCGGACGTGGTGTCGGTGAGCGCGGGCGATACCCTGAGGCGTCCCTGATGCCGGCTCAGCGCTCCGCTGACGAGGTAGCGCACGCCCAGCGCCGCCCCGATCTGGCGGAAATTGAGCGCTTCGTCGCGGAACTGGAAGCTGGAGTTCTTGGCGATGACGGAGAGCCATCGCGTGCTCGCAAGGCCGCGGCCGATGTCGTCGGCGATGCCTTCCGCCATGTAGTCCAGGTCCGCGTCTTCCGCGGTGAACGGCAGCACGGCCAGGGTCGGGCGCCCCGCGTCGTTCTTGCCGGCATGCGCCGCGATGGCGTGGTTGGCGTGCGAAGGGCCTGGATCGCCATCAGGCGTCTTGTCCCGCCGGGCGATCAGCACCCTTACCGGCAGCTTGATATTCTTGAGCGGCAGTTCGCCGAGGTCTCCGAACTCGGCAGCGACCTTCGACCGGACGTGGTGCCATGTCGTCTCCGATATCGCCAGTCCGTCGCCGGGGGCCAGTTCCTGGATGCGGGCGGCGATGTTGACGTCGTCGCCGTAGAGACGCCCATTGTGGGAGATCACGTCGCCGGTGTTGATCCCGGCGCGAAACGCAAGGCTGTGACCGGGCTCGGACCGCCTGTTGAGGTCGGATATCCGTTGCTGGAATTCGAATGCGGCGAGAAGCGCGGCGACCGGGCTGCCGAATTCGGCCATGATGCTGTCGCCCGCATCGCCGAACATCCTTCCCCCGAAGGCAGCACACCGCTCCACAATGATGTCGCGCCGTTCTTCGAATGCCGCGAGCGCCGCTTCGTCGTCATCCCCCATGAGGACGGAGAAACCTGACGCGTCAATTGAAACGATAGTTGCGAGCTGCCGCGTATAGCGCCCAACAGCCATGATCAATGTTGCCCTTCAGGTCGGCGCGGATTGCCGTATCGACATCATTTTTGTCGAACTGCGGCAGGAAACAATGCTGGAATCCGCATCCCGCCCCATTATGCATGCTATGCTAAATAAAGTAACAAAATGCTTGGAACTGTAAAGTTTGCAGGCGAGAATCCGGGGCAGAAAAGGGTGGTGATGACGGTACTTTTTCTGCGAGAACTTTATGCACTGAGCTTCATCCGATAGACGCTGAACACCTCAATTCTTCGAAGCGATTTTCCCTTTAAAATCAATATATTAGCATCTTGATGGCGTTCGATCTGCGTGCAACCCCCGGATGAGGTAAAGCCGCCTTGACGGGCGGAGTACCCGTGCGTGGAATAACGTGCATAAAGGCGGACCTGCTTCGCGCCCTCATATCCGTCGTTCGAATGCCTCCGCTGCGCATCGGCAGCCAACACTTGTCCATAGCTAAGACAAGTGGGCGCTCAGGCGGCCATCTCCAGCCGCACCGAGGCTCACGGCCTATCGATGTCACTTTGACGAACAATCGATCTTTACAGGGCCCTATCCAAATGCGATGTAAACTGTTGACAGTTAACCTGTCGGCTTTGTCGATTGGAGGGAAATACGATGAAGAGACTGATTAAGACGATTGCAGCGGCTGCGTTGGCGGCGGTGCTCACGCAGGCGGCTTGGGCCGCCGACAAGGCGGTGGCGGTCAGCTTCGGAAGCTCGACGATCCAGATATGGAACGACATCATCAAGATCATGGAGCCTAAGCTTGCGGCGGAAGGATACAAGCTGCTTACCGATGATCCGCAATTCCGGGTCGAGCAGCAGGTGCAGGACTGGAAGGCGTGGATCGCGCAGGGCCAGGTTTCGGCCATTCTCGGCTGGCCGACCAACGCCGATGCGCTCGCGCCGGTGACGAAGCAGGCCAAGGAGGCCGGCATTCCGGTCATCGGTTACGCCGCCGAATGGCCGGGCGTCGCCGCCGCGCTGCTGACCACGCCCGAGCAGGACGGCCGCGACTTCGCGACCTATACCGCCAAGTGGATCAAGGAGAAGTTCGCCGACAAGCCGGTCAAGGTCGCCGTGATGAGCGAGGAGGCGAACGATCTGGAACGCCTGCGCGTCAAGGGCATCGTGGAAGCCATGAAGGAAGCGGTGCCGAACGCCGAGATCTTCAAGATCTCGCCCGCGATCAACCGCGAGGAAGGCTACAACGCCGCCAAGCGTCAGATGACGGCCCACCCCGACACCAAGGTCATCCTCTCGTTCTCGAACGAGCAGATCAAGGGCGCGTACAAGGCGCTGATCGACAGCGGCATCGCCAAGGACGACCCGGAAATCTTCATCGGCGGGCTGGACGTGACGAATGAGGACCTCGACCTCATCCGCCAGCCGAACAGCATCTACCGCGCCGCTTTCGGCTTCCGCGCCGCCTCCGTCGCCGACGCCGGGACCAAGCTGCTTCTCGCCGCCGCCAAGGGCGAGCCCGTGCAGAACGTCTTCCTGCGGCCGGAACTCGTGACGAGCGAGAACGCCGCCGACTTCTACCTCGGCAAATAGCGTCACCGGACGACCGGGGATCAGGGCCATGGAAACGAATCCGGCAGACGATGGCGCAGGTTCAGAGCCGCTTCTGGCGCTGCACGGCATCAATGTCGGGTTCGGCGGCATCATCGCCCTGCATGACGAGAGCTTCTCGGTCCGGCCGGGAGAGATCGTCGGGCTGCTCGGGCACAATGGCGCCGGCAAGTCGACCATGGTCAACGTCGCAACCGGCGCTATCCGTCCGCAACGCGGGACCATGACCATCCAGGGCCGTCAGGTCACGGCCCTGGGCAATCCGAACGAGATCGAGCGCGCCGGCGTCAAGGTTATCCATCAGGAGCCGGCGCTGGCGCAGCACCTCTCGGTCGCCGACAACATCACGCTCGGCCGCGCCGAGGAATGGCAGGCGAGCGACAGGCGGCGCGACTACGCCCGCAAGGCTCTTGGCCTGCTCGGTTCGACCATCAATGTCGACCGCCCCGTTTCCTCGCTCGAATTCGGCGAGAAGCAGATCGTCGATCTTGCGCGCGCGCTCTCGACCGACCTCAAGGTGCTCTTCCTTGACGAACCGACCGGCGCACTTGGACAGCAGGAAGCCGACCGACTGCACGACCTGTTGAGGCGGCTTGCCGAGCAGGGACGCGGCATCGTCTACGTTTCCCATCGCCTTCGGGACATTCTGTCGGTCTGCACCCGCCTTGTGGTCCTGCGCGGCGGCAAGGTCGTGCTTGACCAGCCGGCGGCCGACTTCACCGTCGCCCGCCTCTCCGGCGCACTGGCTCCCGGCATGGAGGTTGCGGATCGGCAGGTCGCGGCGACGGCGGGCCCGGTCGCGCTGACCGTGCGGCGCGGCGATCAGGAACTGGAATTTCCCCGGGGCCAGATCACCGGCTTGTTCGGCATGGCGGCAGGCCCGCAATTCGCGCTTCTGGAAAGCCTGTTCGGATGCGGCGCGCGGGCGGAGGCGACGCTCGGATCGAAGCGGTTCTCTCCCGCCAGTCCGCGCGACGCGATCGGGCAGGGCGTCTATTACGTCAGCGCCAACCGCGAGAAGGAAGGGCTGCTGTCGCAGATGACGGCGCTGGACAATCTCATCCTGCCGTGGATCGACCGGTACAGGAACGGCTTCCTCTATTCCCACGCCAAGGCGGCGGCGACCTACAGGATCGCGCAGAAGAGCCTCAACATCCGCGGCGGCCACATGGACGGGCTCGTCTCCGCGCTGAGCGGCGGCAACCGGCAGAAGGTTACGCTCGGCCGGTGGATATTCGGCAATCAGCCGGACGTACTCCTGCTCGCCCAGCCGACGCAGGGCGTCGACGTGGGTGCGAGACTGGATATCGCGAAGGCGCTCCGGGGCCTGACCGAAAGCGGCGTGACGGTGCTGGTCGCCTCGTCCGAGGCGGACGAGATCGAGCTGCTCTGCGACCGCGCCTACACCTGCTTCGGCGACGAATGGACCGCATCGCAGGCCTCGGCGAACTGGTCGGAGGTCCTTCTGAAATCGCTGGTCGATCAACGCGCAACGACGGGGCTGGACAATGAAGCTGCGTAGTTTCTGGTATTTCGTCGCCCGCAACGGAACGTTCTTCGGCGCCATCATCCTTGCCCTGTTCTTCTACTATTCGAACGCCAACTTCCTGTCGTTCAACAATATGCGCAACATCGGCGAGGCGCTGTCGGCGCTCGGCGTGGTCGCCATACCGCTTTCGATGCTCGTCATCTCCGGCGCGGTCGATCTCTCGGTGGGTTCCGTCGCCAGCCTGTCCGGCGTCGTCGCCGCCACGGTGATGATATCGACCGGATCGGTCACGCTGGGCATCGCCGCCGGGCTCGCCGTCGGACTGGCGACCGGCGTCATCAACGGCATCCTGGTCAGCTACTGGAAATTCAACCCGATCGTCATCACGCTCGGCGCGCTTTCGGTCTGGGGCGGCATGGCGTTGCAGGTCACGGCCGGGCGCACGATCGCCGGCCTGCCCGAGGCCTTCACCAATCTCAGCCTGATCCGCATCGCCAACGTTCCGCTGGAGATATTCATCCTGGCGGGCGCGATCGTCTACGGCATCGTCGTGCTCGCCTACATGCCCTATGGCCGCCGGCTCCAGGCGATTGGCGGCAGCAACCGCGCCGCCTTCCTGATGGGCGTTCCGGTGGAACGGGTCCAGTTCTGGATGTTCGTGCAGGTCGGCTTCGCATCCTCCCTTGCCGGCATCATGCTGGCGTCGAAGCTGGCCGCCGCCACACCCGTCACCGGGCAGGGCCTGGAACTCAACGCGTTGACGGTGGTGCTGCTCGGCGGCGTCGCCTTCGCCGGCGGCATCGGGCGGATGTCGGGCGTGCTGGCCGGCCTGCTCTTCGTCGGTGTGCTGCGCAACGGCCTGCTGTTCATGAACACCTCACAATTTCTGCAACAGGTGCTTGTCGGCCTCACGCTGATCGTAGCAATTGTATTCGATGAATCGATCCGCAAGTTCGCTCGCAACGAATGGGACGACAAGCCGCTCCCGTCCGCAGGACCGGAAGGGCAAACCGGCCCGGATGCCTCGGCGCCGCGCCCATGAGCAGCCTGCCGAGCCACGTCCCGTCATCATTTTCCCGAACGGACGGAAGGATAGCGGCGATGAACGTCTCCGGTAGCGCCAAGCTTGTCGCCAACAATCTGTCGGCCCGCATCAGGGACGAGATCATAGCCATGATCGCCTCCCGGAAATTGAGCGGCGGCGAGCGGCTCAACGAAGTCAGGCTCGCGGAGCATTTCGGCGTCAGCCGCGGCCCCGTCCGCGAGGCCGCGCGGGAACTGGAGGGACTGGGCTACATCATCAGCAAGCCGAGGTTCGGCTTCTTCGTCGTGGAATTCCGGCCCGAGGAAATCCTGGACCTCTACGAGGTCAAGGAATGGACCGAGCATGCGCTGACCGTCGACTATCTGCGCCACGCTTCGCGTGAGGCGTTGATCGCCCAGAAGGCGCTGCTTGCCGGGATCGACCGGAGCTCGGCGATGGCCTTCTCTGCCAGCGTGCTCGAATTCCGCGTCAAGGCGCTGCAACTCGTCCATAATCGCTTCCTCGCCCAGCAGGCGCTATTCATGTATCGGCGCGTGGCCGTGATGAGCACGCTCGTCCTGGCCGAAAACGTATCGGCCCGGATGGAGCGCCTGATCGGCTGGCTCGACGGCTACTGGCAGGCGCTGATCGACGGCGACCGCAAGGCGGCGGACCGGCTGACCACGGAGGCGAACACCTTCTGGCAAAGGGATGTGGCGCCGCGTTTCGGCGCCGGCGCCGCCAGGGAGCTCAAGGACTGATGACCGAAATCTGGAAGCTGAGCGCCGTCGACCTGGCGGCGCGGATTCGTCGTGGCGAAGTGTCGGCCGTCGAGGCGGCGCGGGCGAACATCGAGCGGATGCACGCGGTCAATCCGGCGCTGAACGCGGTCGTGACCGATCTTTCGGACAGCGCGCTGGCACGGGCGCGGCAGCTCGACGAAACATTCGCGGCGTCCGGGCCGGTCGGCCCGCTGCACGGCGTTCCGGTCACGATCAAGATCAATTCCGACCAGCAGGGCGAGGCGTCGTCCAACGGCGTGCCCGCCTATGCGAAACTGATCGCGCCGGAAGACGCGCCGCCGGCCCGCCTGCTGCAGAATGCCGGCGCGGTCGTCATCGGCCGCTCCAACGCGCCGGAATATTCGTTCAGGGCCGACACGACCAATCCACAGTTCGGCCGCACCAACAATCCATGGGACGCGGGCATCTCGCCCGGCGGTTCCTCGGGCGGGGCGGCGGCGGCGGTGATGGCCGGCATCGGCCATCTCGCCCATGGCAACGACATCCTCGGATCGCTGCGGTTCCCGGCCGCCGCCTGCGGCGCGGTGACGGTGAAACCCTCGGCCAACCGGGTGCCGGCCTGGAATTCGTCCGCCGCGAGCGAGCGCGGCATCCTCGCGGTCCAGATGGCCGTGCAAGGCGTGATCGCGCGCACCACCGGCGACGTGCGCCTGGGAATGGAGACGCTGATCGGCCCGGACCCGCGCGATCCATGGCATATCCCACTCCCCTTGGCCGGCCCGCCGCTGGCCGGCCCGCCGCAAGTCGCCCTGATGACCGACGGCTTCGGCAACGACGTCGACCCGGAGGTTCTCGCGGCGCTCGACACGGCAGCGCAGGCGCTTCGCGATGCCGGCTATGTCGTCGAGGAGGCGCAATTGCCGCTCGTCCGCGAATGCGGCACGGACGCGTTCCGCACCCTGATGGGCGAGGTGTCGGTACTCCAGATGGCGGACATACGGCGCAACGGCTCGAAGGAGCTGAACGAGATATTCGACCGCTATTTCGAGGTGTTCCCGCCGTTCACGGGCGACGAGCTGATCGCGGCGATGGCACGGCGCACGCGCTACGCCCGCGAAATGTCGATCTTCATGCAGCGCTACCCGCTCGTTCTGTCGCCGCTCATGCTGCGGCCGACCTTCCGCGCCGAGCGCGACGCCGAAGGCATGGAGGGCGTCGAGGAGGTGCTGGGTTCGGGCTTCTACTCGTTCATCGCGAACTTCACCGGCCTGCCTGCCGGCAATGTGCCGGCCGGCCTCGCCGGCGGGCTTCCGATCGGCGTGCAGGTCCTCGGCCAACGCTTCCGCGAGGATCTGATCCTGGACGCCTGTGCGGCGATCGAGGCGCGCGTCGGCTCGATGGCCGAACGGCTGTTCGCGCGCGAATCGCAAAAAGCCGGCGCATAGCCGACCGGCCGGCGCACCGGCCTGTCAGGCGGACTGGACCGACTTCCAGTCGCGGCTCTGCTCGAGCGCATGAGCCGCGCGATAGATCGTCGCCTCCTGCCATTTGCGTCCCACCAGTTGCAGGCCGACCGGCAATCCGTCCAGAAGCGCGACCGGCATGCTGAGCGCCGGGTGATGGGTGAGGTTGAAGCTGCTGACATTGCCCAGCATCTCGGCGGCGCGGTTGCAATAGTCTTCCACGCTTGCGTCAGGGGGCGGCAGCGGCGTCGCCCGGAGCGGCGTGGTCGGCATCGCCAGCAGGTCGCAGGTTTCCAAAACCTTGTCGTAGCGCCCGCGCAGCCACCGCGCGAGGTTGATCGCCTTGGCATATCCGGCCGGGCCGGACCTGCGATTGGCCGCGATGCCGATCAGCATCGCCATGCGCAGCGGCAGCGACAGTTCGCCGGCGCGTTCCCGCCATCCCCGATGCGCCCGCATCAGGCTGGTGACGTAGAGTTCGTCGCGGCCCTGTCCGTAACCGTCGCCCAGCATCATGCTCTGGGTCACGCCCTCGATGCCGATCGGCGCCCAGATGGCCGGGCCAAGTTTGTGCTCCGGCACGGAGACGGAGACGACGCGCGCGCCCAGCCTCTCCAGGCTCTCGACCGCCTGGCGCACCGCCGCGTCGACGGCGGGCTCGGATTCGGGCCGACCAAAACCCTCGTCCAGCAACCCGATCGTGAGACCGCACAGATCGGTTCCGAGGCCGGCGCTGTAGTCGTCGGGGTCACGCGCCGGCTGGCGGCCGTCCATCCCGTCGGGCCCGGCCATCACCTGCAACGCAAGCGCATTGTCGGCGACGGTCTGCGTCATCGGCCCGGCGTGGTCGACAAACGGCTCGATCGGCATCATGCCGGTATAGGGAACCAGGCCGAAGGTCGGCTTCATGCCGACGATGCCGCAGAAGGAGGCCGGCACCCGGATCGAACCGCCCTGATCGGCGCCGATGCCGATGTCGGCGTCGCCGGCCGCCACCGCCGCGGCCGAGCCAGACGACGACCCGCCACAGGAATAACCGTGACGCCAGGGATTGTGGACCGGACCGAAGGAAGAGGTATGGCTGCCGCCGGACAGGGACAGATGCTCGCACTGCACTTTGCCGGCGACCATCGCGCCTGCGTCCAGCAGCCTCGCCACCACCGTGGCGTCGATTTCAGGCACATAGCCTTCGAGCGTCGTGGTGCCGCCATGCATCGGCAGGCCGGCCACCATCGTGTTGTCCTTGACGGCCACCCGCTTGCCGGCGAGCGACCCTTCCTTGGTCGTCTGGATGTGAGAGCGGACAAGCCATGCGTTGGACGGGTCGTCCGAGCGCGTCGCCCGCGTCCATTTGCGGTCGGCCGGCGCGGGAGCGGGCAGGAAATCCGCGAGGCCCTCGACCGTTTCGTAGGCCTTCTCGTAGTCCTGCATGATGCGCAGGATGCCGTCCCAGTCCTTCTCATCGATGGGGATGCCGTGCGATGCGGCGAGCGCCTTCGCCCCTTGCAGGTCAGCCATCGCTACATCCTCTCAGATAAAACTGTTAACAATTGACACTTTCAATCATCTCATGCAGGTGATTTCAAGGGTCGATGGAAGCAATGGCCGCCGATATCGGACGGAGCCATCCGTCGCCCAGGCGAAGAATGCAAGGAGACCAGCCGATGCCTGCACTGAGCGGCGTTCTCACTATTGAAGAGATGAAGCAGCTCGCACGCCGCCGCGTGCCGAAGATGTTCTTCGACTACGCCGATTCCGGCGCGTGGACGGAGAACACCTATCGGGCCAACGAAGAGGACTTCGCCAAGGTCAAGCTGCGCCAGCGCGTGCTGGTCGACATGACCAACCGCTCGCTCGAATCGACGATGATCGGCGAGAAGGTGTCGATGCCGGTGGCGATTGCTCCGACGGGATTGACCGGCATGCAGCACGCGGACGGGGAAATCCTCGCTGCGCAGGCGGCCGAAGCCTTCGGCGTGCCGTTCACGCTGTCGACCATGAGCATCTGCTCGATCGAGGACGTGGCCGAGAACACCACCAAGCCGTTCTGGTTCCAGCTCTACGTCATGCGCGACCGCGATTTCGTCAACAGCCTGATCGACCGCGCCAAGGCGGCCAAGTGCTCGGCGCTGGTGCTCACGCTCGACCTGCAAATCCTCGGCCAGCGCCACAAGGACCTCCGCAACGGCCTGTCGGCCCCGCCCAAATTCACGCCGAAACACATCTGGCAGATGGCGGCGCGGCCGAACTGGTGCATGGGTATGCTCGGCACAAAGCGCCACACCTTTCGCAATATCGCCGGCCACGCCAAGGGCGTGACCGACCTGTCGTCGCTCTCCACCTGGACCTCCGAACAGTTCGACCCGCGCCTGTCGTGGAAGGACGTCGCGTGGATCAAGGAACGCTGGGGCGGCAAGCTGATCCTGAAGGGCATCCTCGACGCGGAGGACGCCAGGATGGCGGCCGGCACCGGCGCCGACGCCATCATCGTCTCCAACCATGGCGGGCGGCAGCTCGACGGCGCGCCATCATCGATCTCGGTGCTGGAGGAAATCGCGCAGGCGGTGGGCGACCGGGTCGAAATCCATCTCGACGGCGGCATCCGGTCAGGACAGGACGTGCTGAAGGCGCTGTGCCTCGGCGCGAAGGGAACGTTCATCGGCCGCCCCTTCCTCTACGGTCTTGGGGCAGGCGGCAAGGCGGGCGTGACCCGCACGCTCGAGATCATCCGCAGAGAGCTCGACATAACGCTCGCGCTTTGCGGCAAGCGCGACATCAAGGACGTTGGACCGGATATGCTCTATCGACCGGGCAGGTCGTGAGCCTTCGCCCGTTCAAGCGAAGGGAACTTTCCCCGGATTGAAGAGATTTCCGGGGTCCAGTTCGCGCTTGATCTGCAAGGCCAGCGACCGTTTGACTTCGTCTGCAAACGTTTCATAGCCGTGACGCTTTTTGAAGCCGACACCGTGCTCTGCTGAAAAGCTGCCTCCGATCTCCGCTATGCCTCGATACAGTGCGCCTTCGACCTGCCTTTCATCCAGCATGGTCGAATTGCTGGCGACGGCGATGTGCAGGTTCCCGTCCGCGATGTGGCCGTAGACATAAAGGGAGATGCCGGGGGCGAGCGCGAGCAGCCTGTCGCCGAGCTGCGCGACATATCGATCGAGGCTGGCCGGAGGAATCGAAATGTCGAATTCGAGGACGTGTCGGTGAAGCTTGGGAACGAAGAACGATTCCTCCCGCAAAGCCCAGATACGTCGCCCTTGTTCCGCCGACTGAGCGACGATGCAGCCCCGCACGTCCGCCTCGTCCCAAAGTTCCGCCAGCCCGGCTTCCAGTTGCTGCCTCGCTTCGTCCTCGGACGAGGCCGACACTTCGACGATGAACGATGCCGCACCCGCTGAAAGCCAGGAGAGATCGAACTTCTGCTCATCGGCTGTGGCGATGGTGAAGAGCGGCCACATCATTTCCGCCGCTTCGAGCACGATCCCCGGCCGGCCGGACAGACGGGATGCGATATCGAGAGCCGAACGGGCGTCCTTCACCCCAACTATCGCGCTTGCCCGCGCGGGTCGCAGGCTGTCGAGCTTCACGACGAGGCGGGTGATGAAACCCAATGCTCCTTCCGCGCCGATGAAAAGATGCTTCAGGTCCGGCCCGGCGCTGACTTTGACGACCTGCGTGAGATCGCTCATCACCCGGCCGTCCGGCAGGACGGCCTCAAGGCCGAGAATCTGGTGACGCATCACGCCGTTGCGGAATGCGAGGATGCCCCCTGCGTTGGTTGCCGCCATTCCCCCCATGGTCGCCGATCCCCGGGCACCGAGGTCGATTCCGGGGGCGAGCCCATATCGCGCGGCGGCGTCCTGAAGGACCTGCAGGATGACCCCAGCCTGAACGGTTGCGGTCCGCCCGGAAGCATCGAGTTCCTCGATCCGCGTAAGACGTTGTGACGAGAGGATCACCTGGCCGGGTCGGCTCACCGCGCCGCCTGCCAGGCTCGTGCGGCCTCCCTGGGGCACGACCGGGATCGAATGTTCCGCGCACCATTTGACGAGCGCGACTGTAGCTTCGACCGAGGATGGAGCGCACAGGACACCGGCGCCAAGATTCTCGGGATCCTGACCTGGATCACGCCCGACGAGATCGTCGGGACCGAGCACGTGAAGATCGCGATGCAGGCCACCGAGCGCTAGGGCAATCGATCCGGGAGACATGTCGGTCAATCGTTTACTACCTGTGCCAAGTCGCTGCAAAAGCCCTTACTCACCCTTTGATTTCTGTCAACAGTTGACAAATCAAAGGGTGGCTCTGGCCGTCGTCTGACAATGGATGATGTGTTGCTTGGCGAAAATTGGACATGACCTAGCCGTGTCCGGCCACCGGCTTCGGCCGGTAGGGACGCTCCAGTTCCGCGACATCCTCATAGCTCAGCGTCAAGTCCAGCGCCGCGGCGGCGTCATCGAGCTGTTCCTTTCTGGAGATGCCGACGATCGGCGCGGTGATGCCCGGTCGCGACGCGACCCAGGCGTAGGCGATCTGCGCCGGCGGCCTGCGGTGCCGGTCGGCCACCGCATGTACGGCTGCGATCACCGCGTCGTCCTGTGCGGCGCTCGCCCCGTAGAGAATATCCTGCTGGCCGTCGGAGCGTGTCCGCGCGGTCGCCTCGCTGTCCTCCCTCGTGCGTCGCGCCAGCAGGCCGCGCGCCAGGGGGTGGTTCGCGCAGCGCCATCTGGTGCCAGATGTTCGCCGACATCATCGGCATGCCGGTTACCGTCGCCGAATGCCAGGAGACCGGTGCGCTCGGCGCGGCGATCTCGGCGGGCGTCGCGGCCGGGATTTTCCCGTCGCTCGACGCCGGCATTGCCGCTATGGTCAGGCGCACGGGCACCTACATGCCCAGGGAGGAACGCCGCGCCTTGATCGAGAGCCGCTACCGATTGTTCCACGAACTCGCCGGAGAACTCCCGGCGCGCTGGAAGCGTTATGTCGGCGAGGCAAGCGGCGCATGACCGGGCGTGTCGACCTCGGCAGCTACGATTATGTGATCGTTGGCGCGGGCTCGTCGGGCTGCGTACTGGCGAACCGCCTGAGCGCCGATCCGGGCAAGCGCGTGCTGCTGCTGGAGGCGGGTCGGTCGGACAATTACCACTGGGTGCACATCCCGGTCGGCTATCTTTATTGCATGGGCAATCCGCGCACCGATTGGGGCTATCGCACCGTCGAGGAGCCTGGTCTCAACGGCCGCTCGCTCGCCTATCCGCGCGGCAAGGTGATGGGCGGATGCTCCTCCATCAACGGCATGATCTACATGCGCGGCCAGGCGGCCGACTACGACCAATGGCGCCAGCTCGGCAATCCGGGCTGGGGCTGGGACGACGTCCTGCCGCTGTTCCGCAAATCGGAAGATCACCAGCGCCTCAACGGCCCGTTCCACGGGCAGGGCGGCGAACTGAGGGTCGAGCGACAACGCCTGTCCTGGCCGATCCTCGACGCGGTGCGCGAGGCCGCCGAGGAGATGGGCGTGCCGAAGGTGGACGACTTCAACGCCGGCAACAATTTCGGCTCGTCCTATTTCGAGGTGAACCAGAAGGCGGGTTTCCGCTTCAACTCCGTGCGCGCCTTCCTCCGGCCGGTGCGCCATCGGAAGAACCTTACGATCCTGACCCAGGCGCAGGTCGAGCGCGTCGTCTTCGAGGGGCGGCACGCGGCGGGCCTCGATCTGCGCCTGGAGGGACGGCCGGCGCGGGTGGCGGTGTCCCGCGAAATTGTCCTGTCGGCAGGCGCGATCGGGTCGCCGCAGATCCTGCAACTGTCCGGCGTAGGCCCCGGCGCGTTGCTGCGCAAGCACGGCATCGAGGTGCTGCACGATGCGCCCGGCGTCGGCGAGAACCTGCAGGACCATTTGCAGATCCGCACGGCCTTCAGGATCACCGGCGCGCGGACGCTGAACGAGCGGCAGGCGACGCTGGCCGGCAAGGCGGGGATCGCGCTTGAATATGCGTTCCGGCGCTCCGGTCCGATGTCCATGGCCCCGAGCCAGCTCGGCATCTTCATGAAGTCGGATGCGCGCTTCGACACGCCCAATATCGAGTTCCACGTGCAGCCGCTGTCGCTGGAGGCCTTCGGCCAGCCGCTGCATGCCTTCCCGGCGATCACGGTGTCGGTGTGCAATCTGCGGCCGGAATCGCGCGGCAGCGTGCGGATCGCCTCACCCGATTTCGACAGGCATCCAAAGATCGCGCCGAACTATCTGGCGACCGAGGGCGACCGGCAGGTGGCGGCGGAATCGATTACCGCCGCGCGCCGGCTGATGGCGACAAAACGCATGGCATCTTTCAAGCCGGAGGAGTTCAAGCCAGGCATCCACATCCAGTCGCCGGAGGAACTGGCAAAGGCGGCTGGCGATATCGCGACGACGATCTTCCACCCGGTCGGCACGGCGAAGATGGGAACCGACGATATGGCGGTGGTCGATGCGGATCTACGCGTGCGCGGCGTCGAGGGGCTGCGCGTCGTCGACTGCTCGATCATGCCGACGATCGTGTCAGGCAACACCCACGCGCCGGCGGTGATGATCGCCGAAAAGGCCGCGCTGTCGATCGTCGCCGGTCAGTCGTAGAGGCCGGCGTAAGTCTGGCGCATCAGCGCCTTCTGCACCTTGCCCATGGCGTTGCGCGGCAGGTCGTCGACGAAGATCACGCGCTTCGGCAGCTTGAATTTCGCCAGCCGCCCCTTGAGGTGGTCGAGGATCGCGGCTTCGCTCGGAGCCGCGCCCGCCTTGCCGACGACGATCGCGGTGACACCTTCGCCGAAGTCCCGGTGCGGCAGGCCGATCACCGCCGATTCCACGACGCCGTCGATCAGGTCGATCTCGGTCTCTATCTCCTTCGGATAGACGTTGAAGCCGCCGGAGATGATGAGATCCTTGCCCCGGCCGACGATCGAGACATAGCCGTTGGCGTCGATGCGGCCGAGGTCGCCGGTGATGAAGGAACCGTCGGCGCGGAATTCCTCGGCCGTCTTTTCCGGCATGCGCCAATAGCCCTTGAACACGTTGGGGCCGCGCACCTCGATCATCCCTATCTCTCCCTCCGGCAGCGATGCGCCGCTGGCCGGATCGGCGATCCGCACCGCGACGCCCGGCAACGGCTTGCCGACCGTGCCGGCGACGCGCGCCCCGTCATAGGGGTTCGACGTGTTCATGTTCGTCTCGGTCATGCCGTAGCGTTCGAGGATGGCATGTCCGGAGCGCGCCTCGAATTCGGCGTGCGTTTCGGCCAGCAGCGGCGCCGAACCGGAGACGAACAGGCGCATATGCGCGGTCGCTTCGCGCGTCAGGCCCGGATGCTGGAGCAGACGCGTGTAGAAGGTGGGCACGCCCATCATCGTCGTCGCCTGCGGCAGCAGGCGTAGCGCCTCGTCGGCGTCGAATTTCGGCCGGAACAGCATAGTGCCGCCGGACAGCATCAGCGTGTTGGTGGCGGTGAACAGGCCATGCGTGTGATAGACCGGCAGCGCGTGCAGCAGCGTGTCGTCGGCACTGAAACGCCATGCCTCGACCAGCGACAGGGCGTTTGAAGCGAGGTTGCCGTGGGTGAGCATCGCGCCCTTGGAACGGCCGGTCGTGCCGGAGGTGTAGAGGATCGCGATCAGATCGTCCCATCCGGCCGGAACGTCGGCGAAATCGCCGTCGGCGGCATTGGCTGCGCCCATCAGCGTGCCGTCGCCGTTGACGCCGAGCGACATCACAGTGCCGCCGTGGCGGGCGGCGAGTTCGCCGATGCCGGCGACGCGGTCGGGCGAGACGACGACCAGACGCGGCTCGGCGTCGCCGATGAAATAATCGAGTTCGGCGAGCGTATAGGCGGTATTAAGCGGCAGGAACACGGCGCCGACGCGCGCGCAGGCGAGGAAGAGCGCGATGACCTCCGGGCTCTTCTCGACCTGCACGGCGACCCGATCGCCCTTCTGCACGCCGGTCTCGGCCAACGCCTGCGCGATGCGGCCGGACAGTTTCCAAAAATCCTCATAGGAGAAATCGCGGCCGTCGGCGTTGCGGATGAAAAGCTTGTCCGGCGCTGCCATGCGGGAACGGACCAGCGCCGGAAGCGTCGTGATTTTAGGGTCGAGCGGATAGGACCAGTCCATGGTCAGCCTTTCAGTTCTGCACTACGCGTCGGCGGCCATGGTCACGAGGACCTGCCGGTTGCGCACCTGGTCGCCCTTGGCGATCGTGACGGAGGCGATCGCCGCATCCATCGGCGCGAGGATGCGGTGTTCCATCTTCATGGCCTCGATCACCGCCAGCGTTTCGCCCTTCGACACGCGCGCCCCGACGGCTGCGTTGACCAGCACGACGGTGCCGTTCATCGGTGCGCGGATGACGCCGTCGGCGCCGGCCTGCACCGTTTCGGCCGGCTCGTAGCTCGCATCCTCGAAGCGGAAGACGTCGCCGCCGAACGCCAGCTCGATCGTATCTTCGTCGCAGGCATAGTCGACGCGGTGACTGACGCCGTCCAACATGATGCGGGCAAAGCCGTCGCCGCGTTCGAGCAACGTCAATTCGCGCGAAAGGCCGTCCGCTTCGACGGCGAAACTTCTGCCGCTTGCGCGCACCTCCACCCACTTATCGTCGCTGCCGTGCCGGAGCCGGATCAGCGATGCCGCCGGGCCGGTCGACCACCACGATGCCAGTTCGCCGGCCGTGTTCTCCGACGCCAGCAGCAGCGCCGCTATCGCGCGGGCCGTGGCGACCCGCTCGGCGTCAGCCGGTTCGAACCGGCCGAAAGTCTCCTCGATGAAGGCTGTGGTCGCCTCGCCGGCGGCAAAGGCCGGATGCGCCAGCATGGCGCGGAGGAAGGCGCGATTGGTCGGCACGCCGAACAGCACAGTCTCGTCGAGCGCGCGGATCAGGCGCTGGCGCGCCTCGTCGCGGGTGTCGCCATAGGCAATCAGCTTGGCGATCATCGGATCGTAGTACGGCGAAATCTCCGATCCGTCGGCGAGGCCGTGGTCGACGCGGATTCCCCGTCCGGACGGCGGCGTCCAGCGTAGAATTTTCCCGGTCTGCGGCAGGAAGCCGGCGGCCGGGTCTTCCGCGTAAAGCCGCGCCTCGATCGCATGGCCCGTCCACCGGACGTCCGACTGCGTGAAGGGCAGCGGCTTGCCCTGCGCGATGTCGATCTGGAGGCCGACGAGGTCCAGGCCGGTGACGAGTTCGGTGACCGGATGCTCGACCTGGATGCGGGTGTTCATCTCGAGGAAGTAGAATTCACCGTGCACATCGAGCAGGAACTCCACCGTGCCGGCGCTTTCATAGGCGATAGCGCGCGCGGCTTCGACCGCCGCGCTGCCCATCGCCGCGCGCAGCGCTTTTGTCATCACCGGGCAGGGCGCTTCCTCCAGCACCTTCTGGTGACGGCGTTGGACCGAGCAGTCGCGCTCCCCGGCATGCACGACGGTGCCGTGACGGTCGGCGAGCACCTGAATCTCGACATGGCGCGGCCCGATGATCGCCTTTTCTAGGATGAGTTCGTCCGAGCCGAACGCCTTCGCCGCTTCGGACCGTGCACCGGCGAGCGCCTGTGCAAGCTCGCCCGGTTCCGCGACCAGCCGCATGCCGCGTCCGCCACCGCCGGCTGCGGCTTTCACCATCACCGGATAGCCGATCCGATCGGCCTCGCGTGCAAACGTCGCGTCGTCCTGATCGTCTCCTTGATAGCCGGGCACGCAAGGCACGCCCGCTTCCAGCATGCGCTGCTTGGCGGCGGCCTTGTTGCCCATGGCGGCAATCGCCTCGGGTGTCGGCCCGATGAAGACCAACCCAGCCTCGCGGCAGGCACGAGCGAAATCCGCATTCTCCGACAGGAAGCCGTAGCCGGGATGAACGGCGTCCGCGCCGCTGGCGCGTGCAGCAGCGAGAATGGCGTCGATCGACAGATAGGATTGCCCGACGGGAGCGGGGCCGACCACCACCGCCATGTCGGCAAGCCTTGTATGAAGCGCCCCGACGTCTGCATCGGAATAGACCGCGACGCTTTGCAGGCCGCGATCGCGCGCCGCGCGGATGACACGGCAGGCGATCTCGCCGCGATTGGCGATGAGGATGCGCTGGAAGGGCGTGCTGCTCATGCGGTCGTTGCCCTACAGCCGCGCGACGCCGAACATGTTCGGCTTGAGGCTGCGCGCTGCCGCCTCGCGGCAGGTGTCGAGGCAGAAGATCAGCACTTTTCGCGTGTCGCGCGGATCGATCAGCCCGTCGTCCCACAGCCGCGCCGTGGCATAGAGTGCGCGGCCTTCCGCGTCATAGGCGGCGATCACCTTGGCGCTCATGGCGTCGAGCGCCGCCTGATCCGGCTCCGCCCCTTGAGCGCGTGCACCGTCCTCCATCACGATCGCCATCGTCTTCGCCGCCTGTTCGCCGCCCATCACCGAGATGCGCGAATTCGGCCAGGCGAAGAGGAAGCGCGGTCCGAAACCACGCCCGCACATGCCGTAATTGCCCGCGCCGAACGACGCGCCGATATTGATCGTGATCTTCGGCACGGTCGCGTTGGTTACCGCCTGGATCATCTTCGATCCGTGCTTGACGATGCCGGCCGCTTCCGCATCCTTGCCGACAAGGAAGCCGGTGGTATTCTGCAGGAAGATCAGCGGCGTGTTCGACTGGCAGCAGAGCTGGATGAACTGCGCCGCCTTGGCCGCGCAATTGGCGTCGATCGGGCCGTTGTTCGAGAGAATGCCGACCTCATGGCCGCCGATGCGGGCGTGGACGGTGACCATGTCCGGGCCATAACCCGCCTCGAAGTCGAGAAAGGCCGAGCCGTCGACGAGGTGCGCGATCACAGCGCGCACGTCGTAGGGTTTGCGGTAATCCGATGGAACGACATCGAGGATCGCATCCGGGTCGCCCGTTGGCGGGACTGCCGGCGCAAGCGGCGACAGGACGAACTCCCTGTTCCATCCCAGACGTCCGACGATCTCGCGGAGCTGGCGGATGCCGTCGGCGTCGTTCTCGGCCATGTATTCGGCCGTGCCGGAGACATGATAGTGCATCTCCGCGCCGCCGAGTTCCTCTTCGCTGGCGCTCTCGCCGGTCGCGGCGCGCAGCAGCGGCGGCCCGGCGAGGAAGATGCGCGAGCGGTTGCGCACGACGACGATGTAGTCCGACAGGCCGCTCTGGTATGCGCCCCCGGCGGTGGATGAGCCGCTGACCAGCGACACGACCGGCAGGCCGGCCGCCGAATGCCGGGCAAGGTTGGCGAAGGTCTTGCCGCCTTTGACGAACATGTCCGCCTGTCGAAACAGGTTCGCTCCGGCGCTCTCGATGATCTGGACGTAGGGCAGCCTGTTCTCGAAGGCGATGTCCTGGGCGCGCAGCACCTTGTCGACGCCCATCGGCGTCGCTGCCCCTCCGCGGATGCCGGAGTCGGACGCGCCGACCATCACGCGCACGCCGCTGACGAAGCCGATGCCGGCGATGACGCCGCCGCCGGCGATGTTCTTGTCGCCGTCGTCGTCATGCATCTTGTAGCCGCAGAGCGTCGACAACTCGACGAAGGGCGCGCCGCGATCGAGCAGCAGTTTCAGCCGATCGCGTGGAACGAGCTGTCCGCGCTTCTCGAATTTGGCGCGCGAGCGGTTGGACGAATCGCGCACGCGCTGTTCCAGCATGCGCACCTCGTCGATCAACGCGATATGCGCTGCGCGATTGTCATCCGAGGCGGCAGGCGTGATCATGTGAGCGGTCATGCGTCTCCCCCGAAGCGCATGCTAGACAGGTCCAGTCGGGAATGCACTAGCGATCGGCTGTTTCGCCGGGAGCTTCAGAGCTCCGTGCGCAGCCGCCACAGATCCGGGAACAATTCGACTTCCAGCATGCGCCGCAGATACGAGACGCCGCCGGTGCCGCCGGTGCCGCGCTTCAGGCCGATGATGCGCTCGACCGTGGTGACGTGATTGAAGCGCCAGCGGCGGAAATAGTCCTCGAAGTCGACCAGCTTTTCGGCGAGTTCGTAGAGTTCCCAATGCGTCTCCGGCGCGACATAGACTTCACGCCACGCCTGACGCACGGCCTCGCTCTCGGGCCTGGTCGCCTGCCAGTCGTCGCGCTGCGCGTCCTCTTGCGGAAGCAGCCCGTTGCGCGCCAGCAGCAGGACTGCCTCGTCATAAAGGCTCGGGCGGCTGAGGATCGCCTCGAGCTGTTCGATGATCTCGGGCCGGTGCGCATGCGGTTTGAGCATGGCCTGATTGCGGTTCCCAGCCAGATATTCGATTGCGCGATACTGATAGGACTGGAAGCCGGATGACTGGCCGAGATCGCCGCGGAACTCGGTGTATTCGCTGGGCGTCATGGTGCGCAGGACGTCCCAGGCGCTGTTCAACTGCTCGAAGATGCGGGCCACGCGGGTCAGCATCTTGAACGCCGGCTGAAGCCTGTCCTCGCGGATCGCTTCGATGGCGGATTCGATCTCGTGGATGGCGAGCTTCATCCACAGTTCCGAGGTCTGGTGCTGGATGATGAACAGGAGTTCGTCATGCGCCGACGACAGCGTCTCCTGCGCGTCCAGCAGCTTTTCCAGATGAAGATAGTCGCCATAGGACATGCGTCCCTTGAACGACATCTGCGCGCCTTCGCGCGCCGGATTGTAGGGCTCGCTCATGTCACGGCCGCCTTGCGCCTGTAGCCGGCATTGTCCCACAGGCGCTTCGCCATGATCTCTTCGAGAACATCGACCGCGCCGATCACCTCGGCCTCGCCGATATAGAGCGGCGTGAAACCGAAGCGGATGATGTCGGGCGCGCGGAAATCGCCGATGACGTCGCGCGCGATCAGCGCCTGCATGACGGCGTAGCCTTCGCCGTGGCGGAACGACACCTGGCTGCCGCGTTGCGTTGCGTCCCGGGGAGAGGCGAGCGTCAGGTCCGGACACCGCCGCTCGACCTCGGCGATGAACAGGTCGGTCAGGTGCATCGACGCCTTGCGCAACTCTGCCATGTCGACGCCGTCCCAGGCATCGAGCGCTGCTTCCAGCGCGGTCAGCGCGATCACCGGCGGCGTGCCGACGCGCATGCGGTCGATGCCTGCGCCGGGCCGGTAGTCGAGATCGAAGGCGAACGGCGCTTCGTGACCCATCCAGCCCGACAGGGCAGGGCGGACCGCATCCGCATGTTCCGGCGCGATATAGATGAAGGCCGGCGCGCCGGGTCCGCCATTCAGATATTTGTAGGTGCAGCCGACCGCGAAATCGGCCTCGGCTCCCGCAAGATCGACGGGAATGGCGCCCGCCGAATGAGCGAGGTCCCAGACCGCCAGCGCGCCGGCCGCATGCGCCTTTTTCGTCAGCGCCGCCATGTCGTGCTTGCGGCCGGTGCGATAGTCGACCTCGGTGATCATCATCACCGCGACCGTCTCTTCGATCGCCGCTTCGACCTGTTCGGGTTCGACGACTTTTAGCTCATGGCCCTTGTCGAGTGATTTGAGCAGGCCCTGCGCGATGTAGAGGTCGGACGGGAAGTTGCCGCTGTCGGAGAGGACAACCTTGCGGCCCGGCCGCATCTCCAGCGCCGAGGCGAGCGCCTGATGCACCTTGATCGACAGGGTGTCGCCCATGACGACCGTTCCGGGCGCCGCGCCGATCAGTGTCGCGATCCGGTCGCCGACGCGGCGCGGCTGCATGTACCAACCCGCCGTGTTCCAGCCCTTGATCAGTTCCTTGCCCCATTCGCGGCTCATCATGTCGGCGACCCGCGCGGTCGCCGCCTTCGGCAGCGGCCCGAGCGAATTGCCGTCGAGATAGATCATGCCCTCGGGCAGATCGAAGAGCGCGCGGGTACGGGCGAAGTCGGTCATTCGCCCTCCCGCAGCCTGAAACGCTGGATCTTGCCGGTCTGCGTCTTCGGCAACGTATCCACGAATTTCACCGAGCGCGGATATTTGTAGGGTGCGATCGTCGCCTTCACATGGTCCTGCAGAAGCTTCACCGTAAGCACGTCCGCTGCATGGCCCTCGTTCAGCACGACATAGGCCTCGACGATCTGGCCACGGTCCTTGTCGGCGGCGCCGATCACCGCGCACTCCTTGACGGCGTCATGCGCCAGCAGCGCGGCCTCCACCTCCGGCCCGGCGATATTGTAGCCGGCGGAGATGATCATGTCGTCGGAGCGCGCCGCGAAGTGGAACCGCCCATCCTCGTCCTGGACAAAGGTGTCGCCGGTGATGTTCCAGCCATCGCGCACATAGACCCCCTGCCGCTCGTCGGCGAGGTAGCGGCAGCCGGTCGGGCCGCGCACCGCGAGTTTTCCGGGCGTGCCGCGCGGAACCTCCTTCATCTCGTCATCGACGATGATGGCGCGGTAGCCGCCGACCGGCCGGCCGGTCGTGGCGGCGGCCATGTCGTCCAGCCGGTTCGAGATGAAGATGTGCAGCATCTCGGTAGCGCCGATGCCGTCCAGCATCGGCTTGCCGGTCTTCTTCACCCATTCCTCGAACACCGGGCCGGGCAGCGTCTCGCCGGCCGATACCGCGATGCGCAGCGACGACAGGTCTGCGCCCTTGTCCATCGCCGCCATCATGGCGCGATAGGCGGTCGGCGCGGTGAAGCAGATCGTCGCCTTGTAGGTCTCGATGATCTCGATCATGCTCGGCGGTGTCGCCTGTTCCAGCAGCGTCGCCGCCGCGCCAAAGCGCAACGGGAAGATCGCCAGCCCGCCGAGACCGAAGGTGAAGGCGAGCGGCGGCGAGCCGACAAAGACATCGCTCGGCTGCACGTTCAGGATTTCGCGCGCATAGGCGTCGGCGATGATCAGAAGGTCGCGGTGGAAATGCATCGTCGCCTTCGGCTTGCCGGTCGTGCCGGAGGTGAAGCCGAGCAGCGCGACGTCGTCGCGGCCAGTCTTCACCGCGTCGAATTTCACCGACTTGTCGAGCGCGACGCGGTCGAGCTCGGCGTCGTGATTGGCGGTGCCGTCGAAGCCGATCACCGCCTTGAGGAACCTGCTGTCCTTGGCGCAGGCGACGAGTTCGTCCTTGATGCGCGTGTCGCACAGCGCCAGCGCGATCTCGGCCTTGTCCACGATCTGCGCCAGTTCGCCGGCGCGCAGCATCGGCATCGTGTTGACGACGACCGCGCCGGCTTTCGTCGCCGCCAGCCAGCAGGCCACCATCGCCGGATTGTTGGCGGACCGGATCAGAACGCGGTGGCCCGGCTTCACGCCGTAATTCTCGACCAGCGCATGCGCCAGCCGGTTGGTCCAGTCGGACAGCTCCTTGTAGGTGCGCCGCCGGCCATTGCCGATCAGGGCGGTATTGTCGCCGAAGCCGCGCTCGACCATCCGGTCGGTCAGTTCGACGGCGGCGTTGAGGTGGTCGGGATAGTTAAAGCCGCCGAGCAGGAATTCAGGCCACTGATCGAAGGGGGGCAGGTTGTCGCGCGTGAACGTGTCGACATGAGCCGAAGGACCGAGCTTGATCATGACATCACCTGCCGCGCGATGACGACCTTCTGCACGTCGCTCGCGCCTTCATAGATCCTGAGCGCCCTGATCTCGCGATAGAGGCTTTCGATGATATGGCCGCGCCGAACGCCGTCGCCGCCGTGGAGCTGAACCGCCTTGTCGATGACGCTTTGCGCGCGGTCGGTGGCGTAGAGCTTCGCCATCGCCGCCTCGCGCGTGACGCGCGGCGCGCCCATGTCCTTGGTCCAGGCCGCTCGATAAACCAGCAGCGCCGCCGCATCGACGTCGAGCGCCATGTCGGCGATGTGGCCCTGCACCATCTGGAGATCGCCGAGCGGCGCGCCGAACAGTTCGCGATTGCCTGCGCGGGCGATGCTCTCGTCCAAGGCGCGGCGCGCGAAGCCGAGCGCTGCCGCGCCCACGGTCGAGCGGAAAACGTCGAGCACCGACATCGCGATGCGGAACCCGTCGCCGGGCTTTCCGATCATCGCGGTCGGGGGTACCCGGCAATTCTCGAACTTGAGCCGCGCCAGAGGATGCGGTGCGATCACGTCGATGCGTTCGGCGATCATCAGGCCGGGCGTGTCGGCCGGCACCAGGAAGCACGAAATGCTCTTCGCGCCCGGCGCTTCGCCGGTGCGGGCGAAGACCACATAGAGGTCGGCTATGCCGCCATTGGAGATCCAGGTCTTCTCGCCATCGAGCACATAGTCGCCGCCGTCGCGGCGCGCGCTCATGTCCATATTGGCCACGTCCGAACCGGAGCGCGGCTCCGACAGCGCGAAGGCCGACAGCGCCTCGCCGGCGCGCGTCTTGCGCAGCCATTCGCGATGATGCGCATCGCCGAACAGGCTGATCGCGCCGGTGCCGAGCCCCTGCATGGCGATGGCGAAATCCGCCAGCCCGTCATGCCGCGCCAGCGTCTCGCGCGTGATGCAGAGCGTGCGCACGTCGAGCGGCTGCGGATCGTCTGTATCGACGGCGGTCGGCTTCAGCCAGCCGTCGCGGCCGAGCATCTTCACGAGGTTCTTGCAGGCCGCGTCGACGTCATGGTGATCGACCGGCAGGTTCTTTTGGCACCACGCCTCGAGCCGTTCGGCATGCGCGCGATGACGGTCTTCGAAGAACGGCCATAACAGGAACGAACGGTCGGCCATCAGTTCCCCTCGAACATCGGTTTCTGCTTCGCGACGAAGGCATGATAGGCGCGGGAAAAGTCCTGCGTCTGCATGCAGATCGCCTGCGCCTGCGCCTCGGCCTCGATCGCCTGGTCGAGGCTCATGTTCCATTCCTGGTTCAACTGAGTCTTTGTGATGCCGTGCGCGAAGGTGGGGCCGTCGACGATGCGTTTGGCAAGGTCGAGCGCCTCCGCCTCGAGCGCCGCCGCGTCCACGAGGCGATTGTAATAGCCCCAGCGCTCGCCTTCCTGGGCGCTCATGGCGCGGCCGGTGTAGAGGAGTTCCGCCGCGCGGCCTTGGCCGATGATCCGGGGCAGCATCGCACACGCGCCCATGTCGCAGCCGGCGAGGCCGACCCGCGTGAACAGGAATGCGGTCTTCGCTTCCGGCGTGGCGATGCGCACGTCCGAAGCCATGGTGATGATCGCGCCAGCCCCCACCGCGACGCCGTCGACGGCGGAAATGATCGGCTTGCCGCAATGGATCATCGCCTTGACGAAATCGCCGGTCATGCGCGTGAAGGCGAGCAGGCCCTTCATGTCCATGTCGACCAGCGGGCCGATGATCTCGTGCACGTCGCCGCCCGAGCAGAAATTGCTGCCGTTCGGCAGGAAGACGACCGCGTCGATGTCGTCGGCATAGGCCAGCGCGCGGAACGTGTCGCGCAACTCGGCGTAGGACTCAAACGTCAGCGGGTTCTTGCGCTCCGGCCGCGTCAGCCGGATCTGCGCCACGCGGTCGGCGACGGTCCATGAAAAATGTTGCGGCTCCAGGCCGGCCATCGCGCTCATGCATCCGTCTCCCAATTGCTGCGGAACGATTTCAGGAAACCGGCGAGCTGCCGTGCCTCGCCGTCGTCTATTCCCGCCAGCGCCTCGTTGACCCAGATCTCATGCTCCGCCGCCATGCGTGCGAATAGCTGGCGGCCGGTCTTCGTCAGGCTGACGATCGAGGTGCGGCGGTCGCCCTCGCGCTGCGCGCGCGCGACCAGTCCTTCCTGCACCAGACGGTCGACGATGCCGGTGACATTGCCGTTCGAGACCAGAAGGAAACGCGACAGGTCGCTCATCAGCATGCCGTCCTGCGAACGGTAGAGCGCGGCCATCACGTCGAAGCGGGGCAGGGTGGTGTCGAATTCGGACTTCAGCCGGTCCCGCAGCTCCGCCTCGATCAGGCGCGAGGCGCGCAGCAGCCGTATCCAGAGCCGCAGCCGGTCCTTGTGATCGGGTTCCGATGCCGCGCGCTCGGCAGGGCGAACAGCCGTCATGCCTCGCCTCCGGAAATGCTGATCGCCTGGCCGTTGACCGAACGGGCGCCGTCGCTGACCAGCCACATCACGGTATCGGCGACTTCGCCCGGCGTGATCAGCCGCCCCTGCGGATTGGTGGCGACGAGCGATCCGAGCGCGTCGTCGGCGCTGCGGCCGGTCTTCTCCACGATGCGCTTGACGGATTGCTCGACCATCGGCGTCTCGACGAAGCCGGGACACACCGCATTGACGGTCACGCCGGTCTTCGCCAGTTCGATGGCGAGAGCGCGGGTGAGGCCGACCACGCCATGCTTCGAGGCCACATAGGGCGCGATGTAGGCGCCGCCGCGCAGCCCGGCGATCGAGGCGATGAAGATGATCCGGCCAGCCTTGCGCTCCGCCATGCCGGCCAAAGCCGGCTTCACGGTCAGGAACGCGCCGGTCAAATTGACGTCGATGGTTCTCTGCCAGTCGGCGAGGCTCGTCCTGTGGGCAGGCGAGCTCAGCGCGATGCCGGCATTGGCCACGACGATGTCGAACGGTTTTCCGGCCTTCGCCGCGTCCTGGTGCACCGCTGCGATCGACGCCTCGTCCGTCACGTCGGCCACGGCCGCCGAGATCAGATCGGAACGCGCCGCCACGCGATCGAGTTCGTCCCTGCGGCGGCCGCAGACGGTGACCGCCACTCCGGCTCCGGCCAGCGAGAGCGCGATGGCCTCGCCGATGCCCGATCCGCCGCCCGTCACCAGCGCATGTGAAAAGGAAATCATCCGGCCTCCCATTACCGGCGACGGATGATGCGATCGCACGGCCCAACCAGACCATTGCATGCAGATCGAGATATTTCAATCCTAAAATATATAGAGTTGAAATACCTGGAATGAATGCTAGCAATGGGCCACCGACAGGGGAGGGCCCGTATGTACCAGCGCCGGATTTTCGATTGGAACGATGCCTATGCCAACGGGGTCAACATTCCCGGCGGCGACCGCTGGCCCAGCCTGTGGGCGGATGTTTCAGGGCCCTTCCGCGAGCACATGGCGATCGAGGGCAGGGCGCAACTCGACGTCGAATACGGCCCGCGCCCGCGCAACCGCATGGATATCTTCCTCCCGAAGGGCGAGCCGGCCGGCTTGGTCGTCTATATCCATGGCGGCTTCTGGCGGCTTCTCGACAAGAGTTTCGGATCGCATCTGGCCGCCGGTCCGCTGGCGCATGGCTACGCGGTGGCGATGCCGAGCTACACGTTGACCCCGGAGGTTCGCGTGACCGAGATCGGCCGCGAGATCGCCGCCGCGATCGAGCGCGCCGGTAGCATGGTCAAGGGACCGATCCTGCTGACCGGCCATTCCGCCGGTGGCCAACTGGCGACGCGCATGGTGACCGCGACCTCTCCGCTTGGCCGCGAAACGGCCGCTCGCGTTAACAACGTCGTGTCGATCTCCGGCCTGCACGATTTGCGCCCGATGGTCCGCCTCAACTACAACAACGACATCCGCATCGATGACGCAGAGGCCGAAGTGGAAAGTCCGGTCCTGCTGCGGCCGATGGACGGAACGCGCCTGATATGTTGGGTTGGGCAAGCGGAACGGTCCGAATTCGTCCGCCAGAGCGAACTCCTGGCCAATATCTGGACCGGTCTGGGCGCCTCGACGGCCTTTTATGCCGAGCCCGACAAACATCATTTCAACATTGTCGATGGCTTGGCCTATGCGGATCATCCGCTGACCTTGGCGTTGGTCGCGGAGAAATAGAGGCGACCCCCGGCGGAGCCTTGCCGCAGCCGACCCAATTTCTCCACAATTGCAGGGGCCATTCGCGGGCCGGGTCGGGTCTGTTCCAACGGAAGATCGCGTGACGTCAAAACAGCATTTTCGAAGGGGAGCCGTCTCCGGATTGCGCGCCGGCCTTTGCGCGTCGGCGGTGCTATTGGCGGTGAACAGCGTCTCTTTCTCGCAAGAGGCCCCGCAACCGCCACTGCAGGCGGAGGTCGTTGAGGTCCACGGCCTTGCCGCCGACGACATGCTCAACCTGCGCGCGACGGCTTCGCCCGGCGGCATGCTGATCGCGCGCGTGGCCGCAGGCACCTTGCTGCGCAATCACGGCTGCGCCGATGTCGGGGGCAACGAATGGTGCAAGGTTTCCCAGATGGAAAACGCGTCGGTGATGGGCTGGGCGGCCGCGCGCTATCTTCTGCCGAGTGACGGCGGGCCTTTGCCGGACGAGACCGGGCCGCAGGACGACACTACCCCGCTGGAAGACGAACTGCCTGCTGACTAACCCGAGAAGGCGAGCGCGATCACGCCGGCCGCGACGACCGTCGCCGACAGGATGCGCCCGAGCCAGGGGCGTTCACCGAAGATGAACAGGCCGATCAGCGCCGCGATGATGACGCTCGATTCGCGCACCGCCGAGACCGCGCCGATCGGCGCGATGGTCTTCGCGTAGAGCGCGATGCCGTAGGCGGCCACCGACAACGCCCCGCCGATCAGGCCGATGCCGTAGACCTTGAGGTCGATGTGGTGACGTTTCGTGATGCGGGGTCCGAGGACCGCGAGCACCACCGGCGCCTCGAACAGGAAGAGCCAGCCCATATAGCCCGTTGGGCTCTGCGAGAAACGCACGCCCAGCCCGTCCGCCACCGAATAGGCGGCGATGGTCAGCCCGAGCAGTCCGGCCACGCCGACGGCGCGGGGATCTGCGTGCGCCGCGCCGCGCTGCAGCGCCAGCATGCCGATGCCGAGCGAGATGGCCGCCAGTCCGGCCCAGCCGAGCGGCGTCAGCGTCTCGCCGATCGTGACATAGGCGCCGAAGGCGACCAGCGCCGGCGCCAGCCCCCGCGAGATCGGATAGACCTGGCTGAGATCGCCGAGGCGATAGGCCTGGAACAGCAGGAAATAGTAGAAGTAGTGGATGATGGTCGAGGCGAAGATCGACGGCCAGCTCGCCGGAGCCGGCGGGTCCGAGATCGCGATCAGGAAGATGCCGCCGACCGCGTGCATCGATGCCACCGCCGCGAGCGTCAGCGCCCGGTCGCTGGCGTTCTTCACCAGCGCGTTCCAGCTTGCATGCATGACGGCGGCGGCGAGAACGATGGTGAGGGCGAACGAGGACAAGGCAGGCCTGGGGTTGGAGGCAGGCGCTTTTGGCCCGGAATGCCTCGAATGCGCAAGATCGATAGTCGGCTGGCACAAGTTTCCCGCGATTTTGGCGTGATTGGCCGCCGGGAATGTTTTGCGCCGTTACAAGAGTTCAGGGCTTGCCATGCAACCAAAACCTGCGCATCGCTTTATGTGCCGACGGGACATGACCCGCCGTTTGGACCTTGAATGAGCCAGACAAGATTGAAGGACGTCCTGGAGCCGGAAAACCCTTCCGAGCGCACGGAGGTGACGCGCATCGTCATCCCGCCGCTGCTGACGATCGTCGGCTTGACGGCCGTGCTCTATCTCGGTCGCGACATCCTGATGCCGATGGCGGTGGCGATCCTGCTCACCTTCGCGCTCGCGCCGATCGTGTCGTTCCTGCGCCGGCGCGGGGTTCCAAAGATCATCGCCGTCGTCTTCACCGTCTTGATGGCGTTTGTCGCGCTTCTCGTGTTCGGCTTTCTGGTCGCGTCGCAGATCAGCAATCTGGCGCAGAACATCCCGACCTATCAGAACAACATCATCGAAAAGGTCCGCTCGCTTCAGGAAATGGGCGCCAGCGGCGGCGTCATCGAGCGCCTGACGGGCGCGATCGAGCGGGTCGGCAAGGAATTGCAGGCCGGCACCCAAAGCGCCGTGCCCGAGCAGAAGCCGCTGCCGGTCGAGGTGGTCACCAGCCAGTCCCCGCTCGACATCCTGTTCAACATCGTCGTGCCGCTGGTCAGTCCCTTCGCCACGGCCGGCCTGATCGTCGTGGTCGTCATCTTCATGCTGGTCGAGCGCGAGCAGCTTCGCGATCGCTTCATCCGCCTTGTCGGCGCGGGCGACCTCCACCGCACGACTGAAGCGTTGCAGGACGCCGGCAAGCGGGTCGGCCGCTATCTGCTGATGCAGCTTGTCATCAACACGACCTACGCGATTCCCATCGCGCTCGGCCTGTGGCTGCTCGGGCTGCCCAACGCGCTTCTCTGGGGCCTGCTGACGCTCGTGCTGCGCTTCGTGCCCTATATCGGCCCTGCCATCGGCATGATCCTGCCGATGCTGCTGACGGTGGCGGCTACCCCCGGCTGGGCGCCGCTGATCTGGACGGCGGCCCTGTTCATCGTGATGGAGCTGGTCTCGAACAACATCATGGAGCCTTGGCTCTACGGCACGCGCACCGGCCTGTCGCCGCTCGCGGTCATCGTGTCCGCCATCTTCTGGGCATGGCTGTGGGGACCGCTCGGGCTGGTGCTGTCGACGCCGCTGACGGTCTGCCTGGTCGTGCTCGGCCGTCATGTCAGGCAGTTCGAATTCCTCGACGTCATGTTCGGCAATGAGCCGGTGCTGGAGCCGCCCGCCCGCGTCTACCAGCGCTTGCTGGCCGGCGATCCCGACGAGGCTGTGGACTATGCCGAGCAGTTTCTGCGCGAGGCCTATCTGATCGACTTCTACGACAAGGTCGGCGTGCCGGCCCTGCTGCTCGGCGAGCTGGACCGGGCGCGGGGCGTGATGACCGACAGCACCCGGAAACAGTTCGCGACGGCGGCGCTGACCATGATCGGCGAGCTTGAAGACATCGCCGACGAAGAGGAAGAGGAGAACGGCGAGAACGGCAACGACAAGGGGTCGGATCCCGATGACGACGACACCCCCGACCTGCCCGACGGCGAGGGCAGGGCGCTGCTCTGCATCGGCGGCCGCGGCGAGATCGACGACGCTCTTGCGGCGATGACCGGGCAGGTCATGGCGGTGCAGGGAGCGACGGCCGGTCGGCTGACCCATTCGGTGCTGGAGCCCAAGGCGCTCGGCGCGGTCGATCTCGACGGCATCGACACGGTTGTCCTTGCTTATCTGAATGCATCATCGGCCGCCTATGCCCGTCAGGCGGTGCGCCGTCTGAAGCGCCGCAAGGCGAAGCTGCGCATCGGCCTGCTGGTGCCGACATTGGAGGGCGACCGCGGAGCTTTCACCGAAGACAAGACCAATGCGGACTTCGTTGTCACGACCATCGCGCAGGCGGTGATCCGCGGCTTCGCCGATGACAAGCCCGTGCCGCTGAAACGGGGCGGCGCGCGCCTGTCGCGGCGCCGGCCAGCCAAAAAGCTGGCGAAGCAGGACGCAGCCTGAGAAGCAGGTTTTCCGAACGGTCCGGAGGCCCGGAACAATCCTCGCCGTGCGCGGTTGTCATGCACATCCGCGCCGAAAAGGAGAAAAAACATGGCCAACGAAGAGAAGACCGACAAGAGCCCTCAGGAGCTTGCCGACCGCGCCTGGGAACTGGCCGAGTCGATCAGGATCTGCAACTTCAATACCTGGAACGGTGAGACGCTTCATTCGCGCCCGATGGATGCGACGGTCGAAAAGGACGAGGACGCTGTCTACTTCCTGACCGACGTCGACAGCTACAAGGTGGACGAGTTGGCAGACCATCCCCAGACCACGCTAACCTTCGCCAGCGGCGCGAAATACAAATTCGTTACGTTCGCCGGCAACGCGGTCGTCTCCAACGACCGGAGCAAGATCAAGGAAATCTGGACGGACACGTCCAAGGTCTGGTGGGAGTCCGAGGATGACCCGCGCATCCGCCTTGTCACCTTCCGCCCCGATACGGCGGAAATCTGGGACAGCCCGAACCTGATCGTCTCGACGGTCAAGATGGCGGCGGCCGCCTTGACCGGCGCCAAGCCGAAGCTCGGCGACCATGCCAAGGTCTCGATCTGAGGCTATAGCCGCCCTCGACAAAGCAGGTTCGCTCGGCCACCTTCGCGCCCGGAGGTGGCCGGCATGCGCATACGGGAATTCGGCGTCGAACAGTGGATGAATCGCTACGAGACGCGTTGCGACTGGAACCTCGCCGAGACCTGCATCGAGTCGCTGACGGTCGCGCAGCTTCTCGACCTGGCGGGCAAGGGCAACGCCTTTCTCGACGAACTTCTGCCGATGAAGCTGACCTATGGAGCGATCGAAGGCAGCGACCGGCTGCGTTCCGCAATTGCTTCCCTGTATGAGCGGCAGTCAATCGAGAACGTGACGGTCGCGCACGGCGCGATCGGTGCGAACGCGCTCGTCTACCAGACGTTGGTCGAGCCGGGCGACGTTGTCGTCTCCGTGCTGCCGACCTATCAGCAGCATTATTCGATCCCTGAAAGCCTCGGCGCGGAGGTGCGCGAACTGCGGCTGCGAGAGGAGGACGGCTTCCTGCCTGACCTCGACCGCATGCGCGATCTGGCGAAGGGTGGCGCGAGGCTGATCGCCTTGACCAATCCCAACAATCCGACCGGCGCGCTGATCGACCGGTCGATGCTGGAAGAAATCGTCGCGATCGCGCGCGCCGCCGGCGCCTGGATTCTCTGTGACGAGGTCTATCGTGGCATCGATCAGCAGGGCGACGGTTTTACCGCCTCGATCGCCGATCTTTACGAAAAGGGCATTTCGACCGGTTCGATGTCGAAGGCCTATTCGCTGGCCGGACTGCGCCTCGGCTGGATCGTCGGCCCGAAGGAACTCATCCACGCGGTTTCGGTCCACCGCGACTACAACACGATCAGCGTCGGCATGGTCGACGATTATCTGGCCGCGCTTGCGCTGGAGAACCGGGACAAGGTTCTGGCGCGGGGCAGGGCGATCGTGCGTGGCAATCTGGCGATCCTGTCGGACTGGGTCGATGCCGAGCCGCTGATTTCCTGGGTGAAGCCGCGGTCCGGCACCACGGCGGCGCTGCGCTACGCCATCGACATGCCCTCGGAACAGCTTTGCATCCGCCTGCTGGGCGAGACGGGTGTCATGCTCACCCCCGGCAGCGCGCTCGACATGGAAGGTTGGCTGCGCATCGGCTATGCCAACGCGCCCGAGATTCTGCGCGAGGGCCTTTCGCGCATGTCGGGGTTTCTGTATCGACTGGAAAGCTGATAGCGTATGTGCTATCACGGCCGATGCGACTTGTGGTGGACACCAGCGTCTTTGTTGCCGCCGTCATGAGTGCTGACGGTTCGGCGAGAAGGGTTCTGCGGCTATGCATCGAAGGAAGCTATAGGCCGATGATGGGCAATGCTCTTCAGGCCGAGTACGAGGATGTTCTTTCGCGAGGCGAACTGTTCCGGGGCGCTCCGTCAACCGTTGAAATCCGACAAGAGCTGTTGGATGCATATTTGGCGGCGTGCGACTGGATTCCGATATATTTCCTTTGGCGGCCGAACCTGAGGGACGAGGCGGACAACCATCTGGTTGAATTGGCTTTGGCAGGCGGTGCTGATGCGATCGTCACCTACAATCGTCGCGATTTTGTTGACGCCGAGCTCAGCTTCCCCCACCTCAAGGTTTTGTCGCCAAGCCAGTTCCTGAAAGCAGGAGAATAACGATGTCCACGCTGACGATCCGGCTCCCTGCCGAGCAACATGAGCGACTTAAGCTGCTGGCTTCGAGGCGTGGCTTGAGTGTCAACAAGCTGTTCGAGGAATTTTCGACCAAAGCTCTTGCCGAATTCGACGCTGAGGCGAGATTTCGTGCTGCAGCGGCGCGTGGCAATCGCGCGCGAGGGCTGGAAATCCTCGATGAATTGGATCGCTACTACGAGGCAAGGAAATGACCGTCACGCTCTACGGCTTCAAGTCTTGCGACATGGTTCGCAACGCGATGAAATGGCTCGACGCCAACAAGGTCGAGCACGACTATTTCGACTATCGCGCCAAAAAGCTCGATCCGAAGACGGTGGACGACTGGTTCAAGCGAGCCGGCTGGGAGAATGTCTTCAACCGCAACTCGACCAGCTACAAGGAAATGCCGGAGAGCGAGAAGGCGGATATCGACCAGAAGAAGGCGAAGGAACTCATCCTCGCCAACACCAATCTGATCAAGCGTCCGGTGCTGGACACCGGCGACAGGCTGTTGCTCGGCTTCAAGGCCGCCAGTTGGGCGCAGGAACTGGGAAAATAGCTCTCAGAGCTTGATGATGTTGTTGGGATCGGGCTGTTCGTCTTTCGGCCCCTGGCTGTAGTCGCCGAAGGGTCCGTCGCGCGCCTCGATCACCGCGCGCACGCCCTCGGCCTCCGCCTTGCGGATGAAGGCCTTCGCCTCCGGTGTGTTGCGCATCAGCCCGTCGAGGATCGGCCCGAGCGTCTGCGTCGAGGCGATGCCCATGTTCTCGTATGCGTGGTTGACGACGAGCTTCATGGCCGAAAGCTGCGACAGCGGAATCGTCGCAAGCTGCTTGGCCGCCGAGAGCACCGTCTCTTCGAGCTTTGCGAAAGGCACGGCCTGGTTGATCAGTCCGATCTCGGCCGCCTGTTTTCCAGACAGCGCCTTGCCGGTGAGCGCGTATTCCTTAGCCTTGGTCAGCCCCAGGCGGTAGATCCACATGCCGGACAGATAGGCGCCCCACATGCGCGAATAGGGCGTGCCGATGCGCGCATCCTCGCTGGCGATGACGAGGTCGGCGCAGAGCGCGTAGTCGCTCGCCCCGCCCACGCACCAGCCATGCACCTGCGCGATCACCGGTTTGGGCGAGCGCCAGATGGCCATGAATTTCTGCGTCGGCGCGAGTTCCTGCGCGGTGGAGAAGGCGAAATCCTTGCCGGCGTCCCACTCGCCGTCGGTGGTGAAATACTGGTCCCAATGGTGGAAACCGCCGCCGAAATTGAAGCCGCCTGAAAACGAGCGGCCCGCGCCGCGCAGGATGACGACCTTCACCGCCGCGTCGCGGATCGCCAGCCCGATCGCCAGCTCGATCTCGTCCGGCATCGGCGGCACGATCGTGTTGAGCTGTTCGGGCCGGTTCAACGTGATCGTCGCGATCGGCCCGTCGGTCGAATAGGCGATGGTCTCGAACATGATCCTGCCCCTCTCGGCTTGGGCTTAAGCCCACTCGCCTTTGCGCATGACCGGCACGCGCGTGCCATCCATATGCACGCCGTCGATGTCGATCCTGTTCGATCCGATCATCCAGTCGATGTGGATGAAGCTCTTGTTGCCGCCACGCTCGGCGATCTGCTCCGGCGTCAGGTTCGCGCCGTCGACGAAGCACTTCGAATAACACTGGCCTAGCGCGATGTGGCAGGCGGCGTTTTCGTCGAACAGCGTGTTGTAGAACAGGAGCCCGCTCTTCGAGATCGGCGATGAGTGCGGCACCAGCGCCACTTCGCCGAGGCGGGCGGCACCCTCATCGGTCTCCAGCACCTTTTTCAGCACGTCCTCGCCGCGGCTGGCCTTCGCCTCCGCGATGCGGCCGTCCTCGAAGCGCACCTCGATGTTCTCGATCAGCGTTCCCTGGTGCGACAGCGGCTTGGTCGAGCGCGCGGTCCCCGAGACGCGGCGCGCATGCGGCGTGGTGAACACCTCCTCGGTCGGGATGTTGGGGTTGCAGATGATGCCGTTCTTCGCCGACGATGCGCCGCCCTGCCATTCATGGCCGTCGGCCAGTCCGACGATCAGATCCGTGCCCGGCCCCTTGAAGTGCAGATCGCGGAAATTCTGCGCGTTGAGCCAGGCCGTGCGCTCCGACAGGCGGCGGTTATGCGCCTCCCATTCCGCGACCGGATCGGCGGTGTCGACGCGGCTGGCGGCGAAAATGGCGTCGGCGAGCTTGCCGACCGCGATCTCCTCCTCGTCGTCCGGAAAGACGAGCTTTGCCCAGGTCGGGCCGGGATAGGCGACAATGTTCCAGTTGATGTCGAAGCCGGCGATCTTCTCCAGCGCCGGCTGGTAGGCGATCGAGTTCGCCTTGTTTGCGCGCGCGACCCTGGTAGGATCCTCGCCCGACAGCAGCATGGGATTGTCGCCGACGATGGCGAGGCGCGCGGTGTTCGCCGAAAACGCCTTGGCGACGCCGTCATAGAGCCAGTTCGGCGCGCGGTCGAAACTGTCGTCGGGCGCATTGCGGTAGCGCGCCAGCGTCACGTCTTCGTCCGACAGGATCGGCGTCACCAGCCCGGCGCCCGCCTTGTAGGCATGCACCGCGATGCGCCGCACCAGCGGCAACGCCGACACCGGCGCGGTCAGGAAGAGGTCCTGTCCGGGCTGCAGGCGCAGGCCCACCTTCACGGCGACTTCGGCCAGTTTGTCGAGCTTGGCCGGATTGATGGCGGGGGCGTTGGCGGGATAGGTCATGGCATGGTCCTCGAAGTCCTTGCCGTCACTTAGGATGTTCGGGCGCGATTGGCTACGCGTTCGTCGTCATTACCCCACCCCTTACCCCCTCCCCGCAAGGGGGAGGGGGTAACTGCGACGTTGACGCCCCCCTCCCCCTTGCGGGGAGGGGTAAGGGTGGGGGGTAAAACTGGGAGCGATATGGGATAGGGGCCTAGCCGCGACCGCCGCCTGTCCACCACATTGCCGGTCGGTGGACCAGAACGGGCAAGGCTCGACTTGCCTAGATTGCCGCCGATGCCCGCTTTGCCCAACCACTATCGCTACGCGCTCGGAGGCCTGATCGGCATGGCGGCGGCCATGGGCATCGGGCGCTTCGTCTACACGCCGATCCTGCCGGGAATGATGGATGAGCTGGGCCTGACCGCCTCCGATGCCGGCCTGATCGCCTCGGCCAACTATCTCGGCTACCTGATCGGCGCCGTGCTCGGCGCCGGCGGCTGGGCGCATGGCAGCGAGCGGCGGCTGATGCTGGCCTCGGTCGGCGCGTCGGCGATGCTCTGTCTCGCCATGGGGCTGACCGACAATTTCTGGGCCTTCGTCGTCATCCGTTTCGCCGCCGGCCTGGCGTCAGCCTTCATGCTCGTCTTCCTCGCCACCATCGTCTTCAGCCATCTGGCGTTGGCCGGGCGCATGGACCTGCAGGCCATGCATTTCTCCGGCGTCGGCGTCGGCATCGCGACGTCCGCGCTGATGACCGGCGCGCTGGTGCTCGTCCATCAGCCCTGGAGCGCCGGCTGGATATGGGCCGGCGTTCTTTCGGCCGTCGCCTTTGTCGCCGTCTTCGTGCTCGTGCGGGAAGGTCCGGCGCTGACCGGCGAGCCCGGCCGCGAGCCGCCGCTGCCCGACGATCCGGCGCTGAGGCGCATCATCTGGTCCTACGGCCTGTTCGGTTTCGGCTACATCGTCACCGCGACCTTCCTGATCGCGATCGTGCGCGCGGGCGAGGGCGGACGGCTGTTCGAGCAGGCGGTGTGGCTCGTCACGGGCCTCGCCATCCCGCCGGCCAATTTCCTCTGGCAGCGGCTGGCGCGCTCATGGGGGCTCGCCAATGTCGTCGCCGTCGGCTGCGTGACGGAGGCCGTCGGCGTCATGGCGAGCGTGGCGGTTGGCGGCTATGCCGGGCCGATCCTCGCGGCGCTGCTGCTCGGCGGCACGTTTGTGGCGATCACGGCGCTCGGCCTTCAGATGGGCCGCGCGCTCGCGGGCCAGTCTCCGCGCCGGGCGCTGGCGCTGATGACGGCGGCGTTCGGCGTCGGCCAGATCGTCGGCCCGCTGGTCGCCGGCTGGCTGGCGGATGCGACCGGCAGCTATTTTTCAGGATCGGCCATCGCCGCGCTTTGCCTTGTCGCTTCGGCGATCCTCGCCTGGGATGCCGGCCGTCTTTCGAAGGTCCGATGACCGCCGCATGACCGAAATGTAATCCGCCGCCGGCCCGCGCGACCATTTCTTTGCCGTGAAAACTGTGACTTGATGCCGGCGAATCGCAACTTCGCCGCCGGCGGCCTCGTGATTGCCGGCAAACCGGAGAACCGCCTTGTTCGTTTCCTTCTTTCCAAAGCCGAAGCTGTTTTTCATCAGCGCAGCGATCTGGGCGTTGGTTGCAGTTGTCTTCTGGTTCTCTGTGGGTGAGGCGGCGGGCGCGTGGTTCGGCATGCCGGCGGCTGCCGCCGACGCGCCGCCCATTATCGGCGTCGAAGTCTTCTGGTCGCCGCCATTCCTGTGGTTTTACATTTACTTCGCCGTGGTCGTCGGGCTCTTCTATCTGTTCTGGCGCACATGGTCGCCGCACCCTTGGCAGGATTGGTCGATCCTCGGTTCGGCCGTCATCCTGTTCGTCACCTATTTCCAGGTGCAGGTCTCGGTCGCCATCAACAATTGGTATGGACCGTTCTGGGACCTGATCCAGAACATTCTCTCGAAGCAGGTCACCGCGACACAGTGGGACATCTACGCACAGATTCTGATCTTCCTCGGCATTGCGCTCGTCGCAGTAACCGTTTCGGCGCTAACCGCGTTCTTTGTCAGCCACTACGTCTTCCGGTGGCGCACCGCCATGAACGATTATTACATGTCGCACTGGCCGAAGCTTCGACACATCGAAGGCGCCTCGCAGCGCGTTCAGGAAGACACCATGCGGTTCTCCACCATCGTCGAGACGCTCGGCGTCAATTTCGTTGAGGCGATCATGACGCTGATCGCATTCATGCCGGTGCTGATGCGGCTGTCGGCCAACATCACCGAGCTGCCGGTCGTCGGCGCGATCCCGCACCCGCTTGTGTTCGCAGCGCTCGCCTGGTCTCTGTTTGGAACGGTGCTGCTGGTGGTCGTCGGCATCAAGCTTCCCGGATTGCAGTTCCGCAACCAGCGGGTCGAGGCGGCTTACCGAAAGGAGCTTGTCTATGGCGAAGACGACGAAACGCGCGCGCAGCCGCCGACTGTGCAGGAGTTGTTCGCCAATGTGCGGCGCAACTACTTCCGCATGTACTTTCACTACGTCTACTTCAACGTGACGCGCTTCCTGTATCTCCAGACGAACAACATCTTTTCGCTGTTCCTCATGGTGCCGTCGATCATCGCCGGCACGATCACACTCGGCCTGCTGAACCAGATCAGCTACGCGTTCAGCCAAGTCACGTCCTCGTTCCAGTATCTGGTGAGTTCGTGGCCGACGATTGTTGAACTGCTGTCGATCTACAAGCGCCTGCGCGCTTTTGAGTCGATGATCTACGGCGAGGAGCTACCCGATATCGACAAGGCATATCTCGAGCGCGAAGCTGCCGGCGTGAAGCCGGAAGAACAGCCGGCGCACTAAGCCGGCAGGCGGCTCAGCCGCCCGCCGCGACCGCTTGCGCGCCGGCCGGGTTGGCGCGCAGCCAGTCCGAGTAGCTGACGCATTTGACGTCCGCCTTGACGCAGAATTCGCGCGCGAATTTTTCGAGCGCGGTCCAGTAGGCGCCGCCGTTCATCAGCGTGAAGTGGAATCCCATCTGCACGGGCCGGCGCTGCCCTGAATATTCGGCGTTGAAGGCGTCGGCGAAGGCCTTGTAGGTGCGCTCGGCAAACTCGTCCGCGCCGCTCGGCCGCTCGATGCCGCCGGAATGGCGCACGAACAGATTGTAGTCCATCGAGATGATGCGCTTCGAGGCAGGCCCTTCCGGGATCATCGGCAGGCCGAATTCGACAAGGTCCCCGTCGCGGGACGGGTTCTGCGGCCCGCGCGTGACGGCGCTCGCATTGTAGGCGAACCTGCCGTCTTTCAATGCCGCCACCAGCCCCGCGCCTTCCGACAGATAGGGTGCGCGGAAACCGTGGATGGCCTCGGTCGCGAACGTCTCCCAGCCGGCCGGCGCGGGCAGCCCGTTGATCGCCCAGCCGCGTTTCAAAATGTCGGAGAACGCCGCGAACTCGGCCTGCCAGTTCGCCTTCGTCCACGCCTTGCCGTCGAAATGGCCGCAGCCATGGGAGGCAATCTCGTTGCCCGCCTGATAGGCGGCCCAGACATGGCCGAGTCGAGTCACCGCATCGTCGCGCGAGACGGCGAAGCCGACATTGGACCGACCCGCCTTCATGCCGGGTGCGCGATAAAGCCGCTTGTTCTCCGGCCCGAGCAGATAGACGCAGGAGAGGAAATAGGTGAAGCGCGCCCCGGTCTCGTCGGCGAGCTTCAGGCTGCGGTCCCACAAAGCGTTGTCGTGCGCGCCGTCGAAGGAGATCAGAACATACTGAGGTTTCGTGGCCTCGTCCGACATGGCGGCGGCCGGCAGAAGACACAGCGACGCCGTTACAAACCCTCGCACGCTCATGCCGATCAACCCGCCACCCTGCAACACACACGCCCGCCACTCGCGCAACAATGTGGCAGTCATGCGGTCGGTTCCACCCGCAGCCATGCGGTATGGTTAACGGCGGGACGGCGTTGTCCCTTCCTTCTCCCCGTTCACGGGGGGCCGAAGGACGGGCGAGACCCGTGGCTCGCCCCGGTCAGGTGGCCGCAGGCCGGATGAGGGGCAGCGCAAATCTTGGTATGGAGGACGCCATTCTAGCTCACCTTCACTGACGGGATAAGGAAGCGCAAGAATTTGAACGTTCGACGCCGCCCCTCATCCGTCACTTCGTGACACCTGACCGGGGCGAGCCACGGGTCTCGCCCGTCCTTCGGACCCCCGTGAACGGGGAGAAGGAAGGGACCTCCCGTCATAATTCCAACGCTCCTCTTCCCTAGCCGGAGAATTACGCTAAAAGACGCGCCACGACAGGCCCGTCCGGGCCGCAACCGGTGTTTTTGATGTCCGACGACAGTTTCATTCGCGAAGTCAACGAGGAGATGCGGCAGGACCAGGCCAAGGCGCTCTGGGAACGCTTCGGGCCGGTCATCATCGGCGTCGCCGTTCTCGCCGTGCTGCTGACCGGCGCGTGGGTCGCATGGGACTACTGGACGACCAACCGCGCCAACGCGTCGGGCGACCGCTTCTCGCAGGCGCTGACGCTCGCCAATGAGGGCAAGAACGACGAGGCGCTGGCCGCGCTCGAGGGTTTGGAGAAGGATGGCTACGGCGCCTATCCGCTGCTCGCCCGCATGCGCGCCGGCACCGTGCTCGCGGAGAAGGGCGATGCCGCCGGTGCGGTGAAACAGTTCGACGAGGTCGCCGCCGACACCTCCATCCCCGCCGCGATCCGCGACATGGCGCGCCTTCGCGCCGCGCTCATCCTGGTCGATACGGGCAGCCAGGCGGACGTCGCCTCGCGCGTCGAGCCCCTGTCGGCGGATACCAATCCGCTACGCCATTCCGCCCGTGAGGCGCTTGGGCTCGCCGCCTGGAAGGACGGCAAGTTCAAGGACGCGCTGACGCTGTTCGACCAGATCGCCGCCGACGCGCAGGCGCCGCGCAACAACCGCGAGCGCGCCACGCTGATGGCCGAGCTGATCCGCGGCTCCGGCCAGGCGTCTTAGCTCCAAGATGACTTATAAGGTTGCCATCGTCGGCCGGCCCAATGTCGGCAAGTCGACGCTGTTCAACCGGCTGGTGGGGCGCAAGCTGGCGCTGGTTGACGACACGCCGGGCGTCACCCGCGACCGCCGGATCCACGAGGCGAAGCTCTACGACCTCGAATTCGAGGTGATCGACACGGCCGGCCTCGAAGTTGCGGCCGCCTCCTCGCTCGCCGGCCGCATGACCGCCGGCACCGAGCGCGCCATCGACGAGGCCGACCTGGTCTTCTTCGTGATCGACGCCAAGACAGGCGTCACTCCGGACGACCGGACCTTCGCCGACATCGCCCGCCGCTCGGGCAAGCCGATCGTGCTGGTCGCCAACAAGGCCGAAGCCCGCGGCGCACAGGGCGGCATGCTGGAAGGCTGGGAGCTTGGCCTGGGCGAGCCGATCCCGATTTCCGCCGAGCACGGACAGGGTCTGCCGGATCTGCGCGAGGCGATGATCGCGGCGCTGGGCGAGGAGCGCGCCTTCGGCGAGGACGAGCCGGAGACGGATGAGCTCGACGACGCGCCTCTGATCGGCGAGGACATCGCCGACCCGGACGCCGAGGACATTCCGCCTTACGATCCGACGAAGCCGATGCGCATCGCCGTGGTCGGTCGGCCAAACGCCGGCAAGTCCACGCTGATCAATTCGCTGATCGGCGAGGAGCGTATGCTGACCGGCCCCGAGGCCGGCATCACCCGCGATTCGATCTCGGTCGAATGGGAATATGCCGGCCGCCGCATCCGCCTGTTCGACACGGCCGGCATGCGCCGCAAGGCCAAGGTGCAGGAAAAGCTGGAGAAGCTTTCAGTTCAGGACGGCCTGCGCGCCATCCGCTTCGCCGAGGTCGTGATTATCGTGCTCGACGCGACCATTCCCTTCGAGAAGCAGGACCTCCAGATCGTCGACCTGATCGCGCGCGAGGGCCGCGCGCCGGTGATCGCCTTCAACAAATGGGACCTGATCGACAATCCGCAGCAGTTTCTTGGCGAGCTGCGCGAGCAGACGGAGCGCCTGTTGCCGCAATTGCGCGGGCTTCAGGCCGTGCCGGTGTCGGCCGAGACCGGGCGCGGCCTCGACAAGCTGATGGCCGCGGTGATGAAGACGCACGAGATATGGAACATCCGCATCTCGACCGGCCGCTTGAACCGCTGGATCGAGCGCATCCTGGCGCACCATCCGCCGCCGGCGGTGTCGGGCCGCCGGCTCAAGATCAAATACATCACGCAGGCGAAGACCCGCCCGCCGGGTTTCGTGCTGTCGACCTCGCGCCCGGACGCGATGCCGCAATCCTACATCCGCTATCTGGTGAACTCGCTGCGCGAGACCTTCGGCATCACCGGCGTGCCGGTGCGCATCGTGCTGCGCGGCACGGACAACCCCTTCGCCGGGCGGGCGAAGAAGCGGTAGGCGGCCCGGGAACCTGATATATGTCGGAGGTCCATCGCAACCGGGCGGCGCGCATCGTGCTGCTGAATGGCCCCGGAAGCGCTGGAAAGAGCTCCATCGCCCGCGCGCTGCAATCGATCACCGCCGAACCGTTCATCCACGTCCCGATGGACGCGTTCCTCGACATGCTGTCCGACGCCTGGCAGGACCGCGCCGACGGGATCGCCTATGAAAATCTCGGCGACGATGACACGCCCGAAGTCGCGGTGAGGGTCGGGCCGGTCGGCGAGCGCCTGATCCGCGGCATGCGCAAGGCCGTCGTCGCGCTTGCCGGAGAAGGCAACGACCTGATCCTCGACGACGTGCTGCTGGACGACAACCGGCAGGACTACATCGATGCGCTGACCGCTTTCGACCTGTTCGTCGTCGGCGTCTTCGCTCCGCTGGAAACGCTCGAGGAACGCGAGCGGGCGAGGGGCGATCGGCTGCCGGGACTGGCGCGCTGGCAGGTCGAGCGCGTCCATAAAGGCATGAACTACGACCTGCGGCTGGATACCTCGCAAATGAGCGCGGAGGAGTGCGCGCGGCGCATCAAGCAGAAGTTCAGATTGTGACGCGCCGCCGTTAACCGGCCATCAAGGTTAATGCATCACTGTCGCATCCGGTCGAATTTGTTGCGTCCTGGAGTGTGCTCGTGCGTCGCCGGAGTGTCCCGTCTCGCCGTCCTTTTGACGGTAAGCGTTCCCTGTTCACCCCCATTCTGTTCGGCGCGGCCCTGTGGCTCGGTTTCCCGACCATCGGCGCGCAGCAGGACATGACCAGCCTGATCGTGAACGCCTCCGGCCAGCGCTGGAATACCTATGTCGAAAGCGCGGTGGCGGGGTCGCTGCATCAGGGCGAACTGAAATTCACCGACGCCACCATGACCGGCTCGATCGTCGGCGGCGGCGTGCATGCGGCCGGCATCGGAGCCGTCGCCTTCAAGGGCAAGGCGCAGGCTGCCGAAACCCCGGACGAGGAGCGTGTCAGCCGGTCCGGCAAGCAGGGCCGCGTGGTCGGGGTGGTCAAGGTTGCGCCGCCAAAGGCGTTCAACGCCGGTTCCGTCTTCGAGCGCCAGTCGAAGCTCGAGCCGCTCGACGGCAAGCCGACGATGACCTTCGTCAAGTCGCCGATCAAGGGCAAGGAAATCGAGATCGCGTCGGCCTTCTACGTCAAGGGACCGAAGAAGGTCTCGCCCGGCGTGCCGGCCATGCTGGCGTCGCTGGTGACGAACGACAAGGCCGACATCCTCGCCACCGCCTATGCGCCGCCGGAGCCGGACTATGCCCGCGCCTCGCCCTTCGAGAGCCTGCTGCAAGGGCCCGAAATGGCCGGCGGCCGCTTCATCGCGCCGGTCGGCAAGGGCGATCATCAATGGCTGAAGGAGCCGCTGCCGGCCTCGGTCTTCACCGCGAAGGAACAGACCTGCCTCGCCAACGGCATCTATTTCGAGGCGCGGGGCGAAAGCCTGCGCGGCCAGGCCGCCGTGGCGCAGGTCATCCTCAACCGGGTGCGCAACCCGACCTATCCGGACACGATCTGCGGCGTCGTCTACCAGAACCAGCATATGCGAAATGCCTGCCAGTTCTCCTTCGCCTGCGACGGCAAGAGGGACGTGATCGCCAGCCCCTCGCACTACAAGACCGCCACGGACATCGCGATGGCGGTGACCGCGGGAAAGATTTTCCTGCCCGAGGTCGGTTCGTCGACCCACTACTACGCCCAATATGTCTCGCCGGGCTGGGCGCGGGCCATGAACCGCATGTCCAAGATCGGCCTTCACATCTTCTACCGGACCCGCGGCGGCGGCTGGAGCTGACCCGTCCCGGGACGGGATTCGCGGCCCGGATGCGCCCGGAATCGAAGGGCGCTTTGTCGCATCCTGCTAAGAGACTGAAATTCCAGAAGAAAATACATGGTCTAACGGTCCGGCCTTCGGCTTGACTGGCCAGAGGCCCCTAACTATGGTGCGGCCGAATTTGAAGCGGGCGGCAGGCAACTGACCGGTCGGGCAAGGAGGTTACGATGGCCACGTCCAAGGGGCCAGGCGAAACCGGCGGAAAGCCCGGCGATCACGACGCCAACCCTCGTGGAGACGATCTCGACCGTCGTCGGCGCGAACTCGAAGCTGCGATCGCAGCGAAACGACCGCGGCCGGCGCCGGACGGACCGGCCTCCAAAACCAGCGGCATGACCGGGATCGGCTATGCCCTGCGCCTGTCGAGCGAGTTCATCGCCGGAGTGGTCGTGGGGGCGGGGCTCGGATGGTTCGTGGATCGGCTGGCGGGAACGTCGCCCTGGGGGCTGATCGTCTTCCTGCTGCTCGGTTTCGGCGCCGGTGTGGTGAACGTGCTTAGATCGGCGGGCCTGGTGGCAGAACACCGGATCCGCAAGCCGGGCGGCGAGGAGCCGCCGGTAGGGGACTGAAACGCGCTTCCGGCGCACGGACAGGGTAGCGAAATTGGCGAACGATCCCATTCACCAGTTCCAGATTGCGAAATTGATCCCGATCGAGATCGGCGGGCTGGATTTCTCGTTCACCAACTCCTCGCTGTTCATGGTCGCCACCGCCGTCGGCGCTGGCGCGTTCCTTTATCTTACGACGTCGAGCAGGGGCCTGATCCCGTCGCGCCTGCAGTCGGTCTCCGAAATGTCCTACGAATTCGTCGCCAACATGCTGCGCGACGCGGCGGGCACGCAGGGGATGAAGTTCTTCCCGCTGGTGTTCTCGCTGTTCATGTTCGTGCTGGTCGCGAACCTGTTCGGCATGTTCCCCTATTTCTTCACGATCACCAGCCACCTGATCGTGACCTTCGCGCTGGCGCTGCTGGTCATCGGCACCGTGGTTGTCTACGGCTTCTGGAAACACGGCTTCGGCTTCCTGAAACTGTTCGTTCCCCACGGTGTGCCCGGCGTCTTGGTGCCCCTGGTGGTGGCCATCGAGGTGATCTCGTTCCTGTCGCGCCCCATCAGCCTCTCCGTCCGTCTCTTCGCCAACATGCTGGCGGGCCACATCACGCTGAAGGTCTTCGCCGGCTTCGTCACCTCGCTGTCGGCCTTCGGTGTCGCCGGCATCGCGGGCGCGGTGCTGCCGCTGGCGATGACGGTCGCGCTCACCGGCCTCGAATTCCTGGTCGCCTTCCTGCAGGCTTACGTCTTCGCGGTGCTGACCTGCATGTATCTGAACGACGCCCTGCATCCGGGCCACTGATTTCCACCCCTTCGGGCCGAGACGATAAAGGCCTGATCAAGTCTGCAACGAACCCGTCCATCCAAGGAGAATTGACATGGAAGCAGAAGCAGCAAAGTTCATCGGCGCCGGCATCGCGTGCCTCGGCATGGGCGGCGCGGGCATTGGCCTCGGCACCATTTTCGGCAACTACCTGGCGGGCGCGCTGCGCAATCCGTCGGCTGCCGACGGCCAGTTCGGCCGCCTGATCTTCGGCTTCGCCGTGACCGAAGCTCTGGGCATCTTCTCGCTGCTCGTCGCGCTGCTGCTGCTCTTCGCGGTCTGATACCGCGAGCGCATTGCGATCGCCGGCCGCCCAGGCGGCCGGCTCATGGCCCGGCCGGCACTGGCCGGGCGTTGGGAATGTGACAGGATCGACCATGGCCGAAGCCATCGCCCAAACCCAGGCTCCCGCGCATGACCCGGCCGCTCCGGCGACCGACAGCCACGGCGCGGCCGAGACTCATGCCGGCACCGAGGCCGGCCATGGCGGCGGCGTCTTCCCGCCTTTCGATCCGGCGCATTTTCCCTCGCAGCTCCTGTGGCTGGCGATCACCTTCGGCCTGTTCTTCATCTTCCTGAAGAAGGTCGTCCTGCCCCGCATCGGCGGCATCCTCGAAGTGCGCCGCGACCGCATCGCGCACGACCTGGACACCGCCGCGCGGATGAAGGAAGAGGCCGACGCCGCCGTTGCCGCCTATGAGCAGGAGCTGGCGGACGCCCGCGCCAAGTCGAACAAGATCGCTCAGGACGCCCGCGACGCCGCCAAGGCCGAAGCGGACGCCGAGCGCAAGCAGGTCGAGGGCGGCCTGAACGCCAGGCTGGCTGACGCCGAGGCCCGCATCGCCTCGGTCCGCGCGTCCGCGATGAAGGATGTCGGGCAGATCGCCGAGGAGACCGCTTCGGCCATCGTGCAGTCTCTGGTCGGCAAGACGGACAAGGCGGCGATCGCCGCCGCCGTCAAGGCCGCGCGGGAATAGGAGGGGCCGATGGACGCCACATTCTGGGCCCTCGTCGGCCTCATCATCTTCCTGGGCATCGTCGTCTACTTCAAGGTGCCCGGCATGATCGCCGGCCAGCTCGACCAGCGCGCCGAGAAGATCAAAGACGAGCTCGAGGAGGCGCGCCGCCTGCGCGAGGAGGCGCAGCAACTGCTCGCCGAATACCAGCGCAAGCGCAAGGAAGCCGAGGCCGAGGCCGCCGGCATTGTCGACGCCGCCAAGCGCGAGGCTAAGGCGCTGGCCGCCGACGCCAAGGTGAAGACCGAGGAATATGTCGCGCGCCGCACGGCCTTCGCCGAGCAGAAGATCGCGCAGGCTGAACGCGACGCGATCGCGGAGGTTCGGGGCAGTGCCGTCGAGATCGCGATCGAAGCGGCCCGCAAGGTGCTGGGCGACAAGGTCGACGCCGCGGCAGCCGGCAAGCTGTTCCAGGATTCGATCGGCGCGGTGAAGTCGAAGCTGAACTGACGCGGCAGCGCCGGATAGCAAGGATCAGGGGAGCCTCGCGGCTCCCTTTTTCGTTTTGGCGGCCATCTCTCTGTGATTAACCCCTCACCGGCCCTTCGGGCCACCTCTCCCCAGAGGGGAGAGGAATCGCTGTGGCGATGCCGGCGCTTTTTCAGCTTGGGTTCCTCTCCCTCTGGGGAGAGGTGGCCCGAAGGGCCGGTGAGGGGTGAAACGAAAGTCGGTGGCTGCGGTCGGGAAAGCAGACGACCGAGCCGCCAGCTACTCGGCGGCGATGATCTCGCCGTCGATCCGGAAGGGCGAGAAGGTCATGCGATGGAGACCGCGCACGGGGCCGTTGGCCTCGATGCCCCGCCTGTGGACGTCGGTGCCGTAGCCGGCGTGGCGCTCGAAGCCGTAGGCGGGGTGCACCGCGCCGCACTGGACGAGAATGCGGTCGCGAACGACCTTGGCGACGATGGAGGCGGCGGCGATCGACTGCGAGCGCTGGTCGCCCTTGACCAGCGCCTGGCCCTCGCAGGGCAAGCCGGGCGGAATGTCGCGACCGTCGGCCAGCACGAGCATCGGCCGCAGAGACAGCGCGGCGACGGCGCGGCGCATCGCCTCGAGGCTCGCCTTGCGGATG
>Ga0209792_1000133_pt1 | contig 101618 bp, 97 predicted proteins | sample EBPBio142005_DNA_FD_185860 | JGI IMG/M metagenome (GOLD analysis project Ga0209792, IMG submission 185860) | Wastewater treatment Type I Accumulibacter community from EBPR Bioreactor in Madison, WI, USA - Reactor 1_6/14/2005_ DNA (SPAdes)... | ecosystem: Engineered > Bioreactor > EBPR >...
CTTCTCCCGGAACAGCATCTTCAGCGCGTGCTGGCTCGGCGGCAGGGCGTTGAGTCGATCGATCGTCTGCTGTTGCTCTAGGGTCAGGGTGTTCACGGCGCAGGGTCTCGATGGTGGACAGCGCCGCCTCGGCGCTGGCGAAGGACTCGGTCAGGATCGGCGCCGTGGTCGGCCCGGTCTTGTCGATGACCAGCAACTGGTTGTCGAAGGTCGTGCCGTACTTGGCGTAGGCCTTGCCGGACAAACCGAGGTTCGCCCGGACAGCATACCGGCCCTGGATGCGGTCCCACCACGCGCGGAACGCAGGACGATCCGCCGCCATCCCGGCGCCGACGATCGCCACCAGCCGGCCGCCCGGCTGCAACCGCTCCAGCGCCTGCTCGACGTGCTGGGCACCGACGGCCGTCTTGCGATACCCGGCCATGCGACCCGCCGTCGCGGAGAACGGCGGGTTCATCAGGACCACGGTCGGTCGGATGGCCTCCGGCAGAATCCGGTCGATGTGTTCGGCGTTCTCCTGGAACACCTGCTCCACGCCCAGCGCGCGAAGCAATGCGGCCCGGCGCGGCGCCAGTTCGTTGGCGACGACCGTCGCGCCTGCCGCCTGCGCCATCGCGACCAGATCGCCGGTTCCCGCGGACGGCTCCAGCACGACATCGCCCGCCGACAGGTGTGCTGCGCGCGCCGCCAGGAACGCCAGCGTCGGCGGCGTGCTGAACTGCTGGAACTCCTCCTGCTCCCGGGTGCGCTTGCTCTGGGTCGGCAGGCGCTTCAACAGCGCATCCAGCTTGCCCAGCGTCGCCCGCGCGTCCTGTTCCGTGGTCGGGTTCAGATCGCCGACGAGTCCTGCCTTCAGGGCGAGGTTCACGCCGAACTCAAGGGCGTCGTAGGCATCGCGCGGCGAGTACGCACCCGCCGCCTGGCTGCCGCCGACCTCCACGTTCGCGCGATCGAACAAGGCGCGCGCTTCGATCGACCGGCCTGCGCGCAGTTCATCGGCGACCCAGCGCCCGACGCGGACCAGGGCTCGGTGAAGCGCGTCGGCGGAATCGGGCGCCGTCTCCGTCTCGGTATTCTCCGCGGCCGACGGCGATGGAGCGGTTCCAGGGGCGACCTGGGCCGTGCCATCGGCCGCCGCACGCCCGGCGGCAATATCGACGTTCGCCCACAGGCGGTTGCTGCTGTTGGACAAGGTCACGATGCCGCCACGCACCGCATAGCGGGCGCCGAAGCGCCCACCGCTGTTGGTCGCGCCCGCCCGCTCGAACAGCGCACGCAGCGTGCGCAGCGCGTGCTCGACCTCGATGACGTGCGTGAAGTGCGCGGGGAAGTCCACCTGCCCCGCTTTCCCGGCGTCGATCCGTGCAATCAGCTCATCCACGAAGTCCTTCAGCACCGCCTCGTTGTTCTTCGGCGCGGCGATCTCCTGCGTCGTGCGCGAGGCGGCCGGCGTGGATGCCGGTGTGGTCGCGTCGGCCTCGACAGGCGCGCGGTCCTCGCCTGCGGCGTCCGTCGTGGACGGCACTGCGGGTTCGACCTTCGTCCACCGCTCCGACCACGGCACCTCGCGGCGATGCTCGATTCGGCCCTTGTGGTTGACGGTGATGGTCGTCCCGCCCTCCAGCCGCACCCACGGGAACCCGGATTTTGCGTACAGCACGCCGCGCGCGGTCTCGGTCGTCCCGAGCACCAGCGCTACGGACGTCGCCTGCACGCGATCCCCGATCGCCAGGCCCGCCACCGCCAGCGCCTGCATCCGGCGCCCGCGATGTCCGTCGTTCGAGACCTGTGCCAGGCGTTGCAGGGTCGGGAACAACCGGCCGTATTCCTCGGTGGCACGGTACGGCTGGAGCCCACCGAACGCGCGCGCGCGGCGTTCGAGCCATTGGCGGGCCTCGACGTAGGTACCGAACTCGGGAAACGTCTCCACCGGGGTCCGCTGCTCCGCCGCACGCTGCGCGCGACGCTCGGCATCGCGGGCCTGCTCCGTCGCCAGATCCGTCCCGGCCCAGCGATAGATCGCCTCCTCCGTCACGCCGCGCCCGCGCGGCAACGCAATCCCGGTCGCCGCCGTGAACAGCGCGCGGCTCGCCGGATTCGTCTTCGCATCGCCCAGGTTGCGCGCGACCAGCCCGCGCCCATCGCGACGTTCGATCAGGTCGATCAGTTCGTCCGCGCTGCGGCGGTAGAAGTCGCTCTCCGGGTCGGTGATGTCCGGGAACTTGCGACGCATGGTCTCGACGAACACGCTGCGCAGCGCAGCACGATCCTGCGCAGGCGTATCGCCTTCCGAATCCACCTGAGCAGCCGCCACCGGGACCGCGTCCGCCGCCGGCGTCGCATCCGCGTCGGCCGTCACGGCGTCACCTGCAGCCGGCGTCGGCGCCTCGATGTCTCGACGCAGGGCCTCATCAGCCGCCGTCTCCGCATCGAGGGCATCGACCTCCGCCGCAGCCTGCCGCGCCTGTTCGATCTGCGCCTGCATCCGCATGCGGGCGGCCTGTTCGACCGGATCGACGGCGCCCGGTGTCTGGGCCGGCGGCGCCTGCGCCCTGCGCTGCTCGCGCACGCGATCGATCAGCGGATTCATCCGCGTCGCGGACAGGCCGGGATAGGCGGTTGCGACGAAACGGCGCACATCGCCGCGCGTCGGCGCCCTCTCGCCCTGCCAGTCGTCCAGGAAGCCGTGGATCGCCGCCATCACCGCCTCCGGTGCGGGCGGTGGGTTCAGCACTTCCCCCGTCTCCGGGTCGATACCATCCGGCACGGTTGCGGAAGGAGGTGCCACCGGAGAACCTGCGCGCGCGCTCGATGCCGTGCCCGCTGCGGGCGACCGCAGCGCATGGTCGCGCACAACCGCCCGCACGTCCGGCGTCAGCCCCGTCGTCTCCAGTTCACGCGCCTGGCGCAAGTCGGCCGCGCGCTGCGCGTTCTGTTGCGAAGGTGTCGAGGCCACGCCGTCCGGCGTCACCGTAACCGGCGCGCGCGGATCGACCGTGCCGTAACCGGGACGCCCATCGGGGGCGGGCAAGCCCAGCGGAGGCGCCGGAGATGGTGACGGAATCGGTCCTGCCCGATTCGGAATGCCGCCCATCGCGCCGAACACGCCACCGCCGATCGCGCCCGCCGCGAAGCTGTCCAGATACTCCGTCCACGCTTCGCCGTCGTTCAACGACTGCTGCGCCCCGAAGCGCTGCGCGGCCTGCTGCACGGCTTCGGTCGTGCCCTCGGTGAGCGCGTTCTCGCCGAACCCGGTGGCAATGCGACGCGCGAGACCGCCCTGTCCACCCACACCCTTCAACAGGGTGTCGGCCAACACCTTGTCGCCGAAGGTCTCGGCGGCGCCGTAGACCACGCCACCGGCCAGCACGCGCCCGAGGTCGATGTCTCCGCCGGTCTCCTGTGCCTGGCCGTAGGCAGCGTTGTAGGTGTCGCCGAGACCCCGCGCGGTCGAGGCCGTCGCGAGCGCACCGAGGCTGCCGATCTCCCGTTGCAGCGTGCGGGTCAGGAACTGCTGGCCCAGCGCCGCCGCTTCGCGCTTGGCGACCTCCTCCGCCGTGCCGGCGGCGATCCGCTTCGCCGCGTGTTCGGCGACCAGCGCCGCCGTGCGCTCGCGCAGTTCCTTCTTGATCGCCGTCTTCCCGAGCAGGCCTGCGACCGCGCCCGTGAGGTTGCCGACGACCGGCACCTCCGACCCCGCCGCCGCGCCGGCCGCTGCCGTCACCAGCGATTCGACCACGCTCGGCAGCATCTGGCCGACGTTGTACTGCGCCCAGTCCAGCAGGTTGCCGGTGGTGCCGAGCACGCCATCGCTGCTGCTCCACGCGCTGCTGAGGCTGTCGGTCGGCTTGGCCGTCGCGCCCAGTTCGCGGTTCAGCGCCTGTGCCTGTTCGGCCCAGTCGCGCGCGGTGTCATCCAGGCCGACCAGATCGGCACCGAGCGCGCCCAGTCCATACAGCGAGGCCTTCGTGCCCGGCCAGTAGCTCTTGATGCCACGCACGAAGTCACCGTCAGCATCGTCCGTGACGTTCGTCGTGCGCGCGTCGAGGTCCGGATTGCTGGCGCGGAACGCCACTTCCATCTGCGCCAGATCCGCGCCGGTCAGCCGCGCGACTTCCGGCAGCGCGACGGTCGCGTACTCGTCGCGGATCGCGCGCTGCCGCTCGGGCGGCGCAGCGTCGTAGCCGGTGCGCGCGCGCACCTTGCCCCAGTGGTACTGGTCGATCACGGCCGGCGTGAACACGGGCGCCTGCGCCTTGTGGGCGCCGTAGGCGATGTTCATCCAGTCGGGGACGGCCGGGTTCCAGGCACGCGGCGCAAGCGGGTTGTAGGGATCGGTCGCCATTAGCGCAACATCCTGAGCAGGGTTTCGAGGGGCGTCGGTTCGTCCGGGGCGGCGTTCGTCGGGTCGGGCATCGGCGCTGTCGGATCGAAGGCCGGTGTCGTCGGCGCGGACGCTTCCGGCCTCGGTGCCGGACCCGGCAGGACGTAGGCCGCCGAAGGCGGTGGAGACGAGGGCGCCCGCAGCGATGACGCGGGCGCGACGTCGGGGCGCCAGACCGGTGTCGGTGTTGCGGCGGGGGCCGAGGCATCGACCACCGGCCTGAAGGGCGCATACGCCGCCATGCGCTCAGGCGCGGAGACGTCCGTGGATGCGGAGGTCGATCCGAAGGCCGCAGGGGCGCCGCCACGTCGCGCGAAGGCCGCCAGCACCTGCGCCTTGGTCTTGCCGTGCAGATGCGGGTTGTCGCGGTACGCACGCGCCGACACCAGCGACCGCATCGGCGTGTCGTCTGGCGCCGCAAGAATCTTCCGCGCACCGGTCGCGCCGAAGTGGTGCGCCAGGTACAGGTTGCCCGGCGTCGCGGCGTAGCCGGCGCTCGCCAACTGCTGCGCGCTGTCCTGGTCGTACAACGCGACCATCCGATCGGAGATCGCGCCGTCGCGGCGCTTATCGAGGATCTGCGCGGCCGTCAGTCCGTGCGCCCACGCCGGCTGGTGGCGCTTGACGAGCCCGAGCCAGGTCGATTCGAGGAACTGGTGCTTCCCGAGCGCACCCGAACGCGGGTTGTAGGCGTTGTCGTCGCCGCCGGACTCCAGGCGGTTGCGAAATGCATCGTAGGCGTCGTCGGTCATGGCCGGTACGGTCCCGTGTACGGCGCCGCGCCATACGACGGCAACGTGATGCCGTAATCGGTCGTGGTCTGCGGAACGGCCGGGGGCGGCGTCCGCCGCTGACGTTCGTTGTCGTCTTCCTGCTGGGCGCGCTGGTAGACGGTGCGCGCATCGAGCAGCGCACGCCGCGCCTGCACTTCGGCCTGCGCGTAGCGCTCGACCGCGATGCGTCGATCGACGCCGCGGCCGGTGCGCGTGAAGCGCGCCTGGGAGTCCTGCGCTTCCTTGAGTTGGCGCTCGGCGTTGCGCCATCGCTCCGCCGCATCGCGATAGGTCTCCAGCGCATCGGCGGTACGCGGCTGCTGGCGTGGGCGACGGATTGTGCCGGTCGCGGGATCGATCTGGAGATCGGTGCCGGCCGCGTTGCCCGCGCCTGCGGGCGGTGCTGCGGGTGACGGTGCAGGTGCGGCGGCCGAGCGCACGGGCCGCGGCTTCGCGGTCGTGGTTGCAGGCGTCGGCGTCGCCGGCGGCACGGACGCGGGTGCGGGTTCGCCCGCACGCACACCGAAGCCGAGCGCATCGAATGACGGCGCGGGCGTCGTCGCGCCGCCACCGAAGAGCGCACCGAGCGCGTGCGTCGCCTCGTCGCGCTGCTGTTGCAGCGAGGCCCGCTCGGCGTCGTCGAACGCGCTGACCAGCGCCTTGTCCAGCGTCTGGATGCGGTGTTCGAGGACGGTCTTCTGGCTCTCCTGCGCGGGCGTGAGCGTGGTGCTGCCGCGGGTCGCGACATCGGTGTAGTGCTGCAACGGGGTCGGCTGCTGGCCGGTGAGGGTTTGCAGCAGCGCGGCGGCCGAGGCCGCCGGCATCGTCGGATAGGCGTGCCCCTGCGCATCGGTGTAGATGATCAGCCCGGTCGCATCCTTCGCGACCTGCCCGAGGCCCGCGGTGTGCAGCAGGGCATTGGCCGTATCGAGGTTGCCGGCGAGCAATGCGGAACTGGCGTTCGCGTACAGGCCACTGGCATAGGGGGCACCGTACTGGCCGGCGACGCCCTGCGCACCCGGCCAGGCACCGGCCGCCCGCTGCGCGGCCTGCGCCGCCTGCAGCGGATCGGCGCGCGAGCCGGCGGCATCGCGCGCAGCGGCGTCGGCGACCGGGTTCTGGTAGCGCATGTCCTCGGCGGCGTCGCGGGCACGCTGGTTGTCGGGCGTCCAGGCGCGGCCCAGCGCATCGAGGGCAAGGCGGTTCTGTTCGTGGCCCAGCCGATACGCCGAGCCCTGCATCGCCTCCTGCGCCGGCAGCAGCCGGCCTTGCATTTGCGCCTGGTCGGTATCGAGCCGCCACAGCGCACCTTGCCGGGTTTCGTAGGCGGGCAGCAGGCGGGTGTCCGCTTCCGCGCGGCGCGCGCCGTAGACGTTGCCCGCGTTGGTCCGGTCCAGTGTCGTCTGGTGGGTGTTGAACGCCAGGTCGCTCGCCAGCCCGAGCGTGAAGGCACGCTGCCGGGCCTCCGCCTGCCGCGCCGACGCTTCGTCGAGCTGCTGCAACCACTGTGCGGAACTGGCGCTGGCGCGATCGAGGATCGCGAGCGGATCGAGCGTTGCCATGCGGGGCCTCGTTACGCGAAGGGCGCCATGCGCGCGGCGAGGCCGCGGGCGTCGCGCAGGTTGAGCAGGGTGTCGTCGTCAGGCGCCTCGCCCCCGAATCCGCCGGTCAGTCCGGGCAGGCCGTGGGCGAGCATCGCCGTCCCCATGCCGAACGACTGGAGGTTGTTCGCCCGCGACTGCTGCATGAGGTAGCCCGAGAAGCGCCCGAAACTCGCCTGCAAGGCGCCGTAGTAACCGCTGATGCCGCCGAGCAATGCGTCGTTCGCCCCGCCGATCGCGGCCGTCGCCGCGCGCATGTCGCCGGTCGCGCTGGCTTGCAGGCTGCGGCCGACGTTGAACATCTGGAGCCGACGGTTGAACTGCACGTCGTCGCGGCGCCAGGCCTGCAACTCCTCGTAGCGCCAGGCGTGGTTCACCGCATCGACCTCGGTGCGTGCCCACTCGGTGTGGACCTCGCGCAGCAGGTTCGCGTTGGCCCCGGCGCAGTAGCGCGTGAGCTTGCGGTTCAGGCCGGTGATCGCCTTGCCGAAGGCCCGCGCGGCATCGTTGCGGGCGCGGCCCATGTGCAGTTCGTACTGCGGGACGTAGCGCGGGTCGGCCGCGACCTGCGCCATCGTCGCGTCCTCGACCGGCGCGAAGACGGTGGCGTAGCGGCAATACTCCTTCTCGGCCATCACCAGTTGGCGGTTGGCGAGCGCCGCCTGGTCGTTGGCGATGGAGCGCACCAGGTCGCGCTGCTTGCTGGCGATGTAGTTGTCGATGGCGATCTGGATCGCGATCTGGCCGATGGCCTTCACGCCCACGCTGTCGAGCTGCTGCTTGTAGGCCAGTTCGGCGAGATAGCGGTCGCGGCCCGCGGCCGGGTCCGGGGTGACGTGCAGGGTGGGCTGGGCGAGGTAGGCCAGCAGCGCACCGAGGCCCGCGCCGACGATCGTGCTCGTCACCTGGCTGTTGCCGTCCGGGTCGCCCGGGACCACCTCGACGTTGCCGGTATCGCAGTTGTAGCGCGGCAGGGTCTGCCCGAAGCCGGCGTAGTCGTCGTCGTTGAGCATCCAGCCGAGCAAGCCGCCGATGCCGGCGCCCGCGAGGATCGTGCCCCAGGAGATCGTGCCGGGCAGCAGCGTCGGCAGCGTCGGGTTGTAGATGACCTGGCGGATCTGCTGGTTGATGTCCTGCCGCTGGTTCGACTCGGCGTTGATCCAGGCGTTGACGGCGGAGGTGTTGTCGTTCTGGACGAGGTTGCGATGCTGGAGCATCGACATATACGCCGCGTCCATGAACGAGGCGCCACCCCAGTTGGTGACGAGGACCGCGGTCGCCATCAGCCGATCTTCTTGCTGTAGGCGGTCGTGGACGGCCGGAAGCCGATCAGCATCGGCATGCCGCAGGCCGGGGCGAGTTCGATCCGCAGTTGCGTCGCCTGGCGCTCCCTGGCCCACGCCTCGAAGTCGGCGACGAGTTCGGTCGCGGTCGTGGCGGTCACGCCCTCGCCGGTCGGATCGACCATCAGCAGCGGCGCGTGCGCCTGCACCTCGCCATCGAGCGGCGCCAGGGCGTTGTAGCCCATCAGCACCCCGACCGGCGCACCGGCATCGTTGATCGCCGCGCCGACGTACATCGAGATGCCACCGGCGCCGGCCAGCACCGGCACCAGCGCGCGGACGATGCCGGCCTCGTGCGGCGTCGCCTCAGGATCGAGCGTGACCACGTAGCGACGGACGAGATCGACCAGCGCATCCGCCATGCTCAGGGGGATGTCGTTGTTGCGTTTGATGTGCATGGAAGCTCCAGAAATGAAAAACCCCGCCGGAGCGGGGTTGCTTGTAGATCGACGGGTATTGGCGGCCGATCACACCGGCTTACATCTTCGGGCGCTCCAACCCATTCGCGGCGCAGGCCACATCAACGAAACGGCGAAGATGGCGCGGTTGCATCCACGTCTTGTGGCTCAGATGCACCACCCAGGCAAGGATGCGTTGGTGCGTATTGCATTCGCGCACGGGGATGGCGTACTCGTAGGCGATATTCAGCACGATCTCGTCGCCTTCCACCTTGATGGTTTCAGCCAATTCGACCGCCAATCGGTTGGCAGCCGCCGTCGCCTCATCACCTCGCCGCAGGACAACGCGCCGGCCGCCATGACCGGAATCATCTTCAAACGACATGCATACCTCCAGAAAAGAAGAACCCCGCCGAAGCGGGGTTCATGGACCATCGATGATGGCGAATCAAATTTCGGCGACAGAATCGATCACGTCAAAAGTGGACCAAAGCACCCGACCGCTCCAGGAAATCCGACCCCACCAACTGCGGGTGATACCGGACCCCGCCCGTCAATTCGGTCCAGTGTTTGGACAAGACCGCCCCCTCGTACGCTTCGGGCATTTCATTGACAAAGGCGATCGTCGTAGGAAGCGTGCAATCCAGGATTTCTCGTGTTGGCAACGTCAACCAACAGTGCAAGTTCAGCTTCCCGCCTGAAACGCCATCGCGCATGACTGCAATCAATTCCTCGTCCGACATGCGGAAATGATCATTCGGCGGGGTATGTACCCATCCCAACGTAAGGACCGACCGAACTTCGTAGGCGCTGTCAATCATGGGCGCAAGCGCATAATGAATAGCAAAGCACTGTGCCATCAGATCATGCGGCGACAGACCACCGAGCGCGGAACGCAGGATGGCAACAAGCCGCTCGTCTTGTTGTCGGCCAAATAGCCTACCGGCGGCAAGATTCGGCATGGCTGGCGCCGAAAGCCCGAAGTCCTCGGTTCTTCGGAAGGCACCCACAAAATCGTGATCGTAGTCGTATCGGTTCATTTTTTTCCTTGGGGCGGCAAATTGAGGCCAATCGAGACCATACCCGACGACCGTCCGGGTGAGCCACCAATCGCCCTGGACATGACCAGGCATAGCGTGTCCTCACCCCCGATCCAAATTGAACCGGAATTCCCCGTTTTCTGAAATGACTTAATTTCAGCCTTCGGTCAGTTCGGCGATGCTGCTGGCGATGTGGAGTTCGCGCAGCGCGCCTTTGTCGGTGGATTCCGGTCGTTCGACCTCGATCTCGAACTCTAGATGCCGACTCAGGTGCGGCAACCGGAACGGGTTGGAGTGCCGTAGCTCACGCTCGAACCGCAGCCGGTCGTCGGTCCACAGCCGGAACGTGGTTGCCGGGGCGGCCTCTACCCAGTCACCACGGAACGGGTAAGCGTCCCAGACCACCTTCGCCGCCGCCCAGTTCATGTGCCCCGGCGTCACGGTGCAGCGGGTCCGGTAGCGCAGCGACAGGTAGGTAGGGCCGGAATTCCACTCGCCGATTCCGGTCGACAACGCCAGAAACAGCGCGTCGGTGCGACTGCGGTGCAGCGCGGTCGGCCGCAGCGACAAGGCGATCAGGCCCAGTTGCCGGCCGGGATAGGCCGGATCAGTCAGATCGAGCATCCAGCCGCTGTTGGCAGTGAAGCCGAACCACTGACCGTCGTGGACGGCGGCGATCATCGTCTCCGGCTGCAAGGCCGCGAAATCGTCCTCGCCCCAATACGCCTGGCTGACACGTTGGCATTGGCGGCCGTGTAGCAGGACCAACCCGTCGCGGCCGGCGTAAAGCGCACCACCGCTGGGCGTCGCCGCCATCGACCGGCGAGCGACGCAGGGCATGGGCTCCGACATCCGGAACACCTCGCGCCTGCCCCACTCGTCCGCCTGCGGCGCAATCCAGTACGGGTATCCATCCGTGGCCACGTACAGTCCGCTGTCGGTCCAGGCCAGCGCGACGATGGTGTCGTCCAAGTGCAGGCGGTAAGCATCCGGCCATGCGTGGAATTCGTGCGGCTTGCAGAACCAGAGGTCGCGGCCCACAGCGCCCGCCAACTGCGTGCCATTCGGTTCGGCGACGAGGTGCGTCAGTCCTGCCGGCGGCGGTGCGAAGCGCATCGTCGTCAGCGGTTCGCCCAGGGCAAGATTCGGCATGGCATCGTTGACGCCAGCGACCGCCGCCGGGAACTCGCCGACCAGGTGGAAGTCCTCCATCCGAGGCAGGCCGACCTGCTCGGCACCGGCATCGCTCGCGGTCAGGCGGTACAACCGCACCGCCTGCACGTCCCAGTCGCCCAGCGGAGCGCCATCCCACTGCACGAGAACCGCGGCACCGTCGTCGATCCCGAAGCGCGCGCTCGGCAGCGACGGCGGACCTTCGTTGCCGAACCGATCCACGTAGGTGACGACATACGCGCGGTATTCGCTGCGCTGATCGTTCGGTCCGGCCCAGCCCGGCGGCGCGCTGGGGACCGCGATCGGCGGCGTCGGCACGGGCAGGCCCAGCCGCCACCAGTGCCCGGCCACCGCGTCCGTCGCATCGGCCCACACCGGGAAGCGCAGATCCTCACCGACTGCGATCACGCGGTGGCATCCGGGCAGGCCGGACACTAGGTCATTGACGCCGGGCAAGACGATCCAGCCTGCCTCCGTGTGGAAGATCGTGCGATACGGTGCGCCGCGAGGGTCAATCTGCAATGGCGTTCGGTACGCCTCGATGGTGCCGTGCCAGAGGTTGACGTTTTCCGCAAAAATCGCTTCATTACCCGACAAGAGCGTGCGATGGACACGCGGACGCATGCCAGCAAATGGCGAGAAGCGGAGAGATGCCATGGATGAAAGCTCCGAGAGCGTTCGGATAGAAGCCAACGATGGATCGAAAGTGCCTATGAAGCGCAGCCTTTCAGATGCGACCAAGGACAGCCCGCCATCACGACATGGCGCCCCATGGGAACGAGATGAAATCGAGAAGCTTGTCGAGGGAATTCAATGCGGCTTGACACTGCAAGCGCTTGCCGAGCGTCACCAGCGAACCCGTAATGGCATCGCCGGGATCACCACGCGCCTGATCCCATCAGCGCTTCGACCCAAAAGCCGAAGCCATGCCGTCACCATTCTCGCCCAGCATCTGCTCGAACATGACGATGACGAGCCAAAACGGCTCGTTTCCGAATACCTTCGGATGCGCGCAACCCATAGAGCATCGAAGGCCCCATGGCCGCCAAATCAAGCACGGCAGACGCAACCACCGCCCTCCGCATGCCCACCGGAAGAACGCACGGCAGTTTCGGAGGAGGCATACCACACTGGCGCGATCAACGCCGCCATGCTGGTTAGTGCCGCAATTTCAACCATGCCGGAAGGCCGTAGTGCCGACATCCTACGGATGCGACATGGGGTGGACGAGCACTCATTCACACTTGCCGAGATAGGGAAGAAATACAACATCACCGGTGAGAGAGTCCGACAGATCGAAGAGAAATCGCTTAGGAAACTTGCTTGGCGCGCGCGTATTGAAGGCACTCCAGGCGCAACGCTCAAGGGGATAGTCGAACCGCTATCCCAAGACGAGAACGCATTGGCTGCCTGGCTGCTTGAAGTCTCGCGCGTCAGCTTCGAGTCCCGTCCTGAAATTGCCGCGAGATTCATACTTCGTACCGCAGGCTACACCAAAGAAAGGTCATTGAAAGTCTTGCGCCTTCTCAATGGAATCGAGTGTCCGCGGAGCGCCAAAACCGGCAACCACACGTCCGCCGCCCCTCCTTCCGAAACCGTCAGGCCCGATGCCACGCATTGGCTTCGATACACGGACTGGCCTGAAGAAATCGAGCCACCTCCGCCAGCAGCGACACTGACCACCCAACGCGCAATCGGAGAATCCGAAATTTCCGGCAGCTTTCATTCCGAAAAACTCGGCCGACCCGTCGCCTACGAATCGCACCTCGAACTCGGAGTTATCACGGAATTGGAGCGCAGCGAGCATATCGCTTACTACCAAGAGCAACCTGCGAAAATTCCATACACATTCGAGGGAAGATCGAGGAACTATTACCCCGACCTATTCGCCGCCACGATCGATGGACGCGGCATCCTCATTGAAGTCAAGCCGACCGGCAACATGGCGTTGGACATCAATCTCGCGAAAGCCGAGGCAGGCAGAGCATGGGCACATGCTCGCGGCTGGGGGTGGCTAATCGTAAGCGACAGATGCACTTTCCGCGAAATCCAGCAACACATCCTGACGGACCGAAAGAGGCATTTTTTTGATCTTGAAATGCAAAAACAAGGGTTCCTGACCTGGCGCGAAATTTTTCGCTTCCGCTCCAAGCATGACCTCACAAAGATCGATTTCATTGCTTACGTAATTCAATCAGGCATCAGGCTCGACCAAGCCTATCGCGCCACCGTTTGCGACGCTGTCGCGGACACATCCTCACGATGACCATGTCCGCCCAGACATGATTGCGCACCGCACCCAGATCGTCAGGACCGCAACCTCACAGCCAGCAATCGCCACCCGCCCGAGGTACCAGCCTGCCGGCGCTTCGGTCAGGTCCTGGTCGATCCGGAAGGTCGCAACCCCGCGAACCACGGATTCGGCGCTGTAGGCCTTCGAGGGCGCAGGGCACGCGACCGCTGGCCTCTCGCCGCAGGGCTGACACCGCGCCAACGTCGGCGCCAGTTTGCCGCAAGCACCGCAATTCGATTCACCGCAGCTACCGCAGCCACCCCAACGTCCTTCGGGGAGATCATGCGCCCGCGGCCAAGGCGGCAGACAGGGAGCGGGATAGGCGGGCGCGGGCAAGCACGCGGTTTCGCCCTTGCGCGTGACGGTCAAGGTCACGTTCGTCGCATCGACCGTCGCGCAGTCGCGCATCAGCACGACGGACAGGCGCTCGGTGGTCGGTTCGACGATCAGCGGACGGGCCATGTACGCCTCCTAGACCTCGAAGTCGCCGCGCTCGGGCACCATCATCCGCGCCCCGCCCGTGCGCCCGCGCAGCCGCCGCGTGCGGGCGCGCAGGATCGCGGCGTCGAAACGCTGGCCGTAGACGGCGGCCAGGCGCGGATCGCTGAACGGTTGCCCGGGCAGGAGCAACACATCCGCGAGCGCGCCCTCCACGAGCGCACGCCCCCACTCCTCGGCCAGCCGCGCATCGAGCCGGCAGGCGTCGTGCGTCGGTGCGGCGACGTAGCGCACGCGCAGGGTGTCGCAGGCATCGCCCTCGCGGTCGATCCAGACCGACACGTCCGGCGTCTCCAGCGCCTCCACCCGGAACCCGCAACCGGTTTCGAGGACATCGCGCCGCGGATCGAGCATGCTGGCATCGGGCCTGCCGCAATCGGGCCCGTGGTCGCCGATGGACACCGCGACGACACGGACCACCCGCTCGCAGTTCGCGGGCACCACGGGGTAGTCGCGCACGCCGCAGGCCATCGGCAACCGCGCCTCGCGCTCCAGCCAACCGCTGGCTTCGCAGAACCGGATCGCCGCATCGCGCAAGTAACTATGCGCCGCGACATCGGGCAGCCCCGGCGCGGCGGCGACCACACGCGCCAGGAACGGCGCGAAGTCGGTGAACCCGGGGCCGCAGCTCACGGCTGCGCCCCTTCCGGCGAGCGCCCAGCCTGCGAGACGGCGACCAGCCGCTCCTTGGACTCGGACACGCCCAGCATCGCGTAGAAGTGCTGCCGGTGCGCTTCCTGCTTGGCGAAGGACTGCGCCGATTCCATGTCCACCGAGTAGGCGCGGTACAGGACCCACTCGATCAGCGCGTTATGCATGCGCGCTGGCGTCACCAGCAGATCATTGCGCGGATCGGCATCGTCCAGGTCCGCGAGCGTGATCGCCGCGGGGCACTGCTGGCAGACCAGGGCGACGGTGTAGGTCTGGCCGTCGTCGGGCACCGGCGGATCGACGAAGAACGCCCGCGGGTCCTGCGGCGTGAAGCTGTAGCCGCGCACGCGGTAGTCGCCGCAGACGCTGACCGGTGCGCAGCCCGTGTCGGCGAAGGCCTGCAACAGCCCATCGTCCACCTTGCGCGCGCGACCGGCGTCGCCCGCCGAGCCGATGACCTTCTGGAGTTGGCAACCGGCCGGCAACGGCCCCTGCCGTGCGCCGGCCACCAGCGGGAACACGTCCGTCTGCGCGTACAACTCAGGCCGGTACAGGTAGACCTGTCGCTGCGCGTCGTTGAGGTAGTCCAGCAGATCGGTTCGCGTCCAGCGGATGTGCTCGTAACCCGGTTCGGCGTCGTTGAGCAGGCGCGCAACTTCGACGATGAGCGCCGCGGCAGAGTCTGCGATACCAGCCGCGGCCATTACAGCGCCGCTCCGCTGGCGCCGTCGTCGATACGCTGGTTGCGCTGCTTGACCGTCTTGCGCTTGGCCTCGCCCGCACGGTTGTGGGCGTCCTCGAACCCGCCCTCCAGACCGGCGGTCGCCATGTCCAGCGGGTTGCCGTGGATGTCGGTCTCGATGGTCGGGACGGTGAGGATCGAGCCGACCTTGCGGATGGTCTCGCCGGCCTGCTCGAAGTCGCGGCCGTTGGTGGTGTAGCCGGGCGTGAGCCCCGGGAGCAACTCGAACTCGTCGTCGCGGGGGTACAGGTGGCCGTGCTCGTCCTGGAAGACGGCCATCTTCTCGCCGGTGTGTTCGATGTTGCGGTGGAGGTCCAGCGACGTATGAGGCTGGGGTGCCTGCGGCAGGGGGAAGGGTTGCATGGGAGTCCTCGGGCAACAAAAAGCCCCGCCGAAGCGGGGCTGTGGGGGCAGCGCGGTGCGCGCAGCGGGGGCCGGTCAGTTGCCGGTGTCGGGGTGGAGGACGATCGCGGAGACGGTCAGCCGCAGCTTGGTCGCCCCGGTCGCCGGCCAGCCGGTCACCGCCAGCGTCACCGCATCGGCCAACGCCTGCCAGGCGTTGACGACGACGTAGTCGCTGCCGACGACCGCGGCATCGATGTTGGCGTTGAACGCACCACGCACGGTGGACGCCGCCAGGGTGACGCCGGCCTCCGCCGACTCGACCTTCCAGTAGAAGCCGTGCAGGAAGCACCCCGGCGGGATGACGATCGGATAGATCACGTCCTCGCTGCCGATGTCGTGGCAGACCAGGTACTGCTGCAACCCGGGCTGCAACCGGCCCTCGTCGCCGTTGGGCACGAGGCAATCGCCGCGCATCGTGTAGCCGGTGTCGACCAGCCCAGGGTAGAAATCCAGCGAGCGCGAGAGGCCGTAGGCGACGTGGAGCTTGTGACCGGCGGCTTCGGTGTTGACCCGGTCGAGCAGGTCGGTGGTGAGGGCGCCGGCCAGGTCGGCCGGCGTCGGACAGGCGGAGCAGCCATCGTCGATCCAGCCGGCCGCGTTCTGGCCGAACAGCGCATCGAACGGGGTCTTGCCGCCGCCGTGGTACAGGTGGTGATAGGCCATGTGGGTGTTCTCCTCTGGCGGTCAGTTGAAGCGCACGTAGGCGACGCCGAGCTGTTCGGGGAACAGCGGCTTGTGGCCGAAGATCGCCAAACCACGGAAGTAGTGTCCAAAAAAGTGTTCGGACTTGATGACGTCCGCATCCGACAACTGCTGCACGTACCCGGTCGCGTTGCGACGGCCGAAGATGATGAAGCTGCACTGCGCATTCGCCGTCGTGTCGTAGACGGTCGGGACGAAGTTCGAGCCGAGCAGTCGGAAGCCCGCCGGATCGAGGTTGCGCAGCGGCTGCCCACTGGCGTCAACGATGAAGCTGCGCGGCAGGCCGGTGACGAAGGCGTTGGACAGCGGTGAGGTGAACAGCGGCGCGGTGGCCGCCGGAGGCAGGATCATGAACATCTCGCCCGACTCCCACACGTTGCTCTCGGCCATGACCTGGTTGCAGCGGGCGAAGAACTCCAGCAGGTTGCCGCCGGTGATCTGGAGCGGATTGCCGACCGCACCGAGATTGACGTTGCGACTGTTGAGGCCGGCGTTGATCCCTTTGTTGTAGGGCGCCGCGTCGCGGATCATCTTGGCAAGGACCGACTTTTCCTGGGCGTAGCCGACGGCACGGCCGCCAGACGCGATCAAGATGCTCTGAAGTTCATCGGCATTCCGGATCTGCTTCATGTCGACCCGGTCGAGCTTGTAGTTCCAGTAGAACCCCTCGTCCACGGTCAGCGTGGTGGTGTCGATCTCCGGGGTATCGGTCTGGAGCCGGATGTTCTTCGTGTAGCGGCGAATGCGCGCATTTGGCTCGCGCTTGAAGGTGACTTGGTCGCCGAACTGGTTGAGCGGACCGTTGTAGCTGGTGGTGGTGATGTCCTTCAACAGCGTCTCCGCGTAGGAGCGCATGAGGAAGCGCGGATAGAAATGCGGCTGGATCAGCGACCCGCTGTACTGCGGGTAGCCGGTGGCGGCGGGAATCGCCATGGGAATAGTCTCCGTGCATCAGCGTTGGGGATGCGCTGTCCACGGCCCTCAAGCGAGGGAACACACGTCGCCCGTCAGGGATCGACACGGCCCTCGCGCAGCGCCTGCTGGAAAGCGCGCTCGAACTGCTGAAGCTCCTGGAACGTCTTCTGCCCGCGTTGCCACAGCCCCATCATCGATTCCATGTCGCCGCCCCGGAATCGCTGGCCGGGCGTCGGCGTGCCGCCCGCGTGGATGCGGTCGGGCACGGCGAGCGCATCCAACCCCGATGTGGCGGCAGTGCGGTCGGATGAAGTGGGCGTGCGCTGCTGGAACGCCTGCACGATCTCGACGATGCCGTCGATGTCGCGCCGGGCGTCCGCTTCCTGCAGCGCCTGGTTGAAGGTCTTGCCGCCGCCGAAGGGGATCGGCTGGAACACGAAGTTGGCCCAGGCCGTGTCCTTGAACACCGACTGCGCGGCGCCGAGGCGCTGGGCGAGGCGTTCGCGGAAGCCTTGGGCTTCGGTCTGCGTCAGGCGCGTTTCCAGCGGCTTGACCTGTTCGGTGACCTGCTGCTGCAGGCCGTCGACCTTGGTCAGGAGCGCACGGATCGCCTTGGCACCGTTCTCGCCGAACTCGAAGGCGAGGTCGTCGTCGCTCAGCTCGCCCAATCCGGGCGCGGCGGTCGGCGCAGCGGCCGGTGTCGCCTGCTTGAGCGCTTCGAGTTCCTGGCCCTGCCGCTGCGCCAGGTCGCGCAGCAGCTGGAGTTCGGCGGTCGTGTCCATCCCCTCGCCCTGCCCGCTCCGCGCCTTGAGGGCACGGACTTCTTCGGACAGGCGCGGGACTTCGGCGTCGTACTTGCCCTTCAGGGCGTGGTAGCGGGCTTCCCACTTCGCATCGTCGGCACTCGGAACGGCGGTATCCGGCCCGGCAAGCGCGGGGTCGGGTCGCCAGTGTTCGAGGTTGACGTACTGCGCGTCGGGCGCATCCGCGGCGGCCGGCGGAGCCGGTGTCGCAGCGGGTGCAGGCGCAGCGGGAGCGGGTTGCGTTCCAGGGGCCGGGGCCGGCGGCGACGGGGCTGCGCCCGGTGCCGCGGCTTCGGCCTGCTGTTGCAGTCGTTCAAGCGAGAAAAAATCGGACATGGGTACCTCGGGATCGGAGCCGCGAGCGTCCCGCGCGTCATCGCGCCGGAGCCGTTCCCCTGGGCTGGCCAGCCGAGGGGAACCGGTGTTCCGGTGCGATGCCCGCATGGGCGTCGTCGGTATTCCTGGGAGGAGAAGCGAACCGGCTTGCGCCGGGGAGTCACTACAGCAGCGGGCCGTTCGGCACCGCAGCCGTGGTGTGGTGGGCGCTGTCGGCGGAGGCCGCCAGCGCATAAATCTGTCGGATGGCACGCGCCGCGCCCTGTTGGCGCAGCATGTCGTGCGTGTCATCCATGCCGACCAGCCGGTCGGCCGCGTCCTGGTCGAGCTGCGCGAGGTAGCCGACGAACACACGCCAGGCATTCGGATTGGCGGCCAGCGAGCGCACCGCCTCGCGCACGCGCATCAACTCACGCTGCGGGTCGCGGCTCATGCGAGCGCCTGCGTCACGCCGTTGCGGCGCAGGACGATCACGGTCGGCATGTCGATGCCCGGCGCGACGCCTTCGGCGACGAGCCGATAGCGCCCGGGGAGGGCGACGGCGAGCTGGGTGTTGGTCGGATCGAGTTGCAAGGGTTGGCCGTGGTGGATGACGGGCGCATACAGCGTGGTGTCGCGGTAACCCGTGACCATGTCCACGCGCACGCGCTGGCCGGGCTTGAGATCGAACGCGCAGACCACGGCGGCCGGCGCGATGACCTCGAACTCCGGCGACTCGACCGACTCGGCATCGGGCGAGAGGTAGACGTCGTCGCGGCGGCCATTCGCCTGCCCGGCGTAGCCGAGGAGGCCGGGCGTGCAGCCCGGCCTGTCGAATAGGCTGGTCATGCCGGCCTCACAGGCACTCGACGTTGACGCCGAGCTGCACGTTGTCCACGGTCGCGGTGTCGATGACCACGCCGTCGCTCACGCGCCGCAGTTCGAGCGTCGCCGAGACGAACCGGTCGCCGGAGACGCCGGGGAGCGTGTACGACCACGCCAGTTGCCGCCCGGCGGCCAGCGACAGCCACGCGCCCACGGCTACGCCGTCGGGCGCGTCACCGCTGGCGACGCGCAGTTCGTAGTTCGCCGCCGCATCGCCCGTGGCGAGCCAACGCCCGCGATTGCCGGGCGTCACCGGCGCGAGACTGCTGCCTTCCGTGACCTGGCCGTCCTGGCCCAGTCCGATGAAATACTGCACGGTGGTCCCCGCGCCGCCGGTGGTGACGAAGCAGCCGCGGCGGGCGCCGTCGAAGGGGAACCCCGTGGTCGCCGTCACGACGACGGGATTGCAGACGCTGTTGGCCATGTCGTTCGCTCCACACTCAAGGACACTGGGCGTTGACGCCCGTGAAGACCTGGTAGCCGCCGTAGGGCTCGTCGACGACGAGCCGCTGGTCGCTGGCGCGGCGGATCTGCACGCGACCGCCGATCGTCGCGCTGGTGCCGCAGGCCAGCGTGCGCGTCCAGGTACGCGCCGCGCCGAGCGACAGCCACGCGTCGAGCGCATCCGGACCGTCCGGGAGCCCGCCGCTGACGCGCACCTCGTAGTCGGCCGGGTTGACGCCACTGCTGCCCATCCAGTTGCCGCCAGCGCCGGCCGCCGCGCCGCCGATGGCGCCGCTCGGCGCGATCGTCAGGTCGGCGGTATAGATGTTGGCGTTCGGCGGCGTGCAATCCAGCGCGAAGCACTGCCCGGCGTCGCGCGCGAGCGCGCCGGCCGGCAGCCCCGGCGTCGCCGGCAGCAGGGCGCACACGGTCGCCGTCGTCGCGCCGGCGACGATCTGGCCGGACAGGGTGGTCAGCACCACGCCGTTGGTCGTGCCATCGAAGCTGGCGCAGACCTGGCCGCCATCGACCACGGCGCCGCTCACGGTCACGACGAACGGGAAACCGCCCACCGGGGCCGGGCCGTTGAGGAACACGGTCCAGCACACCGTATCGCCGGGCGAGACGCTGCCGGGGTGATCGCTGGTGATGTCGATCAACTGCGGCGAGGGCGGCGCGTCGTCGTTGTCGAGGATCGCGATACAGGCGCTGCCGCCCTGGGACAACCGCGGCGCTTCCACCTGCAGGCACAGTTCGCGCGCGCCCAGGACCGTGCTGTCGTCGAGGGTTGCCACGCAGACTTCCACCGCCGCCTGCCCGACCGGGATGACGACGCCGGTCGGCGCGGGGTAGCCTTGCAGCACCTGCTCGGAGCCGAACAGGCTCAACGTCAGCGGCAGATCGTGGCCGACGACGACCGGCGTCACCTCGATCCGCCAGCACGCGGCCTGCCCTTCGATGATCGGCGTCGCCAGCGGCACGATGCCGACCAGCGTGTGCTGCGAGTCGCAGCAGGTGTTGGCGATGATGCGCGTGCCGCCCGGCCCAACCGTGATCGCGATCCCGGGACCGGCGACGATGCGGTTCAGGAAGGTCTGCTGCGCGATCTCAATGGCGGCGGCCAGTTCCGCGCACGTCGGGATCGCATTGCCGGGCGCGTGATCCGCGCCGGCACAGGTCTTGAACACGCGCGCGAAGGACTCGGCGGGAATCGTGTCCGGCGGCAGGGTGTCGCCGGGCGCGAACGGCAGGTGCTGTCCGCGTTCGTACTTCAGGGGGCGATGTTCGGGCATGGGAACTCCGTCAGGTGTCGACGTGGGTCTGGTCGCAGCAGGTATTGGTCAGCAGGTAAGTGCCATCCGGCCGCAGCGTGATCGCGATGCCGGTGCCAGCGACCAGCCGAGTCAGCGCCAGCAGGAAGCCCTGCTCGATCGCGGCGTCCATCTCCGCGCACAGCGGGATCGCCGCGCCGGACACGTGCGCCGGGCCGGCGCAGGTCGCGAACGCGGCGGCGAAGCCGCCGCCGGGCACCGTGTCCGCCGGCACCGTGTCGCCGGGCGCGAACGGGCGGTGGCCGCCCGCGTCGTATTGGAGGGGGCGGTGTTCGGCCATGGGTCGTTCGGTCCGTGCGGCGGTGGTCAGGGGGTCTCGACGGCGGCGCCGCCGCAATCGACGAAGGCGTAGTACGGCAGCACGTAGCCGCCGATGTTCACCCAGCCGATGGGACGGCCCAGCAGCCCATCGCGCCCGCCGTAAATCGTCGTCGGCAAGGTGTCGTTCTCGGTGGTCGCCGGGGGATTGGCGCCCGTGATGCCGATGCGCGCGCCATTCGTCGCGGTGTCGATCGCGTCCTGCATCTCCGTACAGGTCGGGATGCGGTCGCCGGGCGCGTGCGCTTGCCCCGCGCACGTCCGGAACACCGCCGCCACCTGGTCGGTGGTCAGCGCCGCCGGCGTCGGCGTCTCGACGGTGCTGCCATCCGACATGGCGATGACCAATCGACCATCGGCGGTGAAGGTCACGGCGGTCACGCGCACGCTGGCGCCGGGCGTCGGCAGCCCGTCGATCGCGGCGGCGAGGTCCGCGCACGTCGCCAGCGGGGTCTGCCCCGCCAGCACGTCGGCACCCTCGCAGTCCTTGCCAATGACGGTGCCCAGCAGGCTGCCGCCGATGATCCGGGCGTTGATGAGCGTGATGTTCTGGACGGTGGTGCCGTCGATGTTGGTCTCGTCGCAACAGGCCATGCCGGTTCCTCAGTCAGTGGGACGTGGGCACGGGCAGCAGCGCCCGGTTCGCCAGCGCCTCGGATTCTTCCCAGTAGACGACCGTGTCCAGGTCGCCGTGGCACACGCGCACGCGGTAGGTGCCCGGGATCGCCAGCACCATCTGGTTGTGCTTCTCGCACAGCACCTGGCGGCAGCCGTCGACGCGGTAGGTCGCCCACAGCTCCGGCGCGCTCGGCGGCGCGCAGCAGGCGTCCGCCATGTCCTTGATGCGCGGGTGGACCAGCAGTTCCACCTGCGCGCAGCCGTGGCCGGCGAAGCGCAGGATCACCGGCGCGAACGTCACCTCCACGTTCGGGGCCTCGTCCGCCAGCGTCGGCAGCGCGCCGTAGTACAGGAAGCCCTCACGCGCCATGGCCGGGCTCCTGCGGGGGTTCGTGCGCGATCACTTCCACCAGCGGATCGCGCTCGATCGTGCGCCACAGCGCCCGCACCATCCGCAGCAGCAGTTGCCACTTCGCGGAGGACTTCGCGGGCACGAAGACCACGGGGTCCTGCCAGTACAGCGTCCTGCGCTGCGCGCGGTCGCTGACGCCGTCCGGTCGGTAGCCGGCGCTGCGATTGCCGAAACGCACGAAGAACGCCTGCGCGTGCGCGTCGATGCGGTGGACGAAGCCGGGGCCGTAGACGATGTCGAACACGGCATCGCCCGGCAGGAGGTCTTCGCCGTCGAGTTTCATGTTGGGCTCTTGTCGGGATCAGGGGGATGGATCAGCGGGATCGGGTCGGTCGCATCACAGGGCATCGCCACGGAGCGCATCGACGACGCTGCCCTGGCGGCCGTCCAGCGCCGGCATGGCCGTCGCGGGCGCGCTCGTGGGCATCGGCCGGGCGCCGACGGCGCCCTGCCCGGCTTCGCCTTCCGGCGGCGGCAGACCGGGCGTGTTCATCGGCAGCGCCTTGCCGAAGATCAGGTCCGGGTTGAAGCCTTGCAGGCCGACCCAGTCACGCAGCAGGTTCACCAAACCTTCCCGCGGCAGCAGGCCGCCCTGCGCGAACGGCGTGATCGCCTGCAGCGTCTCCACGGTGCGCGCCTGGCGCATCTCGCGGGCCATGATCCCCTTCGCACCGCGGGCGACGACGGTCGCATCCGCCTTCAGGCTCGCGTCGGGGTTCAGCAGCATGTTCAGCAGGTAGTACGCGCGGATCGTCGGCTCGATCAGCTGCTTGTCGAGGTTGCCGATGGCCTGCTTGATGCCGCGCAGCGCGCTGTTGTAGAGCAGGCTCAGGCCGCCCATCGTCGCCGCCGCACCGGTCGCCGGCGCGGTGCCGCCGTAGGCGTAGGCCGGCACGCCGCTCACTTCGTCGGCGAGTCGCCAGTAGGCTTGCAGCACCGCGTTCAACTCGGCCGCGACCGAAGGAATCTTCTCCATGTTGATCGCGCGGCCCTTGCCGGCGCCCTGCGTGTAGAACACGCGGTACGGCCTGACGAGGTTCGGCGCATCCTCGCTCTCGTCCAGCAGGTCGAGGTTGATCTCGGCGATCGGGCCGGAGGCGTAGGCCATGTTCTGCACCAGCCGGCGCGCTGCCGAGTTCACTTGCCGCTGCACGTCGCGCAGGATCTGCCCGAGGCCTTCGCCCCAGAAGCTGCCGGGGAGCCGCGAGAACGACGCCACCTGGTACGGCCGCTGCCCGGTCGGGATCGGGTTGAGCAGCGAGCGCAGCACCAGGTCGCCGAGCAACCAGACGTTCGCCTCGTAGTAGGCGTCGGGGTCGACGGACCTGTCGGCAAACACCGCCTCCGGGGCGAGTCCTTCCAGACCGCACCACTCCAGCAGCACCGCACCGGGCACACGACCCCAGAAGTCGATCACGTCGTACTGGCCGTCGTGACCCTGCGACGAGCCGTTCACCGCACCGGCCTGGCCCTGCCCCTCCAACTGCGACCGCTCGCTGCGCGCGGCATCGTGGCTCGCGTAACCGGTCGGATGCAGGGTCAACGCCGCGCGGATCGCGCGCTCGGAGAAGTTCGGCAGACCGATGCAGTCCGACAGCGCCTTGCCGGTCATCGGCATGCGCTCGCACAGGTAGCTGCCGTCCTGAGGATTGGTCGCATCCGGCGCCGGGTACAGGTCGAAGGGCGAGACCCGCTCGACCTTCACCTTGGTCCGCGCCACGATCCGCAACTGCTGTCCGTCCCACTGGGGTGCCTGCACCCGACGCACGATCGGCGCCTTCAGCACAGCAGCGGGGAACACGGTCAGGTCCTCGATCGCGGCGTCGAACGCATCCCGCCAGCCACCCTCCTCCAGTTGGTCGGCGATCTGCTTCTCCATGCGTGCGCAGGCTTCGCGCGCCGTCTCCAACGCGAGGTCCGCAGCCACGTCCTCCAACTGCCGCAGGCGTTGCTGGACCTGGTGCGGCGCGAGGTACTGGAGCTCGACCCCGCTGCGCTGCACCTCCAACGCGAACGCCTGCCGTACCGCCTGTTTCCCCTCGTCGGAGAGTTCGGGGATGGGCGTGGGCTCCACCGTCCACGGCTTGTCCTCGGCATTGGCGAGGGTGTCGCGTATCCACGCCTGCGCGGCGCGCATCTTCATGCTCGCCAGCGGCATGTAGACGTCGATGCCATCCAGTGCCCGTGCCAGTTCCGGGTCGTACTCGTTGTTGCGCATGCGCAGGCAGCGCATCATCGTCTCGTGGACGCTCGCGCCGTTGCGCCACACGACCGCTTCCTTGTGGCGCTTCGCCCGCGTAAAGGCCTCGCGCACGAACGCGCCCAGGCGCGAGCGCAGGCCCACCGACTGTTCGACCTGATAGCCATGCGCAGCCTGCTCCCGCCGCAGCAGGAGGTCGCTGGCGGCGTTGGCGGGGTCTGCGAAGATCACGGTGGAAGATCACCAGGCAAAGTTCGAGTCCGAAGGGGCGGCGCGGCGGACGCTGCCGGTCCCCTTCGGGAACACGGCGCCGATGTCGTAGATACGCGCCATGCTGTCGAGCATGTCGTCGTGGATGCCGGCCGGGAAGGTCAGGTATTCCTCGTTGATGAACCGGTCGACCACGTCCACCGGCGTGCCATCGTTCAACGCCTTCGGCAGCGCCCGCGGCAGCCACCAGCGACCGTTCTCGAAGTCCGGCTCCAGGCGCTTGATCCGCGCCTCCTTCGACATCTGCCCGCCCAGCTCCAGCACCGCGAAGCGGTAGTTCTCCGTCTCCATCGCAACGCCGAGGTGTTCGATGTCCGCGTCCTTGCCGTACTTCTCGTACCCGACCTTATGCGGCTTCCACTTGCGGTGCAGGCGGATCACCAGCGCCGCGCGCTCGCGCAGGTTGAGTCGGTCGCGCACCGCATCGAGCAGGTAGTAGCGGCCATCGCTGTTGAGCCCGACCACGACGACGGCCGTGAAGTCCGAACGCTTCGCCTTGCTGCCGGCCGGATCGACCAGCAGGTAGCGGTTCATCGGCCGGGCGATGGTGATCGGGATGCCGTCGTACTCGCGCAGCCACGCGCGCTTGAAGAACCCGCCGGTGCCGGCGACCGGACGCTGCATGTAGAGCGCTTCCCAGTCCCGGCTGCCGCTGACGACCCGCTTGCGCGCCAGTGCGTCCTCGCTGAAGCGCTCCGGGCACAGCGCCTGCCCGACCTCGCGGCCGAGCGCGTCGCCTTCCAGCGCCAGCGCCGGCAGGTTGATGACCTCCCAGTCCTCCTGCGGATGCTCGCGCAGCAGCCAGCCGGCAAGGTCGTCCTCGTGCCAGCGCGTGTGCATCACGATCAGGATCGAGTCCTCGGCCAGGCGCGGGTACACCACGGAGGTGAACCACGTCTTGGTCGACTCGCGGATGCGCTCGGACTCGGCTTCCTCGCGCGACTTGAACGGGTCGTCGATGATGAAGACCTTGGCCGGGAAGCCGGTCGCACCGCCGCGGATCGTGGTGCCGAGGTACAGCCCGCCCTCGGTGGTCTTGAAGTACGTCTTGCCGGTCGTGCTGCCATCCAGCCGCGAGCCCGGGAACACCGCCGCATGCACGGGTGATGCAAGCTGGTCGCGGACCGCCTGCCCGTTCTCCTCGGCCAGGTCGATGCCGTAGCTGGCGGCGATGATCGGCCAGTCGGGGTGCTTGCCGAAGATCCACGGCGGCAACTGCTTGGACACCAGCCGGCTCTTGCCGTGCTGGGGCGGGGCGAAGACCATGATCCGGCCCCGCCCGCGCGCCACCGCCGCCTCCAGCCGCCGCGCGACGTGGCGATGCCAGCGGTACGCGACGTACTTCGGGTCGCCCAGGATGGAGTAGGCCAGCAGGTTGTCCTGCGCTTCGCACAGGAACGCCTGCACCGCCGGATCAGCCTGGCGCATCCCGCTGCAGGATTTCTTCGGCGAGCTTGCGACGCTGCTCCTGCGTCAGGTGTTCGCTGGGGTCAAACACCCCCACCGCGCCGCTGTGCTTGTGCTGCTGGGCGAACATGCCGATCTGCAAGCCCAGCAGGTGCAGCGGCTTGATCCGGTCGACCAGCCGGAAGCGCTTGGTGTGGCCCACGACCTGACGCTCGCCGTCGACCACCGCCTCGATCTCCTGCACCTCGATCGACTGGATCAGCGCCGCCTGCTGCGAGGACAGTTCGGTGATCTCGCGCACGCTGCCGTCGGCGTTGAACAGCGCACGGATGTCGCCCATGCCCATCCACGCCAGCTGGCGCATGATCGCGGCCTGGTCGACTTCCGCGATCGCCTGCAGCGCGCTCTGGCGCCCGCTGAGGAAGCCTTTAACGGCTTCGTTGGCGAGCAACCGCGAGGCGGCGTCCTGCGCCAGCTTGCGCGTACCGGCCTTGTAGCCGGCGCGCAGGTACGCGGCGCCGGCATCGAAGTCCAGCAGGTACTCGTCGCAGAACCGGCGCTGCATCGGGTTGAGCCCGGTCGCCGGATCGACTCTTACACGGGGCATGGCATCACGCCTGAAGGATCGCCAGGATCACCAGCGCCACCGCGCAGGCCATCGCGAACCCGACCACCGCGCCACGCCAGAACAGGCATACCGCGCAGTCGATGAAGAAGTAGTCCGGCAACCACGCCAGCACGCGCCACCACAGCGGATCGCGGTCGGGCGCGGTCACGACGCCACCGCCTCGACCGCAGGCGGTGACGCAGGCGTGCGCGCAGGCTCGGGTGCCGGTGCATTCGGGACAGCAGGGGGCGGCGTGGCGGGCCGCGGCGCGTGCGCAGGGCGCACCTCACCGGGCCGCACCAACGGGCGGCAGCGACAGGGCATGGGAGTGTCCTTGGGGGGAAGGGAGGCGGCAAAAGCGCCGATTACGTGCCTTCTGGCGCGCTCAACGCGCGCACGGTCAGTTCGCCACGTGCATGCTCGACCAGACGCAGGTTCTCCAGCGGATCAACGTCCGAACACCACACGCGCAACACCCCGGCCTGGTCGCGAACGACGATCAGGATCGAGCGCGCCCCTGTGCCGGCTGCGGCGATCAGGGCGTCATCGACGGGGTTGTACGGCTTCATGCCGGAGGCCGGGGCCTTGCCGGCGCGCAGCGTGCGCGAACGGCGAGCCGATCCGGGGGAAGTCTTGCGCGGGGAGGTCATGTTCCTTCTGCCTTGGTTGTGATGCATCAATGCGTCGGTGCCCGCTGCGCGCCATTCCGCAGTCCTGCGGAACGCCCACGCACGGCCACCGTGCGCGTCATGCCGGCGAAGGACCTCCCTCGCCGACGATCCTCTGGCCCATTCTGGCCATTGCGTTCAGGTTCCCCGGAACGACGATGGCCGCACGGGCCAGGCGGGGCTCAGCCCCGCATCAGGCGGGCCAGCGCGGCCCGCATGCGTTGCGGATAGCGGTTCTCCGCGTATCGCGGGCCGTTATAGCCCTGCGCGAACGCCTCGAAGTCGCTCCGCACCAGCGCATCGGCCAGTCCTTCGCTGCGGATGTAGCGCACGAAGGCGTCCAGGTGACGCTGTTCTTTTTCTTGCATCGCGAACGCCATGTGCGTGACGTTCGCGAATCCCGCCTTCTCCGCGTTGAAGCCCATGAGCTGGAACAGGCCCCACGATGCGGACTTGAGCGCGGCCTCGGGATCGAGTTGCAGCGCCTCTTCCAGGCGGGCGTATTCGACCTCGCCGCCTCGATACAGGTTCCGGTTCCACGTCTTCGACGAAATCGCCGGGTGCGTGGTGTCGAACCGGTGCGCGGTCAGGCGCGAGAACACGTGCGCCTCGAAGAGGATCACCACACGGCCAGAGGACAGCATGCCGCGGTCCAGCGACTCGACCGTCGCCACCGCCTGCACGACCTCGCGGCGACAGCCCAGCGCTTGCGCTGCGCGTTCGTAGTCGGCAACCGACAGGCGTGTGGACATGGCGACCTCGATGAAAGGTGGCCCATGCCGACGTTCGGCGTGTGCAGCGAGGGAACAGGAACCGCCGTCGACCTTGGGGGGAAGTCGATCGTGCGGGGACTGCACACTGGCGCGGCGACGCCTCTCGGCGAACCCGGTGGCGCATTGACCGCCCGGCATGGGCCATGAAGTGAACCCGCCGACCTGGTGCGGTCGGGGGCATCGGCTCGGGAGAAGCATCGGCTGCGGCCAGACGCACATCTCCACCATGACCCTTTGTACCGGACGGGGCTGCTCCCGTCAAGTGTTTTAAACCTTGATATGTTTCTTTAAACCTGCGCCATCCTTCGCCACTTCAGATCCCCTGCATTTCCAGTCTTTCATGCAGACCGCGCGGCAGTGTCAGGGAACTACGCCGTCGCGCTTCACAAAATATTTACACCTTCCGTGATGGATTGCAAAGTCGCGCGCGGCTGTCACGCGCGCCACTTCACCTTCCCAGCCGCTGCGAGAAGCGTCGCAGCGCTTCTCGCTCCAACTCGCGCAGCGCCGCCAACTCACGCTCGTGGAGCGTGTTGATCCACACGCGGTAGAACTCGCCGCGCACGCCCACCGCCTTCGCACGCCGCTTGTACGACCACGCCGTCGTGCCCTGTCCATGGCAGCCCTCGCACGCTGCGAACTCCGCACGCACCTTGCGCGTCGTGTCCGCCACCAGCCGCAGCCGGTGGCCCACGCCCTTGCACACCACGCACGGCCGCGGCTGCGCGTACTCGGCCAGCACGGCGCGCGCCACGGCCTCCCAGAACGCGTCCTGCGCGATCCGCAGCGCGAGCGCGGCCTCGGCTTCCGGCGAGGACTGGGCGAGCGCCTGCGCCTGCCTGCGCGCGCGTGCGGCCACCAGCGCGACCAAACGCAGCTTGCGGCCGTACTCCACCGCCTGCACCCCGCGCCGGCAGGCCGCCACGCGCTTGGCGACGTCGGACTCGGGCGAGACCCGCCTCCTGCTGACCCTCTCGCGACGGGGGACGGGCGAGGACGTGTCCGCAGCCGACGCCGGCGCAGCCGCGACCTTGCGCACCTCCGGCCCCTCGAAGGCTTCCGGCCAGTGGCGCAGGCACAGCACCTCGACCGCCAGGCGGTCGCGCACGCTGCCGCGCGCGGCCAGCCCCAGCGCCGCCGCGATGTCCTGCGGCGTCAGCGAGGGAGTGCCGCCCTGCCCCGGCATGCGCGGCATGGACTTCGGTGCCAGCCGCGCCAGCAGCTTCGCGGCGCTGCCCAGGCGATCGGCGTCGTCGAACGATCCCGCGCCGCTCATGCCGCACCGCCTTCGCCCGGATCGGCGGGATCTGCCTCGATCGCCGGCGTCGACCCCGGAGGCCGATAGGGACGCAGTACCCGCGCAAGGTCGTCGATGACGGCCTGCACCGCAGGATTGACGTACCCGGCACCCACGTCCTCCGCCGACTCGGTGACGTCTCGAATGTCGTCCTTGACGCGCGGATGCGCGGACAAGTCGCTATCCCTGTTTATAGATGAAGTTCTATTCGTGGCCCTTGTTTGCCGCGTTTCGTGGTCGTTCTTGGGCCCCATTGCGTCCTTGCTAGGGCCTGTTTTTGTCGGTTTTGCAGTCATCTGTGCATTTCCTGTGGGTATCCGTTCGAGCATGTGCAAGCGATACACCACCACCTGGCGCGTCTTCCCCATGCGCCGCCCGGTATCCGACAGCAGTCCCCAGCGCTGCAGCTTGCCGAGGTTGCGCTGGAGCGTCTTGCGGTTCTGGCCGGTGGCGTGTGCCAGGTACTGGCTCGACGGGTAGCACTCGAACCGCTTGAGCGAAGTCATGCGCGAGCGGTACGAGAGCACCAGCAGCAGCGCCTTGGCCGACGAGGTGCGAGGAGGAAGGACGATCCGTAGCGCCCAGTTCATGGCGGCGATACTCATTGCGGGGGTGTCTCGGAACAGGCGGGTGGGACAACGGACGTGCAGCCGCCCGCTGCGGCGCATGAGCGCCACAGGTCGGGATGCACGGGGTGGGAGGGATCAGGACGCCGCGGGAGGCGCGCGCGCGGACAGGCGCGCCCGCATCTCGATCAGGGTCAGGCCGGTGTCGGGGTCGATGACGTAGTCGCGCGCGTGCGGCAGGCGATCGACCAGGCGCCGTGTATACAACTCCGGCACCAGGCCGCCCCAAGTCCGCGGCAGGAACCGCGAGACCCCGAACGCGCGGGCCACCGCGGCGTGGTTGACCCGGCCGTCCGGGGACCTCGCCCCGAGCAGGGCGGCGGCATCGCTGAGGCGGATGTTGAACATGCCCATAGGTGTAGCACGTTAAACCTTCGCTGTTCAACTCGACACTACGCTGCTATCCTCGCCGGACCTTTCCATCACCGCCGGGGGGCTGGAGATGAATCTGGTCGGCGAACGCATCAAGCACGCGCGCAAGACCTGTGGACTGAGCCAGGCGCAGCTGGCCGAGGCCATCTCGGCCGCCACCGGCGGCAAGGTCACGAAGTCGTTGATCAGCCAGTGGGAGTCCGGCCGCGTCGCAAGTCCCAATACGGCAAACCTGCTGGCGATGCAGTCCGTCACCGGGTTCCGCGCCGAGTGGCTCCTGCAGGGAATTTCCCCGCAAAAAATCGAAGAATCTCCTGCCAAGCGCGGGAGCAAGCCCGCCGAACTCGACGTGGTCCTGCTGGAGCGCATCCTGCGCGAAGTCTTCAAGACCACGACCGATCCCAAGCGCGCTGCCAAGTCCGCAGTGCGGATGTACCAGTCCCTCGCCGGCAACGACGGCAACATCAATCCCCTGACGCTCCTGGCGCGCTTCGCAGCCGCCGAACAGGACTAGGAAGACAGGGCAACCGGACCCCGGAGACGGCTTGCGCGACAGGCCGTCGGGTGGTATCTATCGCCCTTGAGTTGTTTTTATTAAACCCAAGGATGCCCCATGCCCCGCCTCCCCCACCTCCATCTGCACCGCATCGTCGTCGACGACACGCCGCTGCCCTTGGTCGTCAACGGCCGCTCGCAAGCTGCCGTCCGTGATCACTTCCTCGAACGCCATGTCCGCATCGAACGGCTCTCGCCTGCAGAGGCGTTCCAGGCCGGCATGAGCGGCGCCGTTATCGAGACGGTCGGCGAGCATGCCGATGCGCCCGACGGCACACCGGCGTCCGCCGGCGCCACCAGCGAGCCTAGCCTGTTCGATCAAACGCACGGCTCCGGGGCCACGGCAGATTCCGCAGGTGCAGCACCCCGTCCGAATCAGGGACCGGGACCTGGCTACGCTGCCGCCATCGACGAGGCCGCGACGCTGTGAAGCGCAATCGTGCCGCGCGCCTGACGTGCCTGGCATCTCTGGCATGGTCGGCGGTGTTCATTCCCGTCGAACTGGCCATCGGCGCCTACGGCTACGCACTGGCGCAGTGCGGGCTGCAGATCCTCGTCCTCATCCTGCTGTCGTATTGGTCGTCTACGGCTGCGAGAGCGCGTGACGCGCTGCCCGCACCGGTGCAAGACGACCGTCATCGCTCAGCAAATCAGTAATGCCAAACCTACAGAGTCTCAGAGCTATGTGCGTCGGACGCAGTCCGGTATGCACCGCGGGGCGACTTGCATCATAGATATGCCATGAACGGCACGCGGACATTGTTCTTCTTGATGGCGGAGTTCGGCACCGGACACGTTCCGCTAGATGCCTGCGCATTCCATTTCGGTCTTTCGACAGGTGAAGCCAAGAAAGCGGCGGCTCGCCAGCAGCTACCGGTCCCGGCATTCAGGCTGGGGTCGCAAAAATCGCCGTGGCTGATATCGATCGAGGACCTAGCCGCCTACATCGACACTCAGCGCAAGCAAGCTGAAGTCGACTGGACACGCATTCACAGTTCCGACTGCTCATTGTGACTTCTTGCAGGTGAGGTCCGGGACATGCTCGGGCCGCAAATGCGTGTACCTCTTCAAGGTCTGCCATGACTCGTGCAGGGTGAAATGCACGACCTGCGGGATGTCATAGCCGGCCTCGAAGAATCGCGAAGTGGCTTCGTGGCGCAGATCATGGAAATGCAGATCCTTGATCCCCAGGATGGGCATGGCACGAGTGAAGGCGGCACCAACCGACTTCGAGTCATAGGGAAAGATTCGCGGCTCGCCTTCGATCCTAGGTTGCGAATCGATGATGTCCCAAGCCTCCGCAAGCAAACGGAACTCTTTGTGGTTCCCTTCCTTTGACGTTGGATGCTTCACGTCACGCAACAAGGCAATCCCTTTCTTGCGATCGAGGTCATCCCACCGAAGTCGAGTGATCTCTTCCTCGCGTCGCGATGTTGCCAGCGCGAACCGCACGATGTCGCGCATCGGAATCTTCGCCGACCATCCTCTCTTCTCGAAGTGCTTGAGGATCAAATCCTCTTCGCCCTCCTTCAAGCGTCGCTCCCTTCTCTTGGGCTTGGCGATGACCCGCTCCTGACGAAGGTACTCTGCGGCGCGGTTCAGCGCCTCCAAGGGAACCGGACAGCCGAGCACGGCGTCAGCAGCACGGAATACCTGCCGGAACCAGATCAGATCGTTGGACGCAGTCGCCGGACCCGCCCCGGTTCGCCGGCGCTGCTCTGTGTAGACGATGAAGTCGGACCTCGTGAGCTGATCGACGCGCTTTCCGGCCAACGCACCCGCCTTCATGCGGGCAAGATCCGCCTTCTTGGTTCGCCCCCACGGCTTGTCGGTGCGTTCGCGCCCCACGTACCACTCGATCATCTGCTCCACCGTCATCCGGCGGCCCAGCACTTCCCCCCTGGCCCGCTGCACCTGCAGCTCAGCTTCTCGCCGCCGCATCCACTCGCGCGCCAACCCTTTGGCATCGAATGTCTCGGCTTCTGAATGCACCAACTTGCCGTCGCGCTTGAGCCGAATTTGCGCGGTGTATGCTGTCGAGCCGTCGCTACGGCGGCGGGAGACGATGGTTCCCATAGTGCTACAGACCTCATTCTGTAGCACGGATTGTAGCACTCCAACGGCAGAAATGCCGAAAAACCCGCCAGAACCCACCCAAATGCACTGCCACGAAAGCACTGAAAAAGCAGGAGAAACGCCGGGAAATTGCATCAATCCCGATAAAATTCGCCTGTCCGTGGCACCGATGATGGACTGGACCGATACGCACTGCCGGAATTTCCACCGGCTGCTCGCGCCGCACGCGCGGCTGTATACCGAGATGGTCCACGCCAACGCGGTGATCCACGGCGACCGCGCGAAGCTGCTGGCGATGGACGCCGGCCAGCATCCGGTCGCGCTGCAGCTCGGCGGCAGCGAGCCGGCGCTGCTGGCGCAGGCGGCGCGGATCGGCGCCGACCACGGCTTCGACGAGATCAACCTCAACTGCGGCTGCCCGTCCGACCGGGTGCAGGCCGGCCGCTTCGGCGCGTGCCTGATGCGCGAACCGGCGCTGGTCGCCGACTGCGTCGCGGCCATGATCGCCGCGACCCCGGGCACGCCGATCACCGTGAAATGCCGGCTCGGGGTGGACGACGACCACGACTGGGACCGCTTCCTCGCCTTCGTCGACACCCTCGCCGCCGCCGGCTGCGCGCACGTGATCGTGCATGCGCGCAACGCGTGGCTGCAGGGCCTGTCGCCGAAGGAGAACCGCGAGGTGCCGCCGCTGCGCTACGACTGGGCCTACCGGCTGAAGCGCGAACGCGCCGGCCTGCAGGTGGTGGTCAACGGCGGCATCGCCGACGCCCGGGAGGCGACCGCGCACCTCGACCACGTCGACGGCGCGATGCTCGGCCGCGCCGCCTATCACGACCCGTACCTGCTGCACGGCCTGGACTGCGCCTGGTGGCCGGCGCCGACCCGCAGCCGCGGCGCGCTGCTGCGCGCGTGGCGGCCCTACGTCGAGGCGCAACTGGCGCGCGGCGTCGCGCTCAAGCACCTGACCCGCCACGTCCTCGGCCTGTTCCAGGGCCAGCGCGGCGGGCGCGCGTTCCGGCAGATCCTCAGCGAGGGCGCGCATCGGCCCGGCGCGGGCTGGGCGCTGGTCGAACAGGCGCTCGCGCCCACCGAAGCCGCGCACGGGCGCGCCGCCTGATGCTCACCCGCGACGCCGACGCCTTCCTGGCCGTCGCCCGCGGCTGCGCGCCGGACTTCGGGCCGGCGACGGCCCGCGCGGCCTTCCTGGTCGCCCCCGACGGCTTCGGCCTGGCCGCCGAATCGGCCAGCGACAACCGCTACATGGCCGCCGCGGAGGCGTTCGACGCCGCCCGCGCCTCGGCCCAGCATCGCGCGCTGCAGCGGGCCCTCGCCGCCGAGGCGCCGACGATCTGCTTTCCCGGCGACCCGGCCACGCCCGACGCGGTGTTCCCCAACAACGTCTTCGCCACCGCGCCGGGACGGCTGATCGTCGGCCGCATGCGGCACCCGGTCCGCCAGCGCGAGGCGCTGCGGCAGGACATCCGCCGGTTCTTCCGCGAGCAGCTCGGCCGCGAGGAGATCGATCTGTCCGCGCAGCCGCACCCCTGCGAACTGACCGGCGCGCTGGTCATCGACCGCGCCCGCGGACTGGGCTTCTGCGGCCTGTCGGAGCGTTGCGACGAGGCCGGCACGCGGCTGATGCACGCGGCCTTCGGGCTGCGCGCGACGCTGCTGTTCGACCTGGCGCCGGGCGAGTACCACACCAACGTCGTGCTGGCGCTGCTGGCCGGGCGCGCGGCGCTGTACTGCCCGGACGGCGTTGCCGGGGACGACGTGGCGCGGGTGCTGCAGGCCCTGTACGGCCCCCACGCGATCACGCTGTCCGCAGACGAACGTGGCGCGTTCGCCGGCAATGCCATCGCGTTGAGCGACGATGCGGTGTGGATGAGCGCGACCGCGGACGCCGCGCTGGCGCCGGCGACGCGCGCGGCGCTGCAGGACGCGGGGTTCGCCGTGCGCGCGGTGCGGCTGGATGCGATCGAGGCCGCCGGCGGCTCGCTGCGGTGCTGCGTGGGCGAGATCTTCTGAAGCGCGATCTTCTGAAGGGCGCGATGGCGACCCGGCCGGATCCGACAGGCCTGAACCCGACAGGCCTGAACCCGGCTGGGCCGAATCCGGCTGGGCTGAACCCGGCCAATGGCGTAAGGAAAAGTTAAGGACCAATTCACCGCCCGGTTTCGAGAATGCCACTCCGACGCGCGATCATGTGTCCCGTGCATCGCCCGACCCGCTTCCGAGTTGCGCCCATGACCCTGTCGTCCCGCCTGTCGCTGTCCGTGCTGGCCGTCGCCCTCGCCGGCGCCGCCTTGCCCGTGGCCGCGCAGCAGGGGCCGCGGGGGCGTCAGGACGCGCCGCCCGCGGACGCCCCGGCGCCGCACAACGACGCCGTTTCGGACGCGGTCCGCCGCTTCGAACGCGCCAACCGCGGCCAGGTCCTCAGCGCCGAGCGGATGCAGTACGACGGTCGCGACGTCACCCGCATCAAGGCCGTGGACGGCGACGGCCGGGTCCGCATCTACATGGACGACCCGCAGCCGGCCGCCGGCGAGCGCCCCCCGCGCCGCGACGACGCCCCGCCCCGCAGGCCTCGCGGCGATCGTTGATCCCGCCGCCGGGCCTCGTGCGGAACGCACGGTGTTTCCCGCATTTTTCCCGCGACTAAGCGAAATCTGAACAGGGCGGCGGCGACCCGCCCGGGCACCATCGAGCGCGGCTATGCTCCGATCCTGAACGAACGTCGGCCCCCGCCGTCCCAGGAGCTATCGATGCGCATCCTCCTCGTCGAAGACGAAGCCCCCCTCCGCGAAACCCTCGCCGCCCGCCTCAAGCGCGAAGGCTTCGCCGTCGACACCGCGCAGGACGGCGAGGAGGGCCTGTACATGGGCCGCGAAGTGCCGTTCGACATCGCGATCATCGACCTCGGCCTGCCCAAGATGTCCGGCATGGAGCTGATCCAGGCCCTGCGCGCCGAGGGCAAGCAGTTCCCGGTGCTGATCCTCACCGCCCGCGCCAGCTGGCAGGACAAGGTCGAGGGCCTCAAGCAGGGCGCCGACGACTACCTGGTCAAGCCCTTCCACGTCGAAGAACTGCTGGCCCGGATCAACGCCCTCGTCCGCCGCGCCGCGGGCTGGAGCAAGCCGTCGCTGGAATGCGGGCCGGTCACGCTGGACCTCGCCGCGCAGACCGTCAGCGTCAACGGCAACAACGTCGATCTGACCAGCTACGAGTACAAGGTGCTGGAATACCTGATGATGCACGCCGGCGAGCTGGTGTCGAAGGCCGACCTGACCGAGCACATCTACCAGCAGGATTTCGACCGCGACTCCAACGTGCTGGAGGTCTTCATCGGCCGCCTGCGCAAGAAGCTGGACCCGGACGGGGCGCTGAAGCCGATCGAGACCGTGCGCGGACGCGGCTATCGATTCGCCATCGCACGCACCGGCGAGGCTTGAACCGCTCCGCCCGCCCCGCCACCGACGCCGCGCCGATGAAGCGCGGCGTCTTCGCGTCCGCCCGACGAGCGCCGATGCATGCCCTCGCGTGAGTCCTTCAGCCGCTGGCGGCCGCGGTCGCTGCAGCTCCGCCAGCTGCTCGCGGCGAGCCTCGGCCTGGTCGCCTTCCTGGCGCTGGCCGGCTACGCGCTCGATCGCGCGTTCGTCAGCACCGCCGAGAACATCCTCAAGGACCGGCTGAGCGACTACGCGCTGGATCTCGCCGGCAAGACCGAGTTCGGCCGCGGCGGCGACCTGGTGCCGCCGATGGACAGCGAACTGCCCGACCCGCGGCTCAAGCGCCCGGGCAGCGGCCTGTACGCGCAGATCGTCATGCCCCACGCGCTGTGGGAATCGCAGTCCGCGCACGGGCCGGCGCTGCCGGTGGTGAAACTGCTGGCGCCGAGCAGGACCAATTTCGAGGGACCGCTGGAGATCGTGCGCAGCGACGGCGAGCGCGCCCGCGCCTACCGCTACGGCTTCGGTCTGGTCTGGCCCGGCGACGACCTGTCCGACGAGATCCCGTACACGATCTACATCACCGAGGACACCGCGCGCCTGCAGAACCAGATCAACATCTTCCGGCGCGCGCTGTGGAGCTACCTCGGCGCGGTCGGCGCGCTGCTGTTGCTGCTGCAGCTGGTGGTGGTGCGCTGGAGCCTGTGGCCGCTGCGCCGGGTGGTCGAGGAACTCAAGCGCGTCCAGCGCGGCGTCGGCACGCGCATGAGCGAACGCCACCCGCGCGAGCTGGAGCCGCTGACCGAGAGCATCAACGCCTTCATCGAGAGCGAGCGCGAGAACCTCGACCGCCAGCGCAACATCCTCGCCGACCTCGCGCACAGCCTGAAGACGCCGCTGGCGGTGCTGCGCACGCGGCTGGACAGCGGCGCGCCGGACGCCGAACTGCGCCACGACCTCGACCAGCAGCTGCGGCGCATGAACGACCTCGTCGGCTACCAGCTCAGCCGCGCCGCCTCCGGCGGACACAAGCTGTTCGCGGCGCCGATGCCGATCGAGCCCGACGCCGAGGAGATCGTGCGCGGGCTGGAAAAGGTCTACGCCACCAAGGGCGTGTTCTGCGAATTCGAGATCGATCCCGCGGCGCGGTTCTACGGCGAGAAGGGCGACCTGCAGGAACTGCTCGGCAACCTGCTGGAGAACGCGTTCAAGTGGGCGCGGTCGCGGGTGCTGCTGACCGTGCGCACCGGCGCCACCGCGACCAATCGCCGGCCCGGGCTGGTGCTGATGGTCGAGGACGACGGCCCGGGCATCCCCGAGGACAAGATCGCGCGCGTGCTGCAGCGCGGGGTGCGCGGCGACGAGCGCGTGCAGGGCCACGGCATCGGCCTGGCGATCGTGCAGGACATCATCCGCAGCTACCGCGGCGAACTGGTCGTCGGCGATTCCGACGAACTCGGCGGCGCGCGCTTCGAGGTCACGCTGCCGCCGGGGCTGTGACGCGCCGGCTGCCGGTCGCGGCCGCGTTTCGCGTTGTCCCGGTCGGCCCGGGCACTTGAGGAGACGACGCGACCATGCCGACCGACGACACGACGCTGCAGATCGACCCGCTGTCGGGCTACGACCGCCTCGTCAGGCGCGCCGCGTTCACCGCGCTGGAAGGCGACGGCGTCGCCGCGCTGAAGGTCGGCGCCATCGTGCGCCTGGCCGGCGATTCGCGCGGCCACGTGCCCGGCGGCCTGCCCGCGGGCACGACCGCGGTCGTGGTCGGATTCCTCGTCCCGGACTTCGCGCCGGGCGGCTGCACCGACCACATCGTGCTGGTCAGCGACGGCGCCGCCGTGTGCGAGGTCAAGCCCGCCAATATCGGCGCGGTGCTGAAGCAGGCCCCGCGCGCGCTGGGCTGAGCGGACCGGGCTGCGCCGTGCTCGACCTGGACCGACCCGGCGACCGGCGTCAGCCGCGGGCGCGGGCCATCGGCGACGGCCCGTAGAACCGCTCGAGGTGCGCCGCCACCGTCGGCAACGCCTGGCGCAGCCGCGCGGGGGCGCTGAAGTGGTATTCGCTGCAGACCGCGAAGAACTCCTCGGGCGCCTCGGCGGCGTAGGCGTCGATCGCGGTGCGGCGGCCGGCGTCGACGCGGGCGACGAAGCCGTCGTAGGCGGCCTGGAAATCGCGGGCCCACGCGCGCTGCCAGTCGTGCGGCAGCGGCGGCGTGCCGTCGAGCGCGCCGTCGAGCACGTCGAGCTTGTGCGCCATCTCGTGCACGGCGACGCAGAAACCGGCGTCCGGTTCGTCGAGATCGGCCTGCACGTCGGCCCACGACAGGATCAGCGGGCCCGCCTCCCAGGCCTCGCCGATGAGTTCGTCGTCCCACTGGTGGAGGACGCCGGCGGCGTCGACGTGTTCGCGGCGGGTGCGGAACGCATCGGGATAGACGATGAGCTGCGACCAGCCGTGCAGTCCCTCGGCGCCGAATTCCAGCAGCGGCAAGCAGCACAGCGCGGCGAGCACGGTGCGCTGGTCGTCGTCGAGGGACAGGCCCTCGACCGGGGTGATCGTCTTGACGTGGAGGAAGCGCGCGGTCAGCGCGGCGAGGCGGGCGTCGCGCGCCGGATCCAGCGCAGCGACCCACGGCACGGCGGCGCGGACGCGCGCCCAGCGGTCGGGGTCGAGGGTCGGATCGGGTCGGGCGAAGAGCCCGCGCAGCCAGCGCAAGCGACGCCTGGGTTCAGCGGAACATGCCGGGCAGGAAGCGGTGCCAGCGCGGACCGCGGACCTGCAGGGAATCGCCGCCGCGGGCGCTGGGCCGGGCCTTGCCCGCGGCCGGCGCGCCGACGCGCTTGGCGACCGGCTTGGTCGTCGGCGCGGTGTCGGCATCGGCCTCGGCGGCCGGCACCTCGGTGCATTCGCCGGAATCGCCGTTGGCGTTGGCGAGCGGCGAGGTCCGTGCGGCCACGGGCAGGCTCGCCAGGGCGAGGACCAGCAGCATCGGCGACACGAAGCGGGAGGTGCGCATGGTGGTGTCCAAAAAGTGGGCGGGCCCGGACAAGACGCCGACTATACCCTGCTTGTGACCGCCGGAAGCGTGCCGAAAGATGAACGGCCGCTTGCTGCAAAGCAGCAGCCGGGGCTCCGCGGTTGCGGCAGACTCGCGCCGTGAATGCCTCCGCTTCCGACCCGCCCCCCGACCCGGCCGCGACCGCCCTGACCGCCCCGGCGCTGCGCCGGGCGCTGATCGCCGGCGCCCGCCGGGTGATCGCCGCCCGCGACGGCCTCAACCGGATCAACGTCTTCCCGGTGCCCGACGGCGATACCGGCAACAACCTCGCCTTCACCCTGGGCAGCCTGCTCAACGGCGCCCTGCGCCGGCGCAGCCGCCACATCGGCGAGCTGCTGCACCGGATCGGCGACGACGCCATCGACGGCGCCCGCGGCAATTCCGGGGCGATCCTCGCCCAGTTCCTCCACGGCGTGGCCGAGCAGGCGCGCAGCGCGCCGGTGCTGGACGCGGCCGCGCTGGCCGCCGCCGTCCGCCACGGCGCCGCCAGCGCGCGCGGGGCGCTGGCGCATCCGGTCGAAGGCACCATCCTCAGCGTGATCGACAGTTTCGCCGACGCGCTGGAGGAGGCCGCCGCGGAACATCGCGGCGACCCCCGCCGCGGCTTCGCGCGGGCGCTGGCGCAGGCGCGCCGCGCGCTGGCGCGCACGCCCGAGCAGATGGCCGCGCTGCGCGACGCCGGGGTGGTCGACGCCGGGGCCCAGGGTTTCGTCGACCTGCTGGAGGGCATCGCCGAATTCGTCGACGGCGGCCCGCGCGCGCTGCGCGTGCGCGGCGGCCTGCGCGCGGCCAACGAAGCCGCCGGCCACGACGCGCACGACGACGCCCCGCACCCGCCCCACGACGCGGTCGATCCCGACCGGCGCTGGTGCACCGAATGCCTGCTGATCGCCGAGGCCGGGCGCGATCCGCCGATCGAGCGCGCGCCGCTGCGCGAGGCGCTGGAGGCGCTCGGCGCCGACTCGCTGGTGCTCGCCGGCGGCGCCACCCGGATGCGCGTGCATGCCCACGTCGGCGCGCCGCAGGCGCTGTTCGACGCCTGCGCGGCGTTCGCGACGGTCGAGGGCATGAAGGCCGACGACATGCTGCTGCAGGCGCGCAGCGTCGACCGCGGCGACCGGGTCGGGATCGTCACCGACAGCGCCGCCGACCTGCCGGAGGCGATCGCCGAGCGGCTGTGCATCCACGTCGTGCCGGTGCGGGTGAACCTCGACGGGCGCGACCATCTCGACAAGGTCGGCCTGTCCACCGGCGCGTTCTACCGGCGCATGGCGACTGCGCGCGAACTGCCGCGCACCAGCCAGCCGCCGGCGGGCGATTTCCGCCGCGCCTTCGACTTCCTAGCCGCGCACCACCCGGCGGTGGTCTGCGTCGGCCTGTCGCGGGCGCTGTCGGGCACGCTGCAGTCGGCCGAGCACGCCGCCGCGCGCGCCGGCGACGGCAAGGTGCGGGTGTTCGACAGCGTCAACGCCGCCGGCGGCCAGGCGCTGCTGGCGTGGCGCGCGGCCGAGCTGGCCGAGGCCGGCGCCGATGCGGAGGGCATCCTGCGCGAACTCGAACGCCTGCGCCCGCGGACGCTGTGCTGGGCGATGGCCCGCGACGTGTCGCACGCCGTGCGCGGCGGCCGCATCCCGCGCTGGGCGGAACCGGCGGTGCGCTTCACCGGGCTCACCCCGGTCGCGAAGATGACGCCCGATGGCCGCCTCGCGGTCGTCGGCGGGCTGATCGCGAAGGCGAAGGCGCCGGAGGCGTTCGCGCGCTACATCGCGAAGCGCGTGCGCCGCGCGCTGGGCGCGGAGACGCCGCTGCGAGTGATCGTCGGCCACTGCGACGCCCGCGAAGACGGCGAACGCCTGCTCGCCGCCCTGCGCACGCGACTGCGCGTCGATGCGGCGCACCTGGTCGAGACCGGCCCCGCGATCGGCGCCCACGCCGGTCGCGGCACGCTGGTGGCGGCGGTGCAGCCGGTGCCGGCGTGACGCTGAGGCATCTGTCCGTCTCGTTCGCCGTCGGCCTGCTGCTGGGTCCGGCGAGCTGGTGGATCGCGGGCCTGGCGTCGGGCAGGTTCGAGCCCTTCGACGACAGCGCCGGCTTCTTCGTCTGCCAGGCGGTGCTGGCGCTGCCGCTGTGCGCGCTGGCGTTCCGCCGCGGGCTGCCGACGTCGCTGGCGGCGTTGCCGGGCGCGTGGCTCGGCATGAACGCGTATGCCTACGCCTTCGGCAGCGACGAGACCCGCGCCTGGATCGCGCTGCTGCTGTTCTCCTCGCTGACCCTGCTGATGTTCCCGCTGGCGGCGATGGTGGCCGGCGGCATCGGCCATGCGCTGCGGGGGCGCGGCGCGACTTCCGGCCCGCCATCGTCGTAGCCATTTTTTGCATATCCTGTTGCGGACGATCGGAGCCCAGAGCGCAGGAATGAGCAGCCAACTGGAAGAAGGATTCGACGCGGCGATGCTTGACCTGTACAAGCGTGCACTATCCGAAACCGGCTACAAGGCGACCCGTTTCCTCGACATGCTGCATCGCCACCGCGGACTGGAGACGGCCGGCATCCTCATCAACGCAACCCGGCCGTCCGATGGATACACCGCGCTCTGGGAGTTGAACCGATTGGACCTCACCGTGGAGGCGCTCGTTTTCGACCACAGCGAATGGCACCCCCTGTTCACCGAGGACGACATCGAAAAATGCCGCAAGCGACTTGCCGAGTATCGTTACTTCGGTCGTTGAGCCGCGGCGACAGCCAGCAAATGCATCCGGAACAGACGTGATCGCCAGCATGCTCCTCATCGCCGCCTACCTCCTCGGCTCGCTCTCGGGCAGCCTGCTGCTGGGCCGGCTGCGCGGCGTCGACATCCGCACCCAGGGCAGCGGCAACGCCGGCGGCACCAACGCCTTCCGCACCCAGGGGCTGAAGTTCGCGCTGGGCGTGGTGGTCGTCGATATCGGCAAGGGCGCGCTGGCGGCGTGGCTGGGGCTGCGTTTCGCCGACGCCGCATCCGCGGCGTGGCTGGGGTATGCGACCGCGTTCGCGGCGGTGGTCGGCCACGTGTGGCCGCTGTGGCACGGCTTCCGCGGCGGCAAGGGCGCGGCCACGGTGATCGGCGCGACGCTGGTGCTGTGGCCGGCGGCGACGCCGGTGCTGCTGGCGGTGTGGCTGTGCGTGCTGATCCTCACCGGCTACGTCGGCCTCGGCACGGTGCTGGCGGGGCTGGCGCTGGCGACGCTGGCGATCGCGACCCGCGCCGACGCGCCGCGCCTCGCGTTCGCCCTCGCCGCGGCGCTGCTGCTGGCGTGGACCCACCGCGGCAATCTCGCGCGGCTGCGCGCCGGCACCGAATCGCGGTTCGAGAAGGCGCGGCTGCTGCATCGCCTGGCGCGGCGCGCATGACGTCCGTGCCGCCCGCGCCGACCAGGCCGCCCATGGACGCCCTCGACGCCGACGCGATCCGCGCGCAGTTGCCGGCCGAGGCGCGCGCGACGTTCGCCGCGATCGAGGTCGTCGACGACATCGACTCCACCAACAGCGAACTGCTGCGCCGGCGCACGCCGGCCGCCGGCATCGTCGCGCTGTTCGCCGAACGCCAGCACGGCGGACGCGGCCGCCAGGGCCGCGCCTGGGCCTCGCCGCCGGGGGCCAACCTGTACCTGTCGCTGGCGCGCACGTTCGACGGCGACTTTACCCGGCTCGGCGGCTTGAGCCTGGCCGTCGGCGTCGCCGTCGCCGAAACGCTGCACGCGCTCGGCGCGCGCACGGTCGCCCTGAAATGGCCGAACGACCTGGTGACCGACGACGGCGAAACGCTGCGCAAGCTCGGCGGCCTGCTGATCGAAGGCGGTCTGCAGGACGGCCGCCCGCGCGCGGTGATCGGGCTCGGCCTCAACGTGCGCATGCCCGCCGGGGCGGCGGCCGCGATCGACCAGCCCTGGACCGACCTGGACGCGCTGCTCGGCGACGCCGCGCTGCCGCGCGCCATCGTCGCCGGACGCCTGCTCGACGCGCTGTCCGCGGCGCTGCGCAGCTTCGACGCCGACGGGCTGCGCCCGTTCCTGCCGCGCTACGAACTGTTCGATGCGCTGCGCGACCTGCCGGTGACGGCCTGGATCGGCGAGCGCGAAGTCGCGGGCACGGCGATGGGCATCGACGACGACGGCGCGCTGGTGCTGCGCACCGAGGCGGGCCTGCAGCCGCTGCGCGCGGGCGAGGTCAGCGTCCGCCGGCGCGCGCCTTCGCAGGACCGACCGCCGCAGGCATGATGCGCGGATGAGCGACACTGTCCTGTTCGATCTCGGCAACTCCCGGCTGAAGTACGCGCCGCTGCGCGCGGACGGCGGCCTCGGCGACGCGTTCGCCGTCGGCCACGACGGCGAGCGGCTGCCCGACGGCTGGGACGCCGCGCTGCCGGCGCGGTTCGACGCCGCGGTGCTGACCAGCGTCGCGTCCACGCCGCTGCGGGTCGCGCTGCTCGACGCGCTGACCGCGCGCTGCGCACGGCTCTCGATCGCCCGCACCGTCGCGCGCTTCGGCGACCTGCGGATCGCCTACCCGCGGCCGGACGCGCTGGGCGCGGACCGCTTCCTGGCGATGCTCGGCGCGCGCGCGCGGCATCCGCGGACGGCGGTGCTGGTGGTCGGCGTCGGCACCGCGCTCACCCTCGACCTGATCGACGCCGACGGCCGCCACCACGGCGGACGCATCGCGCCCTCGCCCGCGCTCATGCGCGCGAGCCTGCACGCGCGCGCGGCGCAACTGCCGGAGACCGGCGGCCGCTTCGTCGCCTTCGCCGACGACACCGCCGACGCGCTGCGCAGCGGCTGCGACGGCGCGGCCGCGGCGCTGGTCGCGCAGGGCCTGCGCGATGCCGAAAGCGTCCTCGGCGTCGTCCCGCCCCTGCTGCTGCACGGCGGCGGCGCCGACGCGCTGGCGCCGCGGCTTCCCGCCGACGCCGCGCACGCGCCGTCGCTCGTGTTGGAGGGGCTGGCGGTCTGGGCCAGAATGCCGGGATGACGATGCGCGCCCTCCTCGTGCTGCTGGTGGTGCTGAACCTGGGCGTCGCCGCCTGGTGGCTGTTCCACGACGACACCGCGGCCCCGACGCAGGCCGACCCGCCGTCCGGCATCGCCCGGCTGGCGCTGGCCAGCGAGCATCCGGAGCTGCGGCCGCCGCCGACGCCGGTCGCCGCGCCCGCCGCGACGCCGCCGGCCGAGGCCCCCGCCCCGACACCGCCCCCGCCGGCCGACACCTGCCTGCGCCTGGGCCCCTTCGCCGACGCCGACGCCGCCGGCAAGGCGCAGGACGCCCTGCGCGCCGGCGCGAAGCGGATCGCGGTGCGCGAACAGCAGGCCCAGGCCGGTCGCGATCGCGGCTGGCGGGTCTACCTGCCGCCGGCCGCCGACCGCGCCGCCGCCGACGCCACCGCCGAACGCCTGCGCGCGGCCGGTTTCAAGGACCTGCTGGTGGTCGGCAACGGCGCCGAAGCCAACGGCATCGCGCTCGGACGCTTCAGCAGCGAGGACCGCGCCCGCCAGCACGCCGATGCCCTGCGCGCCGCCGGCTTCGAGGCCAAGGCCGAGGCGCTCGGCGAAACGAAGGCGACGTACTGGCTGGAACTCGCGGTCGCCGGCGACGCCGACGCCGCCGCCCTGCGCCGCCGCGCCGGCGCCGCCCAGTCGCGTCCGATCGACTGCCCCGGGCCGCGCTGAACCGGGGCGCGTCCCGGCGGACGAGGCCATCGGGCGGGGCTGCTAGAATCCTGGACCCCGACGGGCCGCTCCGCGCCCGCGGGCCGCGCCGGCATAGCTCAGATGGTAGAGCAACCGCCTTGTAACTCAAGCGGAGTTGTTATGGCAGCCGGGCTGAAAGCTAAGCGCGACAAGGCTTTCGGGCTTACCCGCATTGGAGCCGAGGCCGTATCTAAGATAGTTTGAACAAGAGAAGTACGACATTGCCGCTTTAGCTCAGTTGGTAGAGCAATCGCCTTGTAAGCGATAGGTCCACAGTTCGAGTCTGTGAAGCGGCACCAGATTCATGGTTATACTGACCCAATTGCCGGGTTAGTGCGTTTATCAAAATGGACGGATGGACGTGCGTGGGAACAGAAATGACAGGTACGGCGGAAAGAAGCGTGGATGACATCAGGACGGAGGCACTCTCAGGTCTGCTGCGCTCCAGCCCTGATCGCGACTTTTTGTTGATTAGTCACCCCATCAACCGAGTTCTCCACTACAAGCTCACAGAATTGCTTGAACTCAAGAAGAAGAGTGAGTTTTGCACAGTCTTCCTGACGACGGGTGGTGGCGACCCAAACGGTGGGTATCGCGCCGCCCGCTGCCTTAGGCACTACTACAAGCACGTGCGATTGGTTGTCCCTAGCTTCTGTAAGAGTGCGGGGACCCTCTTTGCGATCGCAGCCAATGAACTTGCCATCGGTGATTTGGGTGAGCTGGGGCCTCTTGACATCCAGGTTCGCAAGGGCTCCGAGTTGCAGGAGCGCAGCTCGGGCTTGGACATCATGCAGGCTGTACAGGCAGTAACTGTCCAGACTCAGGACGCGTTTCACCGCATCATGGTGGGCACGCGAAACCTAGGCCTTTCTACCCGACTTTGCGCGGAGTTCGCCGCGACTGTGGCCTCCGGAATTGCTGCACCGCTTGTCGGACAGATCGACCCAATACGGCTTGGAGAAATGCAGCGGGCTACACGAGTGGCGTTCGAGTATGGCCAGCGGTTGAATGAACATGCTCAGAACCTCAAGGACGGTGCCCTAGAGACGCTTATTAGCGCATACCCCGCCCATGGATTTGTGATCGACCGCAAGGAAGCTGGCGAACTTTTCCAGCGAGTTTCGCATCTCACAAAGGAAGAGCAAGCTTTCTGCAAGGCTTTCTGGAACCATGTTGGTTTTGAGGAAGAGAACCTTCCACCAATTTTTATCGAGCTACCACCTCAAGAAGGGGCGAATGATGGACATGTTGCTAATGCAGGCGCTGACGCAGTCGGCAGCCACCAAGAGGAAGCCAATCCAGCAGACGGAAAGCGTGTCGAAGGAGGCGAAGATGGTGGAAATCCAGCAGAAGCAAATGGATCGAGCATACGAGTTCGCACGAATGGTCGCGGCCGCAGGCAAAGAACCTAGCCAACTGTCTGAACGCCGTATTCGCTGCTTATGAGAACGGAACGGGGCCTTTAGCCCCGTTTTCGTTTATGAGAAAACTCACGACATATGCAGGTCCTACACCACTAATGCGGCGTTCAAATCGGCGCTGCGCGCCCCGTAAAGCCCTAAGTCGCAGTGTTATCCTCTCGTAAGCCGCCGACAGACCTTCCAATTCCAAACCATGGCAGGCTTGTACTACCTCACTTGTAAGCGGTAGGTCGTCCGTTCGAATCGGACTGTCGGCACCATCTTTCCCCAATCCCCGGAGCCCGCATGCGCCGCAGCTATCCCCCCGTGTCCCTCATCGGCGTGCCCACCGACATCGGCGCCGGCCACCGGGGCGCGCGGATGGGGCCGGAGGCGCTGCGCATCGCCGGCCTCGGCGAGGCGCTGGCGGGCCGCGGCATCGACGTCGCCGACCGCGGCAACCTCGCCGGCCCGGCCAATCCGTGGCAGCCGCCGGTGGACGGCTACCGCCATCTCGACCAGGTCGTCGCCTGGAACCGCCTGCTGATGGACGCCGTCGCCGCCGAACTGGCCGGCGGACGCATGCCGATCGTGCTCGGCGGCGACCACTGCCTCGGCGTCGGTTCGATCACCGCCGTCGCCCGCCACTGCCGCGAGACCGGCAAGCAGCTCCGCGTGCTGTGGCTGGACGCGCACGCCGACTTCAACACCAGCGCGGTCACGCCCTCGGGCAACGTCCACGGCATGCCGGTGGCCTGCCTGTGCGGGGTCGGCCCCGAGGCGCTGGTGCGGCTCGGCGGCGACGCCCCGGCGATGCGCCCGGACGAGATCCGCCAGATCGGCATCCGCTCGGTCGATCCCGAGGAGAAGCGGCTGGTCAAGGATTACGGCCTCGACATCTACGACATGCGCTACATCGACGAGGTCGGGATGAAGCGCACGATGGAAGCGGCGCTGGCCGGGCTCGACGGCAACACCCACCTGCACGTCAGCTTCGACGTCGATTTCCTCGATCCCAGCATCGCCCCCGGCGTCGGCACCACCGTGCCCGGCGGTCCGAACTACCGCGAGGCGCAGCTGGTGATGGAGATGATCGCCGACACCGGCCGCCTCGCCTCGCTCGACATCGTCGAACTCAATCCCGCGCTCGACAGCCGCAACGCCACCGCCGAACTCGCCGTCGACCTGGTGGAGAGCCTGTTCGGGAAATCGACGCTGATGCGGGACTGAGCGCGGGAGCGCGTGCCATGTTCGACATCGAGCTCATGGGATTCCGCCTCGAAATTCCGATGTCGTGGTCGGAACTCCGCTGGCTGCTGTCGGGAACCAGGCGTTGCCCCGGCTGTCGGGGGCATCTGGAGCGCCGAACGTCGACCCGCGACGAGGGTTTCGGGGTGAGCGACGATTGCGACACGACCCGGCATGTCCACACCAGCACCTTGAATATCGAATACGAATGCCGGCGATGCCGGAAGTGGTACACGCTGCCAGAATTGACGGACCGCGCACGGCGTTGAACCGCCCCCGACGCCGGTCCACGACGCAACGCTCGTCCGGCAGGGCGACTCCGGCAGGATCGGATCGCGCTGGCTGACGATGCTGCCCGCCGACGGCATGCGCCACTGCTCGGCCTGCCGCGCGGCAGCGGGCCGGCGCTTACATCGACATCGTCTTGTGCGGCGCCTGGGTTTCGGACGGCGCGCCGGGATTCCGGGCGACTTCTGCGAGCTGCTGCAGACTCTCGGTCGCCGGCTGCTGCCTGGCCTCCGCGATCCGTACGTCGACATGTCGTGCGTCCGCTGCGGCGGGATCGGCGCCCTGGATGGCGATGAGCCGGCTGCCGTCGCGGCTGACGACGACATGATCCACCGACGCCAGTCCCGCCTTGCCGGCCTCCAGCGCGAGCGCGGCGGCGACGTTGCGCCGCTCTTCGCCTTCGCTCGCACCGGGGATCGTCTTCAATCCGGACATGCCTTCGACGATCTGCTGCGGCAAGGTGCCGCCCTGCCTGTCCGGAGCCCTGACGTCGTCCTGGGCCATCGCCAGCGACGACGAACTGCCGAAGAGTCCCGACCAGAATCCCTGTGCCGCCTGTTCCGCCGGCAGTCCCAGCCGCTGCCGCGCATCCTGCCGCGACACCACGAGATCGGGATGATCCTGCAGCAGTTGCGTGTGATTGGGCGCAAGCACCGCGTTCGACAGGCGCAGCTCGCCGTTGGCAGGAACATCGAGCAGGTGGGGGTTGGCCCCCAATGCCGCGAAATCGACCCTCACGTCGACCGACCGGTACGGATCCATGCTCGCGGATGGCGGACTCTGTCCGGCGTGGGCCTGCTTGTAGCCATCGACGAAAGCCAGCAAATCCTGCCCGAGCTTGATCTTCTCGACGTTCGTGATCGCGTTCAGGCCTTCCATGATGTAGCTGTGGCGATAGTCCATCAGCCCGTTGGGGCCGAACGTGTTCGGGAATTTGTCGGCGTAGTTCGTCTTCATCGCATCGATGTTCTCGGGCGTGAAGGCGATGTAACCCTGCGCCGAGCGCTGGAGGTTGCGCGTCTCGTAGGCGCCTCCGGGCCCGGTCGGCGCGAAGAAGTCGTCGGCACGGGCGCCCAGCCGATCGACGATGCGCGCAGCCGTCGGCTCCTTGCCTTCGGCGCGCAGCGCCGACACCACGGCATTGAATCCGCCGATGTGGGCGCGCGCTTCGTCTTCGCGCCCGTGCTCGATGAACGCATGCAGAGGCTGGGTGTAGTCGCGCGGCGGCGCCTGGCCGGAATCGCGGATGTGCTCGAGCGCGGGGAACAGCACGTCCGCGCGATAGGCCACGCCCTGGGTGTTCAGCGCGTGCTGGTTTTCGTGGCCCAGCGCGAAGATCAGCCGCATGCGGTCGTCGAGCATCTTCTCGGGCAGCGTGATGCTCTTCTCCGCTTCCGAGTAGCCCGCCGCGGCACCGGAGTCGGCGGCCTGGTTCACGATCCGCTCGAGGTATCCCTCTGCCACCGACGTCAACAGGCTTTCGCGGAGCGCGGGCGAGGCATCGATCGCCTTGCGCAGCGGATTGCCGAAGAAATAGAAGCCGTCGAGCGAGTCGTGGTAGCGATCGACCATCGCATTCAGGCGACGCTCGGCTTCTTCCGGACCGTACTTAGACATGGAGCGCCTCCTGCGCGGACACGATCAGGCGGTTGACGCACAGCCGGGTCGGTTCCGCAGCGCTGAGGCTGCGCACCTGGACGTCCACTTCGATCGGCGCCCGGACGAAGGCGAAGCCCTCGAAGGCATCGCGCATGCCGGTGCGGACTTCGCCCGCGTAACCCGTCGCGGCCAGCGTCCGTGCGAATGCCTCGAAATCGAGGGCGCACACCGGCGTCAGGTCCGCGTAGGTGCCGCTGGTGTCCTCGAACGCGAACGACAGGCGGGTCCGCAGGCGATCGCCTTCGCTCGCGGGGAGGCTCCGCACCCGGCACAGCCAGCCGCCCTCGACCGCGCGCACGAAACCGTAGCGCGCCGGATCATCGGCGTCGTGTTCGATGGGGATGCCCAGTGCGCGTTCGACGGCGTCGGGAGCAAGGTCTCCGGCGCCAGTCGCACGGCCGAGGAGGGCGAGGATGCGCTCCGCCAAGTCTGTCGCCGAAGCGTGGGCAAGCTGCGTCTGCATGGCGTCGAGTCCTTTCCTGGAAGCCGGGGCATCTGCCGTCGCCGTCCCGGCGAAACCGCATCCTAGCGCGCTTCGGGAGCATCGTCACCCGCCTCCGGAATCGGGTCGGGCGGCCTCGCGCACGCGTCCGGCAGGGCTACTCCGGCAGGATCGGATACACCCGGCTGACGATGCAGCCCGCCGACGGGATACGCCACTGCTCGGCGTCGCTGCGCAGCAGCGGGCCCGGCGAGTCGTCGTGCGAGAAACGGGCGCGGTCGCCGGCGTTGCCGCAGATCACGTTGCCGCCGATCCGCGATTCGAGATGCATCTCGCTCATGCGCGCGGACTCCGCGCACGGCGATCCGAGTTCGACCCGGTAGTAGCGGTTGCCGCCGTTGCGCACCGGCGAGACCTCGACGATCAGGTCGTTGCCGTCGTCGTGCCAGCCGCGCATGTAGCGCGCGTCGAGGCAGTAGCTGTGGCTGGCCTGGAAGCCGCGGCGCCTGGTCGCGCGCACTTCGATGGTGTCGAGTTCGTCGGGCGCGCGCGTCGCGGACGGGGCGCGATCGGCGTTGAGGGCGAGGCCGGCGTAGTCGCGGGCGTCGATGCGCTCGACCGCGGCGATCGCGCACTGGCGGTCGCCGCTTTCCAGCCGCGCGTCGCCGCCGGCGCCGCAGATCCAGCCCTGCGGTCCGGTCAGGCGCGGGTGCGGGCTGCGCAGCATGCCCGGACAGTCCTGCCGCAGCGCGACCCGCCAGCGCGATTCGTCGTCGAGCCGGATCGCCAGCGTGCGCGCGTCGCTCTGGAACGCCTCGCGCATGCGCCGGGCGTCGAAGCAGTCGGCCGCGGGCGCGGTCGCGCGGGCGGCGTGGCGCGCCCGGGTCGGCGTCTCCGCGCGCGCGGGCAGGCCGGCGGCGGCCAGGGCGCAGGCGAGGGACAGGGCGAACGGCAGGGATCGGCGTGGCATGCGGGCGGTTCCGGACGTCGGCTCGATGCGCTGCGCGGGCGTCAGGCCAGGCGCACCGCGCCGTCGACGACCGCCACCGCCACCGCGCGCAGCGACTGGCCGCGGCACGGTCCGGCGACGCACAGGCCGGCGTCGGACTCGAAGGTGGCGCCGTGGGCGGCGCAGACCAGTTCGCCGCTCTTGGACAGCAGGAACTTGCCCGGGGCCCAGTCCAGTCGCCGCCCGGCATGCGGGCAGATGTTGAGCCAGGCCAGCACGCGGGCGCCGCGGCGCAGCAGGATCAGCGATTCCGGCGCGCCGTCGACGATCGCCTCGCAGGCCGCCGGCACGCCCTCCGCCAGCGCGTCGAGCGCGATCAGGACGTCGCTCCCGCCGTCGTCGCTTAACGAAGTCCTCACACCTTCCGTCATGTCCCGTCCGATACTGCGGTCACTGGCCGCTGGCCGTTCCTAGTGTGTCACGACACGCCCGCATGTTCGCGTTCCGCCCGTTCTCGTTCCGCCCCTTCCGCCGCCGCGGCTTCGACGCGGTGTTCGCGCCCCGCAAGCCCCGGCATCGCTTCCTGCGGGTCGTGCTGACCCTGCTCGGCGTGGGCCTGCTGGCGGTGCTGCTCGCCTTCGGTCTGGTCATCGGCGCGACCATGCTCGGCATCGGCCTGCTGTACCGGCTGTGGCGCCAGCGCGGCAAGCCGCTGGCGACGCCCCCGGGCACGCTGGAAGGCGAATACCGCATCCTGCGCAAGCCGGCGCTGACGACCGGCCGCTGACGCCGAACCGCCATCCGGCACGCTCGACGGCGCACCGCCGCCCGCGCGATGATGCGGGCATGAACGACACCTCCCGCGATCTCGTCCCGCCGCCCGCCACCGTGCGCGTCCCGGTGCGCGGCCACGCCGTCTCCGGCGATTTTCCGGTGCGCCGCATCTTCTGCGTCGGCCGCAATTTCGCCGACCACGCGCGCGAGATGGGCGCCGAGGCGCCCGCCTCGAAAGCCGATCGCGGCACGCCGGTGTTCTTCACCAAACCGGCCGACGCGCTGGTGATCGACGGCGCCGACGCGGCCTATCCGCCCGGCACCCGGGACCTGCACCACGAGATCGAACTGGTGGTCGCGCTGGGCCGCGACGCGCCGCCGGGCGTGCTCGCCGTGGAAGACGCCGGCGCGCTGGTGTTCGGTTACGGCGTCGGCCTGGACCTCACCCGCCGCGACCTGCAGGCCGCGGCCAAGGCCAAGGGCCTGCCGTGGGACATCGCCAAGGCGTTCGACCAGTCCGCGCCGATCTCCGCGCTGCGCCCGGCCGACGAGCTCGGCGCGCTCGGCCCGCGCACGCTGTCGCTGCGCGTCAACGGCGCGCTGCGCCAGCAGTCGACGCTGGACCAGTTGATCTGGGACGTGCCGGAGATCCTGCACGAGCTGTCGAAGCTGTTCGCGCTGAAGGCCGGCGACCTGGTCTTCATGGGCACCCCCGCCGGGGTCGCCGCGCTGCAGCCGGGCGACGTCTGCGAGGGCGCGCTCGACGACCTGCTGCGACTGCGCTGCCGGATCGCCCCGCCCGCTTGAAAAAGCCCGACCGGGGCCCCACGGCGTCTCGCGCCGGCGATAGACTGCGCCCACATTCACCAGCGGGAGCGCGGTCCATGGGCATGATGTCGGAGTTCAAAGAGTTCGCGATGAAGGGCAATGTCGTCGACCTGGCGGTCGGCGTCGTGATCGGTGCGGCGTTCGGCAAGATCGTCAGCGCGCTGGTCGACGGCGTGATCATGCCGATCATCGGCAAGATCACCGGCGGCGTGGACTTCAGCAAGGCGGCCTGGGTGCTGCAGGACGCCGTGATCGGCCCCGACGGCAAGGAAACGGCCGCGGCGGTGGCGATCAAGTACGGCGCCTTTCTCCAGACCATCATCGACTTCACCATCATCGCCTTCGTGCTGTTCCTCGTGATCAAGGCGATGAACCGGATGAAGAAGGCCGAGGAAGCCGCCCCCGCCGCGACGCCCGAAGACGTCGTGCTGCTGCGCGAGATCCGCGACCTGATGAAGCGCTGACGCCGCAGGACACTGTTTTTCCCGCCCGCCACCGGTCCCGGGACCGATGGCAGGGGTCCATGGAAGCCGCGGGCTGCTACGCTCGCGGCTTCCGTGTTTTCGTGCGCCGGATCGCCGGCCGGGAGAAGCGTCGATGCGCCTGAAGCTGTCTTGGTCCCTCGCTGCCGCGATCGCGGCCTTCGCCGCCGCCGCAGGCGCTTCGCCGCCGGAAACGCGCATCCCGGACGCGGCCATGGCCACCGCGGCGCAGTTGCGCGAGACCGCGCTGCAGGACCGCACCGCGTGGGACGCGGCGGAATCGCTGACCACCGAAGTCGGCCCGCGCCTGGCCGGCAGCGAGGCCGACGCCCGTGCCGTGGCCTGGGCCGAGGCGAAGTTCCGCGCGCTGGGCTACGACAAGGTCTGGCGCCAGGAAGTGACCTTCCCGAAATGGGAGCGCCGCAGCGAATCCGGCGCGGTGCTCGGGGCGCACGCGCAGCCGCTGCACCTGACCGCGCTGGGCGGCAGCCCCGGCGGGACGGTCGAAGGCGAAGTGGTGCGCTTCGCCGGCCTCGCCGCGCTCGAAGCCGCGCCGAAGGGCTCGCTGGCCGGCAAGATCGCGTTCGTCGATTTCGCGATGGCCCGCGCCCGCGACGGCAGCGGCTACGGCGAGGGCAGCAAGGTCCGCGGCCGCGGCCCGTCTGCGGCGATCCGCGCCGGCGCCGTGGGCTACGTGATGCGCTCGGCCGGCACCGACCTGCACCGCAATCCGCACACCGGCATCACCCGCTTCGACGAGGGCCTGACGCCGATCCCGTCGGCCGCGCTGTCGGTGCCCGACGCCGAACAGCTCGCGCGCCTGGTCGCGCTCGGCGCGCCGGTGCGCATCCGGGTCGCGCTGGACTGCGGCTGGGACGGCACCGCGACCTCGTACAACGTGATCGGCGAGATCACCGGCCGCGACCGCAAACTGCGCGACGAAGTGGTCGTGATCGGCGGCCATCTCGATTCATGGGACCTCGGCACCGGCGCGATCGACGACGGCGCCGGCGTCGCCATCGGCATGGGCGCGGGTCGGCTGATCGCGCAGTTGCCGAAGGCGCAGCGGCCGCCGCGCACGATCCGGGTGATCGCGTTCGCCAACGAGGAGCAGGGCCTGTACGGCGGCAAGGCCTACGCCGAGGCGCAGAAGCCCAACGTCGCGAAGCACCAGATGGTGGCCGAGAGCGATTTCGGCGCCGGCCGCATCTACGCCTTCGCCACCAGCGCGCCGGCGTACGCGCAGGCCGCGGCCGCGCGCATCGCCGAGGCGCTGGCGCCGCTGGGGATCGAGGCCGTGGCCGAGGGCCATCCGGCGTCGGACGTGGGCGCGATCGCCGCCGAAGGCGCGGCCTGGGCGTCGCTGAAGCAGGACGGCACCGATTACTTCGACCTGCACCACACGCCGGACGACACGCTCGACAAGATCGACCCCGCCGCGCTGGCGCAGAACACCGCGGCCTACGCCGTGTTCGCCTATCTCGCCGCTTCGGCGGACGGCGGTTTCGGCAGCGCGCCGAAGCCGGCGGACGCCGCGAACCGCTGATCGCCCACTGCGATCCACGCCCCCTCCACTCCAGGATCAAGGACAGAGCCATGGCCTTCCCGACCGCCGTCAATGCGCAGATCACCGATGCGATCACCCAGTCCAACGTCAAGGTCGTCGCCGAATCGCCGGCCATGGCGATGGGCAACCTCTACCAGTCGCTCGCGCACTCGACCGGGATCCTGTTCGAGAACGCCGTGGCCGCGCAGCAGCAGCAGAACACGCTGGCGCAGGCCGCCGCGAACCAGGGCGTGATCCAGATCTACAGCCTCGACACCGCCGCCACCGCAGCCGCCACCGGCAAGGTCGCGCAGACCGACGTCCCCGACAACCTGACCAGCCTGCTGGCCGCGCTGCATGCCGCGCAGCCCGCGCCGAAGGCGATGGCGGGGTCGCCCGAAGCGGACCTTGCGACCAATGCGCCGGCCGCGGCCGACACATTGGTCGTGCCGCCGCACGGCACCGGCGCGGACACCGGCGCAGCGCGCGTCGCGTCCCTGGTCCACGACGCCGTGACCTTCGCCAACGACACAGTGCTCGGCAGCAACGCCGCCTTCATCGACGGCGTGCGCGCCGCCGTCGAGGCGATGGCGCACGCGCTGGAGACGATCGACCGCAGCGCGCACGAAGCCCGCGTGAAGATGCTGCAGGAAGCCGCGCTCGCCGCCACCCTCGCGGCGATGCTGCGCGCGCCGGCGCAGGCGAAGGAATACGAGGCGGTGCTGCAGGTGATCCAGCGGATGGGGTGATCGGCAGGACGGCCATCCCCTGCGCAACGCCCTCCACGCCCGGTAGAGCGGCCTTCAGGCCGCTGCAGCGCCTGAAAAGACAGGCGGCCTGAAGGGGCGCGGTCGCTTTTACAGAGCAAGCGGCCTGAAGGCCGCTCTACCGATGCGGGTTGCGCCGCGGAATCGTCCAGGCCGGGCGGCGACGCCCGATCCATTCGCGCGTCGCCGGCGGCGGCACCCTCATTTCCTTCGCGCGCGCGTGCCCTGCGCCCACGCCGCCAGCAGCACCGCCGTCGCCGACGCCACGTTGAGGCTTTCGACCGCGCCGGTGCCGGGGATCGACAGGCGCAGGTCGCAGGCCTGGGCGAGGTCGGCGTCCATGCCCTCGCCTTCGGCGCCGAGCACGTAGACCAGCCGCTCGGGCAGCTTCGCGGCGAACAGGTCGCTGCCGCCGCGCACGACGGTGGCGGCGAGGCCGAACCCGGCGCCGCGCAACTGCGCGATCGCGTTGTCCTCGCGGCCCAGGCGCACGAACGGCACCGCCTCGGCGCCGCCCTCGGCCACGCGCGCGGCGGCGCCGGACAGCGCCAGCGCCGAATGCTTCGGCAGCAGCACCGCGGCGACGCCGAAATGCGCGGCCGAGCGCAGGATCGCGCCGAGGTTGTGCGGATTGCCGACGCCGTCCAGCCACAGCGCGCAGCGCGGCCCGGGCGGCAGCTCGCGCAGCCACGTCGACAGCGGCGTCGGCTCCTCGCGCAGCACTTCGGCGACCACGCCTTCGTGGTGCGCACTGGCGGCGAGCTTCTGCAGTTCCTCCGTCGCCACCACGCGATAGCCGACGCGGTGCGCGACGCACCACTTCAGCAGCGGCTGCAGCTTCGGGATCACCGCTTCGGCCAGATAGACCTTGCGGATGGCCTGCGGCCGGCGCGCGAATGCGGCGCGCACCGCGTTCAGGCCGTACAGGCGGAGTTCGGCGTCGCGGCGGCGACGCGCATCGCCGCCGGGCGCGGCGGGGGGCGGGAACGAGGACGGCGGAACCGATGACATCCCCGCATTCTACGCGCCGCGGCTCAGCGGCCGAACCACCACCAGGCCGCCAGCGCGACCAGGACGACGAGCGCGAGCAGCGCCCCGAGCAGCGACCCGGGGCCGGGGCCGCCGCGGCCGGAGACGACCGTCGGCATCGGCGCGGCCGCAGTGGCGGGCCGGCCCGCGGCGCCCGCCTCGTACGCCTCGATCAGGTCCTTCGCCTCCTTCAGGCCGAGGCCGGTCGCCTCGCGCAGGCGCTTGATCGCCTCGATCCGGTGGCCGCCGCGCAGCGCGTCCAGCACGTCGTCGGGCAGCAGCGACGCCGCGGTCTGCGACAGCGCCGCCGCCGGCACCGACAGGCCCGGCAGCGGCGGCAGCGGCCGGCCCTCGGCCCACGCCTCCACCGCATCGTGGGCGGTCTTGAGGTCGATCCGCGCGGCTTCGCGCAGACGTTTGATCGCTTCGATCCGGTTGCCGCCGACGATCGCGTCGATCACGTCCTGCGGCAGCGGCGGCGTGGTCATGGCGAGGCAGTCATGGCGACGTTCGTCGCAAGATCAGCGGAGGAAGAACCACCAGGCCGCCGCCCCGACCACGCCCAGCAGCAGCCAGACCATGCCGTGGCTACCGCCGTCGCCCGGCATCACCGTCGGCACGCGCTTGCCGTGCATCACCGCTTCGGTGCGCTGGTGCGATTCGCGCATCGACTGCGGCTCGTGCGCGTGTTTCGCCGCCCGGGCGGCCGCCGCCTCGCCGGTCTGCGCCTGCGCGGCGATCCGCTGCACCAGCGCCAGCGCGCTCTTGAGATCGCCGCCGCTGGCCTCGCGCAGCAGCTTGACCGCGCCGATGGTGTCGCCGCGCTGGAGCGCGTCGAGGACGGCCTGCGGCACCTGCTGTGGCGTGTTCATCCCGGTTTCCCCAAGTGGCGCTCCGGGTGCAGGATACCGCGTCGCCCGCCTCCGGGCAGTCCCGGGCTCGTGGCGAGCTACCCCGTGCCGAGCTACCCCATCCCGAGCCATCCCGTGCCGAGCCATCCCGTGCCGATCGAAGTCCTGCAGGGCGACATCACCGTGCTGGCGGTCGACGCCATCGTCAACGCCGCCAACCAGGCGCTGGCCGGCGGCGGCGGCGTCGACGGCGCGATCCACCGCGCCGCCGGGCCGCAACTCGCGGCCGCCTGCAAGGCGGTCCCGATGGTGCGGCCGTTCGTGCGCTGCCCGACGGGCGAGGCGCGGATCACGCCGGGGTTTCGCCTGCCGGCGCGCTGGATCGTCCACACCGTCGGCCCGGTCTGGCAGGGCGGCAGCGCGGGCGAACCGGACCTGCTGGCGCGCTGCTACCTCGAAAGCCTGCGCCTGGCGATCGCGCACGATGCGGGTTCGATCGCGTTCCCGGCGATCGGCTGCGGCGTGTTCGGCTATCCGCCCGATCTTGCCGCCGGCGTCGCCGTGCGCACGCTCCGCGCGCATGCGCCGGCCGACCTGCGGGTGATCCTGTGCGCGTTCGACGCGGCGATGGCGGAACGGTACCGGCAGGCGCTCGGCGGCTGATGCCGGCGCGAAGCCGTCTTACTGGCGCATCAGGTACGCCAGCACCCGCCAGGCGCAGAGCATGGCGACGAAGCCGACCAGCAGCGTCCGGCGCCGATGCAGCGGCGGATGGCGCAACGCCCGATATCCGGCGAATGCGAACGTGATCGGGAACAGCGCCATGAACGGCAGGACGAGCAGGATCCATTCGCCGGGGTCGCGAGTCTCTTCATTCGCCGGTGCGGGCAGCAGCAAGGGCGCGATGAACCACGACAGGAACAGCGCACCGAGCCCCAGGTAGATCCAGCCGACGATGGCCGTCACCCAGACCCTCGCCCGGCTCGGCGATGGGTGGCCTGCGTTCAATGCCCGCCGACCTGCGGCGTCTCCGCTTCCAGCGTTTCCAGCTTGCGCTTGAGCGCTTCCGGCGAGCGCGTGTACGGCGCGATCACGCGGTAGAACGCGGGCACCACGAACAGCGACAGCAGGGTCGAGAACGCGACGCCGGCGATGACCACGATGCCGATGGTCGAGCGGCTGGCGGAGCCGGGGCCGCCGGCGACGACCAGCGGGATCGCGCCCATGATCGTCGCCACCGAGGTCATCAGGATCGGGCGCAGGCGCACCGCGCACGATTCGAGGATGGCCTCGCGCACGTCGCGGCCTTCGTCGCGCAACTGGTTGGCGAACTCGACGATCAGGATGCCATTCTTCGCGGCGAGGCCGACCAGCATCACGATGCCGATCTGGCTGAACAGGTTGAGCGTGCTGCCGCCGATCCACAGCCCCAGCAGCGCGCCGGCCACGCCCAGCGGCACCGTCAGCATGATCACCAGCGGGTGCAGGAAGCTCTCGAACTGCGCGGCCAGCACCAGGTACACCACCAGCAGCGCCATCGCGAAGGTGATCAGCACCGCGCCGCCGGCCTTGCGGAATTCGCGCGATTCGCCCTTCCAGTCGACCTGCGCGGTCGGCGGCAGTTCCTCCTTCACCACCTGCTCGGCCCAGGCGATGGCGTCGCCCATCCGGTAGCCCGGCGCGAGGCCGGCGGAAATGGTGATCGCGCGCAGGCGGTTGAAGCGGTTGAGGCTGCCGGCCTCGGCCAGTTCGTTGATCTTCACCAGGTTCGACAGCGGGATCAGCGCGCCGTCGCGGCCGCGGACCTGGATCGCGGCGAGGTCCGCCGGCGTCGCGCGCGCGGCGCGTCCGGCCTGCAGCATCACGTCGTACTCCTCGCCGTTGTCGACGAAGGTGGTGACGCGGCGGCTGCCCATCATCGTCTCCAGGGTGCGGCCGATCTCGTTCACCGACACGCCGAGGTCGGCGGCGCGCACGCGGTCGATCTCCACCCGCATCTGCGGCCGGGTTTCCTTGTAGTCCGAATCGGCGGAGAAGAAGTCCGGGTTCTGCTCCATGCGCGCGAGCACGCGGTCGCGCCACTGCGCGAGTTCGGCGTAGTCGGGGCCGCCGAGCACCAACTGGAACGGCTGGCCGCCGCCGCGGGTCAGGCCGGTGCGCACCTGCGGATTCACGCGCACGCCGGGCAGCGCGCCGAGCTCCTTGCGCACCTTCGACACGACCTCGTCGGTGGTGGTCGTGCGCTTGTCCCAGTCCTGCAGGAACACGATCGCCTGGCCGGTGTGCATTTCCTCGCTGCTGCCGAAGGTGCCGGGCACGCGCGTGTTCACCCGCTGCATCGGCTTGCCGGCGCCGGTGTCGCGCAGCAGCAGCTGCTCCACCTGCTGCACCTGGCCGACGGTGTAGTCGAAGCCCGCGCCCTCCGGGCCGACCACGCTGGCGAAGAACACGCCGCGGTCCTCCGGCGGCGCCAGTTCGCTCGGCACCACCCGGAACAGCAGCGCGGCGCCGCCCAGCGCGGCCAGCATCAGCAGGCCGAACAGCCAGGTGCGCTCGAGGTTGCGGTCGAGCAGCCGGCGATAGCCGCGGGCGGTGCGGTCGAGCTGGCGCGCGATGAACCCGTGGAACCGGTTCGGGCGCTCGCTGGCGTGCGGCCGCACCAGCTTCGAGGACATCATCGGCGTGAGCGTGAGCGCGACCAGCGCCGAGATCGCGACCGCCGCGGCCAGCGCCACCGACAGTTCGCGGAACAGGCGGCCGGTGTTGCCTTCGAGGAAGCCGATCGGCAGGAACACCGCGACCAGCACCGCGGTGGTCGAGATCACCGCGAACGCGACCTGCTCGGTGCCGCGCCGGGCCGCGACCAGCGGCGGTTCGCCGAGGTCGGCGCGGCGCTGGATGTTCTCCAGCACCACGATCGCGTCGTCCACCACCAGGCCGATGCACAGCACCAGCGCCAGCAGGGTCAGCAGGTTGATCGAGAAGTCGAAGGCGTACAGCGCGATGAACGCCGCGACCAGGCACACCGGCACCGTCACCGCCGGGATCAGCGCGGCGCGCGCGCTGCCCAGGAACAGCCAGATCACCAGCAGCACCAGCGCGATCGCCTCGAACAGCGTGTGCCACACGCGCTCGACCGCGGCCTCGATGAAGACCGTGGTGTCGTAGGCGGCAAAGATGCGGGTGCCCCTGGGCAGGCTCTGCTGGATGCGCTCGGCCTCGGCGCGCGCGGCGCGGGCCACGTCGAGGCTGTTCGCGGTCGAGGTCTTGACGATGCCCAGGCCGATGTTCGGCTCGCCGTTGCTGCGGTAGTAGGCGCGGCGTTCGGAGGAGGCGAGCTCGATCTTCGCCACGTCGCCGAGGCGCAGCACGTAGCCGTCGGCGCCCTTGGCCAGCGGAATGCGCGCGAAGTCGGCCGGGGTGCGGTAGCTGCGCTCCACGCGCAGGGTGAAGTCGCGAGCGTCGGATTCGATGCGGCCGGCCGGCAGTTCCACGTTCTCGGCGCGCAGCGCGTTCTCGACGTCGCCGGCGGTGAGGTCGCGCGCCGCCAGCGCGTCGCGATCCAGCCAGATGCGCATGGCGTAGCGCTGCCGGCCGCCGACGCGCACCTGCGACACGCCGTCGAGCGAGGACAGGCGATCGACCACGTAGCGGTCGGCGTAGTCGCTCAATTGCAGCGTGTCCATCGTGGTCGAACTCATGTTCAGCCACAGGATCACGTCGGAGTCGCTGTCGGCCTTCTGCACCTCGGGCGCGTCGGCCTCGTCGGGCAGGCGGTCGGCGATCCGGCTGATCGCATCGCGCACGTCGTTGGCGGCGGCCTCGATGTCGCGCTTGAGGGTGAATTCGACGGTCACCGTGGAACGGCCGTTGACGCTGCGCGACTGCAGGCTCTCGATGCCCTCGATGCCCGCCAGCGCATCCTCCAGCACCTGGGTGATGCGGGTCTCGACCACGCTGGCGGAGGCGCCGGTGTAGTTCACGTCCACCGACACCACCGGCGGATCGATCGCCGGCAGTTCGCGCAGGGTGAGCCGGCTGTAGGACATCAGCCCCAGCACGATCAGCAGCAGGCTCATCACGGTCGCGAAGACCGGGCGCTGGATCGAGAGGTCGGACAGGCGCATCGGTCAGCCCTTCGCGGGCGCGGGCGCGGCGGCGTCCGGCGCGGACGCCTTCGCCGGCGCATCGACGATCTTCGCCCCGGGGCGCAGCTTGCCGGTGCCGTCGACCACCACCCGATCGCCGGCGCGCACGCCGGACAGGATCTCGACCTTGCCGTCGGCGCGGGCGCCGAGGGTCACGCCGACCTGCTCGACGCTGCCGTCGGCCTTCGCGCGGTACAGGAAACTGTCGCGGCCGACCTGCACCACCGCGATCTCCGGCGCCCGCAGCGCCTCGCGCGGCGCGCCGGGCAGCTCGACTTCCAGCAGCATGCCCGGGCGCAACATCCGTTCCGGATTCGGCAGATCGGCGCGCACCAGCACCGAACGCGTCGCCGGGTCGATGCGGGCATCGACGGTGGCGACGTTGCCGGTGAACGTGCGATCGGGCCAGGCCGCGGCGCGGCCGCTGATCGCACGGCCGGGGACGACCCTCGACAACTGCGCTTCGGGCAGCGGGAAATCGACGAAGACCCGGGATACGTCGTCGAGCGTGGCGACCACCGTGCCGGGGGCGATCAGCGCGCCGGGGCTGACCTGGCGGATGCCGAGCGTGCCGGCGAACGGCGCGCGGATCACGCGGTCGGCCAACTGCGCGCGGATCTGCGCCACGCGGGCATTGGCGGCGTCGCGCGCGGCGCGCTGGTTGTCGAACTGCGCGCGCGCGATCAACTGCTGCTCGGCCAGTTCGCGCTGGCGACGATACAGGCGCTCGGCCTCGTCGGCCGACGCCTGCGCCTCTGCGAGCGCGGCGCGCTGCTGGCGGTCGGACAGGGTGACCAGCGGCGCGCCGGCGCGCACGTCCTGGCCGCTTTCGAAATGCACCGCATCGACCAGTTCGCTGACCTTCGCGGTGAGCGTGACCGACTCGCGCGCCTTGACCGTGCCGACCGCGGAGGTGCGCTCGGCGAAGGATTCCGGCTGCAGCACCACGGTGGTGACCGGGATCGGACGATCGCCGCCGCCGGCCGCCTTCGGGTCCGGCGCCTTGTCGCCGCAGGCGACGAGCGACGCGGCGAGCGCGACGCAGGCGAGCGCGCGCAACGCGGGGAGGCGGGAACGACGCGGGGCGCACCGGGGCGCCGCGTCCATGGGCAGGCGTGGGGGCATCGGGCCATCCGTCGAAGCGATCCCCGGATTGTAGCGGCAGGCGATGACGATCACGCCGGCATGCGTCCCTTGCAAATCGCATGGAACGCGGCTTTTCCCGCGGGAAAGCCGGGCAATGTGCGACGGGTCGACGCCCGCCCATGACCTTCGGCCTATGCTGCCGCGCCCGGGCAACGCATCGTTCCCCTCACCGGAACGACGAACGCCGGCACGAGGCCGGCGTTCGCGAGTCGCACGAGGCGCAGTGGCGGTTCGTGATCAGCCGCCCCACTGCCCCAGCGCGGCGAGACCGTTCTCGCGGGCGCGCGCGAACACCGTCTCCTGCGCCTTGGCGAAGTTGCCGGCGAGGTCCTGCGACCACAGCTTGAGCGCCGCCGACTGCATCGCGCGGCCGTAGGAGAACGACAGCGGCCACGGGTTCGGACCGAGCTGGTTCATCGCGTTGAGGTGCGCGGTGGCGTCCTCGTCGCTCTGGCCGCCGGACAGGAACACGATGCCCGGCAGGATCGCCGGCACGGTCGAACGCAGGCACATCAGGGTGTACTCGGCGACTTCGTCGACCGAGGCCTGCTCTTCGCAGTCCTTGCCGGAGACGACCATCGAGGCCTTGAGGATGGTGCCCTGCAGGTCGACGTTGTGCTGGTACAGCGCGTCGAACAGCGCGCGCAGGGTGACTTCGGTGACTTCGTAGCAGGTCTCGATGTCGTGGTCGCCGTCCATCAGCACTTCCGGCTCGACCATCGGCACCAGGCCCTGCTCCTGGCACAGCGCGGCGTAGCGCGCGAGGGCGTGGGCGTTGGCGTCGATGCAGGTGCCGGACGGGATGTCCTCGCCGATCGTGATCACCGCGCGCCACTTGGCGAACTTCGCGCCGAGCGCGGCGTATTCCTTGAGGCGATCGCGCAGGCCGTCGAGGCCTTCGGTGATCACTTCGCCGGGGCAGCCGGCGAGCGGGTGGGTGCCCTTGTCGACCTTGATGCCCGGGATGATGCCGTTGTCCATCATCACCTTGGTGAACGGCACGCCGGCCTTGGTCGACTGGCGGATGGTCTCGTCGAACAGGATGGCGCCGGAGATGTGCTGGCCCAGGTTGGGCGCGGTCAGCAGCAGCTCGCGGTAGGCGCGGCGGTTCTCTTCGGTGTTCTCGATGCCGACGCCGGCGAACCGCTTGGCGATGGTGCTGGTGGATTCGTCGATGGCGATGATGCCCTTGCCCGGGGCGACCATGGCGCGGGCGATATCGGCAAGCTGTTCGATGCTCATTGGGGGGTCCTGGAGGGGCGGCGAAGACCCGAAAGTATACCCGCCCCTCCCCCGCCATCGGCCCGGGCCCGCCCGGGCGGACGGGTGCGGCTCAGGCCGCCCGGATCTGCTGGACCAGACGGCCCAGTACGTTGCCCGGGCCGATTTCGTCGAACCGGTCCACCCCCTGCCCGAGCAGGAAGCGCACGCTGTCCACCCAGCGCACCGAGCCGGTGATCTGGCCGACCAGCAGCGCCTTGGCCGCGTCGCCGCCCTCGGCCGGATACGGCCGCGCGGTGACGTTGGCGACCACCGGGGTGCGCGGCGCGGCGAATTCGATCGGGGCCAGGAAGGCCTCGAACTCGCGCGCGGCGTCGGCCATGTAGCGCGAGTGGAACGCCGCGCTGACCGGCAGCGGCATGCACATGCGCGCGCCGGCGGCCTGCAGCAGCGGGCCGGCGCGCTGGATGTCCTCGACCGGGCCGGAGATCACCGTCTGCGAGGGCGAGTTGAAGTTGGCCACGTCGATCGCGCCCAGGCCGTTGTCGACCAGCACCCCGGCGATCGCCTCGGGGCCGAGGCCGATCACCGCGGCCATGCCGCCGCCGCGGGCCTGCGCCATCAGTTCGCCGCGCTTCTGCACGAGGCGCAGGCCGGTGAGGAAGTCGAACACGCCGGCGGCGAGCAGCGCGTTGTATTCGCCGAGGCTGTGCCCGGCGAGCCAACCCGGGCGCACGCCGTCGTCCAGCGCCTTGCGCGTGTGCAGCGCATTGACCACGTACAGCGCCGGCTGGGTGTAGCGGGTGTCCTTGAGCCGGTCCTCCGGGTCTTCGAGGCACAGTTGCCGCATCGAGTAGCCCAGCAGCGCGTCGACGTCCTGCTCGATGGCGGCGTAGTCGCGGATCTCGTCGAACAGCCCCTGGCCCATGCCCTTCTTCTGCGAACCCTGGCCGGGGAAAACGAAAGCGATCATCTGGTGGTCTCCTGCTGCGTGCGGCCCCGGTCGGTCGGGACGAACGCGTAGTTTATCCCGCGTCGCCGTGGATGCACTTCAGCGCGCGGGCCGAGATCCGGGTTTCGCCGGGGTAGCCGAAGGCGCTGTTGACGTAGCGCACCCCGTCCAGCCGCACGTCGCGGTTGAGATGGCTGTGGCCGTAGACGTGCAGCGACGCGCCCCAGCGCCGCAGCCGCGCCTCGATGCGCGAGCCGCCCAGCACCGGCAGCAGCATCCGCACCGAATCGGGCACGAAGCCGGGCAGCAGATCGGCCCGCGGCAGGAAGTGCGAGCAGGAAATGCGCACCGGCGCGTCCGCGGCGAAGTCCTCGTCGGCGTCGTTCAATGCGTCGAACCGCGCGGCGATGCGCGCGTCGTCGAAACCGTCGGGCCAGCGGCAGGCGCGGTAGTCGGTCCACATCGTCCGCAGCGTCGCGGAGGGCGTACCGAAGGACCCGTCGTACCAGCCCTGCAGCGGGCGGATCGCGATCGCGCCCTCGCGCAGCGGGCCGGTCTCCACGCCGCACTGCGCGGCGACCCGGCGCACGGTCTCGAACTTGGCGAAGGAATCGCCGTCGCGCCCGTCGCGCACGACCCACAGCTCGTGGTTGCCGGGCAGGAACAGCACCCGGCGGAAGCGCGCGGCGAACGCGCGCAGGCAGGTCTCCAGCAGCGACAGGCGATCGGTCAGGTCGCCGGCGAGGACCAGCAGGTCGTCGCGATAGTCGGACGTGGACAGGCCCGACACCCAGCGGGCGTTCTCGTCGTAGTCGACGTGGACATCGGACAGGGCGAAGACACGCATGCGTCGCGACGGCCCGCGCGGCTCAGGACCGGCCCGCGGTCACAGCTCGCCCAGCCCTTCGGCCTTGCCGTCCTCGCCCACGCGCAGCAGGCGCAGGGTGTTGGTGGCGCCGTGGGTTTCCATGTGCTCGCCGCTGGTGAACACCACGCGGTCGCCGGCGCCGAGCAGCCCGGCCTCGACCAGTTTGCGGATGCTGCCGCGCGCGGCCTGGCGCGGGGTCTCGCCGCGGCTGTCGTAGTCCATCGGGAACACGTCGCGCATCAGCGCCATGCGGTGGCGCGCGGCGGGCAGGCGGGCGAAGGCGAAGATCGGCGCCTTGCCGCGGAAGCGCGAGAGGAAGCGCGCGGTGCCGCCGGATTCGGTCATCGCCACGATCGCGCCGACGCCGATGTGCTCGGTGAGGAACATCGCGGCCATCGCGATCGCCTGGTCGGCGCGCTCGAGGTTGCGCGGCGCGTCCTCGAAGTCGGTGTCGTGCTCGAACTGGCGCTCGGCGCCGAGGCAGATGCGCGCCATCGCCTCGACCGCGCGCACCGGGTACATGCCGGCGGCGGATTCCTGCGACAGCATCACCGCATCGGTGCCGTCGATCACGGCGTTGGCGACGTCCAGCACCTCGGCGCGGGTCGGGATCGGGCTGCTCACCATCGACTGCAGCATCTGGGTCGCGGTGATCACGACCTTGTTGCGCTCCAGCGAGGTGCGGATGATCTTCTTCTGCAGGCCCGGCAGTTCGGCGTCGCCGATCTCCACGCCGAGGTCGCCGCGGGCGACCATCACCACGTCGCTGGCGTCGACGATCTCGACCAGGTTCTCGATCGCTTCGGCGCGCTCGATCTTCGACACCAGCCAGGCGTCGCTGCCGGCGGCGCGGGCGACGCGGCGCGCCTCCTGCATGTCCTCGGCGTTGCGGCAGAAGCTGACCGCGATGAAGTCGGCGCGCAACTGCGCGGCGACCGCGATCAGTTCGCGGTCGCGCTCGGTCAGCGCGCCCAGCGACAGGCCGCCACCGAGCTTGTTCAGGCCCTTGCGGTTCGACAGTTCGCTGTCGTTGAGCACGGTGGTGACGATGCGGTCGCCCTCGACCGCCGTCACCTGCAGCTGCACCACGCCGTCGTCGAGCAGCAGCACGTCGCCCGGCGCCACGTCGCCCGGCAGGCCGAGGTAGCTGACGCCGACCTGGGTCTCGTCGCCGGGCGGCGCGTCCTCGCGGGCGATCAGGGTGAAGCGGTCGCCGGTGCGCAGCTTCACCCGGTCGTTGGCGAACTTCTCGATGCGGATCTTGGGGCCGGGCAGATCGACGAGGATGCCGACCTCGGTGCCGACGCGCGCGGCCGCGGCGCGCACGGCCTCGGCGCGCGCGAGCTGGCCGGACGGATCGCCGTGGGAGAAGTTCAGCCGGACCACGTCCACGCCGGCGCGCAGGAGCGCGTCGAGCACCCCGGGGGCATCGGTGGCCGGGCCGAGGGTGGCGAGGATCTTGGTGCGGCGGCGCTGGTCGGTCATCGGGCGGAGGCGGGAAACGGGCGACCCGCAACGCTACCACGGCAACCGCGCCCGGGCCGCACCGGGCCGCGCTGCATACGTTCCCAGCCAAAGGGCCGGCCGGGACCGCGTCGGATCAGCCCGCGCGCCCGCGCCCGTCGTCGCCGCCTTCGAGCAGCAGCGCCGGCAGCGCATCGGGCGCATCCGCGATCGCGTGCGCCCCGGCGTCGCGCAGTTCGGCCTCGTCGCCGAAGCCCCACAGCACCCCGACCCCGCGCAGTCCGTGGTGGGCCGCGCCGGCGATGTCCAGGTGGCGGTCGCCGATCATCGTGCAGGTCGCGCGGGCGTCGTCGGCGCCGAGGCCGAACCGCGCCAGCGCTTCGGCGATCAGCTCCGGCTTGTGGCTGAGCCGGCCGTCGAGGGTCGCGCCGACCACGTCGTCGAAGCGATGGCCGAACGGCAGCGTGTCGACGATCCGCCGCGCATGCGGCTCGTTCTTGGCGGTCACCACGGCCAGCCGGCAGCCGGCCGCGTGCAGCGTCTCCACCGCTTCGCCGACGCCCGCGTACACGGTGTGCTCGGCCCAGCCCTCGGCGTCGTAGCGCTCGCGATACAGCATCACCGCGCGTTCGACGTCGACCGGGTCGTCGAACAGCCGGCCGTAGCTCACCCGCAGCGCCGGCCCGATCCAGCCGCGCAGCGCGGCGTCCGGCAGCCCCGGATGCCCCATGCGTTCGAGTGAGTAGCGCACGCAGCGGGTGATGCCGACGGCGGAGTCGATCAGGGTGCCGTCGAGGTCGAAGAACAGGGTCGTGTGCATGGCCGCGGCGCCGGTCGGATCATGCACGGCGCGGCGCGGCGCGGCGGGGATCGGCGGGGACACCCGCGTCAGCCCGCGCGCGCCTGCAGCGCCGCGACCGCCGGCAGGGTCTTGCCTTCGAGGAATTCGAGGAAGGCGCCGCCGCCGGTGGAGATGTAGGACACGTCGTCCGCGATCCCGTACTTGTCCACCGCCGCCAGGGTGTCGCCGCCGCCGGCGATCGAGAACGCCTTGCTGGCGGCGATCGCGCGGGCCAGGGTTTCGGTGCCCTTGCCGAAGGCGTCGAACTCGAACACGCCGACCGGGCCGTTCCACACCACGGTGCCGGCGGCCTGGATGAGTCCGGCGTAGCGCGCCGCGGTGTCCGGGCCGATGTCGAGGATCATGTCGTCGGCGCCGACCGCATCGACCGGCTTCACCGTCGCCGGCGCATCGGCGGCGAAGGCGGGGGCGACGACCACGTCGGTGGGCACCGGGATCTCGGCGCCGCGCGCTCTGGCGTCGGCCATGATCTTCTTCGCGGTGTCGATCAGGTCGGCCTCGACCAGCGATTTGCCGACGCCGTGGCCCATCGCGGCGATGAAGGTGTTGGCGATGCCGCCGCCGACGATGAGCTGGTCGACCTTCGACACCAGCGACGACAGCAGTTCGAGCTTGGTGCTGACCTTGCTGCCGGCGACGATGGCGAGCAGCGGCCGCGCCGGGTGCTCCAGCGCCTTCGCCAGCGCATCGAGTTCGGCCATCAGCAGCGGGCCGCCCGCGGCCTGCTTCGCGAACTTGATCACACCGTGGGTGGAGGCCTGGGCGCGGTGCGCGGTGCCGAACGCATCCATCACGAACACATCGCACAGCGCGGCGTACTGCTTCGAGAGCGCCTCGTCGTCCTTGCCCTCACCAACGTTCATGCGGCAGTTCTCGAGCAGCACGAGCTGGCCCGGGGCGACCTCGACGCCGTCGACCCAGTCCTTCACCAGCGGCACCTCGCGGCCGAGCAGTTCGGACAGGCGCACGGCGACCGGCGCCAGCGAATCGGCCTCGCTCCACACCCCTTCCTTCGGCCGGCCGAGGTGCGACATCACCATCACCGCCGCGCCCTTTTCCAGTGCGAATCTGAGCGTGGGCAGCGAGGCGAGGATGCGCTGGTCGGACGTGACCTTGCCGTCGGCGCCGTGCTCGAACGAGATCGGCACGTTCAGATCCTGGCGGATCAGCACGCGCTTGCCGGCGAGGTCGAGGTCGGTCATGCGAAGAATGGACATGCGGGGCTCCGGGGGGGATTCGGGGGCGGCGCCCTGCGGGGAGGTCGCCGGATCGAACGGCGATTTTCCCTGTTCCGGCGGGCCCGCGTCGAATCGCGCCACCGGCGGCGGCGGGGCGGGCTCCGGCGGCGGCGGCGCGGCCTCCGCCTCCTCGGCGCCGGCGCCGCGCTGGCGCAGCAGGGTCAGCGCGAAGCCGCCGACCACCGCCGCACCGACCACCAGGAAGCCCCACAGCATCCAGCGCCGCCAGTCGAGCGGCTTTTCCGGCTCGGCGTAGGCGCCGGCGCCGGCCGCTTCGGCGCGCGCGCCGAGCGCGGCCGACGGCGGCGTCCAGTCGGCGCCCAGGCGCTTGCGCAGCGGCGCGAGCGCGGCTTCGACCGGCAGCGATTCGCGCCGGGCGACGCGGCTGCCGGCCGCCAGCACGAACGGGCCGTTGCCCTGGGCCAGGAACACGAACCGGTCCGGCAGGTAACCGACCGCCAGCGACGGCGGCGGCGCCAGCGCCACCGGGCTGCGCAGCCGCCAGTCGCGCGCCGACATCGGCGCGGTCAGCACGTAGTCCTCGTTGTCCACCTGCAGGCCGCCCTGGCGCAGCCGGAACACCAGCGTGCGGCCCATCGGCACCCAGCCGGTGGCGTCGTCCGCGACCGCGCCCGGATGCGCATCGACGATCACGTCGGCGGTGGCGTTGTCGGCGCCCAGGCCGATGCCGATCCGCCCCACCGGCAGCGTCGCCGGCAGCCGGTAGCGATATACCTTGCCCTTGCCGAAGGCGTCGGCGGTTTCGCCCTCGAACGTCGCCGTCGCCCGGCGCCACTGCGGCGCCGCGGCGCCGGCGCGCAGCCGCCGCGCGTTGACCTGCAGCCCGGGCAGCGGATCGCCGTCGAGCTGGCGCAGGCGCAGGTAGCGCAGCGGCGTGGCCGGCAGCGCGATGTCGCGCCGCTGCAGCACGGCGCCGCCCTGGCGCAGCGAGACCACCGCCGCGGCGTCGACCAGCGGCTGCCAGTGTTCGAGATCGTCGCTGCCCTCCACCGCGAAGCGGGCGCGGGTGTCGCCGCGTTCGGGCCAGCGCAGTTCGAGCCGATCGACGGTCGCCGGACGGGTCGGGTCGCGGTTGAGGTCGGCGTCCAGCACGTAGTCGATGAAGTCCTGCGGCGCGGTCGCGGCGCCCACGTCGGCCTGCAGCAGGTGCAGGCGGCCGGTGTCGTCGCGCTCCAGCCGCAACGACACGTCGTCGGCGCCGTCGGCGCGGCGCGGCAGCGCGAACACCGGCAGCGCCACTTCGGCCACGCCCGGCGCCGCCTGCGGATCGATCGTCAGCCGCGCCACCGGCACCGACTGTCCGTCGGCGTTGAAGACCTCGAAATCGCCGAGCTGCGGATCGGTCAGCGCCGCATAGACCTCGGGCGTCAGCGCGAACTGCCAGGCGGCGCTCTGGCCGCCGGTCGCCAGCGGCCAGCGGTAGGCGTAGTCGCCGGGCTGGGCGGCGTGGCCCGCGCCGGCGGCGAACGCCAGCAGGCCGGCGGCGAGGAGGACGGACGGACGACGGACGGACGACGCGATCATGCGGGGGACTCCGTGGCGGCGCGGCGCGGCGGCGCGGGGGCGAAATAGCCGACCGCGGCGCACAGCAGGCCGTAGGCGATGAACGACACGATACCGAAGATGTCGCCGAGGTTGCTGCGGTCGACGATCAGCAGCTTGAGCAGCACCACGCCCATCAGCACCGCGCCCGCGCCCCACAGCAGGCGGTCGCCGCGGCGCGAGCCGAAGATCCAGCCGAGCACGCCGAGCACGCTCCAGACCACGGTCAGCGCGGTCTGCACCACGCCGTCGTCCAGCATCGACGGCGACCAGGCGACCTGGCCCCAGTGGTGCGCACCGCGCAGGGTGGCGAAGGTGATCCAGGCGAACGTCGCCAGCGCGAACAGCGGCACCCCGATCCGCCCGCCCTGGCGGCCCGCGCCCCAGACCGCGTGCGCGAGCAGCGCCAGCGCGGCGAGCTGGAACAGTTCCAGCGGGTTGAGCACGGTCACCCACGGCAGCGGCGCGCTCGCGCCCGGGAAGAACAGCGACAGCAGCCAGCCCAGCGACAGCACCGCCGCCGCCGAGACCAGCAGCACGCTGCGGTAGTCCTCGAACCCGCGTGCCAGCGGCGGCGCCAGCAGCGCCGGGCGCAGCCGCAGCGCGGCGGCGAACAGCAGCACCGGCAGGCCCAGCGCGACGATGCGCCAGCCGTCGCCCATGCCCGGCGCGTAGGTCGGGCCGACGTAGCTGTCGTGGTACACGAGATGGAACGCGCCCAGCGCGATCGCCGCGATCCACGACCACCACCAGCCGCCGTGCGCGAGCAGGCGCACCGGCATGCCGGTCGCGCGCAGGCAGATGAGCGCACGCCAGCCGGCGACGGCGTAGAACAGCCACGCCAGCGCGCCGCCGTGGGCGAACGGATGCGCGTGATCGGCCGACTGCAGCATCGCGAACGGCACGCCCAGCGCCAGCGCCAGCGCGGCGGTCGCGCCGAACACCGGGAAGGCGTCGAAGCGGCGGCGCACCTCGGCCGTCAGCCAGCCGGTGCCGACGAGGAACGCGAACATCGCGTCGATGCCGTAGCGGTCCGGGACGTGATCGACGATCTCCTGGCCACCGGCGAAGGTCCACCAGCCCAGGCCCCACAGCGCGAACAGCGCGACCACGCCGGTGTCGAGGGTGCGCCGGTAGATCCACGCCGTCGCGAAGCCGCCGATCGCGATCAGCAGCGCGCTCATGTACGCCGCATTGGCGATCGGGGTGGTCGAGGCCAGCGCCGCGGTCGGCGTGAAGCCGGCGCTGAGGCCGCCGATGCCGGCGACGTAGGCCACCGCGGCGCCGAGCTGCAGCAGCAGGCCGGTGAGCTGCGGCAGCCTGCGGTCCTGGCGCAGGCCGAGCCAGACGAGGACGGCGCCTTCGATCGCGAACACGCTGGCGGTCGCCCGCGCCGACAGCGCCAGCGGCACCGCGAGCGTGGCGAACCCGACCGCGATCACCGCCCAGGTCTCGATCAGCGCGGCGAAGCGCGGACGGCTGCGCAGGCCCGCGGCCAGCAGCGCGTAGGTCGCGGCCATCGCCAGCGCCGACAGCGCCAGCGGCATGCGCCCGTCGCCGAACGGCGCGCCGTGCAGCAGGCCGGCCTGCAGCGCGAACACCACCAGCGGCGTGCCGATCACCAGGGTGCCGTCGACCGCGCGGTACGCGTTGCCGTCGGCGGCGGAGCGGCGGTTGGCGTAGAACACCGGGATCAGCAGGTACAGCAGGAAGAACAGGATCAGGAAGGGCTCGGTGCTGGCGAACTTCTCCGGCCGGTAGTCGAGCACGCCCCACAGCGTGCCGATGGCGAAGGTGAAGACGAAGCCGATGAGGTTGAGCAGCCGCCACGGCCGGTTCCACGCGATCGCGAAGATGCCGAGGTTGAGCACCGCGTAGTAGGAGAACAGCGCGACGTGGTTGCCGCTGCCGGTGGAGAGCCAGATCGGCGCGAGGAAGCCGGCGAGGATGCCGAACACCGCCAGCGCCAGCGCTTCCTGCAGCACCGCGAGCACGCACAGCCCCGCGACCAGCGCGATGGTGATGCCGAAGGCCGCGCCCGCCGGGATCAGGTGGTAGAGCTTGAACGCGGCGAACGTCACCAGCATCAGCACGCCGATCGCGCCGCCCTGCAGCGACAGCGAGAACGCGCGCCGGGTCTCGCGCTGGCGCCAGGCGAACACCAGCCCGCCCAGCGCGGCCGCGGCGATGCCGGCCAGGCGCAGTTCGATCGGCACCCGCACCCAGCCCTGGTCGCTGGCGTACTTCAGCAGCGCGGCCACGCCGGCCAGCAGCACCAGCATGCCGATCTTCACCGGCACGTTGCCCTCGGTGAACCAGCCGCGGACCGCGTCGACCGCGCGGCCCAGCGCCTCGCCGACGACATCGCGCGGCGGCTCGGCCGACGGGGTCCATGCGGCCGGGGGCGGCGCAGCCTCGCGTGCGGGCGTCGGCGCGCGCGCCGCGGCGCGCTCCGGCAGCGGCGGTGGCGCGGCCGGAACGCGATGGGAGGCCGGCGGCATTTCGTCGGCGGTGTCGGCGGCGACGGTTTGCGCGGCCGGCGGCGCCTCGAACCGCGCCGGCGCGGCGGCGGGCGGCGCGACCGGCGTCGATGCAGGGGGCGTCGCGGCCGCGGCGGCGGCCTCGGGGCGGATCGTCGGTGCGGGACGCGCCTGGGCCGGCGGCTGCTCGACCATCGCCACCCGGGCGTGCAGGCCCGCGACGTCGCGCTCGAGATCCTCGATCCGCGCCCGCGCGTTGCCCAGCTTGACCAGGACCACGATCAGCAGGAGGGGAATCGCCAGTACCACCAGTCCCAGCAGGATCAGAATTCCGGCCAAGTCGTGCATCCTCCGTCGTCCTCGTGCGCCATTGCCCCGGGATTCGCCGCGCAGACCGACCGCATCGGTCCGGGCGAACCTGCCGGGCGAACATGCGGGCAGCCTTCCCCATCGTTCAGGGAATTGCAACCTGAACGCCCACCCGTAGCGGCGCGAACCGCCCCGGGTATCGCCAGCCGCTACCCGTCCCCGCCGCCCCCGCGCGCGTCCGGCGCACCCGCGTCACTTGATCGCGACCGTGGTTTTGACGGAGGCTAGGCCCATGAGTGCTTCCCGCCGTCGCGTCTCGCAGCCGCCGATCAACCTGCAGATGTCGGACATCGCCCGCCTCGCCGGGGTCTCCGAATCCACTGTGTCCCGGGCGCTGAAGGACAGTCCGATGATCGCGGCCAGCACCCGCGAGCGCATCCGGCGGCTGGCCGAGGAGGCCGGTTACACGGTCAATCCGGTCGCCAGCAGCCTGCGCTCGCGCCAGACCGGCGTGATCACGGTGGGCGTGCCGCTGGTGCACGAGCGCGAGCCGCACCTGGTCGACCCGTTCATGATGACCATGCTGGCGCACCTGGCCGACACCCTCGCCGACCGCGGCTACAACATGCTGCTGTCGAAGATCGCCGTGCACCAGGACGACTGGCTGCGGCGCCTGCAGCAGCCGGGGCGCAGCGACGGCGTGATCCTCATCGGCCAGAGCCTCGAACACGCCGCGATCAACGACGCGGCGCGGGCCGGGATCCCGCTCGTCGCCTGGGGCGCGAAGCTGCCGGCGCAGAAATATCCGGTGGTCGGCACCGACAACAGGCTCGGCGGCCGGCTGGCCACCGAGCGCCTGCTGTCGCAGGGATGCCGGCGCATCGTCTTCCTCGGCGACGAGCGCCTGCCCGAGATCGCCCATCGCCACGACGGTTACCGGCAGGCGCTCCGCGCCGCGGGGATCAAGCCCTCGCCCGAACTGCTGGTGCGCTCCGGCTTCGCCGGCCCGGTCGCCGAAGCGCACGTCCGCGACCTGCTCGCGGCCGGCGTCGCCTTCGACGCCGTCTTCGCCGCCTCCGACGTCATCGCCATCGGCGCGATGCGCGCGCTGTCCGCCGCCGGCCGCCAGGTGCCGGAGGACGTGGCGGTGGTCGGCTTCGACGACATCCTGCTGGCCGAACACGCGCATCCGCCGCTCACCACCGTGCGCCAGGAACTGGCCCAGGGCGCAGTCGCGCTGGTCGACACGGTGATCGCCGCGATCCGCGGCGACGCCTCCGACTCCACGCTGCTGCCGCCGACCCTGATCGTCCGCGCGTCGGCGTGACCCCGGCCGGGGCCGTACCCGCGGCCGGCGGCAACGCCCCGTCTCGGTAGAGCGGCCTTCAGGCCGCTTGCCCGTTTCCGGAGACGGGGCAGCGGCCTGAAGGCCGCTCTACCGCCCGCGCCACCGGCGGCACCGACACCGGAACCGCGTCAGCGGAACGTCCACACGATCGCCGCGGTCAGCGCCAGCAGCAGCACCGACTGCACGCGATAGTTGCGCCACCACGGCTCGGCGGCCAGCGCGCGGGTCTCGTCGCGGTAGAACGCGGGCGTCCACAGCATCGCCGCCACCTGCGCCGCGGGCGGCGGCGCGGTGGCGGCGCTGACCGCGACCAGCACCACCGCGCTCAGCACGAACAGGATCGGCGCCACCAGCAGGAAATGCAGGCCCAGCGGCTGCGGCGACAGCACGTTCGCCCAGAACAGCGCCGCGCCGCCGATCAAACCGGCGAGGATCGCGGCGGCGGCGCCCTTCGCGTTCGCGCCGCGCCAGAACAGGCCGACCAGGAACAGCGCGCACACCGGCGGCACGGCGTACGCCAGCACCGCCTGCAGGTACTGCCACAGCGACGAGAAGCGCTCGATCTGCGGCGCCCACGCCACCGCCAGCACCATGAACACGACCGTGGTGATGCGGCCCGCGCGCACCAGCGTCGCGCCGTCCGCGTCCGGCAGCCGCGGGCGTACGAAATCCATCGTCACCAGCGTGGCCGCGGAGTTGAAGGTGCTGGCGATCGACGACATGATCGCGGCGAAGAAGCCGGCGATCACCACGCCCACCAGCCCCACCGGCAGCAGGTCGAAGATCAGCGTCGGATACACCAGGTCCGGGCGTTCGAGGTGCGGGTACAGCAGGATCGCCGCCGTGCCCGGCAGCACCATCACGTACAGCACCGGCAGCTTCAGCAGGCCGGCGAACAGCGCGCCCCAGCGGCCGTGGTTCTCGTCCTTCGCCGACAGCACGCGCTGGACCATGAACTGGTTGGTGCACCAGAAGTAGAAGCCCAGCAGCGGCACGCCCAGCACCAGACCCAGCCACGGCACGCCCGGGTCGTCGAGCGGGCGGATCAGCGACAGCCGCGACGGCTCCACCGCGCGCATCACGGCGTCCCAGCCACCGGCCTTGTCGAAGGCGAACACCGCGATGAACACCGACGCGCCGAGCAGGATCACCGCCTGCACGGTCTCGGTGTAGATCACCGCGCGCAGGCCGCCGGCGACGGTGTACACGCCCGCCGACAGCGCCAGCACCGCGACGATCTCCCACAGCGGCCACTGCGGCAGGATCAGCTTGAGCATGATCGCGCCGCCGTACAGCGTGCCCGCGGTGTCGACCACGATGTTGAGGAAGATCGTCAGCGCCGAGAAGTAGACGCGCGCGCGGCGGTCGTAGCGGCGCTCGAGGTACTCCGGCAGCGTGTACACCTGCGAACGCAGCAGGAACGGCAGGAAGAACACGCAGAAGAACGCGAGCACCACCGTGGCCATCCACTCGTAGTTGTAGACCGAGATGCCGGTGCCGTAGGCTGCGCCCGCGAGGCCGATCAGCGTCGTCGACGAAATGTTCGACGCCAGCAGCGCCAGGCCGATCACCGGCCACGTGCTGGAACGCGAGGCGAGGAAGTAGTCGTCCGCCGAGGCGCGACGCTTCGAGACGAACAGGCCCAGGCCGACGATCCCCAGCGCGTACAGCGCGAGAACGACGAGATCGAGGGTCTCCAGACGGACGTGCAGATCGGCCATGGCGGGCTCCGGGAAGGAAGCGGACGGACAAATGCGACTGCCGGGGCACAGGGTCGCCGGCGAGGCGATACTGCGTCAACGCAATCGATTGTGCATGCTGCGTCGCAGCAGGATTCGCCCGTATATCGCCGTGGAATCGGGGCGGTTTCGGCCTCCATCGCTTTCCTCTATTGACGGTTTTTCCACGTATTTTCATGCGGTTATCGAAAAATCGTCCGCGCGCGCCTTCGCGCGCCCCCGCGCAGGCGACCGCCGCCGGTCGAAAGTGCTTGCAATCGATTGCGTGACTCGCTATCACATTCCCGCCCGGCAGCCGCCGCTGCCCATCTGACACCCGGAGGTTCCGCCGCCATGCGCCGCCCGTCGAAGTCGTCCATGCAATGCCGTACCACCATCCGCCCGCTGTCGTTCGCCGTGGCCTGCGCCATCGGCCTGTCGTGCGCGCCCGGCTTCGCCGCGGCGCAGTCGCCCGAAGCGGCCGCGGCGGACAAGCCCGCGAGCGGCAACGACCTCGACGCCATCGTGGTCACCGCCACCGCCGGCGGGAAATCGAAGCTGCGCAGCAGCGTCTCCACCAGCGACGTCACGCCGGACGCCGTGGAGCGCGCCGCGCCCCGCTCCACCGCCGAGATCTTCCGCAACATCCCCGGCGTGCGCTCGGAGTCCACCGGCGGCGAAGGCAACGCCAACATCGCCGTGCGCGGCCTGCCGGTGGCCGCCGGCGGCGCGAAGTTCCTGCAGTTGCAGGAAGACGGCATGCCGGTGATGGAGTTCGGCGACATCGCCTTCGGCAACGCCGACATCTTCCTGCGCTACGACGGTTCGGTCGACCGCATCCAGGCGGTGCGCGGCGGCTCGGCCTCGACGTTCGCCAGCAACTCGCCCGGCGGCGTGATCAACTTCATCAGCAACACCGGCGAGGCGCAGGGCGGCTCGGTCGGCCTGACCACCGGCCTGGACTACGCCAGCAACCGCGTCGACTTCCACTACGGACAGCCCTTCGGCAACGGCTGGCGCTTCCACGTCGGCGGCTTCTGGCGCGCCGGCGACGGCGTGCGCGACGCCGGCTACACCGCCGAGAAGGGCGGCCAGGTGAAGGCCAACCTCACCCGCGAGTTCGACAGCGGCTACATCCGCTTCCACCTCAAGCGCCTGGACGACCGCGCGATCGGCTACCTGCCGGTGCCCACGCGCGCGACCGGCAGCAACGGCAGCCCGCACCTGGGCGCCATCGACGGCTTCGACCCGGCGCGCGACACCCTGCAGAGCCGCTATTTCCGCACCGACATCGGCCTCGACGGCGACAACCACCGCCGCCGCACCGACATCGCCGACGGCATGCATCCGGACAGCACCGCGTTCGGCGTGGAAGCTCAGTACCGCTTCGGCGACGGCTGGCGCATCGACGAGAAATTCCGCTACGCCGACAACAGCGGCCGCTTCGTCGGCCAGTTCCCGGCGGAAGTCGGCGCAGCGTCGGGCCTCGCCGCCAGCGTCGGCGGCGCCGGCTCGACGCTGCGCTACGCCAGCGGCCCGAACGCCGGCCAGGCCTACACCGGCGCCACCGTGCGCACGCACCTGTTCAACACCGAGATCAACGACTTCGGCAACGTCGTCAACGACCTCAAGCTGACCCGCAGCCTCGACGCCGGCGACGGCAAGCTCGACCTCAGCGGCGGCTACTACCGCTCGCGCCAGAAGATCGACATGGACTGGGTGTGGAATTCGTACCTGCAAACGCTCGAAGGCAACGGCCGCTCGGCGCTGCTCGACGTGTACGACGCGTCCAACGCCAATCTCTCCGACCACGGCCTCTACGCCTACGGCGTGCCGGCCTGGGGCAACTGCTGCACGCGCCGCTACGCCGCCACCTACACCATCGGCGCGCCGTACCTGTCGCTGTCGTACGCGCTGGGCAGGCTCGACGTCGACGCCAGCGTGCGCCGCGACACCGGCAAGGCGCGCGGCCACTACGCCGGCAGCGTGCAGGTCGCGAACGTCGACGTGAACGGCGACGGCGTGATCTCCGCGCCCGAGCGCAACGTGTCCGAAGTGAACAACGCCGCCGCCTCGCCGGTCGACTACGACTGGGGCTACACCTCGTACTCCATCGGCGCGAACTACCTGCTCCAGGACGACCTCGCCGGCTTCGCGCGGATCAGCCGCGGCGGCCGCGCCAACGCCGACCGGCTGCTGTTCGGCGTGGTCCGCCCCGACGGCTCGGTGCGCGCGCAGGACGCCGTCGACATGGTCGACCAGGTCGAGGCCGGCCTCAAGTGGCGCCGCGGCGGCTTCAGCCTGTTCGGCACCGCGTTCTACGCCAAGACCGAGGAACAGAACTACGAATTGAACAACCAGCGTTTCGTCGACCGCGTCTACAAGGCGAAGGGCATCGAACTGGAAGCCTCGCTGCGCATCAACGAGTTCTTCCTCAACGGCGGGCTGACCTGGACCGACGCGGAGATCAGCAAGGACGAGATCACGCCGGCGAACGAGGGCCACACGCCGCGTCGCCAGGCCGATCTGATCTACCAGCTCACCGGCGGCTACCAGGCCGCGAACTGGACGCTCGGCGCGAACCTGATCGGCACCACCGACGCCTACACCCAGGACAACAACCAGTTGAAGATGCCCGGCTACACCCAGGTCAACCTGTTCGCCGACTACCGCTTCGCCGGGAACTGGGTCGTCGGCCTCAACGTCAACAACGTGTTCGACACCTTCGGCATCACCGAGGCCGAGGAAGGCGCGATCGTCGGCGGCACGGAGAACATCATCCGCGCCCGTTCGATTCCCGGCCGCACGATCTCGGCCAGCATCCGCTACGAGTTCTGAGCCCGCTGCGACGGGCGCGCGCCGGATCCTCCCTCTCCAGGCCGGCGCGCGTCCGCTGCTTTTCCTCCTCCGAACAGGCCGATGAACGCCTTGCGCATGCCCGACGCCCTTCTCCGTCGACATTTCGCCGACGCCCTGCCCGCCGCTCGTCGCGACCACGCGCGCGCACGCTGGGACGCGCACGCGCCGCGGCTGTTCGCCGCGCTGGGACGCATCTACGCCGATGCGCCCGGGTCCGACCACGCGCTGTCCGCGCTCGTGGCGGGCATGGCCGCCTGCGCCGGCGCGCGCGCCGACGCGCTGCACGCGCTCGACATCGCGCGCGAACGCGACCCACGCTGGTTCCTCGCCGCGGACATGCTCGGCTACAGCACCTATGTCGACCGCTTCGGCGGCACGCTGCGCGGCGTCGCCGAACGCGTGCCCTACCTGCAGCGCCTCGGCGTGCGCTACCTGCACCTGCTGCCGTTCCTGCGCCCGCGCGAGGGCGACAGCGACGGCGGCTTCGCGGTGCGCGACTACGACAGCGTCGACCCCGCGCTGGGCGACGACGCCGACCTCGACGCGCTCACCGCGCGGCTGCGCGGCGCCGGCATCAGCCTCTGCGCCGACCTCGTGCTCAACCACACCGCGGACGACCATCGCTGGGCGCTCGCCGCGCGCGCCGGCGATGCCAGGTATCGCGACTACTACCACGTGTTCCCCGACCGCACGCTGCCCGATGCGCACGAACGCACGCTCGGCCAGGTGTTCCCGCTGACCGCGCCGGGCAACTTCACCGAGGTGCCGGGACTCGGCCATGTCTGGACCACGTTCTATCCGTACCAGTGGGACCTGAACTGGGCGAACCCGGACGTCTTCGTCGAGATGGCGCTGACGCTGCTGCGGCTGGCGAACCGCGGCGTCGAAGCGTTCCGGCTCGATTCCACCGCGTACCTGTGGAAGCGCCTCGGCACCGACAGCATGAACCAGCCCGAGGCGCACGCACTGATCCAGGCGCTGCGCGCGGTGGTCGACATCGTCGCGCCGGGCGTGCTGCTGAAGGCCGAGGCGATCGTGCCCGCGCCGGCGCTCGTGCCCTACTTCGGCAGCGACGACGGCGCCGGCCACGAATGCCACCTCGCGTATCACAGCACGCTCATGGCGTCGCTGTGGGCGGCGCTGGCCGAACGTCGCGCCGATCCGCTGCGCGCCGCGTTCGCGCGCACGCCGGCGCTCCCCGACGGCTGCGGCTGGCTCACCTACCTGCGCTGCCACGACGACATCGGCTGGAATGTATTGCGCGAGGAAGCCGCCGGCGGCGCCACGCACGCCGGCTTCGACCTCGCCCGCATCGCGCGCTTCTACGCCGGCGTCGAACCCGGCAGCGACGCCCGCGGCCGCGGCTTCCAGAACGCCGGCGACGACGTCGTGCACGGCACCAACGGCACGACCGCGGCGCTGTGCGGCCTCGATGCCGCGCGCGAACGCGACGACGCGGCCGCGCTGGCCGCCGCCGAGGCGCGCTTCCTGCTGCTGCATGGCCTGATGCTGGCCGCGCCCGGCCTGCCGACGCTGTACATGGGCGACGAGATCGCGCTCGGCAACGACGAGCGCTACGCCGACGATCCGCTGCGCGCGGGCGAAGGCCGCTGGCTGCACCGCCCGGCGATGGACTGGGCGACGGCGGAGGCGGTCGAACACGCCGGCAACGAAGCCATCGCGGCAGGCGACAGCGCCGGCCGCATCGGCGCGGCGCTGCGGCGGATGCTGGGCGTGCGCGCCGCCGAACCCGCGTTCCGCGGCGATGCGCCGATGCGCGTCCTCGGCTTCGACGATCCCGCCGTGCTCGGTCTGCTGCGGGGCGACGACGTGCTGGTGCTCGCGAACCTCTCGCCGCACGAAGTCGCGGTCGCGCCGCAGGGCGAGGATGCGCTGCCGCGCGCCGGCTGGCGCGACCTGCTCGCCGACGACGACGCGACGCACGCGTTCCCCGCCACGCTCGCACCGCATGCGCTACGCTGGCTGCGACGCATCGACACGAGCGCCGCCCGCGCATGACGCCGTCCGCACCCGTGACCCCCGGCCCCCCCGGTCCCCCCGGTCCCCCCGCTCCCGCCGCTCCCGTCTACGCCGCGATCGAGGCCGGCGGCACCAAGTTCGTCTGCGCGGTCGCGACCGCCGACGGCACCCTGCTCGAACGCGTGCGCTTCCCGACCCGCGACCCCGCCGGCACGCTCGCCGAAGCACGCGCGTTCTTCGACGCCGCGTCGCAGCGCTTCGGCGCGCCGCGCGCGCTGGGCATCGCCAGCTTCGGCCCGCTCGAACTCGATCCGCGCGCCGCCGCCTACGGCCGCCTGCTGCGCACGCCCAAGCCCGGCTGGCACGACGCCGACCTGCGCGCACCGTTCGCATCGCTCGGCGTTCCGATCGCGCTCGACACCGACGTCAACGCCGCCGCGCTCGCCGAAGCGCACTGGGGCGCCGGTCGCGACGCCGACGACGCGCCGCTCGACAGCCTGTGCTACGTCACCGTCGGCACCGGCATCGGCGTCGGCGCCGTCATCGCAGGCGAACCGCTGCACGGCCTGCTGCATCCGGAAGTCGGCCACATCCACCCGCGCCGCCACCCCGGCGACGCCGGATTCGCCGGCGTCTGCCCGCACCACGGCGACTGCCTCGAAGGCCTCGCCAACGGCCCCGCCCTGGTCGCCCGCCTCGGCCACGACCTCGGCGACGCCCCCGACGCGCACCCGCTGTGGGCCATCGAAGCCGACTACCTCGGCCAGCTCTGCGCCCAGCTCGCCCTCACCCTCTCCCCCCGCCGCATCGTCCTCGGCGGCGGCGTCATGCAGCACCACCGCCTGTTCGCCCCGATCCGCACCCGCACCCGTCACTGGCTCGGCGGCTACCTCGCCCGCGAGCAGGTCGAAGGCGGGATCGACGGCTACATCGTGCCGCCGGGGCTGGGAGACCGCAGCGGGATCCTTGGTGCTTTGCTGCTGGCGATGCGTGCAGCCGAGGACCATCGGCCGGCGGCGTGACGCCTGCGCCGGGAAACGCCATGCGCGCCATACGCCACCGGATCGAAAAGCCCCCTGCACACGCGGCACGGCCCGAAGGCGTCGCCCGCTCCCGGGTTTGCTGCATTGCGCTGAATTCCGCGCGAACCATGTGCTAGATTCCGTTCGCGATCGTTGGGGCGAACAGGGGACGAACCGGACCGGTTCAGCGCGATCGCGCCACCACCATCACCCGTTCATCGAGGAGCTTACGGAATGCGCAAGACATTCTCCGAGGTACGTGTCCTCCTGTCGCCGCTCGCCGCGGCCATCGTGCTGATCGCGACCACCGCATCGGCATCCCCTCCAAACGACAACATCGCGCCCGCGCTCCGACAGGCGATGAAGCGCGACCTCGGCCTCTCGGATGCCCAACTGGGGCAGTACCTCCAGACCGAGCGCATCGCCCAGCAGCAGGCCAAGCTGCTCGAACGGCAGCAGGGCAGCCAGTTCGCGGGCAGTTGGATCGAACGCAAGCGCAACGGCGAGTTCCAGCTCGTCGTCGCGACCACGCGCTCCGGCGCCCAGAAGGCGGCGAACGGCATCGCCATCCGCAACGCACGCCACACGCTGGCCCAACTCGAAGACGCCAAGGGCCAGCTCGACATGATGCTCAAGCAGGGCGCGAGGGTGCCCCGCGGCGTGTATAGCTGGAGCGTCGACGTGACCACCAACAGCGTCGTGGTCGGCGTCGGCGCGGGCGGCCAGCTCGCCGCCATCGACTTCGTCGCACGCAGCGGCGCGGATGCGCGGACCCTGCGTTTCGTGACCATGGACGAGCAGCCGACGCTGCGCAGCACCTTGCAGGGCGGCCTCGGCTACCTGCGCAATCCGGGCGACGGCTATCTCTACGCCTGCTCGATCGGCTTCAACGTCACCAAGAACGGCACCCCGGGCTACGCCAGCGCCGGCCACTGCGGCGACGTGGGCGAATCGACGTACCTGGAAGGCGCCTCCGGCACGGGCCCGCAGTGGACGCTGGGTCCGCAGATCGGCACGTTCCAGGGCTCGACCTTCCCGAATCCCGGCAGCACCGGCACCGACATGGCGTGGATCCAGATCTCCGGGGGCCACACGCAGAGCCCGACCGTCTACGGCTGGGGCAGCGGCAACGTGACCGTGAAGGGCAGCGTCGAGGCCGCGGTCGGCGCCGCGCTCTGCCGCTCCGGTCGCACCTCGGGCTGGCGCTGCGGCGCGATCAAGGCCAAGAACGTGACCGTCAACTACCAGAGCGGCGAGACGATCGTGAACCTCACGCAGACCACCGCCTGCTCGGAAGGCGGCGACTCCGGCGGCTCGTTCATCACCGCCGCCGGCCAGGGCCAGGGCGTGCTCTCCGGCGGCAGCGGCAACTGCAAGGGCCGCGCCGGCAAGACCGGCGGCGGCAACAGCTACTATCAGCCGCTGGTCCCGCTCCTCTCGTTCTACGGCCTGACCCTCACCACCGGCTGATCGACGCCGGCGCGAGGAACGAAAAACGCCCCGGGAACGGGGCGTTTTTCTTGCGGGCGCGCATCGGCGCCGATCTCCACGCCGGACACGATGCGCGAGCGCCCGCAGGCGTTTCGGAGAGACGGCTCCCGGCGGGTGTTCCGACGTCCGCCTGCATCACGGCGACTGCCTCGAAACAAGCTCGGCCGCCACCTCGCCCGTGAGGAGGTCGAAGATGGGATCGACGGCGACATCGTGTCGCTGGGCTGCGGGAACGGCACGGGAGACGGAGTGCTCGATCGCTGACGACGGGGCTATCGAGGACGATCTGCCGGCGGGGTGATGCCGGCGCAGAGATTCATGCCTGATTGGCACTGGATTCGAAACCGCCAGGCACCAGATACCCTCACCGTCAGATGACGCCCCTCAATGCCCTGTCGTCCCGGCGAAGGCCGGGATCCAGATTTGATGTGGAAGTGATGACGGCATTCGGCCAGAAGCGGACATGGAAAAAAACCTGAGCCTATTTCGTCTCCTACATTTTTAACGAGGGTCCTTCCCCCTCAATCCATTGGCGAACTTTTTCGGCCGCCGCCACAAAGTTCGGATATCTTTCTGTTAGCGTGGCCTGGTCCAACGGCTCCACATGCTCGGCTTGCCAAGAGGGCTTCGCTTTGCTGGTAGTCAACCCGAAGCAAGTTTCCAGATCGCCAGTCCAAAGGACCTGAGTGTCTTGGGAGCGCATAATCTTTTCAAGCTTTTCCCGTGCCGCCTTGGTGTTGGGCTTAAGGGTGCCGTCGGGCAACTTGTCTTCGTCAGATACCCCGCACCACGGGATATTGAGCTGCATCGCCATATTTGCGAACACGGGGAGATGATTGACATCGCCAGCTTGAATGATAGACACGCTCAGGCCGTCCAAGTCGAGATTTGCCCGTCGAGTCAGGTATGAACGCAAGGCAAAGGCGTCGTCCTTTCCTTCGCACAGCACCACGCGCTGGGCAAAGATCATCTCGTGACCACCGCGCTCGTCCAGACGTTCCTGGAACTTGGCGGCTTTTTCGAGGCCATCGACGGCAAGGGTGGCCACGCTTGCCTCATCGCCTGAGCGCGAGAGCTTGGCGATCGTCTGGTAGCCATTGAAGGAAATAAAGTCGGGCGAATGGGTGGTGAGCACTACTAGCCAACCGTCTTGGGCCAAACGGTCAAGGACTGAGCGCAGCTTTCGGCTCAGGTGGGGGTGAAGGTAAGACTCTGGCTCCTCGAAAAGGAGCGCGACTTTCTGACGAGACACTTCCTCCGGATATTGCGAAAGCACTTCGAGGCACGCGATGCGCACGAGGCTTTGCCAGCCGTGGCCCATTCGATCCAGTGGTGTGATGGCACCACCACTGTCAGCTGCAAAGCCAAAAAGCAACTGCTGCGCCATCCACTCTTCCAGAGTTTTTAGATCAGGCCGTAACTCCATGGACGCCTGCCGGCCGAGATACTGCGACAGAGTTTCTTGGAGTTTGGGCTTGAGATCATCTTTCCAGAACGGGAATTCAGCCACAGCACTTCGGAAGAATGCGTGCGCTTTTTCTATAGCGGCGGGCATCGCGTGCGACTTGCCGACGTACGAGAATTCCCATTTCGCGTCCATAAACTTCCTCACAAGGAAGTTAGACAGCCGCTGCAAAGGACCTGTCTTCCACTGAAACAGTGAGACGTGAAGGTTGCTGGGGCGCAGCAGCCAGACCTCTGGGCGCGCATCACCTATCTCGTACTAGCGCGCATATCGCTTGGGTGAACCAAACGAATGGCCCTCCCAAGCGGCCTTGTCGGCTTTCGACATGGACAAGCTGGTCAACAGCGACAGAGGCTTATCGTCGTTGCCCATCAAGGCCGAGGTATGCGCATGGTTTCCGGACTTGTCGGTCTTACCGACGACGATGGCGCCGTGAACCGGCTCCGGGCTGCCAACTGCACCACGCACAGCGGGCAGGGCCTGATCACAGGCTGCCGCGAATCGCAATCGAATAGTGAACGTCTTCTCGCGCTCCCCGTCACGCTTGCAGTAGTAGTCGTGTTCGTCCGGCACGAAGTTATATGTTGACGGCCCCTCCATAGCCATGGCGATGGCATCGAGAATGGTAGATTTGCCCGCGTTGTTAGGGCCAACAATAGCTAGGGGTCCGTTTTCAGGTAGATCGATGGCTAGATCTTTCAATCCTCGGAAGCTCTCGATCTCAATCCGTGAAAAACGAAAGTTGACGTCCATCTCGCCCCCTGCGTAAGAACTCTTCCCAGTCTACGTCCGATTCGGTTTGCAAGCACGCAGCTACCTCGCGACTGCTCCACAGGCATAACGTCTGCACAACCTGGGGCCGTCCACGCTTGCCCTCCTTCCACCCTGGAAGCGGAGGATCAAATGAAACGAAACACTGCGCCCCTAGAATCTCACTAGGCTTGGAACTGCGGCAAGCTCGTCGGCCAGAAGGCTCCACTCAAACTCAAGGAGGTCTGGGCGATTCGGGTACGGCTCCAACTGGCAGGCGATATCCGCCAGTTGGCTCTCTTCGACCTTGCCATCGACAGCAAGCTACGAGCCTGTGACCTCGTTGGCCTCCGTGTTCGAGACATCGCCCATGGGAGACAAATCGCACCACGAGCCCGCGTTGTCCAACGTAAGACCATGCGCCCCGTCCAGTTCGAGATCACCCCGCAAACGCGTGAAGCACTCACGGCTTGGATCGACAGCCGTCACCTCCTGCCGGACGATTTCCTGTTCCCTAGTAGGCGACACGACTTGCCGCACCTCTCTACGCGTCAGTACGCTCGCATCGTGAAGGGTTGGGCCCACTCCATCGGCCTAGATGAGTTGAACTATGGGACTCATTCCATGCGCCGAACTAAGGCTTCACTCATCTACCAGCGCACCAAGAACCTTAGAGCAGTGCAGTTGCTTCTGGGACACACCAAGATCGAAAGTACAGTGCGTTACCTCGGAGTCGAGGTAGATGACGCATTGGTCATGGCCGAACAGACTGAGGTCTGATTCGCGCGCCCAGGAAGCGGTCGCTCTGGTGGCCGCTTCCGGTTCAGTGCGCCATAACTCCGAGCCCGTCCTATGGAGAGGATCATGCAGCCAAAAGGATCGTCCATGTATATTGGTCGAGCTCTATGGCCTGCTTGGAATACGATGATGACTGATCCAGAATACGACGAGATGGTGGCCCGTTATTTCGCGCAGATGGAAGAAATTTCCCGCGAGCGGCTAGCAGAAGCAGCCGACCTGATTGCGAAGTTCACCACGCTAGCCGCGTCCAAGGGCGTGATCCTAGGCGCCGAGTCGTTTGAGTTTATTCAGACCATCGGTGTTGTCGCTAACGCGCCAGGAATCGCAAAAAGACTGCTAGGGCCAATAAAGTCCGAGCGCGATGGGCTGCTCTCGTTTAACGAGATTGCGAGCCGATTACCACCCAGCCCACACTACGAAGGATGCTTTGCAGGGCCCGACTTTATTTTGATGGCCCACCCTTGCTACCGGCGCGGGATGCACCCGATCAACAACTGGGCTCCAAGATTCATAGACCTATTCTGGCGATTCGACAACGCGGGCATCGAGAAGTACATCGCCCTTGACGAAGATCGAGTTCGGATTGACGTCGACGGGCTTGGCTATTTCGAGGGCGACACTTGGTATGGCGCGCCTTTCGACGAAGACATACGAAACATCAAACCCGGAATCGTCAAGTTACGCCCGCCCCTTGACCTCGAATTTCGGCATGTCTCTTTCTTCTTCGCAGACGCGTATTGTCTAGATATCAAGTGGAGCGAGTCGGATGGCATCAAGTCATTCCAGGCTCTAGAAATGAAGACCGAAGACATCAAGATTAAGGTCGGGGGCGTGTACTACTTCCCCGCCCGCTATCTGCACGCGGAGTTCGACCTCGCGGCCAACTGCTTCAGGCACTTCGACGGCTCTATTCAGCTGTTTACAGAGGAAGAATATCTTCAGAGACGGGATTCCGACTTCAATATGACGATGAAAAACCCTACGCACGTCAAGGCTAGGTCTAGCAAGGTCTTCAAGATCAATGGCCCGCTGAAAACGGAAGACTGGGTTGAATTCTGCTGTCACTTCTATACGGCCAATCCGCTTACCTTCGAGTACTTCAGCGGTCAATATCCGAAACACGTCACCGAGGCGCTGGAAAGGATTAGAGATCACGCATCGAAACTCGCTAGCGGGACCTAGCCTGACGGCCGCACAACGTCCGCTTCGGGGCGATCCCGCGCAAGGTGCGCGATGCGATGATGGCGTTCGGTGGGTCACCGCAAAGTGCTCGGTACGGGCCGCAGACGAGTAGCAGCGCGTCCACGAGTAGCTTGGCGATGCCAGGCTCGGGCCCGGATGCGAGACGCCATTCTACGGGATGCGAATTTCTGGGCCTCGCGGTCCCGTGTCTTTGGGCCCAGTGTCACGGGGACCAGTGTCCTTTGGCCCTGTGTCTCTTGATCCGGTGTCTCGGGGGCCGGTATCTCTAACTCCCGTATCTCTATCCCGAATACCTGAGTTTTCCCTCGGTCCTTCACTACTCCGTTCCCTCGCCCTAGATTTCGCAGCAGCTTCTTTTGCCTTCCTCGCGTTCTCTGCGGCTTTGGCTTGCTGTGCGGCCTTCGCTTGCCTTTCAGCTTCTGCTGCCGCTTCTTGCCTTTTTTCCTCCTCTGCTGCTGCGGCCTTCTGATACTCACCAAAAGCGGTTTGAAAGGATGACAACGTCTCGCGATCCTTATTCAGCTCGCGTATTTCGTTCCTGATGGCTGACAACTCATTCTTGGTTGTCGTGGCGTAATCGATGAGGTTGTCAGCCATCTTCATGATGTTGCTTATCTCGTCAATGGCTTCATCTGCACCCATTCCTGCCTTCAGCTTCGAGAATGGGCTTGTCGAAACTGCGTTACCAACGTTAGTTGCAACGGCCTTCTCTGCTTTCAGTCCCGCAACACCTATGTCTGAGACGCGCTTGTCAGCGAAGGCTGCCTCAATCTCCGCTGCGCGCTTTTGTGCCGTCTCTAGGCGTGCGTCAATGTTCTTGATCCTTTCCTCTGCCTGCGAGTTGAGTGCATCCGCTGAAGGAAGTTCCGATGACGCCGGGTTCGTGCTTTGGGATTGGGCGAACGCTGCGGCACATTGCAGGAGGAGCACTAATGCAACATAAAGGCGCATGACCGATTCCTCCGATATTTTCCTCTCCAACGTAAGGAAACATCTGTTGCGGCCAAGCGCGGAAAGCTGAAGTGGCTCGACCAGGGGAAGAACGTGGTCAGGTTCATTTTCCGATGTCCGCTTCGGGTCGAAACCAGCCATCCCCCAATTGAACACGTTTCAAATCTTTGCCTCCCCTGTCATTTCTGACAGGAATACCCCTTCAACCACACACATATAACGGCTTGAGGCATTTGGCCCCACCTTCCACGCGCGCGCAAAGCCAAAAGCGGGATCCCGGCCTTCGCCGGGACGACGGGGTGGGGGCGTCGCGGAAGCGGGGAAAGCGGTTCCTCGCCTTCGGCGCGGAAGGACCCGCGGGCTGACGACAGATGGCGGGATGCGCGTCCCGACTCGGGGCAACCGCAGGACGACGAGCTGGCGGAGCGGCGCATCAGAGAAAACGTCCCGCAGTCGCTTCCGGAAGCACGAAAGCGCCCGAAGGCGCTTCCGTGGTGCGGCAGTCCGCAACGACGGCGGTGCTCAGCCGCCGGCGCTCGTGCAGGGACGCCGCTTTCGCCCGGCCCTCAGTGGCTGCCATGTCCCCCATGCCCGCCGATCAGCGCCCCGCCCTGCCCGTCCGGCAGCAGCACGCGGACGTTCTGCATCATCCCCTGGTCTTCGTGGTCGAGGATGTGGCAGTGCAAGACGTACTCGCCGATGTAGCGCTCGTAGCGGGTGCGCACGATCACGCGCAGGCCCTTCTTCACGAAGATGGTGTCCTTCCACGTGCCCTTCATCCCAGCGTAGTCGGGGTCCGGGCTGCCGGGCAGGCTGAGGTCGTTGCCCTGCGCGTCGAGGACTTTCACGATCTCGAACGGGTTGACGTGGATGTGGAACGGATGGCTGGCGGCGGCGGAGGTGATCGTCCATTCCTCGACGTTGCCCAGCACCAGGTCGCGATAGGTCGCCGGGTCGTAGGGCTTGCCGTTGACCTTGAACTGCGCCGGCGCGCCGGAGATGTCGAATTCGACCTTCTGGCCGCCGCCCGGGGTGAGTTCGCCGTCGGTGATCTGCGCATGCGGCACGAACGCGCCGGTGCGCAGGTCGGCCATCAGGTCCGCGACCACGCGGGTCTTCACGTCGTCGGGCATCCAGCGCCCGGCGGCTTCGACGAGCTGGCGCTGCAGGTACGCGCCGATGTCGCCGCCGACCGCGTCGCCCGGGGCCACGCGCACCGTGCCGAGCAGGCGGCGGCTTTCGGCGTCGCTCGACACCGAGCCGCTGGCCGGCACGCTGGCGTCGATCACGCAGTAGTCGCCGGCGGACGGGAACACCATCAGCGAATCGCTGCGATAGCCCGGCTGCAGCACCACCTCGGTCTTGCGGATGATCTGCGCGTGGGTGAGGCCGTCGGTGGCGATCTCCCACTGCGGCAGCGGGTCGCCGACGCAGTTCTGGCCGATCCATTTGGCATGGTCGACCGCCTCGCGCAGCGACAGCGGATTCGCGCTCGCGCGCATCGGCACGAACTGCAGGCGGATGGTGTCGCGGATGCCCGCGTGCAGGTTGCGCCAGCGCTCGATGCGTCCGGCCACCGCGCCGTCGAAGCGCGGCAGGATGTCGCCGTTGATGCTGGTGTAGCGCCCGGACGGCGCCCAGGTGCCGAAACCGAGCTGGTCGCCGTAGTCGGTGATCTCGCCGACGTCGTCCGGACCGCAGGCCCAGGTGCCGTCGGGGTTGGTCTTGATCTTGCCGTTGGCGTCGCGGCAGGCATACGGCACCTGCTGGAACAGCACCACGCGTTCGCGGAACGGCTGCCCGTCGGCGCCGCGCAGCAGCGTGTCGATGTCGCCGTTGCGCTGCGGCGTCGGCACGCGCGCGCCGCGCACGATCAGCGCGCCGGCCATGCCGCTGGCCACCTGCAGCGCGGTCGAACCGTGCAGGTGCGGGTGGTACCAGAAGGTGCCGGCCGGATGCGTCGCCGGAATGTTGTATTCGTACTCGAACGAGACGTTCGGGCGGATCGTCAGCAGCACGTTGTCGCTGTTGCCGGCGGGGCTCACCCACAGCCCGTGCGAGTGCAGGTTGGTGGAGTTGAAGCAGTGCGGCGTGTTGATGTTCGGCGGCGTGCAGCCCGGCTGCGGTTCGAGGCGATTGTTGAGCTTGATCCGCACGGTCTCGCCCGGCAGCACCGCGATGGTCGGCGCCACGAACGGCGTGTCCGGATCGGCCGCCTGGCCTTCGGGCACGTAGCTGCGCAGGCGCACGTGGTCGTAGCGGCCGGTCGCAGGATTGAGGATGCGGCCGTCGGTGAGCCGGATGTCCAGCGACAGCGACGCGTCGTGGTTCGGCACCGGGGTCAGCACCGTGGGCAGCGCCTCCAGCTTCGCCCCGGGCGGCGACGCCAGCGCGCGCTGGATCGGCGCCAGCGGCGGGCTTTGCACCACCGCGACGGTCGGGGGCGCCGCAACCGTCGCGAACGACGGCAACATCAGGACGGCGGCGAGCGGGGCCGCGAGGCGTCGGCGTTGCGACGGGCAGGGCGGGAACGGCGAACGGACGCGCATGACGATCTCCTTGTCTGATCGAACTCACGATGCGCACGTGTCGGGGCCTTTCCGGTCCCGCGGACGCGACGGCCTCCTCGCCATCGTCACCGCCTTCCGACCAGACGTCCCCTGCCACGTGTCGGTCACGGGGCACGCGGCCCCGCTCGGTACGTTACGCCAAAACGGCGCGACCGGCGTGCATGCGCGCGCGCAGCGGGCAGCGGGGGCCCCTTCGCCGCAACGACACGAAAGACGGCATCAAGGACGACATCGATGCCGGCATCGACACCGGCATGGCGCTGCCGGTCCTCGACGATCGGCGCGCGACATCCCGGGCGCGGCGCGATCGGCGACGCGGGCGTCGGAGCCGTCCCGCTCAGACCAGCCTCGGTCCCTGGATGACGGGGCCGCCCTGCGCCTGTTCCTGCTGCTGGGTCTGCGCCGCGAGCTGCTGGGTCATCGCCTGCGCCTGGTCGAGTTGCGCCACGCGCTGGCTGCTGTCGGCGACGCTCTGCTGCAGGCCCTGGCCGACATCGCCGACCGCGGTCCTGGCCAGGGGTGATGCGGGATCGGCCGTGTCCGCCATGTAGAAGCGACGCCCGTCCGGGCTGAACTGCGCGAACGCGATCGACTCCAGTCCGCGCGCCCGCGCTTCGGCGGTCATGCCCGCCGCAAGCCGGACGCTGGCGTCGTCGGGCGTCCGCCCCAGCTCGGCGTCGCGCGACAGCACCGGCGCCAGCGCCTGGCGGAACATCTCGTGGCGCGGGTTCGCCCGCTCGTCGAGCGAGGCGTGGTCGGGCGAGGCGCGATCGGGCGTCGGGGTGTCCGGCGCGCGCGTGGCCGGCGAAGCCGGCGCGTCGGGGCGCGGCACGTCCGCGGACTGGGTGCGCGCGCGCTCGATCTCGGCCGGCGTCGTCTCGCTCTTCACCTCCATCCGCCGGTCGTCCCGGCCGACCAGGGTTTCGATGACGCCATCGGGCCGGACCTGCAGTGTGTAGGGCGACTGCCCGAGTCCGGCGCGCGCGTGATCCTCCGTCACCGCCCGGGTCGCCGCATCGATGTCGGTCGCGCCGGGCGCGAACCCGGCCCTGGCGTAGGCGTCCGCGACCAGGCCGCGCAGGTCGCTCTGGGTCGGCGTCGGATGCGCCTGCGCCTCGGCGGCGTAGCTGGTCATGTCGCGCAGGCCCTCATGCTGGCTCTGCCAGGTGCGGTTCAACTCCTCGCGCACGTTGCCCGTCGCCGGGTTGGTGCCGTAGAACGTGCCGGGCGTGGACCATTCGCCATCCGCGCCGCGGGTGTAGACGTGCCCGTCGGACGCCTGCAGCGTCTGCGTCTGCGCGGCGGCATTGCGGATCGCGTCCGGGACCGGCTCCAGCGCGGCGAATTCGCTCCAGCCGTACTGGTTGTACGCGATCTGGTAGCGCGCCGCGATCGCCGCGGGCGTGTTGGCCGCGTTCTCCGCGACGATCAGCGCGGACTGCTGCTCCAGCGCGGCCGTCTGCGCGGGCGATGCCGGCTCGCTGCGGATCTGCGGTATCGGCCCGAACTCCGAGACCATCACCTGCTCGACCATCGTCCGCGACCACGCGCCCGTGTCCGCGTTGCGCTGCCAGGGGCCCGCCTGCCAGCCGGGCTGGTCCTGCGCGCTTTCGATCGAGAACGGATTGCGTGGCGTCGGCGGACTGCCCAGCCCCAGCGAGTACGAATCGTTGGCGGCGCGATAGTTGAGTTCGTCGACGAGGCGACCGGCCGCGACCAGGCGCATTTCGTCGTAACCGCCGTGGGCGTTCGGCGCACGCGTCGTCCGCATCCAGGCGCCGTTCGGATCCGCGGGATCGCGCGACCACTCGTTGCCGCTGCGATCGGCCTGGGTGAACACCCGCTCGATGTCCCGCTGGTCCGCCCAGCGCTCGCCGAGGTAGGCGCCCAAGCCGGCGCCGACCAGGCCGGTCAGCAGCGCACCGGGGCCGGTTTCCGAGCCCACCGCCGCGCCGTACAGGAAACCGGCGCCGAGACCGCCGGCGATGCCGCCCAGGTTGCGTCCGACGAAATGCGTTTCCGCCGATGCCGCGGCGGCTTCGTTGCCTTGCGCGCGCAGTTCGACCACCCGGTGCCCGGTGGTCACGAAGTCGTAGGCCATCAGCGCCACGCCCGCGGCGCCGACCACCCGCATCGCCCGGCCGGCGCCGGGCGCGGCTTCGCGCACCGTCGCGCCTTCCGGCAGCGGTCCCGCCTCCGGCAGCGCCGGCGCACGCACGAACGCCGGCGGCATCTCGCGCGGAAAGGTTTCGCGCAGCCGCACTTCGGTCGTTTCCGACAACGGCAGGCGTCCCGCTTCGTTCGCCTGGGCGATGGCGGTGCCCAGCGACTGCCGGCCCGCGGCGGGATCGCCGGCGGCCGGCTTCACGCCCGGCTGCTCGATCGCATCGAGCGTCGCGTTGACGTTGCCCTCCGACCGGGTGACGGCGGCCCACCGCGCTTCCTGCGCGGGCATGCGGCCGATCTCGGCGATCTGGGTCGCATGCGTCTGCCGATAGCCATCGATGTCGCCGAAGAAATCGCGGATCCGCTGGTTCGCCTGCTCGCGGGTCATCCCTTCGGGCGTATTGGAATACAGGTCGCCGTTGACCAGCCCCGTCTTCAGCGTGTCGGTCAGCTCGCCGACGCGACCGGCCACCCGTTCCGCGGCGGCGCGATCGCCGCGCAGGGCGGCCTGGCCGTCGGGACTGCGCTGCAGTTCGAGGAGTTCTTCCTGCAATCCGCTGGAATATGCGCCGAGCGGCCCACCGGGATGCGGCGAGAGCCCGAGCCTCGCGGCCAGGGCCCGATCCTGCGGCAGGTTCAACATGTTGCGCGGGCCGTCCAGATCGAACAGTCCCTGCGCCGACAGTTCGCGCAGCAGGCGGCTCTGCCGGTACGCTTCCTGCTCGATGACGTGATGGCCCTGGAATGCTGGCGTGTCGCCCATCGGTGGCTTTCCTTGGCGATGTGAGGCTGGCGGGGATCAGCAGTCGGCGGCGTCCCGGAGCGCGACGCCCTTCAGGTCCGCCGCCTTCAGCGCATCGTGCAGAAGGCGGTCGCAAAAAACGGTTTCGCTGAACGGCGTGCGGAACACGTGCGCGGATCCGACGACGTCCTTCCTGAAGACCAGGTTCGCGCCGCCGGCGAGCTTGTAGAACTTGCCGTTGAGATAATCGCCGACCTTGATCTTCAACCGGGACGCGTCCTCGTCCAGCGCATCCAGCGTGCGCAGCACGCCGCAGAAGTAGTACTGAGGACCGGCCGTGCCGTCGGCGAGGGTGAAATCGCAGGCGACGAACGTGAAGCCCTGCGGATCCACCGATTCGAACACCCGCTTCAGCGCCTCCGACACGATCCAGATGCCGAACAGGTTCTCGAAGTCGCGGGGCAGGTCGCCCAGTTCGGGCACGTGGACCAGGTGCGGGCGCTCGGGATACTGCGCCGGATCGCCGCTGGGCGGTTCCACCGTGTGGGTGCCGGGAAGCGCGAGCGCGGCTTCGTTGGCGATCTCGATGCCCGCGAACCTGCCGCGCCCCCAGAAACTCGGTTCGAGAATGAAGAACACCCCTTTCTCGAACGCGTTTCCGACCGTGACGGGGATCGGAGTCTCACTGGCCATTGCGGCTTCCTGCATGGGCAACGGCGCAAATCTACAGGGCCGGGGGTTTCGAGGGCAACCGCTGGCGACAAACCGCGCCGGGCGGCCCCGGCGCGGAGCGATGGAGGCCGGTCGTCGCGCCGCCGCTGCGTGGCGCGCCTGCGGGATCGACGCCTCCCACCGCGTCGAACCGCCCGGTCGCGAGGGCGTCATGCGCCGACGTGCGGCGTCGATGGCCGACGCCCACGGGAAAGCGCATGACGCTTCGCCATGCGCCCTGCCCGCATGCGCCTTGCCGAAAGGTCGCTTACGTCGGAATCGGCTTCAGCGCCCCGCGCCGGACCGTGCGCTTCGCGCGCCTGGGCCTGATCCGGGATTTGCACTTTCTCTGCGCAACCACCCGCGCCGACGGCCGATGATCCGGGGCCTCGCTCTCGATTCTCTGGATCGATTGCAGGTCGGCGCCCAGCATTTCCGCGAACGCACGCTGCGACATCCCGAGGGAAAGACGATAGCTTCGGAATTCCGCGGGTTTCATCGGCGAATAGACCGAGCAGCACCGCACTTCATCGCCGGGGTCGCGCAGCACCCCTGCCTTCCGCACTCGATACTTTCGACTCATCATGGTTTCGCCCCTCGTCATTTTCTTGGTGATCCCAACAGGGTCACCCCAATCTCGGACGAGTTGAGGTGACGGTCGTGCCTGAACGGCATCCATGTTTTCCATCAGCCGAATGGCTTCCTGAGCATGTCCACGATCCAATCCAGCAATCGCATCATCGTCAACAGCTTCAACGCACTGGCCGACCTGGACTCCCTGGCCTGGAACATCTGCATTCGACCATGGTCGGCCGGCATGACTTCGCGCACATGCACGAGCGAAACGAGTTCGATGCGGCGCGCGCTTCTCACCACCACCACCAGGTACAGCGTGCCGTGCCCACCGTGGATCGGCATCGGATGCAGCACCGGCCTGTTCCTGGGGAATGTCTTGACCAGGTAGGTCAACAGCGCCCGCCGGACCTGGCTATGGATGACATTGGGGTCGCCGAACAGCGACATGGATTCGCCCGGACCACAGACCAGGATGTTGTAGTAAGTCCGTTCGCGGTAGGTATCCTCACGACCCGTGCTCATACCGAAGCCCTCCGAATCCGTTGGTACAGCGCCAATGCATGTGACGAGCGAGCAGTTCGTCTGTGATCTCGAACAGTGCAGCTTCTGTATAGCCGCTCATGGCGCCTCCTCTCGGTTGGTTATCGGGCGGGTTTCGTGCTCCTTCACGCGGGGATCGGTGCTCCTTGGGACTGTCTTATCCTGATCGAAGATCGGTGCGCAAGCCCTTCGTCGTCACTGTTGCGATCGAAGGAAAACCTGCTAGCCTCTGCTTTTCACCGACACGAGAAAGCCGCCTTTTCCGGCGGCTTTTTTCTTTTTTCCTCGTGAAAAATCCGATCGTTCCCGGCCTTCCGATAGACAGGCCGCGGGGGTACGGCACGGGGGCAATGATGCGCTGCAAGAAACCTGCGCGAACCGACGCGCCATCCTCGCGCCCGCAACCGGCTTGGCCTTCAAAAAAACAAAGCGATTGATTAGCGCATTCTGCTAATTGTCGCGTTTTTTCGGACTCTGCCCCGGCACGCGCCGCACGACCGGCACCGCCGGCTGTCCATTCCGGCAGGGAAGAACCCGTCGCCCACGCACCGCCCCCCGGAAAGCACGAAAGCGCCCGAAGGCGCTTTCGTGGAATCGCTTGGCGGCGGCGCGCCGGCGCTTACTTGCCGGCGACGACCTTGACCATGTCGAGGCACTTGGTGGAGTAGCCCCACTCGTTGTCGTACCAGGACACGATCTTGACGAACGTGCCGTCGAGCGCGATGCCGGCGTCGGCGTCGAAGATCGAGGTGCGGGTGTCGCCGCGGAAGTCGGTGGCGACGACCTTGTCCTCGGTGTAGCCGAGCACGCCCTTGAGCGCGCCTTCGGACTGGGCCTTCATTTCGGCGCAGATCTCGGCGTAGGTGGCGGCGTTGTCGAGTTCGCAGGTCAGGTCGACCACCGACACGTCGGAGGTCGGTACGCGGAAGGACATGCCGGTGAGCTTGCCCTTGAGCTGCGGCAGGACCACGCCGACGGCCTTCGCGGCGCCGGTGCTGGACGGGATGATGTTCTCGAGGATGCCGCGGCCGCCGCGCCAGTCCTTGTTGGACGGGCCGTCGACGGTCTTCTGCGTCGCGGTGGCGGCGTGGACAGTGGTCATCAGGCCGCGCTTGATGCCCCACTTGTCGTTCAGCACCTTGGCGATCGGCGCGAGGCAGTTCGTGGTGCACGAGGCGTTGGAGATGATGGCCTGGCCGGCGTAGCTGGCGTGGTTCACGCCGTAGACGAACATCGGCGTGTCGTCCTTCGACGGCGCCGACATGATGACCTTCTTCGCGCCGGCGGCGAGGTGCTTCTCGGCGCTGGCCTTGTCGAGGAACAGGCCGGTGGATTCGATGACCACTTCGGCGCCGACCTCGTCCCACTTCAGGTTGGCCGGGTCGCGCTCCTGGGTGAGGCGGATGCGCTTGCCGTTGACGATCAGGGTGTTGCCGTCGATCGCGACCTCGCCCTTGAAGCGGCCGTGGACCGAGTCGTAGCGGAGCATGTAGGCCAGGTACTCGGGCTCCAGCAGGTCGTTGATGCCGACGATCTCGATGTCGTCGCCGAAATTCTGCACCGCGGAACGCAGCACGTTGCGGCCGATGCGGCCGAAGCCATTGATGCCAACCTTGATCGCCATGGGCGGATCGCTCCTGAGCAGGGGGAGGGAAGCCCGTCATTCTACTGGACCGGCGGCCGCCCCCGGGACACGGGCCGGGACGAGAGCCGGGGAACATGCCGGGAAACATGCCGGGGGACGGGCGCCCGCACGCGGCCGCGGGGATCGGGCCGGCCCCCCGGGAAGCCGGCGCCCCATCCGGCGGCGGCGGGGCCATCTGGCCATTTGTTAAAAAATTGATCATCCTCAAACGGCGCCCGGAAAGGCGCGCAGATACTGCCGCCCAACACGTCGGTAGTCCAAATCCAATGCCCAAGGAGGCAACCCCATGATTCGTCGTTTCGCCCCGCTCGCCATCGCCCTCGCTTTCGGTGGCCTCGCCGCTCCGGCCTTCGCCCAGGACGCCGGCCAGTGGACCTTCAGCGTCGGTGCGCACCAGGTCAATCCGAAGTCCGACAACGGCAGCCTCGCCGGCAACACGCTCGACGTCGAAGTCGGCAGCAACGTCCGTCCGACCGTCACCGCCGAATACTTCGTGCGCGACAACCTGGGCATCGAAGTCCTGGCGGCGCTGCCGTTCCAGCACGACATCGACATCAAGGGGCTCGGCAAGGTCGGCTCGACCAAGCACCTGCCGCCGGTGGTCTCGCTGCAGTACCACTTCGGCAAGGGCAACGTGAAGCCCTTCGTCGGCGCCGGCATCAACTACACCTACTTCTTCAGCGAAAGCACCTCCGGCGCGCTGGCCGGCAACAAGCTGAGCCTGGACAACTCGTGGGGCCTCGCCGCCCATGCCGGCATCGACTTCAAGGTCGGCGACAAGGGTGCGATCCGCGTCGATGCGCGCTGGATCGACATCGACACCGACGTCAGCCTCAACGGCGCCGACCTCGGCACGGCCAACATCGACCCGCTGGTCTACGGCGCGGCCTACGTCTTCAACTTCTGAGCAAGCCCCCCCCGCCGCCGGCCACGCGGTCGGCGGCGGGACGCACGCTGCACGTTGCGGGTCATGTCGGATACTCTCCTCCGCATGACCCGTTTTTATTGCCTGACGCTCTGCGGCGCGCTCGCCGCACTGGCTTCCGCCGACGCATGCGCCTGGGGCCCCGCCGGACACCGTCTGGTCGGTGCGCTGGCGGCCACCGAACTCGCGCCCGCGGCCCGCGCCGAAGTCGCGCGGCTGCTGCAGGGCGAGGCCGACCCCACGCTGGCCGGCGTCGCCAACTGGGCCGACGACCTGCGCGACCATGCGCCCGCGGACGACCCCGATCTGGGCAAGCGCTCGTCGCGCTGGCACTACGTGAATCTCGCCGAGGACGACTGCGGCTACGCGCCGCCGAAGCACTGCCCCGGCGGCGACTGCGTGATCGAGGCGATCCGCCGCCAGCGCGCGCTGCTGGCCGACCGCAGCCAATCCGACGCGGTGCGCGCGCAGGCGCTGAAGTTCCTGGTGCATTTCGTCGGCGACGCGCACCAGCCGCTGCACGCGGGCTACGCGCGCGACCGCGGCGGCAACACGTTCCAGCTGCAGGTGGGCGGTCGCGGCACCAACCTGCATGCGCTGTGGGACAGCGGGCTGCTGGCGGGGATCGACGAGCGCCCGCTGCTGGAGACCGTGCAGCGGCTGCCGCTGCCGAAGGACGCCGCGACGGGCGTCGGCGATCCGCAGGCATGGGCCGAAGCCTCGTGCCGGATCGTGCTGCGCGACGGGTTCTATCCGCGGGGAGCGAAGCTGCCGGCGCGCTACGTGCCGCAGTGGCGGCCGGTGGCGGAGCAGCAACTGCGCATCGCCGGGCACCACCTGGCGGCGCTGCTCAACGACGCGCTGGCGGCGCCGACCGCGCGCTGACCCCGACGGCGTCCGCCGGGGCCTGCGCAAGGCTTTACTGCGTCGTGGCGGCGGGCGCCGGCGACGCTTCGGCGGCCGGCGCCGCGGTGGCGCGCGCCGCGGCCATGGCGCGCAGCGCATCCCGACGCGCCTGGATGTTTTCACGGATCGCGGCCATCTCCGCCGAACGCGCCGCCTGTTCGCTTGCGGCGCGCGCCTGTTCCGCGGACGCGACGCGCTGCGCCTGCGACGCCCGCTGCTGCGCTTCACGCTGTTCAGCGCCGGCCCGGGTCTGTTCCTCGGCGGCGACCGCCTGTGCCTGCGAGGCCTGGCGCTGCGCGCGCGCGGCCCGTTCGGCCCGCACCGCGGCGACGGCATCGGCTGCCTCGGCTGCCTCGGCCGGATCGACTGCATCGGCCTTGATGCGCTTCGGCGGCGGCGGCGGCGGCGGCGGGGCCGGCGGCGCGGGTTCGGCCAGCGCCGGCGGGGCCGGCGGCGAAGGCGGCGCCGGAGACGCGGGCGGGGCCGGCGGCGGCGGGGGTGGCGGCGGCGGTCGGTCGTCGACGCGCATCGCCAGTTCGACGCCGTCGAAACGGCCGTCGGCCTGCTGTTCGCCGACCTTCACCACGCCGGGCGTGTCGCGGGCGACGATCAGTCGCGGGCGGGCGACCACGACGTCGTTGCGGGTGAGCACCAGGGCGACGTCGAAGCGGTCGTGCCCGACCTTGCGCACGCTGCCTTCGATGCGGAAGTGGCCGCCGCGGCCATTGCGGTGCTTCAGATCGAACCTGGTGCCGTAACGGCCGCCCGCTTCGAGATGCGCAGGCGGCAGGCCGTCGGTCTTGAGTTCCATCGCGATGTGGTAATCGCGGCCATCGCCGACGGGGCCGGCGACGGCGGACGCGGACCGCGCCGGTTGCGCCGACCAGACCGCGAAACCGGCGCCGAGCAGCAGCGTCGCGACCAGCGCGGCGCCGAACCGCCGGACCCACGGTCGCGGCGGGGGAGTGACCAGTTGCATGACTCTCTCCTTCAAAGGATGTGAGACGCCCCAGTGGCAGCCCAGCGGCGCCTGCCGGTCGGCCATGAGGGTCTTGAGCATCGCTTCGCCGTACGCGCGTCGCGAATCGGGGTGGGCCGCGACCACGGCGCGATCGCAGGCCAGTTCCTGGTCGTGGCGGAACCGGGCCGCGGCCAGCGGCAGCAGCGGGTGGAACCAGAACAGGCAGCGGAATACGGCGGCGACGAGGTTGGCGAGATGGTCGCCGCGCCGCCGGTGCAGGCGTTCGTGCGCGAGCATCAGCCGGCGTTCCGCGGGCGCGTAGCGGGCCTCGAAATCCGCGGGCAGCACGATCCGCGGGCGCAGCGCGCCGACCAGCGCCGGCAGGCCGTCGCGGGACTGCGCGCGCCACAGGCCAGCGCCGGAAGGCGCGAGCGCGCCGAGGCCGCGCTCGAACCGGCGCTGCGCGCGCCACAGCCACGCCGCGGTCAGCAGCGCGCCGGCGAGCCAGGCGAGCAGCCACCACGCCGAGTGGTCCGCCGCCTGTGCGGGGGCGGCCAGCACCGGCTGCACCAGCGCGGGCAGCGCCGCGGCCGGTGCGGCCGGCAGCGTCGGCAGGACCGTGCGCGCCGGCAGCGCCAGCGCG
>Ga0209792_1000135_pt1 | contig 98491 bp, 92 predicted proteins | sample EBPBio142005_DNA_FD_185860 | JGI IMG/M metagenome (GOLD analysis project Ga0209792, IMG submission 185860) | Wastewater treatment Type I Accumulibacter community from EBPR Bioreactor in Madison, WI, USA - Reactor 1_6/14/2005_ DNA (SPAdes)... | ecosystem: Engineered > Bioreactor > EBPR >...
CGATGACCGCAGGCGCGACATTTGTACCTGCCGTCACCGAGCAGGTAGTGGCGTGCTCCGTTGCAGGAGGGGCAATGCTTCATGACCAAATCCTCGAAGATTTGGTCCGGTTTGGCTAGGAATTACCAAAAACAAAACCCCGGCCGGAGCCGGGGTTTCGTGTTCGCTGCCGGGACGGGCCGGCGCGGAATGGCTTACGCCTTGGCGACGGCCTTCTTGGCCACGGCCTTCTTGACCGGCGCCTTCACCACGGCCTTCTTGGCGGTGGCGGTAGCAGCCACGGCGGCCTTGGCGACGGTGCTCTTGCGCGCATTGCCGTAGCTCGACGAATAGCGCTTGCCCTTTGCCGTCTTGCGATCACCCTTGCCCATCGTTGTTCTCCTGATTCAATGAAAAGTCCGCCCGGCTAGGGGCGGTTGCGCGGTGACCAACCGGACCGGAGGGCTGCTCGCGAGGCCGCAAAGCCTATCACAGCGGGGCCTTGCCGGCGCCTGTCGCACGGCGTGGCAGGGTCAGTGCGCGCAGCTGGCGTCGTGGACGTGCCAGTGGTTCAGGCGCAGGTTCAACAGGTGAGCCAGGCCCACCAGCATGCCGCCAATCGTCATCACGATGGCGTGCGGGACCGCGGACTCGTGCAGGGGCGCATACAACACGCCCGCCCACAGCGCCGCCAGCCCGAACAGCAACATGCCCAGCGCACGGAAGGCGCGATGGCGACGGTAACCCCAGATCAGGCTGAAGAGTCCCAGCACGCTGACGAACACGACGAAGCCACGTTCGAAGCCATCCCCCAGCCAGATCGACAGCCCCAGCGAGGGAATCACCGCCAACAGCAACGGCGTGATGGCGCAATGGAGCGCGCACATCAGCGAACCCGCGGCAGCGAAACGGTCGAGGAAAGAGCGAAAGGAGGACTTCATGGGAGGCGAGTATGACTTCCGGGAGAGTTATATTGTCACTATTGGTATAATATAACATCATTGATCTCCCCTCACGAGTACCACCCTCCCATGCCGAACGCACCCCGCCTGATTCCCGCCCCCACCTCGCTCGCCGCCGCCCTCGCCTTGGCGCTCGCCTCGCCGCTGGCACTGGCCGACGACGCCTCCGGCACCACGCCCAAGGACCTGGACGCCGTGGTCGTGACCGCCTCGCCGCTGAAGGGGAATGCGGAATCCGTGGCCACGCCCGTCGACGTGCTGTACGGGGAAAACCTGGACAAGGCGAAGGCCGGCACCCTGGGTGAGACCGTCGCCAAGCTGCCGGGGGTGCAGACCACCTACTTCGGTACCGGCGTCGGCCGCCCGATCATCCGCGGCCAGGAGGGTCCACGTGTCCAGGTGCTGTCCGGCGGCATCGGCTCGATGGATGCGTCCACCGTCAGCGCCGACCACGCGGTCAGCATCGAACCCTTCCTCGCCGACCAGATCGAAGTCCTGAAAGGCCCGGCCACGCTGCTGTTCGGCAGCGGCGCCATCGGCGGCGCGGTGAACGTGGTCGATGGCCGTCTGGCCGAGTCGATTCCCGACCAGCCGCTCAGCGGCCGTGCGGAAGTGCGTGGCAACACGGTCAATGACGAGCGCACCGGCATGTTCCGTCTCGACGGCGTGAACGGGAACTGGGTGTTGCATGTCGATGGCCTGGTACGCGACACCGGCGACTACGACATTCCCGGCGTCGCCATCCTGCACGACCACGAAGAAGGCGAAGAGCACGAGGAAGCGCCCCAGCCCAACGGCACGCTGCCCAACAGTTCGGTCAGGACGAAGGCCGGCGCGATCGGCGCCACCTATCTGGGCGATCGCGGCTATTTCGGTCTGGCAGCGAGCACCTACCGCAGCAACTACGGCATTCCCGCCGGTGCGCACGTGCATGGCGAGGACGACCACGATCACGACCATGACGGCGAAGAAGACCACGACCACGAGGAGCACGAGGAAGGTCCGGTGCGCATCGACATGGTGCAGAATCGCCTCGACATGAAGGCCGGCATCTACGCCCCGGTTTCCTTCCTGGAAAGCATCAACCTGCGCGCCGCCTGGAACGACTACGAGCATGTCGAGCTGGAAGGCGGCGAGATCGGCACGCGCTTCACCAACGAAGGCTACGACGCGCGCCTGGAAGCCGTGCAGAAGACCTGGAACGGCTGGCGCGGCGCGTTCGGGCTGCAGTTCGGCAGCACCGATTTCAGTGCGGTCGGCGCGGAAGCCTTCGTGCCTTCCACGGTCACCGACACCGTGGGGTTGTTCGTCCTGCAGCAGAAGGACTTCGGCCCGTGGAAGCTGGAACTGGGCGGCCGCTACGACCAGGTCAAGTTGAAGCCCGATGATCGCGCCTCGACCGATTTCAGCGCCACCAACCTCTCGGCGGCGGCGATCTGGCGCCTGAGCGACGGCTTCGACCTGCGCTTCGGGCTGGACCGCTCCGAGCGTGCGCCAACGAATGAGGAACTGTTCGCGGGCGGCACGCATGTGGCCACGCAGTCGATCGAGATCGGCGACACCGCACTGGATACCGAGAAGGGCGTCCGTGCGGAGATCGGCGCGCACTGGCACACCGACCGCGTGGACCTGAAGCTTGCGGTCTACCAGACGAGGTTCAAGGACTTCATCTACCTCACCGACACCGGCGTGGAGGAAGAAGGCTATCCGGTCCGCCTGTGGACGCAGGACGACGCGACCTTCACCGGCGCGGAAGCCGAAGCGAAGATCCAGCTTGCGGATACCGCGGCGGGCGCGTGGGACCTGCGCGTATACGGCGACTACGTGCGGGCGAAGCTCGACGGTAGCGGCCTGCGCACGGTCGCGTTCGAGGTGCCGCATGGCGACCACACGCATGGCTACGAAGTCGACATCGCGCAGGGCGGCTACTTGCCCCGCATCGCGCCGATGCGCGTGGGCGCGGATCTCGGCTGGTCGCTGGGTGGCTGGCGTGCGTCGCTGGGTGCGGTGCGCTACAGCAAGCAGGACGACGTGGCGCAGAACGAAACATCGAGTGCCGGCTATACGCTGGTCGATGCGCACGTGGCGTACCGCTGGGATCGCACCGCGTCGAGTTGGGAGGTGTTCCTGGACGGCAGCAACCTGACCGACGAGGAAGCCCGCCCGCACACCTCGCTGCTGCGCGACTATGCGCCGCTGCCAGGTCGCGGCGTGGCCTTCGGTATCCGCGCGTACTTCTGATCCCCCGCTGACGTTCTCCCCCGGGGTGGCTGGCCTGCATGGCAGCCGCCCTTCTTGACATGCATTACGTGCATATACACATAATTGCGCAAACCCTTGCCGGGCCTCCCGATGACGCCTTCGCCCGCACCCGTCATGTCCAGCGCGTGCACCTGTTTCCGCCTGCGGCGTGCCAGCCGTCGGGTAACGCAGATCTACGACCATGAACTGGCCACCGTCGGCATGAGCCTCAACCAGTATTCGATCCTGCGCCGCACCGAGCGCGAACCACGCGTCCTGGGCAGCCTGGCGGATGAGCTGGGCATGGATCGCACCACGCTGACACGCAACCTGTCGCCGCTTGTCGACGCAGGCCTGGTGGAAACGATACGGGGCCGCGACGCGCGCCAGCGCATGATCGGCCTCACCCCGTCGGGCCGGGACAAGCTGACCGCCGCGAAACCGTGCTGGCAACGCGCCCAGGCGACCATCGACACGCTACTGGGCGACGCCGGCATGCGGCGCCTGCACGAAGACCTCGATCACCTCGATACCCTGCTGCGCGGGCACCTGGGAGAGGCGGCGTGAAGGCCACCGCCGCGAACGCTGCTCCCCGCATGCACTGGGGCCTGCTGCTGGCGGCTGCGGCGACGCTGACGATCACGATGGGCGCACGCCAGACCACGGGCCTGTTCGTTTCACCGATCCACCGGGACACCGGCATCGGTATCGCGTCGATCAGCTTCGCGCTGGCCATCGGGCAGTTCACGTGGGGCGCGGTACAACCCGTCTTCGGTGCCATCGCCGACAAGCGCGGCTCCACCGGGGTTCTCGTGTCCGGTGCGGTGCTGCTGTCGCTGGGCCTGGCGCTGACGCCACACCTGACCTCGCCATGGGGCCTGATGTTCACGCTGGGCCTGCTGACGGCGGCGGGTGCAGGCGCCGGCAGCTTCTCGATTCTGATCGGCGCCACCGCGCAGCAGTTGGCGCCGGAGAAGCGATCCTTCGCGGCGGGTTTCATCAACGCCGGCGGTTCGCTGGGGCAGTTCGTCTTCGCACCGCTGGTGCAGGCGGTGATCGCGGTCGCCGGCTGGGCCAGCGCGATGTACATGCTCGCCGTCACGTCCCTGCTCGCCATTCCGCTGGCCTTTCCTTTGCGCCGCAAGGCCAAGCCGGCAGCGACGGCATCCATCGCGACCGCCGTTGGCGAGATCACCCTCAAGCAGCAGGTCGCGATCGCGCTGCGCGACCGCAGCTACTGGATGCTGCACCTCGGCTTCTTCACCTGCGGCGTGCACATCGCCTTTCTGGTGACCCACCTGCCCGGCGAAATCGCCCTGTGCGGGTTGTCGGCCAGCGTGTCGGCCGTGTCGATCGCGCTGATCGGCCTGTTCAACATCGCCGGCAGCCTCGTCGCCGGCGCGCTGGGACAGCGGGTGCGCATGAAGTGGATCCTTGCGGTGATGTATGCGAGCCGCGCGGTGATGATCGCGCTCTACCTGATGGCGCCGCCGACGCCGTTGACGTTCTACGTCTTCGCCGCCGCGCTCGGCTTCACGTGGCTGGCGACGGTGCCGCCGACGGCCGGCCTGGTCGGCAAGCTGTTCGGCCCGCGCTACCTCGGCACGCTGTTCGGACTGACGCTGCTGTCGCACCAGATCGGCGGCTTCTTCGGCGCCTGGCTTGGCGGACTCGCGCTGGAACGCTTCGGCGACTACACGTGGATGTGGTATGCGGACATGGCGCTGGCGCTGATTGCGGCCATCGCCAATCTGCCGATCAGGGAGTCGTCGCCGAAGGCGGTGCCGGCGGCGGCCTGAAGAAGCCTGGTGTGGGAGCGACGTAAGTCGCGAGCTTCTTGTTTTGCCAGAGGAAGAGCTCGCGACTTACGTCGCTCCCCCAACCAGCAATGCCTTATGCAGCCGCCGCGCAGCGCGCGCACAGCCCATGCACTTCCAACGTCTGCGCCTGCGGCTGGAAGCCCAGCGCCTTGGCGCGCTGTTCCAGCTGGCTGACCACTTCGCGGTCTTCCAGCTCCACTGCGCTGTGGCAGCGGTCGCAGATGAGGAACGGCACCGAATGCTGGGCGCTGTTGGGATGGTGGCAGGCGACGAAAGCGTTCACCGATTCGAGCTTGTGCACGAAGCCGTTGGCCATCAGGAAATCCAGCGCGCGGTACACCGTCGGCGGCGCATCGGCGCCGACGCCCTTGGTCGCACGCACCCACTCCAGCAGTTCGTAGGCCTTCACCGGCTTGCCGGCTTCGGCGATCAGCTGCAGTACGCGTGCGCGGATCGGCGTCAGCCGCAGGCCGCGCTCCTGGCACGCACGCTCCACCGCCGCCACGAACGCGTTCGCGTCGTGGACATGGTGCTTGGGATCGGTACAGGCGTGGGCGTGTGGCATGGGTGCTCCCGGATCAGGCGATCACACCTGTCTTGATAAGTGCGGCATCGATGCGTTTCAAGGCTTCCTCACGGCCGGCCAGGTAGACGGTCTGCGAAATGTCGGGGCTGACCTGGGTGCCGGTGATCGCCACGCGCAACGGCTGCGCCACCTTGCCCATGCCGAGTTCGAGCGCGGCTGCGGCCTCGTGCAGCGCCGCCGACACGCTTTCGGCAGTCCACGCCGGCAGCGCTGCCAGGCATTCGCGGGCCTTGGCCAGCGGCGCACGGGCCGACGCCCCCAGATGCTTGGCTACGGCAGCCTCGTCGTACACGGTCAACGGCTGGTACCAGACCATCGACTTTTCGGCCATGTCCTTCAGCGTTTGCACGCGATCGCGCAGCGCAACCACCACGTCGGCGGGCGCGGGACCTGCGGACAGGTCGACGCCCAGCTTCTCCAGCTGGTAGACGAGGTGCGGCGCGATGTCGGCTGGCGCATCGGTCTTCAGGTAGTGCTGGTTCACCCAGCCCAGCTTGGCCATGTCCAGGCGCGCGGCCTTGGAGTTCACGTCCTTCACGTCGAACAGGTCGATCAGCTCCTGCCGCGAGAACAGTTCCTGGTCGCCATGCGACCAGCCCAGTCGCGCCAGGTAGTTGATCAGTGCATGCGGCAGGTAGCCGGCGTCCTTGTACTGCATCACGTCGGCCGCGCCGGTGCGCTTGGACAGCTTGGCGCCCTGCTCGTCCAGGATCATCGGCATGTGCGCGAAGTTCGGCACCGGCGCGCCCAATGCTTCGTAGATATTGATCTGGCGCGGCGTGTTGTTGATGTGGTCGTCGCCGCGGATCACCTCGGTGATACCCATGTCCCAGTCGTCGACGACGACGGCGAAGTTGTACGTGGGATAGCCATCCGGCCGGAAGATCACCATGTCGTCGAGTTCACTGTTGGCGATCTCGATGCGGCCCTTGATCAGGTCGTCGAACGCGACCACGCCATCGAGCGGATTCTTGAAGCGGATCACCCGGTTCGGATCGTCGCGGTGCGGCAGCTGCTGTTCGCGCGCGGCGCCGTTGTAGCGCGGCTTCTCCTGTTTCGCCATCGCGGCCTCGCGCATGGCATCCAGTTCTTCACGCGTCTCGTACGCGTAATAGGCCTTGCCCGACGCGACCAGTTGCTCGGCGACCTCGCGATAGCGATCGATGCGCTGGGTCTGGTAGACCGGGCCTTCGTCGTAGCCCAGGCCCAGCCAGTCCATGGCATCGAGGATCGCGTCGATGGCGGCCTGCGTGCTGCGTTCGCGGTCGGTGTCCTCGATCCGCAGGATGAAATCGCCGCCGCGATGGCGCGCCTCCAGCCAGCAGTACAGCGCCGTGCGGGCGCCGCCGATATGCAGGTAACCGGTGGGACTGGGGGCGAAGCGGGTACGGCAGGCCATGGAGGAACTCTTGATGCGGTTTGCAGCGATTTTAACCCGTAGGAGGGGCTTCAGCCCCGACCACTGCTGCCGGGCGGCCGACTGCTTGTGCGGGTGCGGCCGTGCCGGGTAACGAACTTTGGCGACCTCGGCATGGCCGGCAGGCGGTCGGGGCTGAAGCCCCTCCTGCAGGGAGGCCTTAGAATCCATCCATGACCACGCTCTTCATCTCCGACCTGCACCTGGACGCCGAGCGTCCCGCCGTTACCGAGCTGTTCGGCGCGTTCATGCAGAAGGAAGCCACCCGGGCCGATGCGCTCTACATCCTCGGCGACCTGTTCGAGGCCTGGGTGGGCGACGACGACCCGTCCGAAACCGGCGCCTACGTCGCCGCTCGAATCCGCGAAGTGAGCGATGCCGGCGTGCCGGTGTTCTTCATCCGGGGCAACCGCGACTTCCTGCTTGGCGACGCGTTCGCCCGCCGCGCAGGCATGCGCATCCTGCCCGACCCCGCCGTGATCATGCTCTACGGCAAGCCCGCCGTCCTGATGCACGGCGACCTGCTCTGCACGGGCGATACCGCCTACCAGGCGTTCCGTGCGCAGACGCGGAATCCCGCATGGCAGGCGCAGTTCCTCGCCCAGCCGCTCGCCGCGCGGCTGGCCTTCGCCGCGCAGGCCCGTGCCGCCAGTGCGGCACACCAGGGCGGCATGAGGCAGAACGACAAGGCGCAGTTCGAGACGCTGACCGACGTGACGCCTGCCACCGTGGATGCGACGTTTGCGCAGTTCGGTATCGACACGATGATCCATGGCCATACGCATCGCCCCGCCATCCACGAGCTGAGTGTCGATGGGCGGAACTGCCGGCGCATCGTGCTCGGGGACTGGTACGAACAGGGTTCGGTGCTGCGCGTGGCGCCGGACGGGATGACGCTCGACGCGCTCTGATACGACGCGGACGTCCGATTCCTGACGTGGGAGCGACGTAAGTCGCGATGATGACATCGCGGCCATTCATCGCGACTTACGTCGCTCCCACATCTTTCTTATCGGGCTTGGCCCGTGCAGCCAGTTACGGCGCCTCCAGCGCCGCCAGCTCATCCTCATCGAAGCCCGCCATCAGACGCGCCTCGATGTTGAAAGGCCCGTGCAGGTAGCCGCCCGCGTACTCTTTCAGCAGTTCTCGGAAGCGCGCGCGTGGTTCGATGCCGCGTTGCGCGCAGTACCAGCGGTACCAGCGTGAACCGGCGGCGACATGCGCGATCTCCTCGCGCAGGATCAGGTCGAGGATCGCCACCGTGGCCTCGTCGCCCAGGTCGCGCAGCTTGACGATCATGCCCGGCGTCACGTCCAGGCCGCGCGCCTCCAGCACGCGCGGCACCAGCGCCATCCGGGCGAGACCATCGTGCGCGGTCTTCTCGGTCATCTCCCACAGGCCGTTATGGGCATCGAAGTCGCCGTAGTCGTGGCCCAGCTCACGCAGGCGCGCGCGGAGCAACACGAAGTGGCGGGACTCGTCGTGCGCCACGCCCACCCAATCGGCGTAGAACGCGTCCGGCAGCCCGCGGAAGCGGTACACCGCGTCCCACGCCAGGTCGATGGCATTGAGTTCGATATGCGCGATGGCGTGGATGAACGCCGCGCGTCCCTGCACGCTACCGAGACCGCGACGCGGCAACGCGCGCGGATGCACCAGCGTCGGCCTCGGAGGCCGCCCAGGTGCGCGGATCGGATCGGGAGGCACCGCTTCGGCAGGAACGTCGAGTTCGCCACGTGCGAACGCGTCCGCGTACCGCTGCGTCAACGCGACCTTCGCGTCGACGTCCACCGCATCCAGGCAGATGCACGCAGCCTCGAACAACGTGGTCATGCCGCGCGGTGCCGCGTCAGCCGACGCGGCGCTTGCGCTTGGCTTCGTCCGAGCGGGCCTGCTCGATGCGCTCGAAATACCCCGGCTCGATGCCGGTGACGTACTTCCCGTCGAAGCAGGACGAATCGAACTCGGCCAGGTTCGGATTGCCCTCCCGCACGGCGGCTTCGAGATCCTCGAGATCCTGGTAGATCAACCAGTCGCAACCCAGTTCCCGCTCGATGTCCTCGACGGTGCGGTCATGCGCGACCAGTTCGTCGGCGGCCGGCATGTCGATGCCGTAGATATTGGGATGACGCACCGGCGGCGCCGCGCTGGCGAGGTAGACCTTGCGTGCGCCCGCATCGCGCGCCATCTGCACGATCTGCTTGGAAGTGGTGCCGCGCACGATGGAGTCGTCGACCAGCAGTACCACGCGGTTGCGGAACTCCAGGTTGATCGGATTGAGCTTGCGGCGCACCGATTTCACCCGTTCGCCCTGCCCCGGCATGATGAAGGTGCGGCCGACATAGCGGTTCTTGATGAAGCCCTCGCGGTACTTCACGCCCAGCACGTTGGAGATCTCCAGCGCGGCATCGCGCGAGGTATCCGGAATCGGGATGATGGTGTCGATGTCGTGGTCCGGACGCAGGCGCAGGATCTTCTCGCCCAGTTTCACGCCCATGCGCATGCGCGCCTTGTGCACCGACACGTTGTCGATCATCGAATCGGGACGCGCGAAGTAGACGTACTCGAAGATGCACGGCGCATGTTGCGGCGCCTCGGCCACGATCTCGCTGAACATCTCGCCGCGCGCGGTGATGACGATCGCTTCGCCCGGCTGCACGTCGCGCATGCGCACGAACCCGAGGATGTCGAGCGCGGCCGATTCCGACGCGATGATGTATTCGGTGCCTTCGCCGTGCTCGCGCCTGCCCAGCACCAGCGGCCGGATGCCGTGCGGATCGCGGAACGCCACCAGGCCCAGGCCGAGCACCACGCTGACGACGGCGTAGCCGCCCTTGACGCGGCGATGGACGCCGGCGACGGCGCGAATCGCCGCTTCCGGCGTCAGCGTGCGCTGCAGGTCCAGTTCGTGCGCGAACACGTTCAGCAGCACTTCGCTGTCCGAATCGGTGTTGATGTTGCGGCGGTCCTGCGCGAACACGTCCTGGCGCAGCGCCTCGGTGTTGATCAGGTTACCGTTGTGCGCCAGCGCGATGCCATACGGCGAATTCACGTAGAACGGCTGCGCTTCGTCCATGCCCTCGGAGCCGGCGGTCGGATAGCGGCAGTGCGCGATACCCACGCGACCTTCCAGCACGCTCATCGCCTTGGCGCTGAAGACGTCGCGCACCAATCCGTTGTCCTTGTGCACGCGCAGGCGCGTGCCGTCGGCCGTGGCGATCCCGGCGGCGTCCTGTCCGCGGTGCTGGAGGACGGTCAGCCCGTCATAAAGCTGGCCGGCAACGTTCTGGTTGCCGACGATTCCGACGATGCCGCACATGGGGGATCTACTCCGGTTTCGACGCGGGTGAGGCGGACGAGGGGCTGCCATCCTGTGGTGCGCCGGTGTCTTCCAGCGGCAGGGGCAACAGGTGTTTCAGGCCCGCATTATCGCCCGCCGGGCGCCCGTTGCCAAAGTCCAGTTCCTGCACAGTCCATTCCGGCAGCCACTGCGACAGCCATTGCGCCCCGGGCAGCAGCACCGGCACGACGGAGGAGCGATGCCATTCAGGCTCACGGGGCAGGTCGGTGAACGCCGTCAGCAGCAGGACGATGCAGGCGACGAATGCACCGCGTGCCAGCCCCAGCCCCAGCCCCAGCATGCGATCCAGGCCCGACAGCCCGACCGACTTGACCAGGTGGCGGATCGCCCATCCCATCAGGCCCACGAAGATCATCACGCCGATGAAGCTGAGCACGTAGCCGCCCAGCAGTTCACTGGCCGAAGGCGGGCCATCGCTGGACAGCCAGTGCGCCGCATCGCCGCCGTAGTGGAACGCCACCCAGCCGGACAGCAGCCAGGCAACCATCGAGGCGAGCGCGCTGATGAAGCCGCGCATCAGCCCGAACAGGGTCGACACACCGACGATGGCCAGCAACGTCAGGTCGAGCGCACTCACGCGAAGCGGCCGCGATCAGACCGTCGGCAGGAGCGCGCCATCAAGGATGCGGACGCACCATGCCGTCGACGCCGATCTTCGACGCCACCTGCGTCTTCAACCGGTCGGCATCGGCACGGTTGGCGACAGGACCCACGCGCACGCGGCTCAGCGTGCCCTTGTCGGTGCGGACCTGTTCGACGAAGGCGCTGAAGCCGGCGCCGCGCGCACGGTCGCGCAGGGCATTGGCATCGGCCGCATTCGAGAACGCACCGAGTTGCACGGCGAAGCCCGTACCGGAGGCCGCCGGCTTGGGCGCCTCCTCTGGCTTCGGTGTCGCGGCAACCGGCTTGCTGGCCGGCGGAGCCGGCTTGGCTTCGACCGGCGTCGCGGTGACAGGCCGCGTCTCGGCGACGGCCGGCTTCGGCGCGGGCTTCACGGGTTCGGGCGGTAGCGCCTGCGTGGTGACGGCAGGCGTGGCGGGGGCCGCGACCGAACCGGAGGGGGTCGGTGCAGGCGCGGCGGTCGGCGTGGTCGCGGCAGCATCCAGCGTCACGACCTGGGCGTTGACATCACCCCGGATCTTGACGGCTTCGAGCCGCGCGGCCTCCGCCTGGGGACGATCGGCGTAGGGACCCACGCGGACCCGGAACGCCGGCGTGCCGTTGATCGTGGCGGGTTCGACGAAACCCGGCAGCGTCGCCTGCTTCACTCTGGCGAGCACGGCATCGGCATCCGCCTTCGTCGCGTAGGCGCCGAAACTGACGGCGAAATTGCCCGCGGCCGTCCCGGCCGGCTGCCGCACGCCATCGGCAGGTGCGGGTTCCGCAGCGGGCGCGGCGATCCGGCCCTGGAGGCCTACCGCGCCGGTGGCCGGCGCATTGCCCGGCGTGACCAGCGGCAGTTCGCGCGTCTCGAATTCGCCGGTGGCGGCAGGCGGGACGTCGAGCGGGACATCGGACACGCCGCTGTCGGGCGCGGGCCCCTTCACCAGCATCGGCAGGAAGATGACGGCCAGCGCCACCAGCACGACGGCGCCGATCAGGCGCTGTTTCAAGGCAGTATCCATCCAGGTCCACGGCAGCTGCGGCGGGAATGCCGCGGCGATTATACGGCGCGCCCCGGCGCGCTCCCCGTCATCGACCTGAATGCAGGACGTGGAGTGCGTCGGCGACGGTGTGGAACGAACCGAACACCAGCACGCGGTCGCCGGCTGCGGACGCAGCGAGTGCGGCACGCAAGGCGTCGTCCACGCTGGCGTGCAGGCTTGCCGCCGCCGCGATCGCGTCATCCAGTCGGGCCGCCAGTTGTTCGGCCGTCTGCGAGCGCGGACCCGACGACAGCCCCGCCAGGAACCACGGCAGCGACGCACCGGCGAACGCGTCGACCACGCTGCGCGCATCCTTGTCGGCGAGCGCGGCGAACACCACGCGGGTCGTGCCGCTGATCGGATGCGCCTGCAGCCATGCCGCCAGTTCGCGCGCCGCCTGCGGGTTGTGGCCGACATCCAGCACCACCTCCACGCCATTGCGCTCCAGCCGCTGCAGCCGACCCGGCAACGCTGCCGAGGCCACACCCTGTGCGAACGCATCGTCCGGCAACGTCTCGCCGGGCAACGCGCGCAGCGCGGCGATCGCGGTCGCCGCATTCGCGCGCTGCGACGGTGCGGACAGCGCCGGTGCCGGCAATTCCAGTTCGGCGCCGACTTCGCGCCAGCGCCAGCGCTGGGTGTCGATCGGCTCATGGAAGAAATCGCTGCCAAGACGCAACGCGTTGGCGCCGATGGTGTAGGCATGGCGCAGCACGCTGGAGGGCGAATCCGCTTCGCCCAGCACGAGTGGCTTCCATGCACGGGCGATGCCGGCCTTCTCGGCGCCGATCGTCTCGCGGTCGTGACCCAGCCAGTCGGTGTGGTCGATGTCGACGGTGGTGATGACGGCGACATCCGGATCGACGATGTTCACCGCATCCAGTCGTCCGCCCAGTCCGATCTCCAGGACGGCGAGGTCGAGTTCCGCGCGTTCGAACAGCCACAAGGCCGCCAGCGTGCCGAACTCGAAATAGGTCAGCGGCGTATCGCCGCGCGCCGCTTCCACGACCTCGAACGCCTCGACCAATAAGGCGTCATCCACCTCCATGCCATCGACGCGCACGCGCTCGTTGTAGCGCAGCAGGTGCGGCGAGGTGTACGCGCCCACCTTCCATCCGGCGGCACGGGCGATGGCCTCGATGAACGCGACCGTCGAGCCTTTGCCGTTGGTGCCGCCGACGGTGATGACGCGGGCGGCAGGCTTGCCCGGCGACAGCCGCGTCGCGACCTCGCGCACGCGGTCCAGGCCCATCTCGATGGACCTGGGATGCTGTTGCTCGATGTAGGCGAGCCAGTCGCCCAAGGTGCGCGGTGGAGATGTCATGTCAGCGGCATGCTTCGATATGTGCGATGGCCGAGCCGAACCAGGTCGCGTTCCAGCCTATGCGGCTTCGTTCTCGGATGCTCGTCGCCGAGACTCGAAGCTACAGCGCGCGATGCTTCGCTTCGCCGAAGAACGGTGTGTGGTGCGCGCAGTCGTTGAGGCGCACGACTTCCAGTTGGTCGACCGACGGGCCTTCCAGCAGGTTGAGCGTGGTGGGTGCTTGGCGGAAGCTCCACAGCTTGGCGATCGGCAGGCCCAGGATGCGGCACAGCAGGACGCGGTTGACCGCGTCGTGCGCCACGATCAGCAGCGTGTCGTCGTCACCCAGGCCCTCGGCGGCACGCGCGAGGCCGCGCCAGGAACGATCGAGCACCTGGCGCAGCGATTCGCCGCCCGGCATCAGCACCGTATCGGGTTCTTCGCGCCAGGCGAGCAGGCGTGCGGGATCCTTGTCCTGGATCTCGCTGGCCAGCAGCCCTTCCCACTCGCCGTGCGCAATTTCCTGCAACTCGGGATCGGTGAGCAGCATGTCCGCGCGTGATTCGCCCAATGCCAGCTGCGCCGTGCGCTGCGCACGCGACAGCGGCGAGGCCACCGCGCGATCGATGCGCACGTCCTTCAACCGCTGGCCCAGCGCGGTCGCCTGGCCTTCACCGACCGGCGAGAGCGGGATGTCGATCTGGCCCTGGTAACGGCCTTCGGCGTTCCACGGCGTTTCGCCATGGCGGGCAAGCAGGATGCGCATGCGTCGGTGTGTCCATTCGGGAGAAGCGGTCCTGTTTCCGAACGCCGGAAACGAAGACGGGAGCGGATGATAACCGCTCCCGTCGCGTGCCTGCCGGCTCGGTTGCAGGTGTTACTTGCCGACGCCCATTTCCGTCAGCAACTGCGGCGCCGGGTAGACCTCCTGCATGATCCAGCGCAGGTAGCGGCCGTCCACGGCGATCATGCGGGTCATCTTCGGATCGAACACCCAGTTCGAGCTGACCGACTCCCAGTTGCCATCGAAGGCCAGGCCGATCAGCTTGCCGTGCGCATCGAGCACCGGCGAACCAGAATTGCCGCCGGTGATGTCCAGGTTCGACAGATAGTTCACCGGCACGGAACCGAGGCGCTTGTCTTCCAATCCGCCGTAACGCTTGGCGGCCACGGCGTCGAGCAGCGCCTTCGGCGAGTCGAACGGATCGGCACCGGTTTCCTTCGCCACCACGCCTTCCAGCGTGGTGAACGGGGTGTACTCCACGCCGTCCTTCGGCGCGTAGCCCATGACGTTGCCGAAGGTGATGCGCAGCGACAGGTTGGCATCCGGATAGACGAACTCGCCCTGGCTTTTCTTGTAGTCGGCCAGTGCCTGCAGATACACCGGACGCGCCGCCAGATTCTCGCCGGCGCGCGTCTTGCGCTCCTGCTCGAGTTTCAGCAGCGTCGGCATGACGGCGACGGCGTACTGGATGGCCGGATCCTTGCTGGCCTCGAACGCCTTGCGGTCCGCAGCGAACCATTTCAGGCGCTCTTCGGTGCTGCCGAGTTTGGTGCCTGCCAGGCGGTCCAGCGCGCGCTTCACCGCCGCAGCGTCGTTGCCGCCCAGCCACGTGTCCACGGCAGCGACGCGCTGGCCAGCCGGCAGCTTGAGGTACTCGCCCAGCCAGTATTCCTGCAACTGGCGATCCATGGCGGGCACGTAGCGGCGTTCCAGTTGCTTCTGGGCGCCCTCGATGGCGGGCAGGTCGCGGTCCTGGTAGCCGGATTCGCGCTCGGCATTGGGCTTTTCGCGCTCGATCGACAAGCGGTACAGCTGCGCCGCCGTGCCGACGGTCGCGGTGTTGTGGAACTGGCCAAGCACCAGGTCACGGTCGCGCGTGGCCTTGCCCTGCTCCAGCAGGTCGATCAGTTGGGCGTGCGCGGCCAGCGCGGCCTGTCCCTTGGCACCCTGCCCCTTCAACCAGCCAAGCACCGCCGCTTCCTCGGCCTGCTTCTGGCCGGCGGCATCGATGCGCTTGAAGCCTTCCAGCTGGCCGTCGTAATTCTTGCTGGTGTTGTTCCAGCCGGCCATCGTGCTGGCGTACTTGACCTGGATGTCGGGATTCTTCTTGCCCGCCTCGCCGACCAGCGCGATCAGGTGCTTGTAGTGGCGGCCGATGGTGGGATACGTCCACGCGGCGGTATTGTCGAATTCGGCCGCCAGCGCATAGCGGTTGGTCGAACCGGGATAACCCGCCACCATCACGAAGTCGCCCTCGCCCAGCGGCTTGTCGGCGAATTCCAGCCAGTGCTTCGGCCGGTACGGCACGTTGTCCTTCGAGAACGCCGCCGGCTTGCCGTCCTTGCCCACGTAGGCGCGATAGAACGCGAAGTCGCCGGTGTGGCGCGGCCACATCCAGTTGTCGATGTCGCCACCGTACTTGCCGACACTGCCCGGGGGCGCGTACGCCAGGCGCACGTCCTTGATCTCCAGGTTCTTGAACAGGTGATAGGTATTGCCGCCGGAGAAGCTGTACAGGCGGCAGCGGAAGCCGGCATCGGCTTCGCAGTCGGCGATCAGTTTTTTCTCGAACGCTTCCAGCGCCCTGGTACGCGCCAGGGCGTCGGTGCCAGCCGAAGCGATGACAGCCTGCGCGTCCTTGGTCACGTCGGTGATCTCGTCGAGCACGAACACACGCGCATTCGGACCTGCGCTGACTTCATCGCCCGTCGTCGGCGCGTTGAAGCCGTTCTTGATCAGATTGTTCTCCGGCGTGGAGTTCAGCTGGATCGCACCGTAGGCACAGTGGTGATTGGTCACGACCAGGCCGTTCGGCGACACGAAGCTGGCGGTGCAGCCGCCCAGCGCCACCACCGCGCCCATCGGATTGCCGGTGAGGTCGGAGAGCTGCCGGGGCGACAACTTCAACCCGGCCTGCTTCAGCGGCCCGGCGATCTCCGGCAACTGCTGAGGCACCCACATGCCCTCGCCGGCATGGGCGACCTGGGCGGCGAGCAGGGACAAGGGAACCGCAATGGCGGCGGCGAGCAGGTTCGGACGCATGGAAACCCCGGGACTGTCAGGAAAGTCACGATTGTAATGAACCCGTCATCCGGGCCGACCATGACTTATGCCCTACACCGCCCTGCCACGTGGCTGCCTGGACTGGTCAAGAGGCATTGCAGCAGGGCCGTCTGGGGCCGGGGCGTATAATCCGCGCCCTCATTACCCTGGATCGACGTCCGATGGCACAGACGATGAAGGCGCTGGTGAAGCGCGAGGCCGGCAAAGGCATCTGGATGGAGGAACTGCCGGTTCCTCAGCCCGGCCCCAACGAGGTGCTGGTCAAGCTGGAGAAGACCGCCATCTGCGGCACCGACCTGCACATCTACCTGTGGGACGAGTGGAGCCAGCGCACCATCAAGCCCGGCCTGACCATCGGCCACGAGTTCGTCGGCCGCATCGCGCAGCTCGGTTCCGCCGTGACCGGCTACGAGGTCGGCCAGCGCGTGTCGGCCGAAGGCCATATCGTCTGCGGACATTGCCGCAACTGCCGCGGCGGCCGCCAGCACCTGTGCCCGAACACCGTCGGCATCGGCGTGAACCGCAACGGCGCGTTCGCCGAGTACATGGTGATGCCGGCCAGCAACCTGTGGCCGATCCCGGACCAGATTCCATCGGAGCTGGCCGCGTTCTTCGATCCGTACGGCAACGCAGCGCATTGCGCGCTGGAGTTCGACGTGGTGGGCGAGGACGTGCTGATCACCGGCGCCGGCCCGATCGGCATCATCGCCGCCGGCATCTGCAAGCACATCGGCGCGCGCAACGTGGTGGTCACCGACATCAACGACTTCCGCCTGAAGCTGGCCGCCGACATGGGCGCCACGCGCGTGGTCAACGTCTCCAACACTTCGCTGAAGGACGTGATGGCCGACCTGCACATGGAAGGCTTCGACGTGGGCCTGGAAATGAGCGGCAACCCGCGCGCGTTCAACGACATGCTCGACTGCATGTACCACGGTGGCAAGATCGCGATGCTCGGCATCATGCCGAAGGGCGCCGGTTGCGACTGGGACAAGATCATCTTCAAGGGCCTCACCGTGCAGGGCATCTACGGCCGGAAGATGTACGAGACCTGGTACAAGATGACGCAGCTGGTGCTGGGCGGATTCCCGCTCGGCAAGGTGCTGACGCACCAGCTGCCGATCGACGATTTCCAGAAGGGCTTCGACCTGATGGAACAGGGCAAGGCCGGCAAGGTGGTGTTGAGCTGGAACTGACCCGCCGGCATGTCGGAGAAAAGAAAAGGGCGCCGTGCGGCGCCCTTTCTTATGTCCGTCAGCCAATGCGTTACGGGACTTCGACCGCGATGGTGAACACCAGGCCCGGCTTGTAGATGTCGGAGCCGCGGCGCAACTCCGGAGCATCCGAGCCGAACGTGTCGTAATACCCCAGCGTCGCGGTCGCGGGACCGAACCCCTTGGACAGGGTGACCGAGCCATCGTAGAAATCGGCGCGGCCATCGCTGCCGGCATCGATCGAGGTATAGCCGGTGCTGGCGCCGAGCGAGAAGCCCGAGTCGCCGAAGTCATAGCTGGCGGACAGGCCGGCGTAGATTTCCTCCGCACCCGTGTTGCCGTAGTCGTCGGCGTAGGCCAGGATGCCACCCACCGTCACCGGACCACTCCATTCCAGCTTGGCGATGTATTCGTTGTAGTCGATGTTGCCGTAACCGCTGGATGCCCCTTCATAGGTGTAACGGTTGACACCCAGATCCAGGTTCCAGCTGTCGCTGAGGTCCTTGTTCCAGCCCACGAAGTAGTCCACTTCGAAGTTCGGGCCACCATCGCCGAAGTCGACGTTCGATCCCCACACGCCGGCATACAGACCGAACGGCGCCGAGTAGGACGCACCTGCCTGGAAGGCGGGTTCATTGTCTGTCTGGGATACGCCGCGGAACACGTAATCCGTGGTCACCGCGAAGGTAGCGCTGAAGGGGGAAGATGCTTCTTCCGCCTCTTGGGCGAAAGCCGCCATGGGCAGGGACAGCAACAGAGCGGTGGCGAGGGCGGTGCAGAGCTTGGCGGGCGTCATCCGGAGTTCTCCTGGCGGGTGGGGTCGTGGCCGTGAGGTGAACCGTCATCACGGCTTCACGGTTTTTTAACTGCGGCCCGATAGTGCGCTGCACCAATCGCCCCCGTCAAGTGCTGGACGTGCCTGTCGAATATTGGTTTCTTTATCAATCAATTCATGGGGTTATGCCGCATCACGCTGGTGCCGCCGCACCGTTGCGGGGAAACCATCCGAACCGTTTTGGTGCCAAATGGACATGCTGGCCAGGCGCCGTCGCCGGACCCTCGCGGTCAGCGGGCAGCTCCACGTCGACTTCGACGTCGCCTCCGGCCAGGCGGGCACGCAACCGCAAGCGCGGTCCCGTGCGCTGCGTGTCGATGATCGTTGCAGGCCAGGCCGGGCCGGCGTCGACCAGATGCAGATCCTCCGGCCGCACGAATACCTCGGCCTCGCCCTGCCCCGTCGTGCCGCGCGGTTGCAGCGGCAACCCGGCCACCTGCAACGCGTCACCGCTCCACCGCGCCGGCACGCGGTTCACCGCCCCGACGAACGAATAGACGAACGGCGACGCGGGCACGTCGTAGGCATCGGCCGGACTGCCGAGCTGTTCGATGCGACCGCGATTGAGAATGGCCACGCGATCCGCGAGTTCCAGCGCTTCTTCCTGGTCGTGGGTCACGAAGACCGTGGTCAGCCCGGTGCGGTCATGCAGTTCGCGCAGCCAGCGACGCAGGTCGCGGCGCACCTGCGCATCGAGGGCACCGAAAGGCTCGTCCAGCAACAGCACGCGCGGTTCGATGGCCAGTGCGCGCGCCAGCGCGACGCGTTGCCGCTGGCCGCCCGACAGTTGCGCCGGATAGCGCGCACCGAAGCCATCCAGCTGCACCAGCGACAGCAGTTCCGCGACGCGCGCCCGAATCGCCGCATCGGGCACGCGATCACGCCCCTTGCGCACGCGCAGGCCGAAGGCGATGTTCTCCTCCACCGTCAGGTGGCGGAACAACGCGTAATGCTGGAACACGAACCCCGCACGCCGCGCCTGCACGCTGAGGCGGGTGGCGTCCTCGCCGTCGAACAGCACGCGTCCGCTGTCCGCATGTTCGAGGCCCGCGATCACGCGAAGCAGGGTGGTCTTTCCCGAGCCCGACGGTCCGAGCAACGCCAGCAGCTCGCCCTGGCGGATGTCCAGCGACACGTCGTCCAGTGCGGCGAAACTGCCGAACCGCTTGCCGAGGTGTTCGATCTTGATGCCCATGAGAATGTCCTGTCAGTGACGGTGGTTGGCGGCCAGCGCTTCGCCGTGGCGCCATTCCAGCCAGGTCTTCAGCCCGAGCGTCACCAGCGCGGTCAGCGCCAGCAGCGAAGCGGCCGCGAAGGCGGCGCTGTACGCGTACTCGTTGTAGAGGATCTCCACGTGCAGCGGCAGCGTGTTGGTGCGCCCGCGGATGTGGCCGGACACCACCGATACCGCGCCGAACTCGCCCAGCGCGCGCGCACTGCACAGCAGCACGCCGTACAGCAGCGCCCAGCGGATGTTCGGCAGCGTCACCCGCCAGAACGTCTGCCAGCCACTGGCGCCCAGGCTGAGCGCAGCGAGTTCCTCGTCGGTGCCCTGCTGCTCCATCAGCGGCATCAGCTCGCGCGCGATGAACGGAAAGGTCACGAAGAGCGTCGCCAGCACGATGCCCGGCAGCGCGAAGATGATCTTCGGCAGTTGCAGGTGCAGTTCGCCCAGCAGCGGCAGTGTGAACCGCCAGCCTTCATCGATCAGCGCATACGCCCAGCCCTGCGCACCGAAGATCAGTACGTAGATCAGCCCCGCCACCACCGGCGACACCGCGAATGGCAGGTCGATCAGCGTCACCAGCCAGCGCTTGCCCCGGAACTCGTGCTTGCTGACGGCCCACGCGGCCGCGACGCCGAACGCGAGGTTGAGCGGCACGACGATCGCCGTCACCAGCAGCGTCAGTTCCACGGCGGCCAGGGCATCCGCTTCGCTGACGGCCGCGACGAACGCCGTCCAGCCGCCGCGCAATGCTTCGACGAACACCAGCGCCAGCGGCAGCAGCAGGAACGACAGCAGGAAGGCGAGCGCGCCCAGCACCAGCAGCACCTGCACCCAGACGGGTTCGGTGGTGGCGGCATGGCGGCGGACGGGACGTGCGGGCGCTTCCACGGCGGACGACTCCGGGGAGATGGCGATGACGGCGGAAATGGCGTCGCCCACGTCAGCCACCTGCCCGCTTGCCGGTGCGCTGCAGGTGCGCCTGCAGGGTGTTGATCACCAACAGCAGCGCGAACGACAGCAACAGCATGGCGGCGGCGATCGCGGTGGCGCCTTCGTAGTCGAATTCTTCCAGCTTGATGGTGATCAGCAGCGGCGCGATCTCCGACACGCCCGGCAGGTTGCCTGCGATGAAGATCACCGAGCCGTACTCGCCCACGCCTCGCGCGAATGCCAGCGCGAAGCCGGCCAGCACGGCCGGCCACAACGTCGGAAGCACGACGTGGCGCACCGCCTGCCAGCGGCTCGCACCGAGCGTGGCGGCGGCCTCCTCCAGTTCGGTTTCGATCTCCGCCAATACCGGCTGCACCACGCGCACCACGAACGGCAGGCCGATGAACACCAGCGCCACGGTGATGCCGAGCGGGGTATACGCGACCTTGATGCCGGCCGCTTCCAGCCATTGTCCGATCCAGCCCGTCGGCCCGTACAACGCCGTCAGCGCGATGCCGGCGACGGCCGTCGGCAGCGCAAACGGCAGGTCGATCATCGCGTCGAACACGCGCTTGCCGGGGAACCGATAGCGCACGAACACCCACGCGACCAGCGTGCCCATCACGGCGTTGAACGCGGCGGCGACCAGCGCGGTACCGAAACTGATGCGCAGCGCCGCCAGCACGCGCGGCTCGGTCCAGATGGCCCAGATGCCCGCCACACCGAGTCCGCTGGCCTTGGCGAACACGCCCACCAGCGGAATGAGCACGATCAGCCCCAGCCAGGCCAGCGTATAGCCCAGGCTGAGGCCGAACCCGGGAATGACGCGCCTGGGGCGCGCCTGTCCCGGCCAGGGGTGCACTGCCGCCACGTTACTTCGCCTGGATCTGGTCGAACACGCCACCGTCGGCGAAGTGCGTGGCCTGCGCCTTCGCCCAGGAGCCGAAGACGCCGTCGATCGTCACCAGTTCCAGCTTGGGGAAACGCGCGATGTCGTCCGGCGCGGCGTACTGCGGATAGCGCGGACGGTAATAGTGCTTGGCGGCCAGGCGCTGGCCGGTGGGCGAATACAGGTATTTCAGGTAGGCCTGCGCCGCTTCGCGCGTGCCGTGCTTGTCGACGTTGCGATCCACCAGCGCCACCGGCGGCTCGGCGAGGATCGACAGCGACGGCACCACGATGTCGAACTTGTCCGGTCCCAGTTCCTCGATCGACAGGAACGCTTCGTTCTCCCACGCCAGCAGCACGTCGCCGATGCCACGCTGTACGAACGTGGTGGTCGCCCCGCGCGCACCGGTGTCCAGCACCGGCACGTTGCGGAACAGCCCGCGCACGAAGTTGCGCGTCTTCGCCTCGTCGCCCCTGAAGATCTTCAGGCCGTAAGCCCACGCCGCCAGGTAGTTCCAGCGCGCGCCGCCGGAGGTCTTCGGATTCGGCGTGATCACCGAAATGCCCGGCTTCACCAGGTCGTGCCAGTCGCGGATCTTCTTCGGATTGCCCTTGCGCACCAGGAACACGATGGTCGAGGTATACGGCGCGCTGTTCTCGGGCAACCGCGACTGCCAGTTCGCCGGGAACAGCTTGGCGCGCTGGGCGATGGAATCGACGTCGTAGGCGAGCGCCAGCGTCACCACGTCGGCTTCGAGGCCATCGATGACCGAGCGCGCCTGCTTGCCGGACCCGCCGTGCGAGGTCTCGATGCTGACCTTCTGCCCCTTGGTCTTCTGCCAGTCGGCGGCGAAGGCGGCGTTGAACTCGCGGTAGAACTCGCGTGTCGGGTCGTACGACACGTTGAGCAGATTGATGTCCTTGGCGCCCGCGGCGGCGGCGAGCGTCAGGCCGAAGGCGAGCAGCGCGTTGCGCGCGTGGCGGCGGATGGAGGAAGTCTTCATGCGATGTCTCCGGGGGATCAGAAGGCGACCTGCAGTCGCGAGAACACGGCCTTTTCGTCTTCGCGGTCGGCACCTGCCGCGGCACCGCCGTCGAACTGCGTGTCCAGGTAATTGACGACCAGCTTCAGGTTGCTGGTGAGGTACCAGTTGACGCCCAGCGTCCAGGATTTCGCCCGCCGCGCGGACACCACCGGATCGGCGAACAGCGGGAACGCGCCGTTGTCGATCTCCAGTTCGCCGTAGCGTCCGACCAGTTCCCACGCGCCCCACCCGCCCTTGCCGGGGCTGAAGGGCTTCGATGGCCTGACAACGCCGCGGTAGCTCGCGTCCTCACCCGTCAGTACGTAGCTGGCGGTCGCCTGCCAGGCAGTGTTTTCCAGCTCCGCGGACGTGGCGCCGACCTGCAGTTCCTGCTTCGACGCGATGTATTCCGCAAGCAGGCCGAACCGGTTGCGGTAGAAGTAGCCCTGCGGCGACCAGCGCGTGCGTTTGCCGTTCGCCGCGACCGCGCTGCGATAGTTGAAGAACTGCACCTGGCCCGGCGTGCGGTAGCGCGGCAGGATATTGTTGCCCGTGCCGACGGTATCGCCGACGCTGCCGCCGACACCGAATCCCAGGCCCGACCAGAAACCTGCGCCGTCCTTGAACGGTTCCACGAACACGCGACCGGCGACCTCGAACTCATCGTCGGGATTCGTCGTCACCGCATCCCGGCCGTCGACCGTGCCGTTGAATACGCCGATCGCGTAGCTGACCTTGCTGCCGGCCAGTTCGCCCTGCAGCTGCACGCCGATGTCGCGGTTGGGCGCCAGTTCGCTGGGCAATGCACGCTCGATGTCGGACAGCGCGGTCGAGGACTGCAGCCGCTCCAGGCCCACCGGCGAGGTGAACTTGCCCAGCCGCACCGTGGCCGCAGGCGAGAACTTCAGGTCGGCATAGGCATCGACGATGCTGGCGCTGTCGCCGGCGAACTCCGGCGTAAAGCGGAAGCCGATCCACTTGCCCAGCGTGCCTTCGATGGTCGGGCGAGCGGTGCGCAACAGGAACGTGTCGTAGGTACCCGATGGCACGCCGCTGCTGAAGAACCGGCCATCGCCCTGGATCAGGCCACGGATCCTGATCTCGTAGTCGCCATTGGCCGACTTCAGCGACGCGCCCTTGTCGTTCACCGCGATGACGGGCGCGTCCTTGGCCTTGGCAGCGGTTTCTTCCTGTTGCAGTTCGAGACGGCGCTCCAGGATGCGCAGGCGCTGGTCGAGGTCGCCCAGCGTGGACGGCGCGGATTCGCCTTCGGCGGCGACCGTCGCCGGCGCATCGCCGACGCGGCGCTCCAGGGCTTCCAGTCGCTGCAGCAGCTCCTGCACGGTCGGTTGGCTATGCGCGTACACGGGAGCGGCCAGCGAACAGGCCAGCGCGCCCAGGATGGCGACGCCACTGCCTTTCCGCTTGCTCGATCCCGACCGTGTCCGCATGACCGCTGTTCCCCGTGCGAAGGCCCGCGATGGGCCGGAGACGCGATGCTGCGGGCGCACATCCGGGCAGGGAAATGACGAAACAGGGGCCGCTTATGCCGTATGCGCATGAAGCCAAGGCGTCGCACGGCCGGCGGGTAGAATGACCCCTTTCCCGCTTATGCCTCTGCCATGGCCAACCCGCTGACCACCCACTACGCCGCCACCCTCGACGAGATCCGCGCCCAGGGCCTGTTCAAGGCCGAGCGGATCATCACCAGCCCGCAGTCGGCGGAGATCACGCTGGCCGACGGCCGGACGGTGCTGAATTTCTGCGCCAACAACTACCTCGGCCTGGCGGACCACCCGGACATCATTGCGGCGGCGAAGGACGCGCTGGACACGCACGGATTCGGCATGGCCAGCGTGCGCTTCATCTGCGGCACGCAGGACCTGCACAAGCAGCTGGAACAGACGATCGCCGAGTTCTTCGGCACCGAGGACACCATCCTCTACGCTGCCTGCTTCGATGCCAACGGCGGCCTGTTCGAGCCGCTGCTGGGCGAAGACGACGCCATCATCTCCGACGCGCTGAACCACGCGTCGATCATCGATGGCGTGCGGCTGTGCAAGGCCAAGCGCTTCCGCTACGCCAACTGCGACATGGCCGATCTGGAAGCGCAATTGCAGGCGGCGGATGCCGCAGGCTGCAAGACCAAGCTGATCACCACCGACGGCGTGTTCTCGATGGACGGCTTCATCGCGCCACTGGACGAGATCACCGCACTGGCGAAGAAATACAACGCACTGGTCCACATCGACGAATGCCATGCGACCGGCTTCCTCGGCGCCACGGGCCGTGGCTCGGCGGAAGTGAAAGGCGTGCTGGACCGCATCGACATCATCACCGGCACGCTGGGCAAGGCGATGGGCGGTGCGCTGGGCGGATTCACCACCGCGCGCAAGGAAGTGATCGAACTGCTGCGCCAGCGTTCGCGCCCCTACCTGTTCTCCAATTCGCTGCCGCCGCATATCGTGGCCGCCGGCATCAAGGCGTTCGAGATGCTGGCTGCCGCCGGCGACCTGCGCGATACGCTGGCCGCGAATACCGCCTACTTCCGCGAAAAAATGACCGCCGCCGGCTTCGACATCAAGCCGGGCGTGCACCCGATCAGTCCGGTGATGCTGTACGACGCGCCGCTGGCGCAGCGCTTCGCCGAACGCCTGCTGGAAGAAGGGATCTATGCGATCGGCTTCTTCTTCCCGGTGGTCCCCAAGGGACAGGCGCGCATCCGCACGCAGATCAGCGCCGCGCATACGCGCGAGCATCTGGACCGCGCGATCGACGCCTTCATCCGCATCGGTCGCGAACTGGGCGTGGTGAAGGGCTGATCTGCCTGCCGATGCGCCCGCGTGTCAGCGGGCGCGTTTGGCGGTACTGGCGGTCGTCGTCGGCTTCACCGGCGCGCCCTTGGCCACACGGATGCCATTGGCCTTCATCCACGCATCGAATTCCTCGGCCGTCATGCTGCGGCCGTCCTGCTGCATGTCGAAGCGGTGCCCGTGCGGACCGACCTTGACGGTGACGATCTCGTCAGGCGCCGTGTTCTTCGTCGCGGCAGACGGCGATGTCGACGCGCAGCCTGCCGACAGGCCGAAGGCGAGCAGCAAGGCGCAGCACAGCGGCAAGCGCGGGATCGAACGGTACATGGCGGTTTCCCCAGGGTCAGCGTGAGCGAGTGTAGGCAGCCGCCCTGCCGCGAACCCGGACCGTCGTCGCGCAATCAGCGCCCGGTCGTCGGCGCGAGTGCCTCGCACTCATGCGCGTCGAGCATGCGCCACGCGCCCTTGCCCAGTTCCCCGAGCGCCAGCGGCCCGATCGCGACACGCACGAGCCGCAGCACGCCGACGTCGAACGCTGCCAGCAGACGGCGGATCTGCCGGTTGCGTCCCTCCTCCAGCACGATCTCCAGCCACGCGTTGCGCTCTCCGCTCCGCAGCACGCGGACGTCGCGGGCGGACAGATGTTCGCCGTCGACGCGTACGCCGGTCTTCAATTGCTGCAGCAGGACGTCATCCGGCAGTCTGTCGATCTGTACGTGGTAGGTCTTGTCAGGGCCCGTTGCGGGATCGGTGATGCGGGCCGCCCATTCGGGATCATTGGAGAACAGCAACAGGCCTTCGCTGGCCTTGTCGAGCCGGCCCACCGGCGCGAGCCACGGCAGTGCTGCGCCGTCCAGGCAGCGGTAGACGGTGTCGCGTCCCTGTTCGTCTCGTGCCGTCGTGACCAGGCCGCGCGGCTTGTTGAGCATCAGGTAGCAGCGCTCCGGCGCCGCACTCGCCTGGCCGTCCACCCGGATCACGGCGCGATCAGCGACCACCGGAAACTCGGGATCGCGCACGATGCGTCCATCGACGGACACCCGGCCCTCGATGATCCAGCGCGCGGCCTCGCTGCGCGAACACACGCCCTGCTTGGAGAGGACGCGCGCAAGCCCGTGGCGGGTTCCCTGCGCAGCGGACGCACGCGGCCGCCCGGCACGCGCGGCATCACGGGAAGGAGGGTTGCGCGTCTTCATGGAAGCCGAAAGGAAAACGGCCGGGAAAACCGGCCGTTCGTGCATCAGTTCTTCTTGGCAGGCTCGGCGGGTTCCGGCGCAGGCGCCGCGGCCGGAGCACCGGGTGCCTTCACGACGCGCACGCCGCGGGACTTCATCCACGCATCGAATTCGTCCGCAGTCATCCGCTTGCCGTTCTGGCTCATGTCGAACCGCCATGGCGTGTTGTCGTGCGCCGTCTTCGGCTGATACGCCGCCGAACTGGCCGTAGCGGCCGCCGCCGTGGGCGCGGTCGCCGCAGGCAAGGCCTTGGCGACGTTGCGGCAACCTTCGATCCGCAGGCGCATCAGCACGCGATCCACCGATTGCGACTCGTCGAACGCGTGCGCCGCCAGCACGCCGGAGGGCGCACCCAGCTGCGTGGTGGCGGCGGTGAATTCCGGCGCGACCGGTGCGATCACCGTGGCGGGCGTCTTCAGCGGCGCCGGCACCAGGCTTCCGCTGCAATCGGGCGCGGCGTGGGCGGCGGGAATCGCGGCGATGCACAGCACACTGGCGAACACATGACGACGCATCGGCACAACTCCTGAGGATTCACGGCTGGACGTGCCCGGAGTTTAGGCAGCACGTCATGGCATGGCAAGAAATTGCCCGTCCTACGGCGCGGCGATGCGCAAAGACGGAAGCGCGATCACGCAAATCGCAGGCAGGCAGGCGGAAAAAACGAAGCCCGGCACAAGGCCGGGCTTCGGGTGTTGCGGGAAGAGCGTCCGATCAGTTCTGGACGTTCAGTTCCGTACGACGGTTGCGCTCGTTCTTGCAGCCCGGCAGGGTCTGCGCGGTCGGCTCCAGCGGACGGCTCTCGCCGTAACCGATCGGACCCACCAGACGCGAGGCGCTGACGCCGTTGTTGGTCAGGTAGTCGTACACGGTCTGCGCACGACGCTGCGACAGCGACTGGTTGTAGGCGTCGGCACCGCACAGGTCGGTGTGGCCGGCCACTTCGACGCGCAGGTCAGGGTAGCGCTTCAGGATCTCGGCGGCTTCGCCCAGGATCGCGATCGCGTCAGGACGCAGGGTCGACTTGTCGAAGTCGAAGTTGACGCCCTTCAGGTCGATCGAAACCTGCACCGGGCAGCCGTCCGGACCGATGGTCTGGCCAGCCTGCGAACCGGGGCACTTGTCGTCGCAGTTGTTGACGCCGTCACCGTCGTCGTCCAGGTCCGCGCAGCTCGGCGCAGCCGGCGGGGCCGGCGGAGCAGCGGCTTCGGCCTTCGGGCCCAGCGGGATCACGACGCCGACCGAGGCCAGCACGTCGCCGAACCAGTCTTCCTGCGGGGCGGCCATGCTCTGGTCGTCGAAGTCGGCACGGTAGGCCAACTCGGCGCGCACGCCGACGCGCTTGTCGAGCGTGGTCTGCAGGCCGACGCCCAGCTTGGCGGCGAGGTTGTTGTCACGACGCTGGTTGGACGCGTTGATCAGCGACTCTTCTTCCGAACGCTGCATGCCCAGGCCCGCCACGATGTACGGGTTCCAGCCGCGGCCTTCCTGCACGAAGTGGCGACGCAGGTCCAGCGAGATGCCGTACTGGCTCCACAGCGCATCGCGGTTGGCTTCGAACTTCGGGTTCTGATAGTTCAGCTCACCGTCCAGCGACCAGTTCGGGCTTATGAACTTGCCCAGGCCCAGGCCCAGGAAAGGCGCGTTGCGGGTGGTGCGGTCATCGTCCTGCAGGTTGAAGCCGGCCGAACCCGTCAGGTACCAGCGGTCATCGAACTCCTGTGCCACCGCGTGGTTCGCGAGGCTCAGGCCGCCCAGCAGCGCGGCGCAGAGAATCTTCTTGTTCATTTGCAGCTCCTTTCCTTGTAAAAGTTCAGTTGTAGAGAAACCGAAGTACTTGGCTTACGGCGTTTCTAGTTGTTATTCGAGGCGACAGGCTTCGGTCGCCTTGCTGAACAGATTATGCGGGGGTACGTGAAGACTGTGTTAACGGTACCATAACAAGTTGGGTAAGGTTAACACTTCGTAGGAGAACTGGCTCGGATACGCCGCCCGCCGCCCGCCGCCCGCCGCCCGCCGCCCGCCGCTGGCCGTGCCGGGCGCGAGGTACTCGTCCCACGCAAGGCATGCCGGGGGCAACACACCGGTCCACGTACGACCCTTGGTAAGTGCGGTTGGGAGACCGATGCTCGCATCATGAACCTGTCCACCTCGTCCGTACACCGCCTTCCCAGCCTTTTCCTGTCGCACGGCTCGCCGATGCTGGCGGTCGAGGACTCGTCCACCGGCCGCTTTCTCGATCAGTTGGGCACCCTGCTGCCCAGGCCGCGTGCCATCGTCGTGGCGTCGGCGCACTTCATCCACGCCCGGCCGACACTGACCGCGACGCCCGCGCCGGACACGATCCACGATTTCGGCGGCTTTCCCGACGCGCTCTACCAGATCCGCTACCCCACCACGGGCGCGCCGGTGCTTGCGCATGACATCGCGGGACGGCTGGCAGCGGCCGGGTTCGAGCCGCGCGTGGACGATCACCATGGCCTGGACCACGGTGTCTGGGTGCCGTTGCGACGCATGTATCCGGCGTCCGATATTCCCGTGGTTGCGCTATCGGTGAACCCCGCGGAGAGCGCCGAATGGCATTACCGACTTGGACAGGCGCTGGCACCGCTGCGCAAGGACGGCGTGCTGGTCGTCGGGTCCGGCGGCTTTTCGCACAATCTGCGGGCGCTGGACTGGCAGCACGGACGGGCGCCGGCATTTTCCTGGGTCGAGGCGTTCACCGATCCGCTGCGCGACGCGCTGCTGGCGGGCGACGCGGCCACGGCCATCGAGTGGACCGCGCTGCCGTACGCGCGCCAGAACCATCCCACCACCGAGCATCTGTATCCACTCCATGTGGCGCTGGGCGCCGGTGGCGAAGGCGCCAAGGGGCGGTTGCTCCATCGCGACGTGGAAATGGGTGGGTTGGCGCTGGACGCGTTCGCTTTCGACACCGACTGATCACACCGCCAGGCCGCGTTCCCAGGGCGGGTCGTCGCCGAACTGGTCGGTCAGGAAATCCACGAACGCGCGCACCCGCGGCGGTACCAGCCTGCGCTGCGGCATGACCGCACTGATCGCGGTCGTCGCCAACGGGAAATCCGGCAGCACCACCTGCAACCGCCCCGCGCGCAGGTCGTCGGCCACGTGCCACAACGAGTGCACCACGATGCCCTCGCCCGCCAGCGACGCATCGCGCAGCACTTCGCCGAAGTTGCTTTCGAAGCGTCCGTGCACGCGTACCGCGACCTCGCCGCCATCCGGGGTTTCCAGCCGCCAGACATCCTGGCGACCGCCGCTGCCGAACAGCAGCAGGCAGTCGTGGTCGGCCAGTTGTGCAGGCGTCCGAGGCGCGCCGCGCCGGCGCAGATAGTCGGGGGATGCGCACAGCACGCGACGGTTGGGCGCGATGCGCCGTGCGACCAGGCGCGAGTCGTCGAGCGCGCCGATGCGGATGGCGAGGTCGAACCCCTCGCTGACCAGATCCACCACGTTGTCGCTGAGATGCACGCTCAGCCGTACCTTGGGGTGGCGGGCGAGGAAGGACGGCAGCAGTGGCGAGACGTATTGGCGGCCGAACGACGCCGACATCGTCACCCGCAGCGTGCCCGCCACCTCCGTGGCGGCCTCGCGCAGGCCGCTGCCGAGCGACTCCAGTTCCTCGACCAGCACCCGGCCCTGCTGCGCCAGCGCCAGGCCCTCCGGGGTGGCATGCAGGCGGCGGGTGGTCCGGTGCAGCAGGCGCACGCCCAGCTCTTTTTCCAGCCGCTTCAGGCGCTGGCTGGCCACGGCCACCGACAGGTCCAGGCTGTGGGCGGCGGCGGTGATCGAGCCCAGATCCAGTACGCGCAGGAACAGCGTCAGGTCACCGACACGGTCCATTTTCAATATTCCATTGAAAGTGATTCGCCATTTTCTCGGTTTTTTGCGGATCAAGGAAGCGGCACGCTGCACGCCTTTCCAGATCCCCTGCCCCCCATGACTCCTACCCCCGCCCCGACCTCGCGCATGCCGCTGGGTCTCTATGCCCTGACCGCCGGCGCCTTCGGCATCGGCACCACCGAGTTCGTCATCATGGGCCTGCTGATGCAGGTCGCTGCCGACCTGCAGGTCTCCATCGCCGCCGCCGGCCTGCTGATCTCCGGCTACGCACTCGGGGTCTTCGTCGGCGCGCCGCTGCTGACGGCCGCCACCAGCCGCATGCCGCGCAAGGCGGTGCTGGTGGCGCTGATGGTGGTGTTCACGCTCGGCAACCTTGCCTGCGCGCTGGCGCCCAACTACGAACTGCTGATGGCCGCGCGCGTGGTCACCTCGCTGGCACACGGCACCTTCTTCGGCGTCGGCGCCGTGGTCGCCACCGGCATGGTCAGCGAGGACCGCAAGGCCTCGGCCATCTCCATCATGTTCACCGGCCTGACCGTGGCCACGCTGCTCGGCGTGCCGGCCGGTGCGTGGCTGGGCCTGCAGTTCGGCTGGCGCGCGACGTTCTGGGCGGTCACCGCCATCGGCGTGCTGGCGACGCTCATCATCGCCACGCTGGTCCCGGCTGATCGCAGCGCGCCGTCGCCGCTGCCGTTCCGCGACGAACTGCGCGTGGTCGCACGCCCGCAGGTGCTGCTCGGCCTGCTGATGACGGTGCTGGGCTTCGGCGGCATGTTCACCGTCTACACCTACATCCAGCCGCTGCTGACGCAGGTGACCGGGTTCGCCGATGCGGCGGTCTCGCCGATCCTGCTGGTGTTCGGTGTCGGCATGATCGTCGGCAACCTGCTCGGCGGCCGCTTCGCCGACCGCCGCCTGGCGTCCGCCCTGCTCGGCACGCTGGCCCTGCTGGCGCTGGTGATGGGCGCGATGACCTTCGTGCTGGAAAGCCGCTGGGCGATGATCGCGTTCACCGGCCTGCTGGGTGCCGCCGCCTTCGCCACCGTGTCGCCGCTGCAGCTCTGGGTGCTGCAGAAGGCGAGTGGCGCGCAGAGCCTGGCCTCCAGCCTGAATATCGGTGCCTTCAACCTCGGCAACGCGCTGGGCGCGTGGCTGGGCGGCGTGGTGATCTCGCAGGGACTGGGCCTGTCCGCCCTGCCCTGGGTCGCCGCGCTGGTCCCGGCGTCGGCCTTCGCGGTCGCGCTGTGGGCGCTGGTGCTGGAACGACGCCAGGCGACTCGCGGAACAGGTGCCGCGCCGGCGTTGCAGACCGACGGATTCGCTTGATCCGCTTCCCTTGAATGCTTGAGGAGTTTTCCATGGAAACCCGTTTTCTCGGCCGGTCCGGCCTGAAGGTCTCTGCACTCGGCTTCGGTGCCGGCACCTTCGGCGGCAAGGGGCCGCTGTTCGGCGCCTGGGGCAATACCGACACCGCGCAGGCGCGCCGCATGATCGACATCAGCCTGGACGCAGGCCTCAATTTCTTCGACACCGCCGATGTGTACTCGGACGGCGCGTCCGAATCGATCCTGGGCTCGGCCCTGCAAGGCCGGCGCGACCAGGTCATCCTGTCCAGCAAGACCGGCCTGCGCCTGGGCGAAGGACCCAACGATGCCGGCGCCTCGCGGTTCCGCCTGCCGAAGGCGGTGGATGCCTCGCTTGCGCGGCTTGGCACCGATTATCTCGACCTGCTGCAGCTCCACGCGTTCGATGCGCTGACGCCGGTCGAGGAAACCCTGTCCACGCTCGATGGCCTGGTCCGCGCCGGCAAGGTGCGGTACCTGGGCGTGTCCAACTATGCCGGCTGGCAGCTGATGAAATCGCTCGGCGTCGCCGACCGCTACGGTTACACCCGCTATGTCGCCAACCAGACCTACTATTCGCTGGCCGGCCGCGACTACGAGTGGGAACTGATGCCGCTGGCCATCGACCAGGGGATAGGGGCGGTGGTGTGGAGTCCATTGGGCTGGGGCCGCCTGACCGGCAAGGTGCGGCGCGGGCAACCCCTCCCCGCCACCACCCGCCTGCATGACACGGCCGACATGGGACCACCCGTCGCGCAGGAGCGCCTGTTCCGCATCATCGACGCGCTGGATATCGTCGCCGAGGAAACCGGCAAGCAGGTGCCGCAGATCGCCATCAACTGGCTGCTGCAGCGCCCCACCGTCTCGACCGTGCTGGTCGGCGCGCGCAACGAGGAGCAGTTGCGGCAGAACCTGGGCGCCATCGGCTGGCAACTGTCGGCCGAGCAGATCGCGCGCCTGGACGCCGCCAGCGCGGTGGAAGCGCCGTATCCCTACTACCCTTACTGGCGAGGCCATTTTTCCGAACGCAGCCCGCTGCCCGTACCCGCCTTTCCCCCCGCTGCCGGAGCCACGCCATGAAAGCCGTCGCCTTGACCCGCTACCTGCCCATCGACGATCCGCAATCGCTGGTCGATGTCGAACTCGAGCAACCCACCGCCAGCGGTCACGACATCCTGGTGCGCGTGGAAGCCGTGTCGGTGAATCCCGTCGACACCAAGGTGCGCTCGCCGAAACCGCAGGTCGAAGCGCAACCGAAGATGCTGGGTTATGACGCTGCGGGCATCGTCGAAGCCGTGGGCGATGCGGTGACGCGCTTCAAGCCCGGCGACGCCGTCTACTACGCCGGCGACATCACCCGCCCCGGCAGCAATGCGCAGTTCCAGCTCGTCGACGAACGCATCGTCGGGCGCAAGCCGGCGTCGCTCGACTTCGCCCAGGCGGCCGCGCTGCCGCTGACCACGATCACGGCGTGGGAGCTGCTGTTCGACCGCATGCCGTACACGATCGATGGCGGCGGCGCGGGCAAGTCGCTGCTGGTGATTGCCGGCGCCGGCGGCGTGGGTTCCATCGCGATCCAGCTGGCCAGGCGCGCCGGCTTCACCGTCATCGCCACCGCGTCGCGCCAGGACACCATCGACTGGTGCAAGGCGCTGGGCGCCGATCATGTGATCAACCATCGCGAGCCGCTCGGTCCGCAACTGAAGGCGCTGGGCTTCGACACCGTCGACGCGGCGCTGAACCTGGCGGACACCGATCGCTACTGGACCGAGCTGGGCGAACTGCTGGCGCCGCTCGGCCATGTCGGCCTGATCGTCGAACCGCGCGGCGAGCTGCGCATCGGCGACCCGTACAAGGCCAAGAGCATCGGCATCCATTGGGAAATGATGTTCGCCCGCCCGCGCTTCCGCACCGCCGACATGGGCGAACAGGGTGCGTTGCTGGATCGCGTCGCCGACCTGATCGATGCCGGCACCCTGCGCGGCACGCTCACCGGCACGCTGTCGCCGATCAACGCGGCGAACCTGCGCGAAGCGCATCGCCGGCTGGAATCCGGCACCACCATCGGCAAGCTGGTGCTCGCCGGCTGGTAGTCCGGTCGATGCACGTGGCGCGCGCGGCATGGCGCGCTGCGCCGGACGCGCTACCGGCGGCCACGCGACTTGCGATATCGTGGCCGCCCGCCGCGATCCGCCCGCCTTTCCGGTCCCGCCATGCCTCTTGTCCCGGCGTCGCCTCGCCTGCCACCCCGCACTGCCGGCCCGACCGGGTGGTCCACGCGGCGATGATGCAGCCCCCCGCGTTGTTCCCGCTGCTACCCGGCGGCCTGTTCGGCCCCTTGGCATCGCCCAACCGCGAGCATTACTGGCTGCTGCTGTGCCGGCTGTTCGACGAGTTCTTCGGGCCCGATGCGCCGGTACCGCCGAGCATGGGCTTCCAGCGCCGCGAGATCACGGCGGCGCTGGAGCGCTACCTGCTCGCCGATGATCCGTGGGAGGACGAGGACGGCGACAGCCCGGACACGCCCTTGTCCGTGCGCGTCAACACCATCCACGAGCGTTTCCGCCAGGCCGGATGGCTGCGCCAGGAGCGCATCGGCGCGCGCGAGATGGTCACCATGCCGCCGGTCGTCCACCAGTTCCTCTCGCTGCTGGTCGAGTTCGCGGAACATGGCCCGACCTTCGTGTCGGCGAAGATGCGCTCGATCGAACTCCAGCTCCAGCAGGTGGCCGAGGGCAAGGCGTCGGGCGATGCGCTGGACGAAGCCGCCGACCAGGCGCGGCGCCTGCTGGTGTCGCTGTCCTCGATGAGCCTGCAGGTCCGCGACCTGATGCCGGAGCTGAGCAAGGCCGAGTCCACCGCGCAGTTCGCACGGCAGTGGTTCGAGCGCTACGTCGGCGAGTTCTTCATCGGCGACTACGCCGAACTGCACAAGGCCGACCACCCGCTCGCACGGCGCAGCGCGATCCTCTCGGTCGCGCAACAGATCGAGACCGGCGAGCGCCGCACCGCGCTGCTGGCGTGGTACCGGGAACATGCTGCCGGTGGCGACACCGGGCGCGGCGAGCAGCGCTTCGCGCGCAGCCTGCGCCGGCTGCGCGAACTGGATCGCATCGACGAATACCTGGGGCGGCTGGACGACGACATCCGCCAGGCGAACCGGCGGGCCCTGGCCTTCCTCGACTACCGCCTGCGCGCGCCGGACAAGCTGGATACGCTCCTGCGCCGCGCCTGCCGTGGCGTGCAGCACGCGCCGGAAGGTGCGCTGCGCCTGCCGGTGGCGCCGGGCGCGTTGATGGACGCGGGACGCTTGCGCCCACCGCGGCAGAAAGCGCAACCGATCCCGCGCAGCGCCAACGCGACCCAGCCGCCCACGCCGGAACAGCTGGCCCGGCTCGGCCTGCTGCGGCGGATGAAACGCGCGCGCCTGGTCACCGCCGAAGACATGGCGCGTTATGTCGGTCCGCATCTGGAACATCGCGACGAGGTCGAGTCGGCCACGCTCTCCATCGCCAGCATCGAAGACCTGCGCGCCTACCAGACCCTGCTCACGCTCGCGCTGCGCAGCCATCGCATCGGCGGCCTGCGCCGCGAGGACCCGCTGGGCCGGTTGTTGCGCGGCTATCGCGTCGACCTGCTCGACGCCGGCGGGCACGACGACAACGGCTACCTGCGCGCGCCACGCTTCGTCGTGCGCCGCATCGGCCAGCCTTCACGGAAAACCGCATGAAACGCAGCTGGACCACGCTCAGCCAACTCTCCAACGGCGTCTACGCCGTGCAGGACTTCGAACGCACCGCCTACCGGCTGGTGGTGGAACAGGTGTTGTATGCCAGCGACCGCAGCACGCGCCTGGCCTACCACCTGGTGGAAGACCACTACGACGACTTCGTGGCCGCGCTGGCGCCGCTGGGTATCCGCCTGGAGCGGAACGCGCACTACCGCTACGTGGTGGCGTTGCCCGCGCATGCCGAAGGCGTGCCGGTGACGCTGGCCGAAACGCTGTTGCTGCTGGTCCTGCGCCAGCGCTACGACGAAGCCATGCGGCAAGGCATGGTGGAAGACGAGGGCGTCGTCACCGTGGAACTCCCCGAACTGCAGGAGGCCTACCAGGCGCTCGCCGGACGGCCGATGCCGGATGTCGGCGCGCTGCGTGAGCTGGCGCGCACGCTGAAGCGCTGGGGCACGTGCCGGCTGGTGGAATCGGAACCGGACGATCCGCAGCCGTTCCACCTGCACGTGCGGCCCGCGATCGTGGAAATCGTCGGCGAACAGTGGCTGCAACGGCTGGACCAGCACAATCGCGACGACGACGCGAGCGACAACGATGACGTCACGGAGGACGGCGATGCAGCAGCTTGAGCGCGTGCACCTGGTGCAGTTCTTCCTGTTCGAAGCGCAGACGCTGGAACTGGATGCCACCACCGCCATCATCGCGCCCAACGGCGCGGGCAAGAGCGCGCTGCTGGATGCACTGCAGATCGTGCTGCTGGGTGGCGACCGCAGCCGCATCCGCTTCAACGCGCAGGCCGGCGGCAGCCATCGCGCACGCACCATCCGCGATTATTGCCTGGGCGTGTTCCGCAGCGGTGACGAGGGGCGCAAGCGGCGTACCGCCACCACGTACATCTCGCTGGTATTCCGCGATACCGACACCGGCGAGGCGCTGACCGCCGGCATCGCGCTGGGTGCGTCGGTGGACGAACCCGACCACCGGCTGCACGGGCTGTACCTGCTGCCCGGCGTGGCACTGGACCTGGCCGACCACCTCGAACAGGTCAAGGGCAAGGAACTGCCGCTGGCCTGGGCGACGTTCCGCGAGCTGGCCCTGCGCCGCTGCAAGGACGCCAACGGACAGCCTCAACTGCACACGGTGGCCGAACGCTTCGTCAAGGACCTGCTGTTGCGGCTGCGCGCCTCGCCGACCGCCAATCCCGACATCAATGCCTACCGCAAGGCCTTCCTCAACGCGCTCAACCTGCAGCGCGTGGAAGACGTGGACCTGTTCGTGCGCACGCTGGTCGCCGAGGACCGGCCCACCGACATCGCCCGCTTCCGTGCGCTGCTGGAAAGCTTCCGCCAGATCCGCGACCGCATCGAACAAGTGCGCCAGCGCATCGACGCTGCCGAAGGCGTCGAACGGCAGTACGACCGCATCGCCGCGCAGGCGATACGCGCCGCGTCGTACCGTGCGCTGGCGGCCGAATACGCACGCGACCTCTACGGCGAACAACTGGAACAGGCAGGCGACGAGGTCCGCGGTGCGCAGGTGCACCTGGCCGATACCCGGCGCGCGCTCACCGAGGTCCGCAGCGAGCGTGATCTCGCGCAGGAAGAACATGCACGCGCGCAGCTGCGGCTGCAGGGCAGCGATGGTTACGGGGAACAGGCCCGCGTCGATGCGCTGGCCGAGCGCGAACGCGAGCGCCTGCTGCAGGTGAAGCAGGCATTGATCCGCGAAACCGCCTTTGCCCGCGACCAGGTCGCCGCGATCGCCGCACTGGGCCTGGAGAGCGTCGATAACGGCCTGCTGGCGTCCGCGCAGGCGACGTGGTCGGACTGGCACCAGGCACTGTCGGCATTGCACGCCGATGCCGACCTGCCGTGGGAGGCGGATCGCTTCTTCCACGATGCCCAGCGGGCCTTGCAGTCGCTCGCACCGCTGATCGCCGCGGTCGATGCCCATGCGCGCGAGCGCCATGCCGCGTACGAGGCCGCACGCGACAAGCTGGCCGGCGCGAAGCAGAACCAGAAGCGGCTGGCGGCCGGCCAGGCCGAACTCAACGCCGACACGATGCGGCTGATGAGCTACCTGCGCGACGAAGGCATCGACGCACGTCCGGTCTGCGATCTGGTGCAGGTGGTGGACAAGGCCTGGCAGTTCGCCATCGAAGGCTACCTGCGCAACAACGCCGAGGCGCTGCTGGTGCCCGAGGCCGACGAACAGCGCGCGGTCAAGCTCTATCGCAACCTCCAGGGTGGGCGTTCGATCTATGGGGTCAAGCTGGCGCTGTCCAGCCAGGCACGCGGCTCGCGCGGTGCGGATGCGCCCGCTGCCGGCAGCGTCGCCGCCCTGCTGGAAGGCGACAACGCCGCCGCCCTGTCTTTCCTGCGCCGGCAACTGGGTGAGCTGCGCTGCGTGGACAGCGAAGCCGAACTGATCGGCAGCCGCCACGGCCTGACCCGCGATGGCCTGCTGGCGCGCGGCGGCAGCATCGAGCGCCTGCGCCTGCCGGCGGCGGGCGACCTGAAAATCGGCGCGTCCGACGGCCGCGCGCGCCTGCAGGTCGTGCGTGGCGACATCGAGTCCGCCGAACGCGATCTGCGCGCGATCGAACCGCAGCTGCTGCGGGCGCAGGCCAGCGCGCGTGCACTGGCGCGGCTGGCGGACGCCGACGACGTCGCGCATGCGCTGCATGCACACGTGCTGGAACACCGGCAGGTGGCGCAGCGCCAGCGCAGCGCGGAACAGGGCCGCGCCGCGATGCTCGATCCCGACCTGCTGCGCCTGACCGAGCAGGTGCGCGAACTGAAGGCGCGGCTCGACGCGGACGGCGCCCGCCTCGAAGCGCTGATCGGCGACGAGGCCGTCGCGCGCCGTACCCTGACGGAACGCGAGCGCCTGCTCGAGGGCCTGCGCCAGCAGGAGGAACTGGTCGCCCGCCGCGCCGTGGAAGCCTTCAGGGATCCCGATGTCGACCCCAACCTGATCGAACGCCATCGCGACGAACTCGACGCGAAGATCGAATCGCTCGAGGAACGCGGCAGGACCTGCGAACGCCGGGCCGACGAGAGCGACCGGCAACTCGCCAAACTGCTGCCGGAGGCCTGGAGCACCCTTGCGCAGTACGCGCGGGACCATGGCCTGGGCGTGGACTTCGATGCCAGCGCCTGGCGACCCGCGCTCGCACTGCTGCGGCGCGAACTGACCCAACTGCGCGACACCGACCTGGTGCGCTACGAAGGCGAGGCACGACATGCTTACGACACCGCGGTCGACACGTTCCGCGCCAGTGTCGCCGCGGCGCTCAACGACAACTTCATCCGCCTGCGCCAGCAGATCGCCACCCTCAACCGCACCCTGCGCAGCAGCCCGCCGTTCTCCAACAACGAGCGCTACCAGTTCCACTACGAGGTGGTGCCGGAGTTCCGCGATCTGGAACGCTTCATCCGCCGCGCGGTGGAGATCGGCGGCGAGGACCACCTGTTCGGCACGGCCGGCGAGGTGCCCGCGGCGTTCCGCGACCTGATCGAGGACGATGCCGCCGCACGCACTGCGACGTCGCCACTGGACGACTATCGCCGCTTCTTCCGCTTCGAGGTGCAGATCCGCCAGGACGACCGCGTGATCGGCACGCTGAGCGAACGCATGCGCTCCGGCTCCGGCGGTGAACACCGCGCACCGCTCTACGTGATCGCCGGCGCCGCGCTGGCGGCGGCCTACGGCAAGAACGAGGCGCATCCGGGCGGCATGGGCCTGATCCTGCTGGACGAGTTCGGCGACAAGATCGACGCACAGAATGCGCGCGCCACCACCAACTACCTGCGCTCGCTCGGCCTGCAACTGGTACTGGCCGCGCCCGACACCGCGCAGGGCACGCTCAGCGGCGTGCTCGACAGCTACATCGAACTGTTCCGCGACGGCGATCTGCTGCAGGCCGAACGCATCGAGGTGCAGGCCGCCGCGCGCGCCCTGCTGCTGTCGGACCAGTTCGACCTGCACCCGGAACTGCTGGCCGAGGAAACCGCGCGCATCGAACGGCAGCAGGCGCCGGGGTGAGCGATGCGCAGCGCATGCTGGAGCGGCTGCTGCGCAAGGGCGAGCGCGCCCGGCTGCGGGGCGACACCGCTCCCGCCTCGCTGCCGATGACCGAAGCCAGCGCGCGCGAGTATCTGGCGCTGCGCACGCTGGCCGAACGCGACACCTTCCATGCGCAGGTAGCCCTGGCCGAGCGTGCCGGCGCGATCGCCGTGCAGCGCGACCGGCATCGTAGCGATGGCGAGCGCCTGCTGCGGTTGACGGTGATCGACCTGGACGCACTCGCGGACCACCTGGGCATCCCGCTGCTCGATGCCCGTGTCGGAGAAGCGGCCGACCTGCTGTCGTCGTGGTTGCCGCACTTCCCCGTGCTCGGCGAGGTGCTGGACGCCTGGCGAAACGACCGCAAGGTGCGGGGCCAAGGCCCGGAGGCGGCGCCTGACCTGGCCGACGCCGCACGCGCGGTGCAGGCCCGCCTCGCCGACGCGGCCCACGAACGCATCCTGCGCCGCGAGAGCGCGAGGCTGTTCGCCGGTCGCGCGCAGGCCAGCAAGCGGCTGGAGCAACTCACCCCCTGGCTGGACCTGCTGACCCGTGGCGCGCTGGCGACGGACGGCGTGATCGAAAAGGAACATGTCTGGGCGGCGCTTGGCCTGCGTCGCGAACCGCAACCGCTGCTGATCGCCGGCACAGGGACGCTGCTCATGGACGGATCGGTGGACCTGCCGCTGGCCACCTCCTTCCTCGGCGTACCGATCGACGCCGTCCAGGGGATACGTACGACGGCCACGTGCCTGCTCAGCGTGGAAAACCTGGCCAGCTTCCACGATGCCGCGCGCGCACCGGGTGCCGACCGCACGATGCTGCTGTACACCGGCGGCATGCCGTCGCCGGCGTGGCGACGCGCCTACGCGCGCGTGCTGGATGCGCTGCCCGCCGGGCTGCCGGTGTGGCATTGGGGCGACATCGACGAGGGCGGTTTCCGCATCGCCGCAGTGCTCGCGGAAACCGCGTCGGCGCGCGGACGCCGGCTGCAGCCCTGGCGCATGTCGCCGGTCACAGTGCAGATGGACGGTGGCGAGAAGCACGTACCGCCTGCCAGCGTCCTCGCGGCCATGTGCCGGTGGGCCGAACGTGCGGGCTGGCACGACGTTGCCGATGATCTCCGCGCGCACCCGATCTGCCTGGAGCAGGAAGCACTGCCGGCCGAACTGCCGGACGCGCGCCACGCCTCGCCCTGACCGCCGATCCACGCGTGGGGACGCTTGCGTGGCCTCGCGATTCGCGGCATCGTGCGCCCACCCATACGCACGCGTATCCACCGCCCGCATGACGTCGACCGCCGCCACCGACTCCCCGTCCTATCCGCACCTGTTCGCCCCGCTGGACCTGGGCTTCACCACCGTGCGCAACCGCGTACTGATGGGTTCGATGCACACGGGCCTGGAAGACCGGGCCAGGGACTTCCCAAGGTTGGCGGCCTACTTCGCCGAGCGCGCGGCCGGCGACGTGGGCCTGATCGTCACCGGCGGCTTCTCGCCCAACCTGGTGGGCTGGCTGAAGCCGTTCGGCGGCAAGCTGTCGTGGCCGTGGGAAGCGCGGCCGCACAAGTTCGTGACGGCGGCAGTCCACGAACATGGCGCGAAGATCTGCGCGCAGTTGCTGCACGCCGGCCGCTACGGCTACCACCCGCTGACGGTGGCGCCATCGAAGCTCAAGGCACCGATCAATCCCTTCACCCCGCGCGCGCTGTCGGCCCGTGGCATCGAGCGCCAGATCAACGCCTACGCCAACGCGGCGAAGCTGGCGCGCGACGCCGGCTACGACGGCGTCGAGATCATGGGCTCGGAGGGGTACTTCATCAACGAATTCACCGCCCCGCGCACCAACAAGCGCAACGACGCCTGGGGCGGCACGCCGGAGAAGCGCATGCGCTTCGCGGTGGAGATCGTCCGCCGCGTGCGCGAAGCGGTCGGTCCGGACTTCATCCTCATCTACCGGCTGTCGCTGATCGACCTGGTCGACGACGGCAACCAGTGGGAGGAAATCGTCGCTCAGGCCAAGGCGGTGGAGGCGGCCGGCGCCACGATCATCAATTCCGGCATCGGCTGGCACGAGGCGCGCGTGCCGACCATCGTCACCTCGGTACCGCGCGCGGCCTTCGTCGACGTCACCGCCAAGCTGAAGCCGCATGTGCGCGTGCCGCTGGTGGCGACCAACCGCATCAACATGCCCGAGGTGGCCGAAGGCATCCTCGCCGCCAGCAAGGCCGACATGGTGTCGCTGGCGCGGCCATTGCTGGCCGATCCGCAGTGGGCGGCCAAGGCGCGCGCCGGCCGGCCGCAGGCGATCAACACCTGCATCGCCTGCAACCAGGCCTGCCTGGACCATGTGTTCGAGAACAAGCTCGCCAGTTGCCTGGTCAATCCGCGCGCCTGCCACGAGACCGACCTCGCCTACACGAAAACCTTCGCGCCGAAGACGATCGCCGTGGTCGGCGCCGGTCCGGCCGGCCTGGCCTGCGCGACGGTCGCCGCCGGGCGCGGCCACCGGGTGACGCTGTTCGATGCCGCCGACGAAATCGGCGGCCAGTTCAACTACGCCAAGCGGATCCCCGGCAAGGAGGAATTCCACGAGACGCTGCGCTACTTCCGCCACACGCTGGAAGAAGCGCGGGTCGAAGTGAAGCTGTCGACGCCGGTCACGGCCGCGGACCTGGCGGGCTTCGACGAGGTCGTGCTGGCCACGGGCATCACGCCGCGCAAGGTGGCTTTTCCCGGTGCCGACCACGCCAAGGTCGTCAGCTACGTGGACGTGCTGTCCGGCCGCGTCACCGTCGGTGCCCGCGCGGCGCTGATCGGGGCGGGCGGCATCGGCTTCGACGTGGCCGAGTACCTGACCCACGAGGGCCATTCGCCCTCGCTGGATCCCGCGCGCTGGATGGCCGAATGGGGCGTGGATCCGACCTTCGAGGCCCGAGGCAGCCTGGTGAAGCCGCGGCCGGAGCCGCCGGCGCGCGAGGTCTGGCTGCTGCAGCGCAGTGCCGGCAAGCCCGGCGCCCGGCTGGGCAAGACCAGTGGCTGGGTACACCGGGCCACGCTGAAGGCCAAGCAGGTGAAGATGCTGGGCGGCGTGGAGTACCTGGGCATGGACGACGCCGGCCTGCGCATCAAGGTGGACGGCGCCGAACAGGTACTGCCGGTCGACCATGTGGTGGTCTGCGCCGGCCAGGAGCCACGTCGCGACCTGGAGGCCGAGCTGATCGCTGCAGGTAGGACGCCGCACCTGATCGGCGGCGCGGACGTGGCGGCCGAACTGGATGCCAAGCGGGCCATCGACCAGGGAAGTCGCCTCGCCGCCGGCCTGTAGACGCGCCCGTAGATGGGGTCTGGAGGCCATTTTCCGGCCCGGCCCTGCGACGTTCCTCACAGTTTCCAGCCAGACCGGCACCCCTGGCGTCAAGCCGACCCGTTCAGGCCGAGTTGGGACTGCCCCCCCTACCTTGCGCCCACTTTCCGGCCCGCCGCCCAGTCTCAGGCGGGTTGAGCCCGGCGCTCGGATCCCTCTGATCCGGCCTTGCCGGTCCCCGGGCAGCCCGTGTGAAGGCTGCCTCCCCATGACGCCCTGCCGCATGTCCCAGGTTTGCCGCTCCCATCGTGACGGGGGAGGCAGGGGTGCGGGAAAGACGGAGCAAGGAGTTCCCATGAAACTGGCCTGGATCCTATGGCTGTCGCAGATGTTGCCGCAGCCGGCCGCCGATTCGCTTTGCCTCAGCACCACCGTGTACCTGGAAGCCCGCGACCAGACCCTCCGCGGCCAGCAGGCCGTCGCCGAAGTGGCCCTGCGTCGCCGCGACAGCGGTCTGTGGGGCGACTCCGTCTGCTCCGTGGTCACCGCCCGCAAGCAGTTCGCCCCGACCATCGTCGGCCCCAACACCCGCCTGAAGAACCCGGACGCGTGGGCCAAGTCGGTCACCGTCGCCCTGAACGCCGAGCGCAACTGGGCGCTGCCGCCCGGCCAACGCAAGGAAATCGTGCCGGGCGCCAGCCACTTCATGGCGCACCAGATCGCCAGCCCGAGCTGGCGCAACGCCTACCACGTGGCCACCATCGGCGACCACACGTTCCTGCGCGTGCAGAAACTCAAGCCGCGCTCCTAGAAACGAGAGCGTCCGGACGCGTGATGCCGTACGCGGCGTTCCGATCACCGAAGCCGAACCCGCATGGCACCTACTCCCCCTCTCCCTCCGGGAGAGGGCAAGGGGTGAGGGCGAACCGCCGCGATGCCCACTCCTCGCGCACAACACGATACGTTGCACCAAGCATCACGCTGCAAACATTCCAGGCCCGCGATAATCGCGGGCCTTTCTTCTTCCTCGTGGGGATACCGCATGAAGCTCTACACCAAGCCGGGCGCCTGCTCGACCGCCGACCACATCGCATTGCAGTGGACCGGCCAGCCATTCGACGTACAGGTGATGACCGCCGCAGAGATGAAGCAACCCGCCTACCTGGCGATCAATCCGACCGGCGCCGTGCCGGCCATCGTCGATGGCGATTTCGTGCTCACCCAGAACGCCGCGATCATGGGCTACATCGCCGATACCTGTCCGCAGGCGCATCTCGCCGGCGATGGCTCGCCGCAGCAGCGCGCGCAGGCGGCGAAGTGGTTGTCGTTCGTGAATTCCGACCTGCATCCGGCGTTCCTGCCGCTGTTCGCACCGGCACGCTTCATCGGCGACGAAGCGCAGTTCGATGCCGTGAAGGACGCTGCCCGCAAACGCCTGCGCGGTCTGTTCGAAAGCGCGGAGAAACAGCTGCAGGGCCGCGAGTGGCTGGCCGGCTTCCGCAGCTACGCCGATCCGTACTTCTACATCACGCTACGCTGGGCCGCGCGCACCGGTGTGGATCTGTCGGGCCTGCCGAACCTCGCCGCGTTCACGCAGCGCATGGAGTCCGATGCAGGCGTGCAGGCGGCGTTGAAGGCCGAAGGCCTGAGCTGATCGCCGCGGCGGCGCGCGTCAGACCATCGACGCGCGCACATCCTCCAGCCAGCGCGTGGCGAAGGTGTGGTCGCGCGCCTTGGTCAACGCGGTGGCGACGTCGGGCAGCAACGCGACCAGTTCATCCGCATCCGCGCAGCGCTCGACCTTGAGCTGCAGGAAGTAGCCCTTCAGCCCGATGTACGAACGGATGTCGTCGGTGACGCGCGCATACAGCAGGTTGTAGCGGTCGGCGGGCGTCCTCGTGGAGGCCTGCAGGCCTTCGCCCGTCCTGGGGGCGGCCACCGCCGCGAGTACCCAGGCCGCGCCCGAGCGCCGCTCGATCAATCCTTCGTCCGCCAACTGCTGCAGGGCATCGTCGGGCGCATGCAGCCCGCTCATCATGGCGCGCAGTTCGTCGTCGTTGCGCTGGCCATCCACCAGCAACAGGATCGAACGCAAGCCCGCCGGCAGCTTGCGCGTGCGCTGCTGGATCTCGTTGCGTCCTGCCTCGGTCTTGCACCACATGGTCTGCATGGCGTCCCCCCGCGCAGCGCACCGGGCCCCTCCCGGCGGCTGCGACATCCCCATGAAGGATGCAGTAGTACCCGGCTCGCCGTTCCGCGGCTCAAACGCGGGTCACACAAACGATACGGGGCCGTCCGACCTTCGTCGAAACGGCCCCGCGGGACGGTGGCGCGCACCTCAGCGCTGGTCGATCGGCACGAAGGCCAGGTCTTCCGGCCCCGTGTAAAAAGCCCCCTCACCCTTTCCCCTCTCCCGCAAGCGGGAGAGGGGACGTTGGCGCCATGCGGGTTCGGCTTCGATCAGCGCCGGTCAAGCGGAACGAACTCCAGATCCTCAGGCCCCGTGTAATTGGCGCTGGGGCGGATGATCTTGCCGTCGATGCGCTGCTCGATGACGTGCGCGCTCCAGCCGCTGGTACGGGCGATCACGAACAGCGGGGTGAACATCGCGGTCGGCACGCCCATCATGTGGTAGCTGACGGCGCTGAACCAGTCGAGGTTCGGAAACATCTTCTTGATGTCCCACATCACCGACTCCAGCCGTTCGGCGATGTCGTACATCTTCATGTTCGACTGCTCGGCGGAGAGATCCTTCGCCACGTGCTTGATGACGTCGTTGCGCGGGTCGCCGGTGGTGTAGACCGGATGGCCGAAGCCGATCACCACTTCCTTGCGCTCCACGCGCGCCTTGATGTCGGCTTCCGCTTCGTCGGGCGATTCGTAGCGCTTCTGCACTTCGAAGGCCACTTCGTTCGCGCCGCCGTGCTTCGGTCCACGCAGCGCACCGATGCCGCCGGCGATGGCCGAATGCATGTCGCTGCCGGTGCCGGCAATGACGCGGCAGGTGAACGTGGACGCATTGAACTCGTGCTCGGCGTACAGGATCAGCGAGGTGTGCATCGCGCGCACCCAGCTGTCCTTCGGCGTCTCGCCGTGCAGCAGGTGCAGGAAGTGGCCACCGATGGAGTCGTCGTCGGTTTCCACGTCGATCGCGCGGCCGTTGTGGCTCCAGTGGTACCAGTACAGCAGCATCGAACCCAGCGAGGCCATCAGCTTGTCGGCGATGTCGCGCGCGCCGGGATGGTTGTGGTCGTCCTTCTCCGGCGACACGCAGCCGAGGATCGATACGCCGGTGCGCATCACGTCCATCGGATGCGCCGACGGTGGCAATTCCTCCAGCGCGGCCTTCACCGCGGCCGGGATGCCGCGCAGCGACTTCAGCTTGGCCTTGTAGCCGGCCAGCTCGGCGCGGTTGGGCAGCTTGCCGTGCACCAGCAGGTAGGCGACTTCCTCGAACTCGCTGGTGGTGGCCAGGTCGAGGATGTCGTAGCCGCGGTAGTGCAGGTCGTTGCCGCTGCGGCCGACCGTGCACAGCGCGGTGTTGCCGGCGGCAGTGCCCGACAGGGCAACGGATTTCTTCGGCTTGAAAGGGACGCTCTCTGACATGTTCAACTCCTCATCTTGATTTGGAGCCCCTCTCCCGATGGGAGAGGGGTTGGGGTGAGGGTTCGGCGAAATCCGTGCAGTTCGAACATCGCCGGCTTCGCCGTACCCTCATCCGCCCTTCGGGCACCTTCTCCCGAAGGGAGAAGGGGTATTAGCTATTTCTTGGAGGAAAACAGGGCATCGAGCTTCTGCTCGAAGGCGTGGTAACCGATGCGGTCGTACAGTTCCTCGCGCGTCTGCATCGTGTCCACGACGTTCTGCTGGTGGCCATCGCGGCGGATCGCTTCGTACACGTTCTCCGCGGCCTTGTTCATCGCGCGGAACGCCGACAGCGGGTACAGCTGGATCGCCACGCCGACGGACGCCAGTTCGTCGCGGGTGAACAGCGGCGTCTTGCCGAACTCGGTGATGTTGGCCAGCACAGGCACCTTCACCGCATCGACGAAGCGTCGGTAGGTCGGCAGGTCGTACGCGGCTTCGGCGAAGATGCCGTCGGCGCCCGCTTCGACGCAGGCGATGGCGCGCTCGATGGCGGCATCGACGCCTTCCACCTGGATGGCGTCGGTACGCGCGATCAGGAAAAAGTCCGGATCGGTCTTCGCATCGGCCGCGGCCTTGACGCGGTCGACCATCTCGCCAGCCGACACGATCTCCTTGCCCGGCCGGTGGCCGCAGCGCTTGGCGCCGACCTGGTCTTCGATGTGGCAGGCGGCGGCGCCGGCCTTGATCAGCGACTTCACCGTGCGCTCGATGTTGAACGCGCTGGGACCGAAGCCCGTGTCGATGTCGACCATCAGCGGCAGGTCGCAGACGTCGGTGATGCGGCGCACGTCGATCAGCACGTCTTCCAGCGTGTTGATGCCCAGGTCGGGCAGGCCCAGCGAACCCGCGGCGACACCGCCGCCGGACAGGTAGATGGCCCGGTAGCCGGCGCGCCTGGCCAGCAGGGCGTGGTTGGCGTTGATGGCGCCGATCACCTGCAGCGGCGATTCGGCGGCGAGGGCGGCGCGGAATGTCGCGCCTGCGGAAACGGAACTCATGGGAACTCCTGTCGATCTGGCCACCGGACGAGCCGGACGCCGGAGGTGCGTGAAGGGTACGCCCCTCTTCGGGACGCAAATCTGGCACCATCTGCGGGGTTGATCAATCTTGATCGGAAGAATCAATATTTCCGCATGGCCTCCGCCACCGACCTGCTCTCCGCGCGCGAAACCTGCCAGTTGCTCGGCATCAGCCAGGCGACGCTGTACGCCTACGTCAGCCGCGGGCTGCTGGAATCGCGCCCCGGCAAGGACCACCGCAGCCGCCTGTACCTGCGCCAGGACGTGGAACGGCTGGCGCAGCGCAAGCAGGTGGGGCGCGGCGCGGCGCGGGGGGCGGCGCAGAGCCTGGACCGCGGCCTGCCGGTGCTGGAGACGCAGATCTCGCTGATCCGCCCGGATGGCCCGTACTACCGCGGCCGTTCGGCGATCGCGATGGTGCACGAAGGCGCCACGCTGGAGGACGTGGCCAGGCAACTCTGGGACGGCGGCGACGAGGATCCGTTCGCCGTGCGGTCGTCGGCGCAGTGGCCCGCAGTGGTCGCGGCGCTCGCCATGGACGCCGCGCTGCCGCCGCTCGAACGCGCGATGGCCGCCATTCCGCTGCTGGCACTGGACATCCGCCACTCCTTCAACTCGGCCCCGCGCGTGCGCCACGAGATCGCGGCGGGGCTGCTGCGCCACAACGCCGCGCTGCTGGTCGCGCAGCCGCCGTCCGACGCCCCGGTGCACCGCGTGCTGGCGCAGGCCTGGCGACCTGGCGACGACGGCTTCGCCGAGCTGGTGCGCGCCGCGCTGGTGGTCTGCGCGGACCACGAACTCAATGTGTCCGCGTTCGCGGCGCGCGTCGTTGCCTCGACCGGCGCACACCTGCACGCCACCGTGTGCAGCGGACTGGCGGCGCTGTCGGGTCCACGCCACGGCGGCGCCACGGCGCGCGCGTATGCGCTGATCGCCGATGCGCGCGAGGCCGCGTCGGCGCGCGCCTTCATCAGCGAACGCTGGCAGCGTGGCGACGACCTGCCCGGGTTCGGCCACGCGCTGTACCCACAGGGCGACCCGCGTGGCGCGGAGTTGCTGGCGCGCGCACGCGAGCGGCACGCCGGCACGCGCGACATGGCGGCCCTGGAGCCGCTGATCGTCGCTACCGAAGAGATCAGCGGCCTGCGACCGAACATCGACTTCATGCTCGCCGCGATCTGCCATCTCAACCGGCTGCCGGCGACGCCGGCGCTGGTGATGTTCGCTGCGGGACGCCTTGCGGGCTGGCTGGCGCACGCGCTGGAACAGCAGGCACTGGGAGGCCTCATCCGTCCACGCGCGCGCTATACCGGCATAACCCCGTCCGCCACATCGCCATGACGCAGGCATCGGGCGCACGCCGCGTTTGACATCCCCGGCGCATGCGGGGACCCTGCCCTTGCCCGCTTTCCAACCGCTGCTGCAATGCGCCCTGCCCTCACCCTGTGCCTGCTGTTGACGATGATGACCCCCACCACCATCGCCCGGAACACCCACGACGCGACGCCCGCGGCAACGGCGGACGCCGCCACGGCGCCCGTGCCGCCACCGCCGGCCTGGCTGTCCGACCTCGATGCGCTGTACGACGCGAAGCTGCGTGTCGCCGGCCTGGAAGACCGCACGTTCAACGCGGAACACTGGTGGTCGGTCGCCACGCCGCTGCTGGAGCGCCGTCACGGATTCCGCATCGATGAGATCGGCCGCAGCGTGGAAGATCGCCCGCTGCGCCACGTGCGCTGGGGCCAGGGCAAGACGCCGGTGCTGCTGTGGTCGCAGATGCATGGCGACGAAAGCACGGCGTCGATGGCGCTGGCGGACCTGTTCCGCTTCCTCGGCGACCATGCGGATCATCCGCTGGTGAAGCGGTTGCAGGCGAGCACCACGCTGCACGTCTTCCCCATCGTCAATCCCGATGGCGCCGCGCGCTTCCAGCGCCGCAACGTGCAGGGCATCGACATCAATCGCGATGCACGCATGCTGGCCACGCCCGAAGCGCGCACGCTGAAGGCGCTGTTCGACCAGGTGAAGCCGGTGTACGGCTTCAACCTGCACGACCAGCGCGTGGGCTACCGCGCGGGCGACTCCGACCGTGGTACCGCCATCGCCCTGCTGTCGCCGCCGTACAACCACGCCGCCGACGTCAACGACGTCCGCACGCGCGCCATCGAGGTCGCTGGCGTGATCCGCTCCGCGCTGGAGCCATACCTCGCCGGGCATATCGCGCGCTGGGACGAGGAGTTCGACCCGCGCGCGTTCGGCGACCTCACCACGCAATGGGGCGCGAGCACGGTGCTGATCGAGGCCGGCGGCATCGAGGGCGACGTGCAGAAGCAGCGCCTGCGCAAGCTGTATTTCCTCGGCCTGGTGGCGGCCCTGGACAGCATCGCGACCGGCAGCCACGCGGGCGTGTCGCCGGCGCTGTATCGCGACCTGCCCGAGAACGGCGACGTGTGGCCCGACCTGCGGGTGCGCGGCGGCACGCTGTCCGTGCCGGGCCGGCCACCGTTACGCGCCGACCTGCTGGTCAATTTCCGTAATCCGTTGACCGAAACCGACGGCGCCATTGCCGACGTCGGCGACCTCGGGACGAAGCGGGCGCGTCGCAGCATCGATGCACGCGGCCTGTTTGTGGTGCCGATCCCGGGGCATGCGGGCGAACGCGTGGCGATCGAAGCGAACGACGATAGCGACGAAGATGCACGCGCACCGCAGCCGCTCACGCCCGGTGCAAGCGCACGCTTCGTGCTGAGCCGCGACCCGCAGGGCCGCGACGTGGTGTGGACGCTGGATGGCAGCGTGGACCCGGCGGCACCTTCGCCAACGACGCGCTGAATCAGCTGCCGACGTCAGGTCCGCGCTGCAACGCGCGCTTCACTTCCTCCAGCGCGTTGGGGTCGTCCAGCGTGGACAGGTCGCCCGGATCGGCGCCCTGCGCAAGCGCCTGCAGCGAGCGCCGCAGCAGCTTGCCCGAGCGCGTCTTCGGCAGCGCGTTGACGATGTAGACGCGCGCCGGCCGCGCGACCGCGCCCAGGCTCTGCTCCACCGTGCGGCGCATGCCGTCGGCCGCCTGCACGCGCGCCTGCGGCTCGTCCGTTGCTTGGCGCAACGTGGCGAACACCACCGGCACCTGCCCCTTCAGTTCGTCGGCCACACCGATCACGGCCGCTTCCGCCACGGCCGCGAAACCGGACACGGATTCCTCGATCTCGCGCGTCCCCAGGCGATGGCCGGCGACGTTGATGACGTCGTCGGTGCGCCCGAGGATGAAGGTGTAGCCGTCCTCGTCGCGGATCGCCCAGTCCAGCGAGCTGTAGAGCAGTTCCTTGAAGTGGCTGAAGTAGCTGGAGAGGAACCGCGCATCGTCGTTCCAGATCGTCGTCATGCAGCCCGGTGGCAGCGGCGGCTGCATCACCAGCACGCCTTTCTGGCCCGGCCCGACTTCGTCGCCCGTGCTCTCGTCGATCACCTTCATCCGGTAGCCGAGGTTCGGGAAGCCGGGCGAACCGAACCGCACCGGCTTCATGTCCAGCCCCGGCAGCAGCGTCAGCGCCGGCCAGCCGGTTTCGGTCTGCCAGTAGTTGTCGATCACCGGTTTGCCGATCGCGTCCGTGATCCAGTGCGCCGTCGGCTCGTCCAGCGGCTCGCCGGCAAGGAACAGGTACTTCAGCTCGGACAGGTCGTGACGCTTGATGAAATCGATGTCGTGCTTCTTCAGCACGCGCACCGCGGTTGGCGAGGAAAACATCGTGCGCACGTTGTACTGCTCGCACAGCGCCCACCAGATGCCGGCGTCGGGACTGGTCGGCAGGCCTTCGTACAGCACCGAGGTCGCACCGACGATCAGCGGACCGTAGACGTTGTACGAATGGCCCACGGCCCAGCCGACATCGGAGGTGGAGAACATCACCTGCCCCGGGCCGACATCGAACACCGTGCGCATGGACAGCGCCATCGCCACCGCATAACCGCCGACATCGCGCTGCACGCCCTTCGGCTTGCCGGTCGTACCGGAGGTGTAGAGCAGGTAGCTGGGTTCATTCGATTCCAGCCATTCCACCGGCACGTCGGCATCGCCGACCTGTTCGCGCAACGTGGCGTAGTCCTCGTCGCGTCCGGCCACGTTCGGTTCGGCGGGATCCAGCCCGCGCGACACGATCAGGACCTTCGGCGGCGGTGTGGTCGCCTTGGCGCAGGCCTCGTCGACCAGCGGCTTGTACGGAATGATCTTGCCGCCGCGGCTGCCGGCATCGGCGGCGATCAGCAGCTTCGGTTGCGCGTCGTCGATGCGCAGCGCCAGGTTGTGCGCGGCGAAGCCGCCGAACACCACCGAGTGCACCGCGCCGATGCGCGCGCACGCCAGCATGGCGAACACGGCTTCGGCCATGTTGGGCATGTAGATGACGACGCGGTCGCCACGACCGACATCGAGCTTCTTCAGCACCGCCGCGAACGCATTCACTTCGCGGTACAGCTCGCGGTAAGTCAGCTCGCGGGTGACATCAGTTTCGGTGGACACCGCCACCAGCGCCAGCTGGTCACCGCGCTCGGCAAGATGGCGGTCCACCGCGTTGTAGCAGAGGTTGGTCTGCCCGCCGACGAACCAGCGTCGGAACGGCGGGGTGGAGTAATCCAGCACCTGCTGCGGCGGCACGTGCCAGTGGATCGCCTTCGCTTCCTCGCCCCAGAAGGCCTCGGGCTGCTCGATCGAGCGCCGGTAGACGTCTTCGTATGCCATGCGCCCCTCCCAGATGCAGCGACTGGGGCAGCATAGTCCTGCACCATGGCAACGACCTTCCTACCTTGGTCGCATGGCGCCCCCAGGAGGCGTCAACGCACGTAACTCCACACGCGTCGCAACGCGCCCGGGTATTGATCGGCGGGATTGCGTGCGTTACGGGAACGCATCTCCACAACACGAAACGCCGGGCATGGCCCGGCGTTTCGTTACCTCATGGAGCCGGAATCAGCCCAGCAGGTGCGCCACGCCGCTGCGCTCTTCTTCCAGTTCGCCCAGCGTCTTGTCGATCGCGGCCTGGCTGAAGGCGTCGACCGGCAGGTCTTTCACCATCGTGTATTCGCCGTTGTCGGTGGTGACGGCGAAGCCGAACATCACGCCTTCCGGAATGCCGTAGCTGCCGTCGGACGGAATGCCCATCGTCACCCACTTGCCGTTGCTGCCCAGCACCCAGTCGCGCACGTGGTCGATGGCGGCGTTGGCGGCCGAGGCGGCCGACGACAGGCCGCGCGCTTCGATGATCGCGGCGCCGCGCTTGCCGACCTGCGGGATGAACGTGTTCGCGTTCCAGTCGGCGTCATTGATCTTGTCCTTCAGCGACTGGCCGCCGACGGTGGCGAAACGGTAGTCCGGATACATGGTCGGGCTGTGGTTGCCCCACACGACCAACTTGTCGATGTCGCCCACGGCCACGCCGGCCTTGCTGGCCAGCTGCGACAGCGCGCGGTTGTGGTCCAGCCGCAGCATGGCGGTGAAGTTCTTCGCCGGCAGGTCGGGCGCGGACTTCATCGCGATGTAGGCATTGGTGTTGGCCGGGTTGCCGACCACCAGCACCTTGACGTTGCGGCTGGCGACCTTGTTCAGCGCGGCGCCCTGGGCGGTGAAGATCTTGGCGTTTTCGAGCAGCAGGTCCTTGCGCTCCATGCCCGGGCCGCGCGGACGCGCGCCGACCAGCAGGGCCACGTCGACGTCCTTGAACGCGACTTCCGGATCGTCGGTGCCGATGGTGCCGGCCAGCAGCGGGAACGCGCAGTCTTCCAGTTCCATGATCACGCCCTTCAGCGCGGCCTGGGCTTTCTCCAGCGGCAGCTCGAGCAGTTGCAGGATGACCGGCTGGTCCTTGCCCAGCATTTCGCCGGAAGCGATGCGGAACAGCAGCGCGTAGCCGATCTGGCCAGCAGCGCCGGTGACGGCAACACGGACGGGGGTTTTCATGATGCGGATCCTCGGGGTTACGTAGGCGGGCCAAGGCACGCCGCGTGGGGAAATGGCGGGCCAAGGCCCACCCTGTGGGGTTACTTCAACTCGGCAAAGAATTCCTGGAAGCGCTGCAGCCCCGGCGCCAGCTGCGGCGTCGGGCAGGTGTAGCTGATGCGCAGCGCGCGCGGCTCGCCGAACGCGGAACCCGGCACGCAGGCCACGCCCTTCGCGTCGAGCAGCACGTTGCAGAAGTCGACGTCGTTTTCGATCTTCACGCCGCCGTGCGACTTGCCGAACGCGCAGCTGATGTCCGGAAACACGTAGAACGCACCCTGCGGCCGCGGGCAGACCACGCCGGGGATCGCCTGCATGGCGGCCAGCACCTGGTCGCGCTTGGCCTGGAACTCGGCGTTCTTCGCGGCTGGCACGTCCTGCGGACCGGTGAGCGCGGCGATGGCTGCGGCGGTGACCACTTCCGGCACGTTGGTGATGTGGTTCGAGTTCATCGTGGTCAGCGCCTTCGCAACCACCTCGGGACCGGCCATGAAGCCCACGCGCCAGCCCGGCATGCCGTAGGTCTTCGACAGCGAATCGACGAACACCGTGCGCTCGCGCAATTCCGGCCGCGCCTGCACGAAGTTGGTGTATGCCAGCCCGTCGAACAGCATGCGGTTGTAGATGTCGTCGGTGATGATCCAGGTGTCCGGATGCTTCACCAGCACGTCGGCCAGCGCGGCGACTTCATCGCGCGTGTAGACCATGCCCGTCGGGTTGGACGGGTTGTTGAACAGGAAGACCTTCGGCTTGTGCGTCGCCAGCGCGTCGTCGAGTTGCGCCGGCGTCAGCTTGTAATCCTGGCTGGCCGGGCACGGCAGCGGCACGGCCTTCGCGTTGACGATGTCGGCGATGTCGGCGTAGGTGGTCCAGTACGGCGACGGGTAGACGATGGTGTCGCCTTCGTCCAGCAGCGATTCGGCCAGGTTGTAGAGGATGTGCTTGGCGCCGATGCCGGTGGACAGGTTGGCGCGCGTGTAGCCGGTCAGGCCCAGCGCCTCGATGTGCTGCAGGAAGGCATCGAGCAGCGCGTCGGTGCCGCGGTTGCTGCCGTACTGTCCCGAGTCCTTCGCCAGCGCGTCGCGCGCGGCCTGGTAGACGTGGTCGCCGGGCAGGAAATTCGGAACCCCGATCGAGAAGCTGATGATGTCGCGACCGTCGGCCTTGAGCTTCTTGGCCTTCTCGGCGACCGCCATGATCGCACTGGGCTTGGCGCGACCGATGCGCCGGGCAAGCAGGGGCATTGCACAACCTCGCGTGGAAACGGTGATGGGGCGTCGCCGCCGTCTTTTTTGCGGCGCAAAATGGTATCACGGCGTCCCGCCGCGACCGACTGGCCAATGGTCCAAGCCGGCGGCAGGATCGCCCGCCGTTACTGGTAGTCGACGACGTCGCCCAGGTCGTAGTTCTCGTCGAAATAGGCCTGCCACTGCGCGTACGCCGCGCGCAGGCAAGTGGGCGAATCGCAGGCATCCAGTTGCCGGGTTGCGGCAGCGACCGTGCGGTCCCCGTCGGGGTACCGGTCCGCCAGTTCCTTGAACTGCCTGCGCATGGCCGCATCCAGGGCACCGAACTCCTCATGCCCGCAGACGAGCGCGGCGCGCACGCTGCCGGCCGACGCATCGGTGTCGCAGCGGCCCGGGGCATCGTCCTGCCGGGCAGCGGTGCGGACCGCCTCGGCGACGCCCTCGCGGTCGCGCGTGGTCAGGCGGCGCACGAAGCCGAGGGACTCGGTCTGCCCACCACCCCACGTGATGCGCAAGGTAAACGCCCCGTCCACTTTTTCGTCCGGCACCTTGCGCACCGTGACGGTTTCGCTGGGCCCGGTGTCCGAGGTCACGTGCAGGGCCAGCGTGGAGTTGTCGAGGTCGACATCCTCGACCTTTCCGTCCAGCCAGGCGCCGTCGCGCACGACGCGCAGGCCACCGTCCGTTTCCCATTGGAAGAGGTACAGCGTTTCGGCGTCGTCGCCCTCGCTTTCCTCGGTGCTCCACAGGCCCTCCAGGCTCTGCTGGAAACGTTCCGCGCTCGCTGCCTCCACCTCCGGCGCGGCAGCGATGGCATCGGTGCCAGCGTCCTGGCGACAGGCCGCCAGCATCAGGGGGGCGACGAGCAGCACGGCCACGCGCAACAGGCGCAGGCGACGGTCCTTCATGGTGGCGCTCCCTACAAAGGAAGGGCCGGTGAAGACCGGCCCCTCGATGCCATCACGCCGACAGGGCGCGGTTCCATTCCGCCACGCGGTCGGCCTTGGCGGCCAGCACGGCATCGGCATCACCGGCGATGGTGACCTTGGTGATCAGGTCGCCCTGCTTCACCGCATCCACCACATCCAGGCCTTCGGTGACCTTGCCGAACACGGTGTGCTTGCCGTCGAGCCACGGGGTGGGCACGTGGGTGATGAAGAACTGGCTGCCGTTGGTGCTGGGACCGGCATTGGCCATCGACAGCACGCCGCGCTCATGGCGCACGCCGTTGGTGGTCTCGTCCTCGAAGCGGTAGCCCGGGCCGCCGCGGCCGGAGCCCTCGGGGCAGCCGCCCTGGATCATGAAATCGGGGATCACGCGATGGAAGTTCAGGCCATCGTAGAAGCCGCGCTTGGCCAGGTTGACGAAGTTGGCCACCGTCAGCGGGGCCTTGTCGGGGTACAGCTCGATCGTGATCGGGCCGCGCGAGGTGTCGAAAGTGGCGGTCAACTGGCTCATCGGGTGGTTCTCCAGGGGTGAATTGAGGGGACAGGCGGGTCTGTGCGACCGTCGCGCGCCGGCACGGGCCGGGAGCGCCAACGATGATCGCGCGCCACCACCGCAGCCCGATCGGCCGTGGCGGTCGCCAGAGGAAAGACAGGCGCCCGTTCAGGCGCCCTCCGCTTCCCAGATCACGACGATACGGGGCGATTTCAAGGGGAGCGCCCGCCGCTGGCGGCGTTCATTCTGGCGTTGTTCGGAAAATCAGGTGCTTAGCGCGCGATAGCCCGTTATAATACGCCGCCTTCTTTCCTCCCCGTCCTCGCGCCCTGCCCCTTCGAAGGGGGTATCCGGGTGCGTTTTCCCGATCCCAGAATCCATGTCCATCCAAAACCTCCGCAATATCGCGATCGTCGCGCACGTCGACCATGGCAAGACCACTCTCGTCGATCAGCTGCTGAAGCAGTCCGGCACCCTCTCCGAGCGCACCGTGCTGGCCGAGCGCGTGATGGACAGCAACGACCAGGAAAAGGAACGTGGCATCACGATCCTGGCCAAGAACACCGCCATCACCTGGCAGGGCAACCGCATCAACATCGTCGACACCCCGGGCCACGCCGACTTCGGTGGCGAGGTCGAGCGCGTGCTGTCGATGGTCGACACCGTGCTGATCCTGGTCGACGCGATGGACGGCCCGATGCCGCAGACCCGCTTCGTCACCCAGAAGGCCTTTGCGATGGGCTTCAAGCCGATCGTGGTGATCAACAAGGTAGACCGCCCCGGCTCGCGTCCGGAGTGGGTCGTGGAGCAGGTGTGGGACCTGTTCGACCGCCTGGGCGCCACGCCCGAGCAGATGGATTTCCCGATCGTGTACGCGTCGGCGCTGAACGGCTATGCCGGCCTGGAAGACAGCGTGCGCGGCGGTGACATGACGCCGCTGTACGAAGCGATCATGCAGCACGCGCCGAAGCCGGAAGTGGATCCGGACGGCGCCTTCCAGATGCGCATCAGCCAGCTGGACTACAACAACTTCGTCGGCGTCATCGGCATCGGCCGCATCCAGCGTGGCACGCTGAAGAAGAACATGCCGGTCGCCGTCATCGACCGCGAAGGCAAGAAGCGCCAGGGCAAGGTGCTGCAGGTGCTGGGCTTCCTGGGCCTGGAGCGCATCGAGCAGGACAGCGCCGAGGCCGGCGACATCGTCGCCATCTCCGGCATCCAGGACCTGACGATTTCCGACACCGTCTGCGCGCTGGAAACCCCGGAAGCGCTGCCGGCGCTGACCGTCGACGAGCCGACCATCTCGATGACCTTCCAGGTCAACAACTCGCCGTTCGCCGGCCAGAAGGACCTGTCGGGCGGCAAGTTCCTGACCAGCCGCCAGCTGAAGGAGCGCCTGGAGCGCGAGACCGTGCACAACGTGGCGCTGAAGGTCGAACAGCTGGAAGACGCGGACAAGTTCCTGGTCTCCGGCCGTGGCGAACTGCACCTGTCGGTGCTGATCGAGAACATGCGCCGCGAGGGCTATGAACTGGCCGTGTCGCGTCCGGAAGTGATCATCAAGGAAATCGACGGCCAGCTGATGGAGCCGATCGAGCAGCTCGTCGTCGACGTGGAAGAAGTCCACCAGGGCGGCGTGATGGAGAAGCTCGGCACCCGCAAGGGCCAGTTGAAGAACATGGAACCCGATGGCAAGGGTCGCGTGCGCCTGGACTACCAGATCCCGGCCCGTGGCCTGATCGGCTTCCAGAACGAATTCAAGACGCTGACGCAGGGCTCGGGCCTGCTGTTCCATGTGTTCGACCACTACGGTCCGAAGGAACAGGGCGCCATCGCCAAGCGCCTGAACGGCGTGATGATCGCCAATGCGCCGGGCGCCACGCCGGCCTACTCGCTCGGCCCGCTGCAGGAGCGCGGCAAGCTGTTCGCGGCCGAAGGCGACAACGTCTACGAAGGCCAGCTGATCGGCATCCACTCCAAGGACAACGACCTGACCGTCAACGCGATCAAGACCAAGCCGCTGACCAACATGCGTGCCTCGGGCAAGGACGATGCGATCCAGCTGACCCCGGCGATCAAGTTCTCGCTGGAGCAGGCGCTGGACTTCATCGACGACGACGAGCTGGTCGAGATCACGCCGAAGGAAATCCGCCTGCGCAAGAAGTTCCTGACCGAAAGCGACCGCAAGCGCGCCTCGCGCGCCGCCTGATCGCCGCACCGCGCCTTGGAGACCTCCGCGTACAACCCGGACCCCAGGGCGCACCCCGGGCTGCACGCCATCGCCCTGTTCGAGGGCGCCAAGGGCGTGCTGGCCCTGGCCTTCGCCGGCGGCTTGCTGGCGCTCGGCCCGGATCGCCTGCGCGAGAGCGTGCAGGCGATCGTCGCCCGCTTCATCCCCGACGCCGGTCCCGGCGTGATGGGGCAGTGGCTGGACAAGATCAATCCCGAGTCCGTCCACATCGCGGTAGTGATCATCGCGGTCTACGCCGGCATGCGCCTGCTTGAAGCCTGGGGCCTGTGGCGCGCGCGCGCCTGGGCGTCGTGGCTGGGCTGCATCGGCTCGGCGGCCTACCTGCCGCTGGAGATCGACGCGCTGTACCGCCACCCCGGCTGGCCGACCGCAGCGCTGCTGGTCGTCAACCTGGTGATCGTCTGGGTCCTGTGGCGCGACATCCGCCGGCGCAAGAAGATTTGACGCACGGCCCGGGCGCTGCGTAGCCTGCGGCAACCCCGCGAAGGTGATTGCATGCGTCGATCCCTGCTGCCGTTCTGCCTGACGCTCGCCCTGGCTGCCTGCCAGCCGGCGACGCCGCCGGCCGCGACGGCACCCGCGCCGACCGATTTCATCTACGCCGAGCTCGACATCGCCGACCTGCAGGCGCGCATGCAGGCGGGCGAACTGGACAGCCGTCGCCTGACGCAGGCCTACCTGGACCGCATCGCCGCCGTCGACAAGACAGGGCCGCACCTGAATGCGGTCATCGAACTCAACCCCGATGCACTGAAGGAAGCCGCGCTGCGCGACGTCGAGCGGCGCGCCAATACCGTGCGCAGCCCGCTGCACGGCATTCCGGTGCTGCTGAAGGACAATATCGATGCGGTGCCGATGGCCACCTCGGCCGGCTCGCTCGCACTCAAGGATTTCCGCCCGGCCCAGGATGCCTTCCTGGTCCGCCGCCTGCGCGATGCGGGCGCGGTCATCCTCGGCAAGACCAACCTGAGCGAATGGGCCAACTTCCGCTCCTCCCATTCCACCTCGGGCTGGAGCGGACGTGGCGGCCAGACCCGCAATCCCTATGCGCTGGACCGCAATCCCTGCGGATCGAGCTCGGGCAGCGCGGTGGCGGTCTCGGCGAACCTCGCGGCGGTCAGCGTCGGCACCGAAACCGACGGCAGCATCCTCTGCCCTGCCGCGATCAACGGCGTGGTGGGCCTGAAACCGACCGTCGGGCTGGTGAGCCGGCAAGGCATCCTGCCGATCTCACACAGCCAGGACACGGCCGGCCCCCTCGCCCGCAACGTGTCGGATGCGGCTCTGCTGCTGGCCGCACTGGCCGGCCGCGATGCGGCGGATGCCGCGACCACCCAGGCCGCCTGGAATACCACGCTGGACTACAGCGCACGCCTGAAGACAGGCGCATTGAAAGGCGCGCGCATCGGCGTGCTGCGCAGCAAGGCAGCGATCCATCCCGACGCCGCCGCCGCGCTGGAAGGCGCCATCGAGGTGATGCGCGAAGCCGGTGCGATCGTCGTCGACGCGGAGATCCCCACCGACGGCCAGTGGAATGCGGACGAACTGCAGCTGATGCTCTACGAGTTCAAGTACGGCGTGGAGCGCTACCTGGCGGAACGCAAGGCACCACTGACCACGCTGACGCAGCTGATCGGCTACAACGAACGGTATCGCGTGTCCGAGATGCCCTTCTTCGGCCAGGAGCTGTTCGAACAAGCCAATGCGAAGGGCGGCCTGGGCGAAGCGGACTACATCACGGCCCGCAGCCGTGCGCGCCGGCTCGCGGGTCCGGAAGGCATCGATGCGGCGCTCAAGGCCCAGCAACTGGTCGCGCTGATCGCCCCCACGACCGGACCCGCCTGGCTGACCGACCACAAGGCCGGCGACCACTTCCCCGGTGCCGGCTACAGTGCCGCCGCGGTCGCGGGCTACCCCAGCCTCACCGTGCCGATGGGCCACAGCGACGGCCTGCCGCTCGGACTGGTGTTCATCGGGCCGGCGTGGAGCGAAGCGCAGCTGATCGCGCTGGGCTACGACTATGAACAACGCACGCGGGCGCGCAAACCGCCCGAGTACTGGCCCACGCTGCCACCGCGCACACCCCGTCGCTGACCCCCGCCGCTCAAATGTGAGTCTTTTCGTGCAAGAGAGTGCTTGCAGGCGGTGCGCGTTCGTGGCGTCATAGCCGTCAACCAGCAGGCGGGGGTCGCACGCGTGGAGTCAGGCGCGGACCGGGCATCGGAACTGCGGGCGTTCAGTGGATCGGGATCCACCGCCCGGCGGCGGCAGCGCAACCTGAATTCACTGGCGTGGGGCGTGCTGGTCATTGCCTGCCTGCTGTCGCTGTGGTCCGGCGCCACCGCGTGGCAACAGACCCGAGAGCACGCACGCGCGCAATTCGACGCACGCGCCGATGCCATCGCCACTGCGATGTCCACGCACATGAACGCCTACGAAGACACGGTGCGCGCCGCCGCCGCCGTGCTGGAAGGGCGCGGCGATATCGAGCAGGACAGCTTCCGTGCCTTCGTGGAGAAGCTGCAGGTGCCCACGCGCCAGTCGGGTGTGCATGGCCTGGGCTTCGCCCGTCGTGTACCGCTTGAGCAACGCGACGCCTACCTCGCCGCGCAACGCGCGCGCTACGGCGATGCATTCGCCATCCACCCCGCCGGTGATCGCAGCGAATACGTCGTCATCGACCTGCTGTATCCCGACGCGCCCGGCATGCGGCCCCTGCTCGGCAAGGACGTGATGGCGGAACCGCTGCGCCGCGGCGCCATCGAGTCCGCGCGCGACAGCGGCGAGCTCGCCGCCGCCCCGCTGGTGGCGCTGGGCGACGCCACGAAAGGCAGCACCGGCCTGGCGGGGTTCCTGTTGTACGCGCCCGTGTACGCCGATGCGGTCGCGGCGCGCGAGGGCGTGGACGCGCGACGCCGCCTGTTGCGCGGCTTCGCCACCGCAGGCTTCGGCTGGCGTCAGGTGATGGAGGATGCGATAGGCCGCACCGATGGCGGCGAATTCGATCTGCAGTTGCTGTCCCGCGAGCATGGAACAGCGCCGATCTTCCAGACCCAGGTGTTGGCGCATCGCCATGGCGAACACTGGCAGCCGGCCTTCACCGCGCAACGCGACCTCCACCTGCTGGGGAGCGAATGGCGCTTGGTCCTGTATTCGCCCCCGCTGCGCGATGCCCTGCCGGGGCTGGCATCCATCGGGCTGCTGAGCGCATGCGGCATCGGCCTCGGGCTGCTGCTGTTCCTGCTGCTGCACAACCTGGCGCGCACGGAGCGCCGCAGCCGGGCGCTGCTGGACGCCGTCGCCGACCACCTGCCCGCCCTGATCGCCTACATCGACGGCAGCGGCCACTACGGCTTCGCCAATCGCGCCTGCCGCGCGTGGTCCGGCATGCAGGAAGAATGGACCGAGCGGCACGTGGACGATGCGCATGCGCACGCGCCGGACTTCCTCGCCGCCCTCCGGCGCGCCATGCAGGACTGCACGCCGGACCACTGGATCGCCTGGGAGGCCGAACTGGGGCAGCCGGCGCGACCGGTGCATCTCTACCTCGTGCCCGACGTGGAGTCCGGCAGGAAGATCGTCGGCTGGTACCTGATGGGCAACGACGTCGGCGAGCAGCGCCAGGCGCACCGCGAACTTGCGATGGCGCGCGATCACCTCAAGCGCGTCACCGATCGGCTGCCTGCGATGATCGCGCAGTTCGATACCGGACACCGGCTGTTCTTCCACAATCGCGCCTTCACCGAACAGGTCCGGTGGCGGAATCCACCGCAGGCCGGCATCCACATGCGCGACCTCTTCGGCGAAGAGGCGTATCTCCGGCGCACGCCCCACATCGAGACGGCACTGTCGGGCCGCGATGGCGAGTTCGAGAGCAGCTTCACCACCGCCGATGGCACGCGGAGGATGCACAGCTTCTACACGCCCGACATCGACGACACGGGGGCGGTCTGCGGCTTCTTCGTCATGTCGATCGACATCACCGAAAAGGCCCGCCTGGAACACGCCCTGCACGATGCCAACGAACTGGCCGAGGTCACGCTGACGTCGATCAGCGAAGCCGTGATCACGGTGGATATCGCGAGCCGCGTGACCTACATGAATCCCGCGGCGGAGGCGCTGTGCGGCTGGGGCCTGGAGCAGGCGCTGGAACAGCCGCTGGACCGGGTCGCACCACTGGTTCGCATCGACGCCCAGGCAACCGACGAAGAGCCGCACGCCGTAGGCCTGCCCGGCGACCTGCAACTGGAGCGCCGCGACGGCAGCCGCATGCTGGTCGAACGCTCGCTGTCGTCCATCCACGACCGCGACGAGCGCATGGTCGGCACCGTGATGGTGTTGCGCGACATCACCGAATCCCGCGCACTCAGTTCGCGCATGACCTACCTGGCGCACCACGATGCGCTCACCGGCCTGCCCAACCGGCTGCAACTCAACGAGCGCCTGGGCCAGGCCATCACGCATGCCACCAATCACGGCAACGGCATCGCCGTGCTGTTCCTGGACCTGGACCTGTTCAAGCACGTCAACGACGCACTGGGCCACCATATCGGCGACGAACTGCTGCAACAGGTGGCGCGTCGCATCCAGCGCAACATCGGCAATCTCGGCACGGTGTACCGCACCGGCGGCGACGAGTTCGTGGTGCTGCTGCCCGACATCCTGACGCGCGACGGCGTGCTGCAGATCGCGGACCGGCTGCTGGCGCTCGGCGGTACGCCCTACACGGTGGCCTCGCACGAACTGCATCAGGCCTTCAGCATCGGCATCAGCCTGTTCCCCGAGGACGGCTACGACGCCGCCACGCTGATGATGCGTGCCGATGCCGCCATGTACCTGGCCAAGCGCAACGGCCGCAACGCGACGCGTTTCTACACGCGTGAACTCGCATCAAGCGTGGACGCGCGCATCGAACTGGAGAACAGCCTGCGCCGCAGCTTGCGCAACGGCGACCTATCCCTGCACTACCAGCCGCAGATCGACTGCGTGAGCGGCCGCATCGTCGGCGTCGAAGGCCTGGCCCGCTGGCAGCGCGGCGACCGCCTGATGATGCCGGGCGAGTTCCTGCCGATCGCCGAAGAAACCAACCTCATCGTCGACATCGATCAATGGGCGATCCGCGCGGCGTGCCGGCAGAACCGGATCTGGCAGCAGGCCGGACTACCCCCCATCCGCGTCTCCGTCAACATCGCCGCCGCGAACTTCGATACCGACGATCTGGTGGACACGGTAATCGAATCACTGCAGGACAGCGGCCTGCCCGCCGAATTCCTCGAACTCGAAGTCACCGAAACCACGCTGATGCGCGACGTGCAGCGCACCGACCGCACGTTGCGCGCGCTGAAGGCCCTGGGCGTGCGCATCGCCATCGATGATTTCGGCACCGGCTTTTCCAGCCTCAGCTACCTGGGCAACTACGGCTTCAACGTGCTGAAGATCGACCAGTCGTTCGTCCGCGACGTGTCCGAGCCGAACCAGGCCGCCATTACCCGGGCGATCATCAGCCTGGCCGCACAGCTGCAGTGCCGCACGATCGCCGAGGGCGTGGAAACACCGGAACAGGCCGCGTGGCTGGCCGCCAATGGCTGCGACGAACTGCAGGGCAACTACTTCAGCAAGCCGGTGCCGGCGGCGGAGTTTGCGAAACTCTACGCACGGGGCACGACCTGGAGCATCCCGCAGGGCGCAGCCGCCGCCCACACGCACTGGTCGTGAAAGCGGCTCCGATACCAGCTCAGCGCGCCGACGGGGCCGCCAACTGGTTCTGCTTGCGCACGATGCACATCGCGATCTCCAGCGACTGCTCGTAGTTCAGGCGCGGATCCACCGTGGAGCGGTAGGCGCGCTCCAGATCCGCGTCGGTCAGTTCGCGCGCACCACCGGTGCATTCGGTGACGTCTTCGCCGGTCAACTCGAGGTGTACGCCGCCCAGGCGCGTGCCGGCCGCCGCGTGCAGGTCGAACGACTGCTCGACCTCGCCGCGGACGTTGTCGAAACGGCGCGTCTTGAACCCGTTGCTCGTGCTTTCCGTATTGCCGTGCATCGGATCGCAGACCCACAGCACCCGGCGCCCGTCCCGACGCACCGCATCCAGCAGCGGCGGCAGCTTGTCGGCGATCTGTGCGGCGCCCATGCGATGGATGAAGGTCAGGCGTCCGGCCTCGTCTTCGGGATTCAGCACGTCGATCAAACGCAGCAGCTGGTCGGGCGTGACCGACGGGCCGACCTTGATCGCGATGGGGTTGCGCACGCCACGCAGGTATTCGACGTGCGCGCCATCGACGGCGGCCGTTCGCATGCCGATCCAGGGATAGTGCGTACTGAGATTGAACCAGCCCCACTGGCGCGGCACCTCGCGCGTGAGCGCCTCTTCGTACGGCAGCAGCAACGCTTCGTGCGAGGTGTAGAAGTCGATCCGGTTGAGGTTGTGCACTTCCGAGCCCGACAGGGTTTCCATGAACCTCACCGCATCGCCGATCGACACGACCATGTGCTGGTATTCGCTCGCCAGCGGCGAATAACCGACCCAGCTGAGGTTCCAGTATTCGGGATGGTGGAGGTCGGCGAAACCGCCGTCGATCAACGCGCGCACGAAATTCATCGTCATCGCCGAGCGCGCGTGCGCCTTGATCATCCTGCGCGGATCCGGCACCCGCGCTGCGGCCGTGAACTCGGGGGCGTTGACCACATCGCCACGGTAGCTGGGCAGCGTGACGCCATCGCGCGTTTCGGTATCGGCCGAACGCGGCTTGGCGTACTGCCCGGCGAAGCGCCCGACACGCACCACCGGCAACCGCAAGCCGTGGACCAGGACCAGGCTCATCTGCAGCAGCACTTTCAGCCGGTTGGAGATGGTTCCGGATTCGCAATCGCTGAAGTTTTCGGCGCAGTCGCCGCCCTGCAGCAGGAAGCGCTTGCCTTCCTGCGCCTCGGCCAGCTGCTTCTTCAGCGAAAAGATCTCCCACGACGTCACCAGCGGCGGCAACTGGCGCAGTTCGCCCACGGCGGACTCCAGCGCGGCCGCGTCGGGATAGGTCGGCATCTGCATCGCAGGCCGCGCGCGCCAGCTGTCCGGCGCCCAGTGGGGCGGCAGGGTGACGGCGCGCAGATTGCGGTCGGACGGATTCATGGTGGACTCCTTGTGGCCCACCATCGTGCCAGATTGGTGCGCCGCGTCAAATCAGCGGAAGGTCGAGGTCCGGCGTGCGCGGAAGCCGATCCAGAGCGCCCAGATCGCGAGCAGCACGAACCACACCAGGCTCCACATCGGCATGGTCAGGCCGAGGAAACTCCAGTCGATCGTGCTGCAGTCGCCCTTCGCGGCCAGCACCTTCTGCACGACACCGAGCCAGGTGTTGTTCTCGATCATGTAGTCCCAGCCCGGCCCGCAACTCGGCATCAGCGGCGGATACAGCTGGACCCAGACGTGCTTGCCCGCGATGCCGATACCGGTCGCCGCACCCAGGAATGCCAGCACGCCGTATACCTTGCGCCCGCCGGGCCGACGCGGCCCGTGCAGTGCGCCGAGCAGGAACAGCACGCCGGTGGCAGCGAAGGCCAACCGCTGGAAGATGCAGAACGGACACGGTTCCAACTGGTGCGCGAACTGCACGTACAACGCATAGCCCAGCAGGCCTGCGCAGATGGCGAAGCCCAGGAAGCACTGCGCGCGGAAACTCCAGCGAAGAGGATTCATTGGCACCGGTGGCGTGAGGTCTTGTCCGCATTATCCATGCGTGGCGGGCCGCGCGTCACCCCGTGGCCGTTTGCCGCATCTGTCCCGACATCCAACGTGTCGCCGGAAAACAAAACCCCGGCGTTGGCCGGGGTTTCTGGTGTGCTGCGGGACGCGGGGCTTACTCGGCCGCCGCTTCCGGACGGTCGACGAGCTCGACATACGCCATCGGGGCATTGTCGCCAGCGCGGAAACCGCACTTCAGGATGCGCAGGTAGCCACCGGGACGCGACTGGTAACGCGGGCCGAGGGTGGTGAACAGCGTGCCGACGGCTTCCTTGTCGCGCAGGCGCGAGAACGCCAGGCGGCGGTTGGCGACGCCATCGATCTTGCCCAGGGTGATCAGCGGCTCGGCGACGCGGCGCAGTTCCTTGGCCTTCGGCAGGGTGGTCTTGATCAGGCCGTGCTTGATCAGCGAGGCGGCCATGTTGCGGAACATCGCTTCGCGATGGGCGCTGGTGCGGTTGAACTTGCGACCGGCTTTCTGGTGGCGCATGGGTTGGATTCCTGGTGAATGGTAGGTCGTTGGATTTCGCTGTCGCCATCCAGGCGGTGGAACAGTGGACTGCGGGTGGTCCGTACCGGCCATCCCTGACCGGAAAACCGCGGACCTTCGGTCCGTCGGCATGGGTGGTGCGGTTACAGCAACGGAGCTCCGGCGCGGACGCAGGAGCCCCGCGTCAGATCATCAGCCGAGCATGCCGTGCTGGGCGACGCCGGCCGGCGGCCAGTTCTCCAGCTTCATGCCTAGGGACAGGCCACGCTGCGCCAGGACTTCCTTGATCTCGGTCAGCGACTTCTTGCCGAGGTTCGGGGTCTTGAGCAACTCGACTTCGGTCTTCTGGATCAGGTCGCCGATGTAGTAGATGCTCTCGGCCTTCAGGCAGTTGGCCGAACGCACGGTCAGCTCCAGGTCGTCGATCGGGCGCAACAGCACCGGATCCACGCCGCTGGCAGCCTGCTTAGGCGCGCCGCGGTCGCGGTGCGTGAAGTCACCGAACACCGACAACTGGTCGCTGAGGATGTCGGCGGCGGTGCGCACGGCTTCCTCGGCGTCGATCGTGCCGTTGGTCTCGATGTCCAGGACCAGCTTGTCCAGGTCGGTACGCTGCTCGACGCGCGCGGCTTCCACCGCGTACGCGACGCGACGGACCGGCGAGAACGAGGCGTCCAGCACCAGGCGACCGATCGTGCGGGTTTCTTCGTCCGGACGACGACGGGCAGCGGCCGGCTGGTAGCCGAAACCACGCTCGATCTTCAGGCGCATGTTCAGCGCCGTGTCCTTGGTCAGGTTGCAGATGACCAGTTCCGGATTCAGGATTTCGACGTTGTGGTCGGTCTTGATGTCGCCGGCGGTCACCACACCCGGGCCCTGCTTGGCCAGGCTCAGCGTGGAGGAATCACCGGAGTGGATGCGGATGGCCACATCCTTCAGGTTCAACAGCACTTCCAGCACGTCTTCCTGCATGCCTTCGATGGTGCTGTATTCGTGCAGCACGCCATCGATCTCGACTTCGGTAATCGCGAAGCCGGGGATCGACGACAGCAGCACGCGGCGCAACGCATTGCCAAGCGTATGGCCGTAGCCACGCTCCAGCGGTTCGATGACCACCTTTGCGCGGTTGCCGGTCAGGCGCTCGATCTGCGGGCCGCGGGGGCGCAGCACTTGCTGAGTAATACCCGTCATGTTGCTTTGTCTCCTGCGGTCCCCCGGTCGCCCGGGGGTGCGTGAATGAATTACTTCGAGTACAACTCGACGATCAGCGCTTCGTTGATGTCGGCGGGCAGGTCCGAACGCGCCGGAACCGCCTTGAACACGCCGCTGAACTTCTTCGCATCGACTTCGACCCACGACGGGTTCAGGTCGAGCTGTTCGGCGACCGTCAGCGACTCCTGCACGCGAAGCTGCTTCTGTGCCTTCTCCGACAGCGCGATCGCGTCACCGGCCTTGATCTGGTACGAAGGCAGGTTGACCGGCTTGCCATTGACCAGCACGCCACGGTGCGAGACCAGCTGGCGGGCGGCCGGACGGGTCACGGCGAAGCCCATGCGGTAGATGACGTTGTCGAGGCGGGTTTCCAGCAGCTGCAGCAGGTTCTCGCCGGTGTTGCCCTTCTTGGTCGAGGCCTTCTTGTAGTAGTTGCGGAACTGACGCTCCAGCAGACCGTAGATACGCTTGACCTTCTGCTTTTCGCGCAGCTGGGTGGCGTAGTCGGACAGCTTGCCCTTGCGGGCGGTGGCGCCGTGCTGGCCGGGCTTCTGCTCCAGCTTGCACTTGGAGTCCAGCGCACGGGCCGGGCTCTTGAGCGACAGGTCGGCGCCTTCACGGCGCGCGAGCTTACAGGTAGGACCGATATAACGAGCCATTTCTTATCGCCCCCTTAGACGCGACGCTTTTTCGGCGGACGGCACCCGTTGTGCGGGATTGGCGTCACGTCGATGATGTTGGTGATCTTGTAGCCCACGTTGTTCAACGAACGCACGGCCGACTCACGGCCCGGACCCGGACCCTTGATGCGGACTTCCAGCGACTTCACGCCGTAGTCCAGTGCGGCACGGCCGGCCTTCTCGGCGGCGACCTGGGCCGCGAACGGCGTGGACTTGCGGGAACCGCGGAAACCGGCACCACCCGACGTGGCCCACGACAGTGCATTGCCCTGGCGGTCGGTGATGGTGACGATGGTGTTGTTGAAAGAAGCGTGGACGTGCGCGACGCCGTCGGTGATGACGCGCTTGATCTTCTTCTTGACTTTGGCAGCAGCTGGCTTGGCCATGATGGTCGCCCCTTACTTCTTGATGGCTTTGCGCGGACCCTTGCGGGTACGGGCATTGGTACGGGTGCGCTGGCCACGCAGCGGCAGGCCGCGACGGTGGCGCAGACCGCGGTAGCAACCCAGGTCCATCAGGCGCTTGATCGCGATGCCGACTTCACGGCGCAGGTCGCCCTCGACCACGTACTTGCCGACTTCGGCGCGCAGGCGCTCGACTTCCGGCTCGGACAGGTCGCGGATCTTGGTGGTCGAGGCGACGCCGGCGGCTTCGCAGACCTTCTTGGAACGGGTACGGCCAATGCCGAAAATGCTTTGCAAACCGACCCAGACATGCTTCTGGGCAGGCAGGTTGACACCTGCGATACGCGCCATGACGCGGTTCTCCAACTGTGAGTATTGGCCCGTGTACGAGCATCCCGGGCGGGATTCGCGCAGACAGGCGGAGTGAACTGGAAATTGTAGCAAGACCCGGGATTGCTTGGAAGCCCAAGCCGGACAAGCCGGCGTGGACCCGGCATGGGGAGTGTGCCCATGCTCCGGCGACGGAACCGGCCTGACGCAGGTCCGGGGTTGCCCCCTTGCCCTGCCCCGCCCGCGCTACTCTGGCGCAGGGACTGGCTGGTTCACACCTCCGCGCCGGATCGCCGCGGAAGCCGCCCATCTAAGTCAGTCGGCCAGCGAGGGCCGGACTGGTGCGGGAAGACCCGCGATTATACCTCAGCTACGGGGAGCGAGACCGCCCCGCGAGCCACCCTTCAGATTGGCCTTCTTCAACAGGCTCTCGTACTGGTGGGACATCAGGTGCGCCTGGATCTGCGCGATGAAGTCCATCACCACCACCACCACGATCAGCAGCGAGGTGCCGCCGAAGTAGAACGAGGTACCGAGTTGCGTGCGCATCACTTCCGGCAGCAGGCAGACGGCCACCAGATACATCGAACCGATTGCCGTCAGTCGCGTCAGCACCCCGTCGACATAGTCCGCCGTGGCCTTGCCCGGACGGATACCCGGGATCAGTGCGCCCGACTTCTTCAGGTTCTCGGCTGTTTCCTGCGAATTGAACACCAGTGCCGTATAGAAGAACGCGAAGCCGATGATCATCGCCGCGAACACGATCATGTGCAGCGGCTCACCCGGAGCCAGCGCATTGGAAATACGCTGCAACCACGTGGTCGCGCCGCTGTTCTGGCCGGACCACATCGCCAGCGTGGCCGGGAAGGCCAGGATGCTGGAGGCGAAGATCGGCGGGATCACGCCGGCCATGTTGAGCTTCAGCGGCAAGAACGAGGTCTGGTTCATGTACGCGTTGCGACCGCCCTGGCGGCGCGCGTAGTTCACCGTGATACGACGCTGGCCACGCTCGACGAACACCACCAGGAACGTGAAGCCCAGCACCACCAACGCAATGATCAGCAGCGAGATGAAGCTCAACGTGCCGTCGCGGAATGCGCCGACGGTCTGGATGACGGCGCCCGGCAGGCCGGCCACGATGCCCGCGAAGATGATCAGGGACACGCCGTTGCCGATGCCGCGCTCGGTCACCTGCTCACCCAGCCACATCAGGAAGATGGTGCCGGCGGTCAATGCCACCACCGCGGTCAATACGAAACCCATGCCCGGCGCGTACACCACCGGCATGCCGCCCGGCGCGACCTGGTTCTGCAGTGCGGTGGCGATGCTGCCGCCCTGCACGACCGCGAGCAGCACGGCGCCGATGCGCGAGTACTGGGTGATCTTGCGGCGACCGGATTCGCCTTCCTTCTGCAATGCCTTCAGCGTCGGGAAGATATGCACGCCCAGCTGCATCACGATCGACGCAGAGATGTAGGGCATGACGTTCAGCGCGAAGATGCTGAAACGGTGCAGGGCGCCGCCCGAGAACATGTTGAACATGTCCACGATGCCGCCGCCCTGCGCCTGCATCATCGCAAGCATGGCATCGGGATTGACGCCCGGGACCGGAATGAAACAGCCGATCCGGTAGACGATCAGCGCGCCCAGCACGAACAGCAGGCGCTGGCGGAGTTCGGTGAACTTGCCTGCGCCTGCCAGCGCACCGGCGGCATTACCCTGCGCCATGCGTCCGTTACTCCTGCACGCTGCCGCCGGCAGCCTCGATGGCGGCCTTGGCACCGGCCGTGGCGGCCACGCCCTTCAGCACGAACTTCTTGGTCAGCTCGCCCTTCTTGACGATCTTGGCGCGCTTGGCGGTGCTGGGCACCAGCTTGGCGGCACGCAGCGCGGCGAAGTCGATCTCGCCGGCTTCCAGCTTCTCGAGCTGGTACGACAGCACTTCGGCGCAATCCAGCTTCAGCTTGGAGCGGAAGCCGACCTTCGGCAGACGCTTGACCAGCGGCATCTGGCCGCCTTCGAACTTCGCCTTGATCTTGCCCTTGCCGGCGCGTGCGAACGAACCCTTGTGGCCGCGACCGGCGGTCTTGCCCAGGCCGGAACCGATACCACGGCCGACGCGGGTGCGTTCGGTGCGGGCGCCGTCGGCGGGCTTCAGTGTGTTGAGACGCATGTTGATTACTCCTCGACCTTGACGAGGTAGTGAACCTTGTTGATCAGGCCGCGTACCTGCGGGCTGTCCTTGAGTTCACGCACATCGTTCAACTTGTTCAGGCCCAGTGCCTTCACCGACAGGCGGTGAATGGCCCGGGAACCACGCAGGCCGCGCACCAGGCGCACCTTGACGGTCTTGTTGGACTCGTTAGCCATTGAGGAGTTCCTCCACCTTCTTGCCGCGCTTGGCCGCGATGCGGGTCGGCGACTGCATGTCGCTCAGGCCCTTCAGCGTGGCGCGCACCAGGTTGATCGGATTGCGCGAACCGACGGCCTTGGCCAGCACGTTCTTCACGCCCACCGCTTCCAGCACGGCGCGCATGGCGCCGCCGGCGATGACGCCCGTACCTTCCGAGGCCGGCTGCATGAACACGCGTGCCGCGCCGTGGCCGGCCTTCACCGGGTGCCACAGGGTACCGTTGTTCAGATCGACGTTGAGCATGCCCTTGCGGGCATATTCCATCGACTTCTGGATGGCGACCGGCACTTCGCGCGCCTTGCCGTAACCGAAACCGATCTTGCCGTTGCCGTCGCCCACCACCGTCAGTGCGGTGAAGGTGAACTGGCGACCGCCCTTGACGGTCTTGCTGACGCGATTGACCGCGACCAGCTTCTCGATCATGCCATCGTCGACTTTCTCTTCGCGGTTGCGGTCGCGATCACGACCCCGCGGCTGACGTTCTTCTGCCATTACTTGAATTCCTTGGTTGATGAGGTATGTACGGCGTGGCCGCTTATGGTTGTGGTGTGGAGCGGTGACGCAACGGCCGCTGCAGAAGAGCGACCGCGCCCGGCGCAGCCCGCGCCGGCAGGACAAGGATGGGGTCGCCCCCATGCCTTTCAAGATTAGAACTGCAGGCCGCCTTCGCGGGCCGCATCGGCCAAGGCCTTGATGCGGCCGTGATAGCGGTAGCCCGAACGATCGAACGCGATCTTCTCGATGCCTTCGGCCTTGGCGCGCTCGGCGATGAACTTGCCCACGCGGGCAGCGGCATCGCTGTTCTTGCCGTTCTTCAGGCCATCCTTGACATCGGCCTGCAGCGTGTTGGCCGACGCGATGACCTTGGCGCCATCGGCGGTGAACAGCTGGGCGTAGATGTGCTGACCGGTGCGCAGCACCGACAGGCGCGGCACGCCGAGTTCGCGGATGTGCGCACGGGTCGACTTGGCGCGGCGCAGGCGGGCGGTGTTCTTGATGCTCATGATCTGGTTCCTCGAAGCCGAAAGCCCGGTTAGGCCTTCTTCGCTTCCTTGCGGATGATGGTTTCGTCGGAGTACTTCACGCCCTTGCCCTTGTAGGGTTCCGGCGGACGGAAACCGCGGATCTTGGCGGCCACTTCACCCACGCGCTGCTTGTCGGCGCCCTGCACCAGGATTTCGGTCTGGGTCGGCGTGGCGATGGTGATGCCTTCCGGCGTCTTGAACAGGATCGGGTGGGAGAAACCCAGCGACAGGTTCAGGTCCTTGCCCTGCATCGCGGCACGGTAACCCACGCCGACCAGCTCGAGCTTGCGCTCGAAGCCGTCCGACACGCCCTTGACCATGTTGGCCAGGATCGCGCGGATGGTGCCGGTGATGGCGTCGTCGGCCGGAGTGACCGGCGACAGGTTCACCGTTCCGTTGTCGACCTTGAGGTCGACGCCGGCCGGCTTGGCGATGGACAGGGTGCCCTTCGGGCCCTTGACGTTGAGGGTGTCGCCCTGGGCATTCAGTTCGACGCCCTTCGGGAGATTGATCGGCTGCTTGGCTACGCGGGACATGTCTGGGCTCCTTCGCTTAGGCCACGAAGCACAGGACTTCACCGCCCACGCCGGCCGCTCGGGCCTGCGCATCGGTCATGATGCCCTTCGAGGTGGAAATGATGGCGACGCCCAGGCCACCGAGGACCTTGGGCAGCTCAGCCTTGCCACGGTACTGGCGCAGGCCCGAACGGGACACGCGGCTCAGCTTCTCGATGACCGGCTTGCCTTCGAAATACTTCAGGACGATTTCGAGCTCGGCCTTGTTGTTCTCGGTCGGCGTCACGCGGACGTCGCCGACATAACCTTCGGCCTTGAGAACGTTGGCGATCGAGGTCTTGATCTTGGAGGACGGCATCTTCACCGTCGGCTTGCCAACAGCGGCGGCATTGCGAATGCGCACCAGCATGTCGGCGATGGGATCAGTCATGCTCATGAGAGTCTGCCTTATGAGTAGCACCGATATCCGCTTTCGCGAAAATCTTGTGTTGTCCCTGGAACCCCCCAGGCGGGCGGCCGGTTCACCAGCCCTCCCCCGACCGAGTCGCGGGAGCCGAACATTGTACAACAACAAGTCCGGCATGTGCCGGACTCGTCTTTCCCTTCCAGGGATACCCCGCTTTCGCAGGAGATCCCGGCGTTGTTACCAGCTCGCCTTGCGCAGGCCGGGCACGTCGCCGTTCATGGTGGCCTTGCGCAGCATGTTGCGGCCGAGGCCGAACTTGCGGTACACGCCACGCGAACGACCGGACAGCTCGCAGCGGTTGCGCTGGCGGCTCGGCGAGGAATCGCGCGGCAGCTTCTGCAGCTTGACGACCGCGTCGGCCTTCTCTTCGTACGACGCGTTCTGGCTGGAGATGATCTTCTTCAGCGCGTCGCGCTTGGCGGCGTACTGCTTGGCCAGCTTTTCCCGCTTGATGTCGCGGTTGACCATCGAGGTCTTTGCCATGATGTCGTTTTCCTAGCGAATCAGTTGCGGAACGGGAACTTGAACGCTTCGAGCAGCGCCTTGGCTTCGGCGTCGTTCTTGGCGGTCGTCGTGATGGCGATATCCATGCCGCGGATCGCGTCGACGGCATCGAAGTCGATTTCCGGGAAGATGATCTGTTCCTTCACGCCCATGTTGTAGTTGCCGCGGCCGTCGAACGAACGGCCGGACACGCCACGGAAGTCGCGGACGCGCGGCAGCGAGATGCTGATCAGGCGGTCCAGGAATTCGTACATCTTGGCGCGACGCAGCGTGACCTTGCAGCCGATCGGCCAGCCATCGCGGATCTTGAACGAAGCCACCGACACGCGGGACTTGGTCGTGATCGGCTTCTGGCCGGTGATCTTGGCCAGGTCGGCCACGGCGTTTTCCAGGATCTTCTTGTTGGTCGCCGCTTCACCCACACCCATGTTGATGGTGATCTTGGTGATCTTCGGCACTTCCATCGGATTGGTGTAGCCGAACTTCTTCATCAGAGCCGGCGCCACTTCTTCCTTGTAGATTTTTTCGAGACGGGTGGTCATGTCATTCCTCAGGCGTCGAGCGCCTCACCGCTGGAGCGGAACACACGCAGTTTGCGTCCATCCTCCAGCACCTTGAAACCGATACGCTCGCCCTTGCCCGTTGCCGGGTTGAACAGCGCGACATTGGAAATATGGATCGAAGCTTCGCGCTCGACCACGCCACCAGCCACGCCGGCCTGGGGGTTCGGCTTGGTGTGGCGCTTGACGATGTTGACGTTGGAGACGACCACGCGGTCACCGTCCACACGCACCACGTCGCCCTTCTTGCCCTTGTCCTTGCCGGCGGTGACGACCACCTGGTCGCCCTTCTTGATACGGTTTGCCATTTCTATGTCCTCCGCTCAGAGCACTTCAGGCGCGAGCGAAACGATCTTCATGAACTTCTCGGAACGCAGCTCGCGGGTCACGGGCCCGAAGATGCGGGTACCGATCGGCTCCTGCTTGTTGTTCAGCAGGACGGCGGCGTTGCCATCGAAGCGGATCAGCGAACCGTCGGGGCGGCGAACGCCCTTGCGGGTACGCACGACCACGGCGTCGTAGACTTCGCCCTTCTTGACCTTGCCGCGCGGGATGGCGTCCTTGACGGTCACCTTGATGATGTCGCCGATGCCGGCGTAACGGCGCTTGGAGCCGCCCAGCACCTTGATGCACATCAGTTCCTTGGCGCCGGAGTTGTCGGCCGCGTCAAGGTAGCTCTGCATCTGGATCATGATTCAGATCTCCTCTTATTCAGCCGCGCGGGTGATGATTTCCACCACGCGCCAGTTCTTGGTCTTGGACATCGGGGCGATCTCGGTCACGCGCACCACGTCGCCTTCCTTGCAGCTGTTGTCCGCGTCATGCGCGTGCAGCTTCGTGGAACGCTTGATGTACTTGCCGTACAGGGCGTGCTTGACCTGACGCTCCACCAGGATGGTGACCGTCTTGTCCATCTTGTTGCTGACGACGCGGCCTTCGATGGTGCGTTGCGCTTTGTCTTTGTTATCGCTCATCTTGGTCGCTCCTTACTTCTGGCTGCCCAGCAGGGTCTTGACGCGAGCGATCTCGCGGCGGACCCGGCGGGTTTCATGCGTCTTCGGCAGCTGGCCGGTCACCTTCTGCATGCGCAGGGAAAACTGTTCCTTGCGCAGCTCGGTCAGGTGGGCCTTCAGCTCGTCGGCCGATTTCTCGCGGAGTTGCTTGAGTTCCATTAGCGCACCGTCCGGGTCACGAAAGTGGTGGTGACCGACAGCTTGGCCGCGGCCAGGCGGAACGCCTCGCGCGCGATGTCCTCGCTGACGCCTTCGATTTCATAGATCATGCGGCCCGGCTGGATCTGTGCGACCCAGTATTCGACGTTGCCCTTGCCGGAACCCATGCGGACTTCGATGGGCTTCTTGGTGATGGGCTTGTCGGGGAACACACGGATCCACATCTTGCCGCCACGCTTGACGTAACGGCTGATGGAACGACGCGCTGCCTCGATCTGGCGCGCGGTCAACTGACCGTGCGCCGTGGCCTTCAGGCCGTACTCGCCGAAACTGACGAGGTTGCCGCTCCAGCTCAGGCCTTCGTTACGGCCCTTGTGCATCTTGCGGTACTTGGTTCGCTTGGGTTGCAACATGACTGATTACCTCGCGTCGCGGTCACGAGCCGGGCGCGACGGACGTTCGCTGCGCTCGGGGCGCGCGTCGTCCTGCTTCTCCTGACCCACCTGGCTGAAATCGAAGATTTCGCCCTTGTAGACCCACACCTTGATGCCGATGATGCCGTAGGTGGTCTTCGCCTCGGCAAAACCGTAATCGATGTCGGCACGCAGCGTGTGCAGCGGCACACGGCCTTCGCGGTACCACTCGGAACGGGCGATTTCCGCACCGTTCAAGCGGCCGGCCACGTTGACCTTGATGCCCAGGGCACCGAGGCGCATCGCGTTGCCGACGGCGCGCTTCATGGCGCGACGGAACATGATGCGGCGCTCCAGCTGCTGGGCGATCGACTCGGACACCAGTTGCGCGTCCAGCTCGGGCTTGCGCACTTCGGTGACGTTGATGTGCGCCGGGACGCCCATCAGGTCGCTCACTTCCTTGCGCAGCTTCTCGATGTCCTCACCACGCTTGCCGATCACCACGCCCGGGCGGGCGGTGTGGATGGTCACGCGGGCGGTCTTGGCCGGACGCTCGATCAGGATCTTGGAAATGCCTGCCTGCGCCAGCTTCTTGCGAAGCATCTCGCGCACCTTGAGGTCCGCGGCGAGGTACTCGGCGTAGTCGCGCTTGTTGGCGAACCACTTGGAATTCCAGTCCTTGGCGATGCCCAGGCGGATACCGGTCGGATGAACTTTATGACCCATGTTTATTTACCCTCGCCCACGACCACGGTGATGTGGCTGGTGCGCTTCAGAATGCGGGTACCACGGCCTTTCGCACGGGCCATGAAACGCTTCAGCATCGGACCTTCGTCGACCATGATGGTCTTGACCTTCAGCTCGTCGACGTCGGCACCCTGGTTGTTCTCGGCGTTGGCGATGGCGGACTCCACGACCTTCTTGATCAGGTGGGCAGCCTTCTTGTCCGAGAACTTCAGCAGGTTGACGGCGCGTTCGGCGGGCAGGCCACGCACCTGGTCGGCGACCAGGCGGGCCTTCTGGGGGGAGATGCGCGCGGTGCGCAGGATGGCTTTCGCTTCCATGGTCATCTCTCCTTACTTCTTGCCGCCGGCTTTCTTGTCGCCACCGTGACCCTTGAAGGTACGGGTGACGGCAAATTCGCCGAGCTTGTGGCCGACCATGTTCTCGTTGACCAGCACCGGAACGTGGTTCTTGCCGTTGTGGATGGCGATCGTGAAGCCCACCATTTCCGGCAGGATCATCGAACGGCGCGACCAGGTCTTGATCGGCCTCTTGCTGCCGCCCGCGGCCTCCACCTTCTTGACGAGGTGGTGATCGACGAACGGGCCCTTCTTGAGTGAACGTGCCATGGTCGATTAGCCCCTACGATCGCGGACGATGAATTGCTGCGTGCGCTTGTTCTTGCGCGTCTTGTAACCCTTGGTCGGCACACCCCACGGGGTGACCGGATGCGGGTTGCCCTGGCCAGCCTTGGCCTCACCACCACCGTGCGGGTGGTCGACCGGGTTCATGGCCGCACCGCGGACGGTCGGCTTGATGCCGCGCCAGCGCTTCGCGCCAGCCTTGCCGAGCTTCTCCAGGCTGTGCTCGTCGTTGCCGACTTCGCCCACCGTGGCGCGGCACTCGACCTGCACCTTGCGCATTTCGCCGGAGCGGAGGCGCAGCGTGGCGAAACCCTGCTCGCGAGCGACCAGCTGCACGGCGGCGCCAGCGGCGCGGGCGATCTGCGCGCCCTTGCCGGGCTTCAGCTCGATGCCGTGGATCGTCGTACCGACCGGGATGTTGCGCAGCGGCAGCGTGTTGCCGGCCTTGATCGGCGCATCGCTACCGGCGATGACCTGGTCACCGGCCTTCAGGCCCTTGGGGGCGATGATGTAGCGGCGCTCGCCATCGACGTAGCACAGCAGCGCGATGTGCGCGGTGCGGTTGGGATCGTATTCGATCCGCTCCACGCGCGCCGGGATGCCTTCCTTGTCGCGCTTGAAGTCGATGAGACGGTAATGCTGCTTGTGGCCACCGCCGATATGACGGGTGGTGATGCGACCATGGTGGTTGCGACCGCCGGACTTGCTCTGCTTTTCCAGCAGCGCAGCATGCGGGGCACCCTTGTGCAGGTCAGGCGTCACCACGCGGACCGCCGAACGGCGACCGGGAGAGGTGGGTTTGAATTTCATCAATGGCATGTGGGTCTACCTCAGGCCTTGGCCGACACGTCGATGGCCTGGCCATCGGCCAGACGCACGTACGCCTTGCGCCAGTCGCCGCGGCGGCCGGCGCGGTTACGGAAGGACTTGTTCTTGCCCTTGACGTTGACCACGTTGACCGTCTCGACCTTGACGTCGAACAGCTGCTCGACCGCGGCCTTCACATCGGCCTTGGTGGCATCGTTCGAGACTTCGAAGACGTATTGGTTGGAGAGTTCCTGCAGGCGCACGGTCTTTTCGGAGACGCGCGGAGCACGCAGCACGGCAAAAATCTTTTCGTTGCTGATCATGCCAGCCACTCCTCGATCTTCTTGACGGCATCGGCCGTGATCAGCACCGAGTCGGCACCGACCAGCGCCGCCGGATCCAGGCCCTGCACGTCGCGCACTTCCACGTAGGGAAGGTTACGGGCGGACAGGTACAGGTGTTCGGAGGCATCTTCGGTGACGATGAGCGGGCGCCGACCCAGGTCCAGGCCCTTCAGCTTCTCGATCAGGGCGCTGGTCTTGGTGGCGTCCACGTCGAACGCTTCCACGACCTTCAGGCGGTTCTGGCGGTTCAGCTCGGACAGGATCGAGCTGATGGCCGCGCGGTACATCTTGCGGTTGACCTTCTGCGCGAAGCTGCGCGGCTTGGCCGCGAAGGTCACGCCGCCGCCGACGAAGATCGGAGCGGTCAGGGCGCCGTGACGGGCACCGCCACCCTTCTGCTTCTTGGACTTCTTGGTGGTGCCGTTGACTTCGGCGCGCGTCTTCTGCGCCTTGGTACCGGCACGACCGGCGTTGCGGTAGGCAACGACGACCTGGTGGACCAGATCTTCGCTGAATTCGCGGCCGAACACGTCGTCGGAGACCGACAGCTTGTTGGCGCTACCTGTGATGGCTAGTTCCATGGTCGTTCTCCTCAACCCTTGCTTGCCGGACGCACGATCACGTCACCACCCGGCGCACCCGGCACGGCGCCGCGAACGGCGATCAGGCCGCGCTCGGCGTCCACGCGGACGACTTCCAGGTTCTGCGTGCTCTGCTGCACGGCACCCATGTGGCCGGACATCTTCTTGCCCGGGAACACGCGGCCCGGCGTCTGGCGCTGACCCAGCGAACCCGGCGCGCGATGCGACAGCGAGTTACCGTGGGTGGCGTCGCCCATGCGGAAGTTCCAGCGCTTGATGGTGCCCTGGAAGCCCTTGCCCTTGGTGACGCCCTGGACGTCGACGATCTGGCCGACTTCGAAGATGTCTGCCTTGATCTCGCCGCCGACGGTGAAGTCGCCCAGCTTGTCGGCTTCCACGCGCAGCTCCCACAGGCCACGACCGGCTTCGACCTTGGCCTTGGCCAGGTGACCGGCGACCGGCTTGGTGATCAGCGAGGCGCGACGGGTACCCACGACGACCTGCACGGCGCTGTAGCCGTCGGTTTCGGGGGTCTTGATCTGGGTGATGCGGTTCGGGGTAGCTTCGATCAGCGTCACCGGAATGGACTTGCCATCTTCGGTGAACACGCGGGTCATGCCAGCCTTGCGGCCGACGAGACCCAACGAATATTTCTTCGCGGTCATGGTCGTGGGCCTCAGGTCAACTTGATCTGCACGTCGACGCCAGCCGCGAGCTCGAGCTTCATCAGCGCGTCCACGGTCTTGTCGTTCGGATCGACGATATCGAGCACGCGCTTGTGCGTGCGGGTTTCATACTGGTCACGCGCGTCCTTGTCGACGTGCGGGGAAACCAGGATGGTGTAGCGCTCGATCTTGGTCGGCAGCGGGATCGGGCCGCGCACTTGCGCGCCGGTCCGCTTGGCCGTCTCTACGATCTCGCTGGCCGAGCGGTCGATCAGACGATGATCGTACGCCTTGAGCCGGATTCGGATCTTTTGGTCCGCCATGACGGTGTTCCTTCGTTAAAGAGCGACGGGCGCGGCCTCTGGGATGCCTTGCCCCGGTTAGTCCAAGCTGTTCCAGCCCCCACCATCCGCGTGGACTCCACGGACGGGCAGCGCCGGATTCGGCTGGGGATTCTTCCTGAAAAACTAGGCGAGCCGGTAAACCGGCCCGCCCAGACATGAAAGTATAGGACGCGTGACAGACCCCGTCAACCACCGGGGCGCCCTGCTCGACCCTAGGGCCTGGCAGGAAGGCACGCGACACTCCGTGTCTGGCGAACACGAGGCGCTTCCTGCACCTCTTTTCGCGGTAGAACCAGCGGCCTCCCAGGGGGCGCTGGCGGATCATGCGATTCCTCTCGGGCCAAACAGGCCTTCAAGGGGCGCGCATAATAGCGCAGGTTTTGCTGTTTTGCAGCATCCCGCTGCGAAAAAGCATGGGATTCCTGCAAAAAAGGGGTGGACCGAGGTTCCGGTCCGCCCTTGTCGCTTCATCAGGCGCTGGAGCCCCGAATTCTCGGGGACGACGGCCTGACGAAGCCGGGCGGGCAATACCCGCCCGGGTCAGGACGTCACTTGATGATCTTGGCTACCACGCCGGCGCCGACCGTACGGCCGCCTTCGCGGATCGCGAAACGCAGGCCTTCGTCCATCGCCACCGGGTTGATCAGGGTCACCACCATCTTGATGTTGTCGCCCGGCATGACCATTTCCACGCCTTCCGGCAGGGTCACGGCACCCGTGATGTCGGTCGTGCGGAAGTAGAACTGCGGACGGTAGCCCTTGAAGAACGGGGTGTGACGGCCGCCTTCGTCCTTGCTCAGCACGTAGACTTCGGCTTCGAACTCGGTGTGCGGGGTGATCGAACCCGGCTTGGCCAGCACCTGGCCACGCTCCACGTCGTCACGCTTGGTGCCGCGCAGCAGCAGACCGGCGTTGTCGCCCGCCTGGCCCTGGTCCAGCAGCTTGCGGAACATTTCCACGCCCGTGACCGTGGTCTTCTGGGTCGGACGGATACCGACGATCTCGATTTCCTCGCCCACCTTGATCACGCCGCGCTCGATACGGCCGGTCACCACGGTGCCGCGGCCCGAGATCGAGAACACGTCTTCCACCGGCATCAGGAACGGCTTGTCGACGTCGCGCTCCGGGGTCGGGATCCAGGTGTCCAGCGCATCGACCAGCTTCAGGATCGCCGGCACGCCGATTTCGCTCTGGTCGCCTTCCAGCGCCAGGCGGGCCGAGCCCGAGATGATCGGGGTGTCGTCGCCCGGGAACTCGTACTTGCTCAGCAGCTCACGGACTTCCATTTCGACCAGCTCGAGCAGCTCGGCGTCGTCCACCATGTCGGCCTTGTTCAGGAACACGACGATGTACGGCACACCGACCTGACGCGAGAGCAGGATGTGCTCGCGGGTCTGCGGCATCGGGCCGTCGGCGGCCGAGCACACCAGGATCGCGCCGTCCATCTGCGCCGCACCGGTGATCATGTTCTTCACGTAGTCGGCGTGGCCCGGGCAATCCACGTGCGCGTAGTGGCGCGCGGCGGATTCGTATTCCACGTGGGCCGTGGAGATCGTGATGCCGCGCGCCTTCTCTTCCGGCGCCGCGTCGATCGCGTCATAGGCCTTGAACTCGCCACCGAAACGCTCCGCGCCGATCTTCGTCAGCGCCGCCGTCAGCGTCGTCTTGCCGTGGTCAACGTGACCAATCGTGCCCACGTTCACGTGGGGCTTGGTGCGTTCGAACTTACCCTTTGCCATTGTCTTTACCTCTGTGATTCGTGATTCGTGATTCGTGACTGGCTGGAAGCGGAACCCGTGCTCTTGCGAATCACGAATCCCGCATCACCAATCACGGCTTCTAGTTCTTCTTGACGACTGCGTCGGCGATGTTGGCCGGCGCTTCCGCGTAGTGGTCGAACTCCATCGAGAACGTGGCGCGACCCTGCGACATCGAACGCAGCGTGGTGGCGTAGCCGAACATTTCGCCCAGCGGCACCATCGCGGCGATCACCTTGCCGGACGGACTGTCGTCCTGACCCTGCAGGATGCCACGACGACGGCTCACGTCGCCCATCACGTCGCCCAGATAGTCTTCCGGGGTGACGATCTCGACCTTCATCATCGGCTCCAGCAGGACCGGCTGGGCCTTGCTGAAAGCTTCCTTGAAGGCCATCGAGCCGGCGACCTTGAACGCCATTTCATTGGAGTCGACGTCATGGAACGAGCCATCGACCGCCTTGATGGCGATGTCGACCACCGGGAAGCCGGCCAGCGGGCCGCTCTTCATGGCGTCCTCGATGCCCTTGCCCGCGGCAGCGACGTATTCCTTCGGCACCACGCCGCCGACGATCGCGCTCTCGTACGAGAAGCCGACGCCACGCTCGACCGGCGACATTTCGATGACGATGTGGCCGTACTGGCCGCGACCGCCCGACTGGCGCACGAACTTGCCGTCCTGCTTCACCGACTTGCGGATCGTCTCGCGGTAGGCCACCTGCGGCTTGCCGACGTTGGCTTCCACGTTGAACTCGCGCTTCATGCGGTCGACCAGGATTTCCAGGTGCAGCTCGCCCATGCCCGAGATGATCGTCTGGCCGGATTCCTCGTCGGTCTTGACGCGGAACGAGGGATCTTCCTGCGCCAGGCGGCCCAGGGCCAGACCCATCTTTTCCTGGTCGGACTTGGTCTTCGGCTCCACCGCCATCGAGATGACGGGTTCCGGGAACACCATGCGCTCCAGCGTGATGATGTGGTCGAGCGAGCACAGCGTGTCACCCGTGGTGACGTCCTTCAGGCCGACGGCAGCGGCGATGTCGCCCGCGCGCACTTCCTTGATTTCATCGCGCTGGTTGGAGTGCATCTGCAGGATGCGACCCACGCGCTCCTTCTTCGACTTGACCGGGTTGTACACCGCGTCGCCGGAGTTCAGCACGCCCGAATAGACGCGGAAGAACGTCAGCGAACCCACAAACGGATCCGTCATGATCTTGAACGCCAGCGCCGAGAACGGCTCGCTGTCGCCCGCCTTGCGGCTGTCTTCCTTCTCGTTCTCGTCGATGCCCTGCACCGGCGGACGATCGGTCGGCGACGGCAGCAGCTGGATGACGCCGTCGAGCATCGCCTGCACGCCCTTGTTCTTGAACGCGGAGCCGCAGTACACCGGGATCACTTCGACCTTCAGGGTGCGCTCGCGCAGACCGGCGATGATCTCCGCCTCGGACAGGTCGCCCTCATTGAGGTACTTGTCCATCAGCTCTTCGCTGGCTTCGGCCGCGGCCTCCACCATGAAGGCGCGATCCGCCGCGGCCTTGTCGGCCAGCTCGGCGGGAATGTCGCGGTACTCGAACTTGGTGCCCTGCGAAGCGACATCCCAGTGGATGTACTTCATCTTCAGCAGGTCGATCACGCCCTCGAAACCGTCCTCGGCGCCGACCGGCACCTGCATCGGCACCGGATACGCACCCAGGCGCGTCTTCAGCTGGTCGACGACCTTGGCGAAGTCGGCACCGGTACGGTCCATCTTGTTGACGAACGCGAGACGCGGCACGGCGTACTTGTTGGCCTGGCGCCACACGGTCTCGGACTGCGGCTGCACGCCGCCAACGGCGCACAGCACGAACACCGCACCATCGAGCACGCGCAGCGAACGCTCGACTTCGATGGTGAAGTCGACGTGGCCGGGGGTATCGATGATGTTGAAGCGGTGCTGCGGCAGGGACTTGTCCATGCCCGTCCAGAACGCCGTGGTGGCGGCGGACGTGATGGTGATGCCGCGCTCCTGCTCCTGCTCCATCCAGTCCATGGTCGCGGCACCGTCGTGCACTTCACCGATCTTGTGGCTGACGCCGGTGTAGAACAGGATGCGCTCGGACGTGGTGGTCTTGCCGGCGTCGATGTGCGCCATGATGCCGAAATTGCGGTAACGCTCGATGGGAGTGGTGCGAGCCACGACAGTCTCTCTTTTCTGATGGAGGGCCGGCGGGATGCCAGGGCCTTCCGTGGAGGGCAGATCTTCAGATGGCCGAATGCCGCCTTTCGGCGGCCTTCGGAGCGGAGCGCGGAAGCGCGCTCCAAGGGCACCTAGATGGTGCCGAAGGCCCTTGCTTGCAAGGGCCCGGAGGCCGTTACCAGCGGTAGTGCGCGAACGCCTTGTTCGCTTCCGCCATGCGGTGGGTCTCTTCACGCTTCTTGATGGCGCCGCCGCGGTTCTCGGAGGCATCCAGCAGTTCGGCGGCCAGCTTGCGCGGCATGGTGTTCTCGCCACGCTTGCGCGCGGACTCGATCAGCCAGCGCATCGCCAGCGCCATGCGGCGCGACGAACGCACTTCGACCGGCACCTGGTAGGTGGCGCCACCGACGCGGCGCGACTTCACTTCGACGGCCGGGGACACGTTGTCCAGCGCCTTCTCGACCAGCTCGAGGGCGTTGGGGTTCTTCTCGCCGATGACATCCATGGCGCCGTAGACGATCTTCTCGGCGACCGACTTCTTGCCGCTCAGCATCACCATGTTGATGAAGCGGGCGATCGTCTGGCTGCCGTGCTTGGGGTCCGGCAGGATTTCACGTTGGGGGGCAGAGCCTTTGCGCGACATGATTCTTTTTCCTTAAGCCTTGGGACGCTTGGCGCCGTACTTGGAACGGCCCTGGCGACGCTTGGCGACGCCGGAGGCGTCGAGCGAGCCGCGCACGGTGTGGTAGCGCACGCCCGGCAGGTCCTTCACGCGGCCGCCGCGCACGAGCACCACGGAGTGCTCCTGCAGGTTGTGGCCTTCACCGCCGATGTAGCTGATGATTTCTTCCTGGTTGGTCAGGCGCACCTTGGCGACCTTGCGAAGGGCCGAGTTCGGCTTCTTCGGGGTGGTCGTGTAGACGCGGGTGCACACGCCGCGACGCTGCGGGCAATTGTCCAGCGCGGGCGACTGGCTCTTGTACGTGGGGGCCTGCCGCGGCTTGCGGACCAGCTGATTGACGGTTGCCATAGTGGATTCTTCGTGTGAAGGCCGGAGCCTTGTTTGACATGAAAACGAAGGCAGGCCGCAAGACGGCCCACCTAGACGGAAAAGTATAGCCGGCAACCCGCCCGACCGTCAACGCGACGGAGGTGGGTGCCTGCCAACTGACTGCGATCCCGCCCTTCCTGGGCCGAAAACGAGGCGCGTCCTGCGCCTCTTTTCGTGGTCTGGGACGGCCCGGAGGCCGTCAGGTAGTACGGTTTAGCTGGCGCTGGACTCCTCGCCCGCGTCGTCGGTGGTCGCGACCGCGGCCACCGGAGCGGACTCGGCGCTGCCGCCCGACAGGGCGTTCACTTCCGCCTCGGTCAGGCCCGAAGCGTTGCGACGGCGCTGGTTGTGGTACGCCAGGCCGGTGCCGGCCGGGATGAGTCGGCCGACGATGACGTTTTCCTTCAGGCCGCGCAGCGTATCGCGGGTACCACGGACCGCAGCTTCGGTCAGCACGCGGGTGGTCTCCTGGAACGACGCCGCCGAGATGAACGACTCCGTCGCCAGCGAGGCCTTGGTGATGCCCAGCAGGACCGGATCGTACTTCGCAGGCAGCTCGTTGCGCGCCAGCAGCTTCGCGTTCTCTTCGATGAAACGCTGCTTCTCGACCTGCTCGCCGGCCAGGAACTTGCTGTTGCCGGCGTCGGTGATTTCCACCTTGCGCAGCATCTGGCGGGTGATCACTTCGATGTGCTTGTCGTTGATCTTCACGCCCTGCAGGCGATAGACGTCCTGGATTTCCTTGACCAGGTAGGCCGCCAGCGGCTCGACGCCCAGCAGGCGCAGGATGTCCTGCGGACTCGGCTCGCCGTCCACGATGGTTTCGCCCTTGGCCACGTGCTCGCCTTCGAACACGATGATCTGGCGGAACTTCGGAATCAGCTCCTCGTGCTCCGAACCATCGGTGTCCTTGATGATCAGGCGCTGCTTGCCCTTGGTGTCCTTGCCGAAGCTGATGACGCCGGAACGCTCGGCCAGAATGGCCGGATCCTTCGGCTTGCGGGCTTCGAACAGGTCGGCGACGCGCGGCAGACCACCGGTGATGTCGCGGGTCTTCGACGCTTCCTGCGGCACCTTGGTGACCACGTCGCCCACGCCGACGGCTGCGCCGTCCTGCAGGTTGACGATGGAGCGCGGCGGCAGCAGGTACTGCGCCGGCAGGTCGGTACCCGGGATGCTCAGGTCCTTGCCGTCCTTGTCGACGATACGGACGATCGGGCGCAGGTCCTTGCCCTGCGAACCGCGACGCTTCGGATCGGTGATCTCGCGCGAGGCCAGGCCGGTCAGGTCGTCGGTCTTCTCGATGACGGTGACGCCGTCGACGAAGTCCACGAAGCGCACGAAACCGGCCACTTCCGACACGATCGGGTGGTTATGCGGATCCCAGTTGGCCACGGCCTGGCCAGCGGTGATCTGGTCGCCGTCCTTGACGTTGATGGTGGCGCCGTAGGGCAGCTTGTAACGCTCGCGCTCACGGCCATGGCCGTCGAGCACCGACAGTTCGCCCGAACGCGAGACCGCGACCAGGCTGCCGTTCGCGTGTTCGACGAACTTCAGGTTGTTGAACTTGATCGAGCCGGTCGTCTTGACGGTGATGTTGTCCACGGCGGCGGCACGCGATGCGGCACCACCGATGTGGAACGTACGCATGGTCAGCTGCGTGCCTGGCTCGCCGATCGACTGCGCGGCGATGACGCCGACCGCTTCGCCGATGTTGACGATGTGGCCGCGGGCCAGGTCACGGCCGTAGCAGTGCGCGCAGACGCCGAAGTTGGATTCGCAGGTGATGGTGGAACGCACCTTCAGGGCCTGCACGCCCGCGTCTTCCAGCTTCTGCACCCAGGCTTCGTCGAGCAGCGTGTTGCGGGTGACGATCGGATCCTCGTCGTTGCCCGGCAGGAACACGTCCTCGGCCACGATGCGGCCCAGCACGCGGTCGCGCAGCGGCTCGACCACGTCGCCGCCTTCCACGATCGGGGTCATGGTCAGGCCTTCGGTGCCGCCGCAGTCGACCTCGGTGATCACCACGTCCTGCGCCACGTCGACCAGGCGACGGGTCAGGTAACCGGAGTTCGCCGTCTTCAGCGCGGTATCGGCCAGACCCTTGCGGGCACCGTGGGTGGAGTTGAAGTACTCCTGCACGTTCAGGCCTTCGCGGAAGTTCGCCTTGATGGGCGTCTCGATGATCGAACCGTCGGGACGGGCCATCAGGCCGCGCATGCCGGCCAGCTGGCGGATCTGCGCCTGGCTACCACGGGCGCCGGAGTCGGCCATGATGTACAGCGAGTTCATCGACTTCTCGTTGATGGTCTCGCCCTTGGCGTTCTGCACCTTGTCGGTACCGATGGTGTCCATCATCGCCTTGGCGATGCGCTCGTTGGTGCGCGACCAGATGTCGACCACCTTGTTGTAGCGCTCGCCGGCGGTGACCAGGCCGCTCTGGTACTGCTCCTGGATCTCCAGCACTTCCTGTTCGGCTTCGCCCAGGATGCCCTTCTTCTCGGCCGGGATCAGCATGTCGTCGATGCCGATGGAAACGCCGGCGCGCGTGGCGTACGCGAAGCCGGTGTACATCAGCTTGTCGGCGAACACGACCGTGTCCTTCAGGCCCAGCATGCGGTAGCTGGAGTTGATCAGGCGGCTGATGGCCTTCTTGTTCAACTCGGTGTTGACCAGCGCGAACGGCAGTCCGTCCGGCAGAATCTCGGCCAGCAGCGCGCGACCGATCGTGGTGTCCACGATGCTGCTCTGCTGGCTGCGGCCGCCGTCCTCGTCGATCACGGTACCGCTGATGCGGACCTTGACCTTCGCGTGCAGCTCGACGGCGCGGTTGTCGTAGGCGCGCTTGACCTCGGCGATGTTGGCGAACGCCATGCCCTCGCCCTTCTTGTTCTCCAGCGCGCGGGTCATGTAGTACAGGCCCAGCACGACGTCCTGCGACGGCACGATGATCGGCTCGCCGTTGGCCGGCGACAGGATGTTGTTGGACGACATCATCAGCGCACGCGCTTCCAACTGGGCTTCGAGCGAGAGCGGCACGTGGACGGCCATCTGGTCACCGTCGAAGTCGGCGTTGAACGCGGTGCAGACCAGCGGATGCAGCTGGATGGCCTTGCCTTCGATCAGCACCGGCTCGAACGCCTGGATGCCGAGGCGGTGCAGCGTCGGTGCGCGGTTCAGCAGCACCGGGTGCTCGCGAATGACCTCTTCCAGGATGTCCCAGACGTCGGCTTCTTCGCGCTCGACCAGCTTCTTGGCGGCCTTGATGGTGGTGGCCAGGCCACGGCGCTGCAGCTTGGCGAACACGAACGGCTTGAACAGTTCGAGCGCCATCTTCTTCGGCAGGCCGCACTCGTGCAGGCGCAGGGTTGGGCCGACCACGATGACCGAACGGCCGGAGTAGTCGACGCGCTTGCCCAGCAGGTTCTGGCGGAAACGGCCCTGCTTGCCCTTGATCATGTCGGCCAGCGACTTCAGCGGGCGCTTGTTGGTGCCGGTGATGGCGCGGCCGCGGCGGCCGTTGTCCATCAGGGCGTCAACGGACTCCTGCAGCATGCGCTTTTCGTTGCGCACGATGATGTCCGGGGCGTTGAGCTCCAGCAGGCGGCGCAGGCGGTTGTTGCGGTTGATGACGCGGCGGTACAGGTCGTTCAGGTCGGAGGTCGCGAAGCGGCCACCGTCCAGCGGGACCAGCGGACGCAGGTCCGGCGGCAGCACCGGCAGCACGGTCATGACCATCCATTCCGGACGGTTGCCCGATTCCAGGAACGCTTCCATCAGCTTGATGCGCTTGGTGAGGCGCTTGAGCTTGGTCTCGGAACCGGTGCTGGCGATTTCCTCGCGCAGGTTGACCATCTCGGCCTGCAGGTCGATCGTGCGCAGCAGGTCGTAGACGGCCTCGGCGCCCATGGCGGCGTCGAAGTCGTCGCCGTGTTCCTGGCGCGCCTGCATGAACTGCTCTTCGGTCAGCAACTGGCGGCGCTCGAGCGAGGTCAGGCCCGGCTCGGTGACGACGTAGGCTTCGAAGTACAGCACGCGCTCGATGTCGCGCAGGGTCATGTCCAGCATCAGGCCGATGCGCGACGGCAGCGACTTGAGGAACCAGATGTGCGCGACCGGGCTGGCCAGGTCGATGTGGCCCATGCGCTCGCGGCGCACCTTGGCCAGCGTCACTTCCGTGCCGCACTTCTCGCAGACCACGCCTCGGTGCTTCATGCGCTTGTACTTGCCGCACAGGCACTCGTAGTCCTTGATCGGGCCGAAGATGGCCGAGCAGAACAGGCCGTCGCGTTCCGGCTTGAAGGTGCGGTAGTTGATGGTTTCCGGCTTCTTCACTTCGCCGAAGGACCACGAACGGATCAGGTCCGGCGAAGCCAGCGCGATCTTGATCGCGTCGAAGTCCAGCGTCTGGCGCTGCTGGTTGAAGAGGTTGAGCAGGTCTTTCATGGTGTTTCTCCGTCAGGAGGAAGCTTTGTCGATGGCGGGTTGACCAGGGTCGATCGGCGCGGCGGCAGGTCAGTGCGGCCGCGCCACATCGGTCAGTCTTCCAGTTCCATGTTGATGGCGAGCGAGCGGATTTCCTTCACCAGCACGTTGAAGGATTCCGGCATGCCCGCGACCATCTCGTGGGCGCCGTCGACGATGTTCTTGTACATCTGGTTGCGGCCCTGCACGTCGTCCGACTTGACCGTCAGCATTTCCTGCAGGGTGTGCGCCGCGCCGTAGGCTTCCAGCGCCCAGACTTCCATTTCACCGAAGCGCTGGCCGCCGAACTGCGCCTTGCCGCCCAGCGGCTGCTGGGTGACGAGCGAGTACGGACCAGTGGAACGCGCGTGCATCTTGTCGTCGACCAGGTGGTTCAGCTTCAGCATGTGCATGTAGCCGACCGTGGTGTGGCGATCGAACGCCTCGCCGGTGCGGCCGTCGTACAGCTGGGTCTGGCCGCTGATCGGCAGGTCCGCGAGCTCGAGCATGTGCTTGATCTCGGTTTCCGCCGCACCGTCGAACACCGGGGTGGCCATCGGCACGCCGTCGGTCAGGTTCTGCGCCAGCGCAATCAGTTCCTTGTCGCTGAACTGGTCCAGGTCCACGCGGTCCTCGCCCAGCTTCTGGTCGTGGTTGTAGATCTGGGTCAGGAACTTGCGCAGGTCGGCGACCTTGGCCTGGGCTTCCAGCATGTTCTGGATCTTGCGACCCAGACCCTTGGCGGCCCAGCCCAAATGCACTTCCAGCACCTGGCCGATGTTCATGCGCGACGGCACGCCCAGCGGGTTCAGCACGATGTCCACGGTCTCGCCGGTGGCCATGTAGGGCATGTCCTCGACAGGCACGATCGTCGACACGACACCCTTGTTGCCGTGGCGGCCGGCCATCTTGTCGCCCGGCTGGATGCGGCGCTTCACGGCCAGGTAGACCTTGACCATCTTCAGCACGCCCGGGGCGAGGTCGTCGCCGGCGGTGATCTTGCCGCGCTTGTCGGCGAAGCGGCGCTCGAACTCCTTCTCGTGCGCCTGGATCTGCATCTGGGCGCGCTCGATGGCGTCGGACGCATCATCGTCCTTCATGCGCAGGGTGAACCACTCGGACTTCTTCAGGCCGTCGAGGTAGGCGTCGGAGATCGCGTCGCCCTTCTTCAGCGTGCCCGGACCGCCGTTGGCGACCTTGCCGACCAGCTGCGAACGCAGGCGGGCATAGATGGCGCCTTCGAGGATGCGGAACTGGTCGTCGAAGTCCTTCTTGACGCGCTTGATCTCGTTTTCCTCGATCTGGCGCGCACGCTTGTCCTTCTCGATGCCGTCGCGGGTGAAGACCTGCACGTCGATGACCGTGCCGTCCATGCCCGGCGGCACGCGCAGCGAGCTGTCCTTCACGTCCGACGCCTTCTCGCCGAAGATCGCGCGGAGCAGCTTCTCTTCCGGCGTCAGCTGGCTCTCGCCCTTCGGCGTGACCTTGCCGACCATGATGTCGCCGGCGCGCACTTCCGCACCGATGTACACCACGCCGCTCTCGTCGAGGCGGTTCAGCGCCTGCTCGGAGACGTTCGGGATGTCGGCGGAGATTTCCTCCGGCCCCAGCTTGGTGTCGCGCGCGACGCAGGTCAGCTCTTCGATGTGGATCGTGGTGTAGCGATCCTCTTCCACCACGCGCTCGGAGAGCAGGATGGAGTCTTCGAAGTTGTAGCCGTTCCACGGCATGAACGCGATCAGCATGTTCTGGCCCAGCGCCAGCTCGCCGATGTCGGTCGAGGGACCGTCGGCCAGCACGTCGCCGCGCGCGACCACGTCGCCCACGTTCACCAGCGGACGCTGGTTGATGCAGGTGTTCTGGTTGGAGCGCGTGTACTTGATCAGCGAGTAGATATCGACGCCGGCATCGGTTTCGCCGGAGATTTCGACCTCGTTGACCTTCACCACGATGCGGCCGGCGTCGATCTGCTCGACCACGCCGCCGCGACGGGCGTTCACGGTCACGCCCGAGTCGCGCGCCACGGCACGCTCGATGCCGGTACCGACCAGCGGCTTCTGCGCACGCAGCGTCGGCACGGCCTGGCGCTGCATGTTGGCGCCCATCAGCGCGCGGTTGGCGTCATCGTGCTCCAGGAACGGCACCAGCGCCGCGGCGACCGACACGGTCTGCATCGGCGAGACGTCCATGTAGTCCACTTCGCTGGGCGGCTTCAGCAGCGACTCGCCCTGGTAGCGGCACGGCACGAACTGTTCGGTCAGGCGGCTCTTGGCGTCGTGCAGCGCGTTGGCCTGCGCGATGACGTACTCGTTCTCCTCGATCGCCGACAGGTATTCGATCTCGTCGGTGATGGTGCCGTCCACGACCTTGCGGTACGGCGTCTCGAGGAAGCCGTAGTTGTTGGTGCGCGCGTACACGGCCAGCGAGTTGATCAGGCCGATGTTCGGACCTTCCGGCGTCTCGATGGTGCAGACGCGGCCGTAATGGGTCGGGTGGACGTCGCGCACTTCGAAGCCGGCGCGCTCGCGGGTCAGGCCGCCCGGGCCGAGGGCCGAGACGCGACGCTTGTGCGTGACTTCCGACAGCGGGTTGTTCTGGTCCATGAACTGCGACAGCTGCGAGGAGCCGAAGAACTCCTTGATCGCGGCGGCCACCGGCTTGGCGTTGATCAGTTCCTGCGGGGTCAGGCCCTCAGACTCGGCCATCGACAGGCGCTCCTTCACCGCGCGCTCGACGCGGACCAGGCCCACGCGGAACACGTTCTCGGCCATTTCGCCGACCGAACGCACGCGACGGTTGCCCAGGTGGTCGATGTCGTCGACGGTGCCACGGCCGTTGCGGATCTCGGTCAGGACCTTGATGACGTCCAGGATGTCCGAGGTCTCGCCCAGCGTGGCGACCAGGCGCTTGGCTTCTTCGTCATTGCGCGCGCCGAAGTACTTCTTGTCATACAGCACGGCTTCGCCGGTGGTTTCCTTGCGGCCCACGCGACGGTTGAACTTCATGCGGCCGACGTTCGACAGGTCGTAGCGCTCGAAGGTGAAGAACAGGTTGTGGAACAGGTTCTGCGCGGCGTCCTTGGTCGGCGGCTCGCCGGGACGCATCATGCGGTAGATCTCGACCAGCGCTTCCAGCTGGGTCTTGGTCGGATCGATGCGCAGCGTGTTGGACAGGTACGGGCCACGGTCCAGGTCGTTGACCCACAACGTGCCCACGGCGTCCACGCCGGCCTTGCGGAACTTGGCCAGCTGGTCGTCGCTGATCTCATCATTGGCCGCAGCCAGCAGTTCGCCGGTGTTGGCGTCGATCACGTCGTGCGACAGGATGCGGCCGACGAGGTATTCATCCGGCACGGCCAGCGCGGCGATGCCGGACTGCTCCAGCTGCTTCACGTGGCGCGCGGTGATGCGCTTGCCGGCTTCCACGATGACCTTGTCGCCATCGGCCAGGTCGAAGTTCAGCGTTTCACCACGCAGGCGCTCGGCGACGAGTTCCAGTTGCACGCCTTCCGGCAGGATGTGGAAGGTGTTGACATCGAAGAACTCGTTGAGCATTTCTTCGTTGTTGTAACCCAGCGCGCGCAGCAGGATCGAGACCGGCAGCTTGCGGCGGCGGTCGATACGCGTGAACAGCGCGTCCTTCGGGTCGAACTCGAAGTCCAGCCAGGAGCCGCGGTAGGGAATGATGCGGGCGCTGTACAGCAGCTTGCCCGAGCTGTGCGTCTTGCCGCGGTCGTGGTCGAAGAACACGCCCGGCGAACGGTGCAGCTGCGAGACGATGACGCGCTCGGTGCCGTTGACGATGAAGGTGCCGTTGTCGGTCATGAGCGGGATCTCGCCCAGGTAGACCTCCTGCTCCTTCACATACTTGATGGCCTTGGTCGACGACTCGCGGTCGTAGATCACCAGGCGCACGGTCACGCGCAGCGGGGCGCCGTAGCTCAAGCCACGGTTGCGGCACTCGCGCTCGTCGAACACGGGCTCGCCGAGCTTGTAGCCGACGTATTCCAGCGCGGCGTTGCCGCTGTAGCTGGCGATCGGGAAGACCGACTTCAGCGCGGCATGCAGGCCACGGTCCTCGCGCTTGGCGGGATCGGTGTGCTCCTGCAGGAATTCACGGTACGAATCGACCTGGATGGCCAGCAGGAACGGGACCTCGAGGATCGACCGCTGCTTGCCGAAATCCTTGCGGATGCGCTTCTTTTCGGTGAACGAATATGTCGTCATGTGACTGTGCCTCTGGCAGCGTGGGTCGCGCGTCCGCGACCACACGGGGGACATTCTTTCGAACGGGGGAATTTCCAGTTGGAAGTCGCTGGTATTGCCGGCACCAGCACGCCTTCTGCCGCTACTTCCAACTACAAACTCGCGTTTACATCGCTACGCGTTGAAACGACCGAAGGCCAGGGGCTTTCGCCCCCGGCCTCGGGTTGTCGCCTGAGTGAACGGGCGACGGATACGACTTACTTGACTTCGACGCTCGCACCAGCGGCTTCGAGGTCCTTCTTGAACTTGTCGGCGTCTTCCTTCGACACGCCTTCCTTCAGCACGCCGCCGGCCTCGGTGAGGTCCTTGGCTTCCTTCAGGCCCAGGCCGGTGATGGCACGGACAGCCTTGATGACGTCGACCTTCTTGGCACCGGCGTCCTTCAGGACGATGGTGAACTCGGTCTGCTCTTCGACCGGGGCGGCAGCGGCGGCCGGGCCGGCAGCGGCGGCGACCGGGGCGGCGGCGGAGACGCCGAACTTCTCTTCGATGGCCTTGACCAGCTCCATCACTTCCATCAGGGTCTTGCCGGCAATGGCGTCGACGATCTGTTCGTTGGAAAGGGACATTGTGTTTACCTTTGGAAATTATCTGGGATTAGGGTTCGTAGAACCGTAAAGACGTCGAACTCAGGCTTCGGCCGGGGCTTCGGCAGCGGCTTCCGCCGGTGCTTCGCCACCACCCTGCTTGTCGGCCACGGCCTTGACGGCGCGGGCAAACATGGACGCAGGTTCGGCCAGCACGCGGGCCAGCATGGCCAGCGCCTGATCACGGGTCGGCAGCGACGCCAGGACTTCCACATGGCTGGCCGGATACAGCTGGCCACCCACGGAGACGACCTTCGGCTGAAGCTTGTCGTTACCCTTGGCGAATTCCTTGATCAGGCGTCCGGCAGCGCCGGGCTCCTCGGTCGAAAACGCATACAGCAGCGGACCGACGAGCTTGTCCTGGACAACCTCGAATTCGGTACCGGCGATGGCACGCACGGCCAGCGTGTTCTTGACAACTTTCAAGAACACACCGGTCTCGCGGGCCTTCTTGCGCATCGCGGTCATCTGGGTGACCGTGGTGCCTGCGTATTCGGCAGCGACCAGGGAGTGCGCCTTGGCGGCGACGTCTGCCAGTTCGGCGACTACTTCTTGCTTCTGGGACAGATTGAGAGCCATACACTCCTCACTAATTGACTCCGCTTGCGGCTCCTGCCGCTCGCGGTCCTGGACGGCGCCCATCCTGGATGCCGGGGACTTGCGGTCCCGTCGGTGGCCTGTCTGACTGGCCGGCCTTGCGGCCAGCACCAGAAAACTTCCAGAAGGCGGCACCATCTGCGCAGGCGCACTCCCTTGCGGGGGTGGATTAAGCGATCCCGCTAGCCACGACGGCGATTCCCTGCCAACACGAGCCTCCGTGCCCGTCGTCGTTGCGCGCTGACCGCACCTGCGGTCTTTGACGGCTGTCGCTTGCGCCGGTCTCCCGGTTTGGGCGACTGCCCTCAAAATTTTTTCCGTCGTTCCCGCGAAGGCGGGAACCCGGCGACTTTCTTGTTTCTACTGCGACTCAAACTTCAAGTCGCTGGATCCCCGCTTTCGCGGGGATGATGTCCCGGCAAAGGCGCTCGCGCAGGGCGCGAGCGCGCCGGATCATCACTTCAGGGACAGCGAGGACTGGTCCACGGTCACGCCGGGGCCCATGGTCGAGCTGACCGAGATCTTCTGCAGGTACTGGCCTTTGGAGGTGGCCGGCTTGGCCTTCACCAGGTCGATCAGCAGTGCCTGCAGGTTCGACTTCAGCGCGTCGTCTTCGAAGCTGGCCTTGCCGATGGTGCAGTGGATGATGCCGGCCTTGTCGGTGCGGTAGCGCACCTGGCCCGACTTGGCATTCTTGACCGCCTCGGCCGGGTTCGGCGACACGGTGCCGACCTTCGGGTTCGGCATCAGACCGCGCGGGCCCAGGACCGTACCCAGCTTGCCGACCACGCGCATCGCGTCCGGCGTGGCGATGACCACGTCGTAGTTGATGTCGCCGGCCAGCATCTTCTCGGCCAGGTCGTCCATGCCGACGGCTTCGGCGCCAGCGGCGGCGGCTTCGTCAGCCTTGGCGCCGGCCGGGGCGAACACCGCTACGCGGACCGACTTGCCGGTGCCGGCGGGCAGCACGGTCGAACCGCGCACCTGCTGGTCGGACTTCTTGGCGTCCACGCCCAGGCGCACGGCCACGTCGACGGACTCGACGAACTTGGACTTGACCGCGGTCTTGACGATCTTCAGGGCCTCGTCAATGGCATACGCCTTGCCGGGGGTCACGGCGGCCAGGATGGCCTTCTGTCGCTTGTTCTGTGCCATCTCTTAACCCTCTACCGTCAGGCCCATGGAGCGGGCGGAACCCGCGATCGTGCGCACCGCTGCGTCCAGGTCGGCCGCGGTCAGGTCGGGCTCTTTCGCCTTGGCGATGTCCTCGAGCTGCTTGCGGGTGACCTTGCCCACCTTCTCGGTGTTCGGGCGCTTGGAGCCGGACGTGATGCCGACGGCCTTCTTCAGCAGGATCGACGCCGGCGGCGTCTTCGTGATGAAGGTGAAGGTACGGTCGGAATAGGCCGTGATGACCACCGGAATCGGCAGGCCCGGCTCCAGCTTCTGCGTGGCGGCGTTGAACGCCTTGCAGAACTCCATGATGTTCAGGCCGCGCTGACCCAGCGCAGGACCGACCGGCGGCGAGGGATTGGCCTGACCGGCCTTCACCTGCAGCTTGATGTAACCGACAACTTTCTTTGCCATGCGAGTACTCTCCGGGTGCTAGCGCCTGGGTTTCAGGCTCCCCATCGGACCGGGAAAATCACGCGTCCCGGTATCGCGTTTTCTCGAACGCGCCAATGGCCACCCGAGGGCAGGCCATGGCTCCTGCCCGGCATCGCCGTCAGGGAGCCGCGCAGTATATCAGGGTTTTACGGTCCCGGCTGAATGCGCCGGACTGCCGGTTCAGGCCTTCTCGACCTGCCCGAATTCCAGCTCCACCGGGGTGGAACGGCCGAAGATCAGCACCGCGACACGCAGGCGGCTCTTCTCGTAATTGACTTCCTCGACCACGCCGTTGAAGTCGTTGAACGGACCATCGGTGACGCGCACCATCTCGCCCGGCTCGAACAGCACCTTGGGCTTGGGCTTCTCGACGCCCTCCTGGACGCGGTCGAGGATGGCAGCCGCCTCTTCGTCACGGATCGGCAGCGGACGATCGGCCGTACCGCCGATGAAGCCCAGCACCTTGGAGGTGTCCTTCACCAGATGCCAGCTTTCGCTGTCCATCCGCGGGATGCCGCCTTCGTCATGGGTCTCGATCTGGACCAGCACGTAGCCGGGGAAGAACTTGCGCTCGGAACGGCGCTTCTGGCCGGAGCGCATTTCCACGACCTCTTCGGTCGGGACCAGCACATCGCCGAACTTCTCCTGCATGCCGTCGCGGACGATGCGGTCGCGCAGGGCCTGGGCCACCGACTTCTCGAAGCCCGAATACGCATGGACCACATACCAACGCTTCACTGCGGCACTCTCCTCAACGACCAAAATTCAGGAACAGCTCGATCGCCTTCTGGATGCCGAAGTCGAAGGCGGCCAGGATCAGGCTGAGAATGATCACCACGATGACGACGACCCACGTCGTACGGGTCGCCTCCTCGCGCGTCGGCCACACGACCTTGCGCAGCTCGAAGCGGGACTCGACCAGGAACTCGCGCGTGTCGCGCCCCTTGCCGGTCTGCAGGAACACCAGCGCGCCCAGCACCAGCCCTGCGACGACGGCCAGTGCACGCACCGGCGTGGCCCACTGGCCATTGAACCACCACCATGCGACCAGGCCACCGACGACCAGCGCCAGCGCCAGCGCGTACTTGGTGATGTCAGCTGCGGGCGTGCCGGCTTTGGATTGTTCGACCTTGCTGTTCAAGTCAGTTGTCGCTCTTTGCTTTGGGGAGCGCCGGGGATCCGGACTCCGCGGGGAAGGAAGTGGCACGCCAGGAGGGACTCGAACCCCCAACCTGCGGTTTTGGAGACCGCTGCTCTGCCAATTGAGCTACTGGCGTATCGATTTGCTACAACCTTCCCTTAGACGGCGAAGGCGGACCGAGGTTCCGGTCCGCCCTTGTCGCTTCATCAGGCGCTGGATCCCCGAATTCCCGGGGACGACGGCCTGACGAAGCCGGGCGGGCAATACCCGCCCGGGTCAGGACGTCACTTGATGATCTTGGCTACCACGCCGGCGCCGACCGTACGGCCGCCTTCGCGGATCGCGAAACGCAGGCCT